>Ga0209239_1002097_pt1 | contig 11921 bp, 7 predicted proteins | sample GraSoi013_2_20cm_FD_185824 | JGI IMG/M metagenome (GOLD analysis project Ga0209239, IMG submission 185824) | Grasslands soil microbial communities from the Angelo Coastal Reserve, California, USA - Sample 10_02_2013_2_20cm (SPAdes) (version 2) | ecosystem: Environmental > Terrestrial > Soil >...
TTTGAATAGTATCTATATTTAAAGCTTTTTTACCTAATTCAAAAGTAAAACCTAAAGTCAAAATTAAAAAAAAGATAAGCATTATAAATAAACCGTATACACTATTAGTATAAGCACTTACAACATAAGGATAAACTAATAAAATTTCAAGATCAAATAATAAAAATAATAAAGCAAAAATGAAGAAAGATATACTAAATTGTGTTCTATTTTGACCAAGAAATGAATGAAAACCACATTCAAAAACACTATCTTTTTCTTTATATGGATTATGTGGAGCTAATATTAAATTAATCATTAATAAAATAAATGCTAATAAAGGTATAAAAATAAAAAATAAAATGGTATTAGTCATTTAAGTATTAAAAAATAAAAGTGCTAATATATTAGCCATACTTAATCATTCCTGTGGCATGAACATAAATAAAGTAATTACTAAAGTTAATATAGAAATAGTAAAAGTTAAAGAACTAGATAATCTAAAAATATCATTATCTTTAATAATAGAATCTATATTATTTTTATTTGATGTATATTCAGTAGAAATTATATTAAATTTATAATTAGATTCGTCAAAAAAAACTTGTTTTATTATGCCTAAATAATAAACAGCACCTATAACACTAGTTAATATAGCAATTAATGTAAGAAAAATATAACCATTTTCTAGAGCGGCACTTAAAACCATCTGTTTTGCGAAAAATCCTATTAATGGTGGTATACCTATAAAAGAAAAAATAGTTAATGCTAAACTAATAGCCAATAAAGGATTTATATAAAAATAACCTTTTATTTGACTGATTAATTGTATAGGTGAATTATTTTTATCTTTTATTTTATATAATTCAATGTCAGAGTATATATGATAAAATAATGAGTATCCTATACTTATTAATATAATAAAAGCATTTAAATTAGATATAGAATATTGTATTATATAAAATATAAAGGCTTGTATTGATTCTACATTATCAATACTTAAAGCTAATAATATAAAACCTACATGTGATATAGTACTATATGCATATAATCTTTTTATTCTAAATTGAGTTAAACCTACTATTGTACCTATTATTAAGGATAATAAAGAACTAATTAAAAAAATATTGGTTCAAGTAAATTCATATATAGAATTTAAATTACTAGTATAATGTACCAATTCTATAAAAAAGATAAAAATAGATATTTTAGCTATTATAGCTACAAATGTGGTTACTATTGTAGGTATACCGTCATATACTTCTGGAGATCAAAAGTGAAAAGGTGCAGCAGATATTTTAAATAAAAATCCTATAGACATTATAAGTAAAGAAATATTAATATAATAAGATTTATATGAACATATAGTATTATTTATATTATTTTGTACTATATCTGATATACTAGTTATAACATATAAATTTTCAAGACTTGTTGTACCTGAATTAGCATATAATAAACTTGTACCTAAAAGTATGAAACAAGAAGATAAACCACCTAATAAAAAATAAGTAAGACCACTTGTAGTAGCTAATTCTGAATTTCTATATAAAGTAGATAATAAATATAAACCATAACTTTGTAATTCTATAGATAAAAAAATAGAAACTAGATCACTACTTGATATTAATAGAATAGCACCTATTATTATAAATAATATAATTAATGGATATTCTATTATTTTAAATTCCTCTCCTTTTTTTTCCTTAATTTTAAAGTTAAATATATTTTTATATTTTATAAAATTATTATTAATATAAATTTTTATAGGATAGAAGGCAGTTAATTGTAAAATTACAGCACTTATTATATATATAAATATATGAAATGTTTGTGTATTAGCTGTAATATAAAATAAACCTCCATATAAACCTATTCCTTTTTCTAAAGAGAAAATATATATATTTTCTATACCTAATAATAAAGAAATTATTAAAATAATTATAGCTAATCTAGAATAAAAAATAGATTTTTCTCGTTTTAATGTAACGGCATTAGATATTATTAATATTAATATAGAATTTAATAACATTATATATTTCTTATAAATTAATATAATAATATATATTATATTATTAAGCTAAGAGAGAAATTCGAATTCTCATTTTTAATTCATGAGATTAATGTTCTAACCAATTGAACTATCTTAGCTAATATATAAGATATAGATAAAATATATCTTATATAAGGGAGGATACCCTGATTTGAACAGGGAACTCACTATTCCACATATAGTTGTTCTACCATTGAACTATATCCACCAATATAATGTACAAATATAATAAAGATTATTTCGGAATGATTCGAACATTCAATATTAAATACCAAAAATTTATGACTTACCTTTTAGTCTACGAAATATATATATATAAATAATATATTATATATAATAATATATTATCTATATAATAAAAAATTTTTTTTTATTATTGTAAAATTTATTACAAAATAAAAGGTAAATTATTTAGTAAATATCAATATTTATATATTAATGCATCAATAATAACAAAGTATTTTTTTTTTAGGTGACAATACTTGAATTTGCAAAGCATATCTACTATACCGTTCTAAGCGGAATCTGTTTCCTTTTAAATTAATAATTATAATAAAAATATATTAAGAATTTATATAAATGCATCTAGCTTTATTCATTCTTTACTTAATTATTCGAATTTTTTCTAATTCTTCTATTGTGATATGGATTCCTTTATTTACTAATTCTGTTGCTTCGCAAAAATCTTTAAAATCTAAGTATTTAACACCTTTAATCATATATTTATTAAAGATAGGTATAATATTATTATTTATATTATTAAGTCCTGATATCATTAAAACCTTAGTATCTTTATAATGTTTATATACGTTACCACAATCTAAAGTATTCACTAAATTACTAAATAATAATTCATCTCTATAATGTTGAGTAACTTTTACTTATAATTTTACATAATAACCTATTCTACAATCTATAGCTTTACAAACATTTATAAAACAACAACCTTCACCATTAAAGAAGTCAGCAATTCTATTATAGTCTATATACATGGGCAAATTAATTTTAGATTTACCTATCTTAGTTATTTATGGAAAATTAATCTTTAATTTATTTGATAATCCTTTATTTAAATAAATTCTTAAACTAACTATTTTCATAAAACCTTCTTTATATATCTTCGGTAAACCCTTACGGATAATAAGACTTGAACTTATATAGTTTATACTATTCCGTCCTAAGCGGAACCTGTCTACCTATTTCCAGCATATCCGTTGCTCAGAGTAAGATTCGAACTTACAACCAAAAAAGCTTCAATTTTCTGCTCAACCATATTGAGCTTTCCGAGCTTTATAAAATATAAGGTTATTATTATATTATAAATTATTTTGTCAAAATATGGAGAAACTAGGAATTGAACCTAGAAAAATAATGTGCGAGATTATTGTATTACCAAATTAAACAATTTCCCCATTATATACAAAAAATTTTTTCTTGTATATAATACGATTATTTTATCATTAATATATAACCGCATTTATATATTTGAATTGTTTTTTATAATCATGTTTTTTATTAATTTATATTTCTTATTATGTTACTTAAATAACAATCTTCATTACATTGCAGTGTAACTACCCAAAGAGGGACTTGAACCCACATGGCCAATGCCAACAAATTTTAAATTTGCACTGTCTACCAATTTCAGCACTTGGATTATATATATAAGGCTAGAATGAATTGAACACTCATCTGAGCTATTATGAGCAGCTTGCTTTACCTATTAAGCTATAACCTTTTAAAATACGGACAAAGGATTTGCACCAATATATATTGGTCATGAGCCAATTATGTTACTATTACATCAATCCGCATATATATATAATAAGGCTTAAGGGGAATTCGAATCCCCGCCTTTAACGGTGAAAACGTTATGTCTTAACCACTTGACTATTAAGCCTAAATATAGCCCAGTACAAGTATCGCACTTGCTTCTTCCGATTACAAAACGGGTACATTCCTTTTATGCTAACCAGGCTTTTAGATATTATAGTTATACATATAGTATGTAAATGCATAAGAAAATAAGTTAGTATATAATAAAATTAGTACTTTATACCTAAAAAAATTAAAATTTTTACAATTAAAGCCTATTATAATAATAATATTATTATTTTTTTTTGTAATGTTCTATTACATATATTTAAGATTATCTTAAGATAAGTTTCATGTCTATATGCATTCAACAATTATCTTTAACTAACATAGCTTTCCTGCCATGCCTATTTATTTGAATATAAATAAACTTACATTTTATATATGATAATATAAACAACAGGTAAACCATAGGTTAATTTGCCCAACTCCTTTCGTACGAAGGGATAATTCTTATTATAATCTAATTTCCTTTAGAAGATAGAAACCATACTGTCTCACGACGTATTTTCTGCATTCATGTGGATGAGCTAAGCCGACATCGAGGTGCCAAACTGCGCACTCAATTTGTACTCTCTGGCGCAATTAGCCTGTTCACTTAGTTATAAAAAAAAAAGTATTTTTTTTTTATTTTTACCATCTTTTTTAAGAAGGTTCAGACTATTTCTTCATCATATATATATATTTATATAATTAGATATAACGAAAACTATTAATAGTTTTATTATTTACTACTAATTCAACCTTTAATACCAAAAGATCCATTATGTGTTTTAGAATTCAATTTTGTATACTGTATATTAGATTTTAGATGCCCTCTCAATATAATAGTAGATATACCTTTATAAGAAGAGTCTATATTTTTAAGACTACCTTTATATTTTAGTTTAAATACAGATTTTGAAGCAGTACGACGTTTAGATAATCTACCTTTAGCTTCTAATCTTATACCATTTATATATTTATGTTTTAGAGTATTTAATATTAAACTTTCTAAATTCATTTTTTTATTTTTTAATGAAAATAAACTAAATAATGTTTGATTTAAATTATCATTATAGTTTTTGTTATATATATTAATACTATTGTATATTTTATTCATTAAATCATTTTCAATATAACGAATTAAAATCACTTTATTTAAAGGAGAAATTTTAATAAATTTAAATAATTTTTTTAAAACTTTTAATACATAATTTTTTTTTCTTTTTAATTTTAAAATTATTGATTGTGTTAAAATATCACTATTTAAATGTATATATTTTAAATGTACTATATTAAAATCTATATTTTTTTCATATATTTTTCTTATTATGTTATTTAATTTAAACAAATATGTATCTTCGAATTTAGATTTATTAAAATGAAGTAATTGTTTAATATATATTGTGAAAAATTTTTTTTCTAGAGATTTTAAAATAAAATCTCTATAACGTTGATCTTCATATATTTTAATAGTATCTTGTAATATAATAGGACAATTTATTAAATTTTTTTCTTTTTTTATTTGTTCTGATATTTTTATATTTTGTTCTTCTATTAATTTAATCATTTCTATTAATTTATTTAAAATTAATAAGTTATTAATTTTATTAATTAAATATACTTTTTGTCTATTATATACATATATAGTTATTGTAGCTTTTGCATTTGTATGTTTTATTTCTGCTTTACTTACAAATATTTTTAAATTAGATAATCTTTTAAATCTTATATGTACATTATTAATATTTATTTTATTTTGTTCTTTAATATTATATAAATTAAAATAACTTTTAATTATACTAAATAAAATTTTATCCTTTACAATAAAATGTTTAATTTTTTTACTATTATATGAATAAATACTATTTATTCATTCTTTATTTGCAGGAGGAAAATGTTTTATAGTGTTTATCATTTTATCTATATTTGAAATTATTAAATTATTATTATTGTTATAATAAATATTAGATATTTTATTTTTAAATAATAAAATAGAATTATTTCTTAAAATACTGTTTTTTTGCATTTTATTAACTTTAAATAATATATTATATATTAATCATATATTTTAAATATAAATACTAAATACTAGTATTTTATAAATCATAAAAAATTTAATATATATATACATATATGTTGGGTTCAAAATTACCTATATAGGTAAATTTTTAGTCGTTGAACGTTCTTATTATTTTCAATTTTATTATATTAAGTTTCGCTTCAAATACACCTTTTTAAATATATACTATATATACAATAAGTTATTTTTGAAATTTACCCAATAATTTATCAATAGTTTTATTAATAAAACATTGAAGGACTAACATCCCTAGCGTAGCTTTTTCAATAATCCAAGACCTTTCCTTTACGCATCTTGTGATCATATGCCCCGCTTATGCGACTGTTAGACATGTAAGTCTAACAGTAAAGCAAGATTAAGCCATTAAACTTTACAAGTAAATATCATTATCATCATATAAAATAATATTATTATTATATGATAATTAAAAAGTATTACCTATATAAACTAATACTTTAATCACAACTATTTTCTTTATAGTAAAAATCTTACTAAAAAAAAAAATTCTAACTTAATAGAATAATAACAGAATCAATTAATATTTTAATATATTAATTAATAACAAGATTAAAAATATTTAATTTTACAATATTTGGATATACCCAGGTACTTTTTATGGGATCTGTGCCCCGCATAAACTGTCTTCTAATAAATGTACCTATAATATTAATGCATATTTCAAATAGTATTAAGACATAAATTGTTATGTTATAACATCGGTATTATTAATAATAATATTATTTATTACTATATATATAGATATACCCTATATATTAATGATTTAATTAGGTCTTTTTTATTTTTATATTCACTATATATAGTATAATTTTTATTTTTATTTTTTATTATAAAAATAATAAAAAAGGATATAATAAATTAAAAAAAGGTGTTACAATTATATTTAATCAATTACCTTATACACTATGTATAAATTATATTATATCTAATAATTAGTAACAGTAAAGCTGCATAGGGTCTTCTCGTCTATCTAAAGGTAAACTGTATCTGCACAGTTATTCCAATTTCACTGAGCCAATCATTGAGACAGCTGTTGTATCGTTAAATCATTCATGCAAGACCGCATTTAACGGCCAGGGTATTCCGCTACCTTAGGACCCTTATAGGTAAGGCCGCCATTGATCGTAGGTTTCATCTTAATTTAATTATTAAAATTAACTAAATTAATTAGTTATATATCCGACATAGGGCAGAATTCACACTCAATATTTTGATTTATTATCTTCTGCAGAGTGCTTTGTTTTAATTAAACAGTCGTACAACACTATTCTATGCCTCCTCTTTATTATTAGTCTTAATAGAATATTAATAATAAATGGCTCCCCTTCTCCCAAAGTTACGGTGGTAATTTTGCCGAGTTCCTTAATGATTGTTCACTCAAACGCCTTCGTATATTATACTCGTTTACTAGAGGTAGTATTTAGGTACGGTCTATTATTATATATATGTTATAATAACAATATATATCTTATGTATAATGTATAGGTTATATCAATTCCTATATTTTTATATAATATTGTTTTTTCCTGAACCTTATCAAGTTTAAATAATTGTTTATTTTAAAATATAATATAGTAATAATACAATACATACATATATATTGTATATATATATATACGATTTTTACTATTTTATATAATATAAATATTTTAAAATAAGGTTAAACAAAAAAGAGTTTAACTCATCGATTATTAGAAAAACAATATGCCATTAGACTTCTAATCTTAGAGGCCGTTACTTTAATTAAATACCATAAACTTAAGGCGAGAATATAAAATATTCTTTTTCGTTACTCATGTCAGCATTATCACTTGAAATATTTAATATTATTTTTTAAAAAGAAATAATCTAATATTTATCCAACGTTCCACTACCCCATATAAAGAAAAAATAAATTTACATTATTATATGGACAAGATATCGGTATATTATTTAGATCCGTTAAATTTTCGGTGCTTATATGAATATATTAAATCAGTGCTCTATTACGAGATCTTCAAAAAATGGCTGCTTCTAAGCCTATTTCCTGATCGTATTACATAAATACTTCCTTTATTTCACTTAATAATAATTTTGGAACCTTATTTACTCTTGTTCAGGGCTGTTTCCCTTTAGACATACAACCTTATCGTACTATGTCCGATTACTCAATATTCATCATTGCCCTTTCGAGTGCAAATACTCACTGATAAAATCTTCACGATTCCCCAATGTGTACAAAATTATTAATATAATAAATTAATATATTAATTTATTATATTAATAAAATATTGTCTGAGATTACAGTTCTGTACCTACTATGATGTTATTTGAATTACCTACTTATATAGATTTCGTGGAAAACCAGCTATTCTAGTCAGTTTTGTCTTTCACTTACTTACCATAATTCTTCGGATATCTTTACAACGATAACCCGTTCGGGCTTTTATAACCCTGATTATGGTAAAATCACTAGATTTCGGGCCTAAATTTAGATACTTATTCATTAAATTAAAATTGGTTTATCTAGGCAATATTGCTCGCATCTAAAAATAACTTGCTGACCCATTATGCAAAAGGTACGCTCTTATTCTTTTTAATATATTACTCGAGCTGCTTATAAAACTACTATTTCAATCCTTTCCCTCACGGTACTAGTCACTATTGCTTATATATTATATTATAGTCTTAGAGGAAGGTTCCCCTATTTATTATTCAAACAGATTTTATCCGTTTTACTTATATGTTTTATATTATTCTTATAAATTCTAGTGTATTTAAACATCTAAAGCTTTTTATAAAACTTAGTATTTACAAAATACTATAAAATATATAGACTTTTCTATTTTCATTCACATTAATAATAGAATCTCGTTTGATTTAATTTTTCTAAAGTTAATAAGATATTTCAATTCACTTTGTTAAAAAAAAAATTTTTATTCCAGAGTTCGTCTATTATAGATAGACATTAAATTATCTCTCTTTAATATATAGCTGTGTATTCATAATAGTTTCTTTTTATACTTTTCTATATTTTATAATATAGAAAAACTTTTTTTTTCATATCACTATACACTAATAATGTATTTATTATTTATGTCGGATTATTATGGTTCGAACATAACAAAACCTTTACCCAAAAAAGGTGCCTAACCTACTTGGCTTTAATCCGTTTTTTTTTATGTTAATTATTTATAGATAATTATACAACTTATATCAAAATGTTTTGTAACACTTATTATAGTAGAAAACATATTAACAAGGTTATTCAACTTATAAAAAACTTTAACACTTACATCATGGTTTATTAAAGATAATTTCAATCTATTTTCTAATTTAATAATAATATAGGGTTTATAATTAATTTTAATTATAGTTTTAAGACTTTATCATATTTTTACTATTGATTTACAAGTATAAAAAAAGGGTAGATTTGTATCTGTATTATAAATACTCGAATTTACTTTTGTCATTTTTGATTGTTTAAAAACTAAAATTAAATTAGCTGTTTTACATATATTATACTTTGATTTTAGTAAATCAATATTATATTGATTTCTAGCCAAAATTTTATCTCAAGTATAGTATTTAAAAATATTTAAATAAAAAATTGAATAAGCATACTTTAATAATGCATTCAATTTTTTGCTTAGTTTTATTTTAAGGTAACTTAAAGAATAATTGGTACTAAATTTTTTATTTAAATATATGTAATTACCTTCATAATATTAATTAGTTATTAATATAATTCAACGTGAAATATATATTTTTTTAATAAAACAATGTTAAAAAAATATATATTTATCTTTATCAATATTAATATATATTTTTTTAAACAATTATTATATTGTTTTCTAGATTGTTGTTAGTATTATAGGAGTCATTATTAGTAATAACTGTTTTGTTTTGTTTTGTTTTGTTTTGTTTTGTTTTGTTTTGTTTTGTTTTGTTTTGTTTTGTTTTGTTTTGTTTTGTTTTGTTTTGTTTTGCATTTATTTATTTATTTTTCTATAAATAAAAATAGACTAAACCCTATAAAAGTAAATATTATAACATTATCCTATTGTTATTTATTAACATATTTACTCTTATAATAATACAGAGAATAGGGGATTCGAACCCTTGTAATTTATTAAATTAAACTAGTTTCAAGCTAATCACCTTAAACCACTCGGTCAATTCTCTTTTTTTGACATAAAATATTAATATTTGGTAATATTGATTCCTCAGAGAATTGAACTCCGAACATATCCTTATCAAAAATATGCTTTACCGATTAAGCTAAGGAACCCTAAGTAAACACTACTTTAATTTGTTATTGACTTTGTTTATACAAGAGTATTCAGAATTGAACTGAAAATGAGAAATTTGAAGTTTCCGGTTTTACTATTAAACTATACTCTTTTATATATATATAAACGGAAGAAAGATGATTCGAACATCCAAATCTTAATAGATAATATTTAGCAAATATCTCGCCTTACCTATAGCAACTCTTCCTATTGTTCAAAAGACATGATATATAGTAATTTCGAATTAGATCGGCTATGATCCGATATCTACTTTCTCGACAAGAAAGTCCTTTACCTATTAAGTTACTAATTCTATTTATTTTTAAAATAATTTACAGTTAGTCGAATTCGAATCGACAAAATTCGCTTGGAAGGCTACAAGTTTACCATTTAAAACAATACAAATATCTTTAAAATTATAAAAATAAAAAGGTAAATATTTAATTAAGCAATAATTATTATAATTAATATCTGTAATATTAATTGTTAATCATATGTTATTATATTATTTATTCAAAATTTTAATAATAAAGAACAAATATTTTTATACGTAAAATTAGTATTAATTTTTATCGCTTTATATTCCATTTTAAATTTATTTTCATTAATGAAAATAAATACATTTTTCTAATAAATTAAGAGTATAAATATTATTTAAGATAATAGGTATCACCAAAAAATTTAAATAAAAAAGAAACCATTTTTCTAAAATAATAATTTAAAGTTCGATTAATAAACTTTTTCTCTATATCTATTTAACAGAGGATGTCTACGTCATACTTCTAAAGATTGCAATCTAACAATATTAGGGTCACACTCAGTAATTTATCTAACGTTTATTCAATCTTTTATATAAAATATATAAAGATACTTATTTATATTACGGCCAATCGAATTCGAATCGAGAATTTCCGTGTGGTAGACGGCGGTTTTACCAGTTAAACTAAGGCCATTCTTTTATATTTAAATACATTTATTTACATTTAAGAAAATTTTCTTACTTTTTAAAAAATTAAATTTTTAATTATTAATTTTTTTTTTCAATATATAGTAAATATCTATCCTTAACTATAATATTAAATGTATTTAAATAAGATATATATTATATAATCAAATTTAAACATTACCATTAAGTAACAAGATATTATAAGATTTATAGGAGATACCTTAAGGGATTTTTGTGAACCTCCTCTACCTATATTGGTGTCAAATACATTAATTTTAATAAATATACATTTAATATCTATATAACTACCTTCTTTTAAAATATAAAAGTATTTTTATTCTATTATAAAAAATTATAAAAAGGATTATTTAAAGAAGTAACAAAATCATCAGCACCTAATCTACTAAATATTTTACAGTAAAAGGTTTATTAATCTTAATATTAATATTAATATTAATAGAATTAATTTTTTCTAATATACTTGTATAATATATAACTATAATATTTAGTATATCAATCCCCATAATATTTAAAGTATTAGTTAAATCAAATGAATCTCTTTATTGATATTATTTTATAATTGCAATATTACCAATTAAATTATTAACATTACCTTTTACTAAATTTTTATTAAAATTAAAAGTAAAAGTAAAAGTAAAAGTAAAAGTAAAAGTAAAAGTAAAAGTAAAAGTAAAAGTAAAAGTAAAAGTAAAA
>Ga0209239_1002100_pt1 | contig 11906 bp, 9 predicted proteins | sample GraSoi013_2_20cm_FD_185824 | JGI IMG/M metagenome (GOLD analysis project Ga0209239, IMG submission 185824) | Grasslands soil microbial communities from the Angelo Coastal Reserve, California, USA - Sample 10_02_2013_2_20cm (SPAdes) (version 2) | ecosystem: Environmental > Terrestrial > Soil >...
TCGCAGCGTCTCTCTCGGCGGGACCGGGAGCTTGGCCGCGTCCTTGGCGAGTGCGCCATAGCCGACACGCCGCCCCGACGCGCGATGCACCACCTCGTGGTTCTGGGCTTCCACCTCGCCCACGGGCACGTTCCACCGTGTCGCAGCCGCCGTCTCGAGCATCGCGCGGGCCGCCGCGCCGCAGCGGCGCATCGGCTCGAAGAAATGGCGCGTGCTGCGCGAGCCGTCGGTGTCCTGATTGCCGAAGCGTTTCTGGTCGCCGGGCGCCTGCGCGACACGCACCCGCTTCCAGTCGGCTTCGAGCTCGTCGGCCACGATCATCGGCATGCCGGTGCGGACGCCCTGCCCCATCTCCGAGCGGTGACAGACGATGGTGACCGTCCCGTCCTCGCCGATGGCGACGAACGCCAGGGGGTCGTCGACCCAGCCGTCAGGCATTCCGTCCCGTCCGTACTTTGGCGGATCGGCGGCGCGCAGGGCCGCCGGGAACCCGACGGCGAGGACGAACCCGCCGAGGGCCCCGACTCCGGTGAGAAAGGTGCGCCGGCTCACGTTCGCGAGCAAGAGCGGACGGTCCGACGACGCGTCACGGGGGACCGAGGTCATCGAGTCGCGGGGCGCGCTCATTTCGTCGCTCCTTTCTGGGCCACACGGTGGATGGCGGCGCGAATTCGCGTGTACGTGCCGCAGCGGCAGATGTTTCCGCTCATCGCCGAGTCGATGTCGGCGTCCGTTGGCTTGGGGTTTTGCTGAAGCAGCGCCGTGGCGGACATGATCTGGCCGGCCTGGCAGTAGCCGCAGTGGGGCACGCCGAGGTCGACCCACGCCGCTTGCACCGCCTTGCCCACCTGGTCCCCGCCGATCGCCTCGATGGTGGTGACCTTTCCTTGCGCCGCAGCCGAGATCGGCGTGATGCAGGCGCGCGTGGGTCGGCCATCGAGGTGGACGGTACAGGCGCCGCACAGCGCCATGCCGCAACCGAACTTGGTCCCGGTCATTCCGAGGACATCGCGCAACACCCACAGAAGCGGCGTCTCCGGAGGCACGTCCACCTGTTGCGCTTTGCCATTCACGTGAAGCGTTACCATGTGACCCTCCCTGGGAGTGAGACTTCGTGGACTTCGGTCGAACCCGAGTCGACGCGCCGGTCCTCAGGCGGGGGATGGCCCCGACCGCGGGCGCGCGCTCTCGAGGTCGACCTCATCCCGACTTACTCGGTCGCGGTGACCGTCGCCTCGAATGGCGCGGCTCTGATGTCGAGCTCGCCGCCGTTATGGTAACTGAACCGAAACACCCCGTGCACGGTGTGGGTGCCGGCGCTCTTCGGCGTCGCACGAACCGTGAAGACGATGCTGCCGTTCTGAACCGAACCGGCGACGACCTCCCGCTCGAGCTCGACCCCATTCGAGGCCGACAGCTTGATGATCCGGTGGCGGTACGAATCCGTGATCGTGAATCCCTCGCCCATCGAGATCGTCGCCACGATGACCGCCTTCTCGCCTACTCGGGCCGATGCGTTCTGGACGCTGATGACGAAGGACGACCCGGCGTCCGCACACACGGCCCACGTCAGCCCGGCGAGGGCCAAGACGAGACGGGTCACGCGACGCCCCACCCCCTTCGACCGCGCTCCCCGCCCCGAGCGAGCCGGGTGCCTCCGAGGCACCCGGCTCGCCCGAGGGCAGGGGCCCGTCGCGACGCTTATTGGGAAACCGCGAAGACCCAGACCACGCCGCCCTGCGGCACGTCCTTCTCCCAGCCGAGAAGGTTCGAGATCAGCCCCTGCTGGAAGGCCGGGTCGACGCCCCAGCCGGACACGACGCTGATGTACTGAGTGCCGTCGACGGAGAAGGAGGCCGGCGGCGCGATGATGCCGGAGTTCGTACGGAACTGCCACAGCACCTTTCCGGTGGACGCGTCGAAGGCGCGGAAGTAGCGGTCATTCGTCCCGCCGGTGAAGACGAGCCCGCCGCCGGTGGTCAGGACCCCTCCCCAGCTCATCGAGTCGGGGAACTGGTGACTCCACGCCCGCTTCACTCCGTTGATGTCCCAGGCCTGGATCTGGCCGAAGTACTTCGCGCTCTTGTCGACGGCGAAGCCGATGTCGGGGATGTCGACGCCCGTCCACCACTGTCCCGCGACGTACTGCTGGACCTTGCCTTCCATGAACCCGCAGTGGTTGTCGTTGGCCGGGATGAAGAGGCGTCCCATCTTGGGGTTGTAGGCGGCAGACGGCCAGTCCTTGCCGCCCCAGAGCGACGGACAGAAGTCGGCGCGCTTACCGGTCTTTGGAATCCGCTCCGCATGGTAGTCGGGACGGCCGGTCTTCGAGTCGACGCTCCTGAACACGTTCTGCTTGACGTACGGAGTGGCGGAGACGAACCCGATCCGCTCCCGGCTCCGCTCCAGCAGGTAGAGGTAGCCGTTTCGCGCCGGGTGCACCAATCCCTTGATCGTGCGCCCGTCCTTCTGATAGTCGACGACGAGCGGCGCGTCCGGCTCGTCCCAGTCCCACGATTCGTTCCACTGGTACTGGAAGTGGCCCTTCAGCGCGCCCGTCGCGGCATCGAGGGCGACGGTGGACGCGGTGTAGAGGTTGTCACCAGCGCGCTGATCCCCGAACCAGGGCGAAGCGTTCCCGGTGCCCCAGTAGGTCAGGCCGAGATCGGGGTCATAGGTGCCGGTCAGCCAGACGGACGCGCCCCCGCGCTTCCAGGTGTCGCCCGACCAGGTGTCGTGGCCAGGCTCGCCGGGGCCGGGGACCGTGTAGGTCTTCCACGCGGGCTCGCCGGACTGAGCGTCGAAGGCCTGGACGAAGCCCCGGACGCCGAACTCACCGCCCGACACGCCCACCATGACCTTGCCCTTCGCCACGAGCGGGGCGAGCGTCATGTAATAGCCCGTGTGGTAGTCCTCGACCTTCTTCTGCCAGGCGACCTTGCCCGTCTTCGCGTCGAGGGCGACGAGGAAGCAGTCCAGGCTCGCCAGGTACACCTTGTCGCCGTACAGCGCGATCCCCCGGCTCGTGTTGTGGAGAGCCTTGAAGTCCTCGGGCAATTCCCGCTTGTATCGCCAGAGGAACTTCCCCGACTTCGCATCCAGCGCGATGACCTGACTGTAGGGGGTCACGACGAACATCACGCCGTTGTTGACGATGGGGGGCGCTTCGTGGCCCGAGTCCACCCCAGTCGAAAAGGCCCAGACCGGAGTCAGCTTCTTCACGTTCGCGGGGGTGACTTGGCCCAGGGGACTGTAGCCCCACCCTTGATAGTTGCCGCGGATCTGCAGCCAGTTTTCGACTGCCGGTTTGACGAGCCGCTGGTCGGTGACCGGGCTGTAGCCCCCCTGAGCCAGCGCCGTCGCGGGCAGCATGACCAGGCCGAGGACAGCTGCGAGCGCCAGAAGGGTTCTGGTTGTCTTCACGATCATCCCTCCTCGTATCGGGTTTGTACTCCAGTGCGGTGAAGCGGCGCGTTCCCTCATGATGGGCGTTCGCCTCCGACTCGACCCGTGAACCCTCCGGCCACCGTCAGGACGCCGTCGACCAGCTTGATGGGCAGCATGGGGAGCCGCCGGGGCGCAGGCCCATCGACGACCCGGGCGCGATCCCTGGGGTCGAACTGGGTCGCGTGGCAGGCACAGAAGAGGTTCTTCGCGTGGGCCTCCCACATCGACACCGGGCACCCCTGGTGGGTGCAGATCGCCGAGTACGCCACGACGCCGCGCGCCGCGAGTTCCCGAGTCTCCTCGGTGAGCTGGGCGGGATCGAAGCGGATCAGCGATATCAGATTCAGGGTCGACCCGTTTCGCACGGTTTTCGTGCGAGGATCCATCGGGTAGGCCAGCTGCTGGGGCCCGCCGAGCGGCAGGTCCTCGAGCGTGATGAGCTGTCCTTCCCGGTCCCCGAACGGAAACACGAAACGGTCACCCTCCTGCGGGCGGGCCACTCTCGGATCGTCGGCTCGGGCGGAGACGCCGTCGAGGAACGAAAAGCACAGCCCTAGCCCGAGGGCTGCCTTCAGTACCGCGCGACGTCCTTGGGACACGGTCCTGACCCCATCCCGGCGCTGTGCAGACAACGGATAGACCCGGACGTCGCGTCTGTCAAGGGGCAATCCGGAAAGAACTATCGGTGGCCCCAAGCGCGTCGCTCGACCTGGCCGCGTCGGCCGGCCTCCCAAGAAGGTGGACGCCTCGTCGAAGTCCCTCCCACGTGCCCCTCCCGCGCGTCGTCCTCTGGCCGTCGCGCGCGTCGATCTTCCTCACCTGGCGATCGCGTCCGCGCGATTCGGCGCGGGTTATTGTAGTCGAAGTCGGGGGACCACGACGCCGCCACCGGCGCGGACGGGCCGGCCGCTCGCGGTGTGCCGCAGGCCAATCTCGACTGGACGTACGTGCGCCCCGCTGCCATGATCGCCCCGGGAAGCGCACCGGACGGTTCGGCCGACTGAGGGCACCTGGACGCGGGAGGAGCGACCATGAACGCGCAAGGGAATTCCTGGGCGGTGAACTGGGGACTGGTCCCCCTCCGGCTCGTCGTCGGGCTGGTCTTCGCGGTTCACGGGGCCCAAAAGCTCTTCGTCTTCGGTCTGGGCGGCGCCGCTGGCTTCATGGCCAAGGTGGGGATCCCGTTGCCCTCCGTCGCGGCGGTCGTCGTGATGGCCGTGGAGATCCTCGGCGGGCTGGCGCTCATCCTCGGTCTGGGCACCCGGTTGGCGGCCGCCCTCCTGGCCATCGAGATGGTCGTTGCCATCCTGGCCGTCCGCCTCAAGATGGGCTTCGTTGGCGGCTACGAGTTCGAGCTCACGCTGCTCGCCGCCAGCCTGAGCCTCGTCCTCCTCGGGGCCGGGCCCATGACGGTGAAGAAGGTCTTCGCGCGAGGCGCGGCGCCGGCGCCTGAGGCTCGAGGATCCCGCTGATTCCCGAGAGGAGCCGGTGATGAGACTGGGGTTTGCACTGTTCGCTGGCGCGGCGCCCGAGATCCTCCGCGCGTCGGCCCGGGAGGCCGAAGGACTCGGCTACAGCTCCTTCTGGGTCAACCACCCGGGCGCGACCGATGGGTTGGCCGCGCTCGCCCTGGCGGCCGGGGAGACGCGGCGGATCGAGCTCGGCATCGGCGTGATTCCGCTCCACACGCGCGGCCCGGACAGCATCGTCCAGGGCGTGCACGCCAACGGCCTTCCCCTCGACCGTCTCCTCCTCGGGGTCGGAAGCCCGAACCCGGGCGCCCTCACGCGCGTGCGCGAAGGGGTCGCCGCGCTCAGGTCCAAGCTTGCGGCGCGCCTCGTCGTGGCGGCGCTCGGCCCCCAGATGTGCCGCGTGGCCGGTGAGGTCGCCGACGCCGTGCTCTTCAACTGGCTGACGCCCGAGCATGCGCGTCGCTCGGCCGAGTGGGTCCGTGCGGGCGCGGCCGCGGCGGGTCGGCAACCGCCGCGGCTCTTCGCGTACGTCCGCGTCGCCCTCGGGGCGGCCGCGAGCGACCGGCTGCGGGAGGAGGGGGTCCGGTACGCGGCGATCCCCGCGTACGCGGCCCACTTCGCGCGCATGGGGGTGAAGCCGGTGGAGACGGCGATCGCGGCATCGAGCGCGGGCGCGCTCGCGGCCGCGCTCGCGAACTGGCAGGGAGCGGTCGACGAGATCGTGCTCCGCGCCATCACCGGCACGGACACGATCGACGAGAACCTGGCGCTGCTCCGGGCGATACCTCGCCCCGCGCCAGGAACGCCCCGATGACCGCGCGCCCCGCCGCCTTCGCGCTGCGCCTGACCGAACGGAATTAGTCGCCGTGGCCCTCCTGATCCGCGGGGGACGGGTCCTGCGTGGCAGCGAGCCGGGGCTGGAGGACGCGGACGTGCTCGTCGAGGGTGAGCGCATCACGGCGGTGGCGCCGCGGCTCGGCCAGCCCGTCACGGCCGAGGTGCTCGATGCGCGCGGGCTCCTCGTCCTGCCCGGCCTGATCAATGCCCATACCCACGCCCACAACAATCTCCTTCGCGGCCTCGCCGGGCGCTGGACGCTCGAAGACCTCCTGAACCACGGGCCCGCGCTGAACGCCAATCGCACCGCGGAGGATCACTACGTCTCGGCCGCGATCGGCGCCGTGGAGATGCTCAAGACCGGGTGCACGACCGCGTACGACCTTTTCATGACTGTTCCGGCGCCCCGCATGGAGGATCTGGACGCCGTCGCCAGCGCCTACACCGACGTCGGGATGCGCGCGGTGCTGGCGCCCGCGGTCGCCGACGTCGCATTCTACGAGACCATCCCGGGCCTCATCCCGCTCCTGCCGGACGAGCTGCGGCGCACCGTCGAAGGTCTCCGACCCACGCCGACGGCCGCGCTCCTCCAGCTCGGCGCGGAGACGATCCGGCGCCTCGACGGCACGGCGCACGGGCGCATTCGCGTCGGCCTGGCGCCGACCATTCCGACGCAGTGCACCGACGAGTTCCTCGAGGGCTGCGCGCGGCTTGCTCGGGAGCACGGTGTGGGCGTGCACACCCACCTGTCGGAGTCGAAGACGCAGGCGATCGCCGCCGACCGCCGCTGGGGTAAGACAGCGGTGGCGCGCCTTGGAGAGCTCGGGCTCCTCGGTCCGGGGTTCGTCGGTGCTCACGGGGTGTGGCTCACCGACGACGACATCGGGCGTCTCGCCGACGCCGGGGGCGCGATCGCTCACAACCCCGCGAGCAATCTCCGGCTCGGGAGCGGCATCGCGGCGGTGCGCGAGATGCTGGACCGGGGTGTGACCGTCGGCCTCGGCACCGACGGCTCGATGTCCTCGGACAACCTGAACCTCTTCGAGGCGATGCGCCTGGCGGGCCTGGTCGGGAACGTCCGGTTTCCCCATCACACGGAGCGCTGGATCCGCGCCGCCGAGGTCTGGCGCATGGCGACCCTTGGCAGCGCCAAGGCACTCGGACTCGACGCGGACGTCGGCGCGATCGAGCCGGGCCGCAAGGCCGATCTCGTCCTGCTGCGCGCCGACTCGACGTCGCTGCGTCCGCTCAACGATGTCGTCGGCGCCCTCGTCTACGTCGAGAGCGGGGTCGACGTCGACACCGTGCTCGTCGACGGCCGGCTGGTGGTGCAGGCCGGCCGCGTCCTGACGGTGGACGAGGCGCGGCTTCGAGCGCGGGCGCAGGAGGCCGCGGAGCGGGTCCGCGCGAAGAACGCGGCCGGCTGGGCGCTCGCGGAGGCGCTCACCCCTTACATCGCCGAGGCGTGCCGCGCCGCCACGGCGCTGCCGTACCCGGTCAACCGCTACGCCGTGCCGGTCGCTCTCTCCGCCGCCCGAGATTCCGACACCACGGAAGCGTCTGCTATGATTTGAATCGTCTCGATTCGTCTCGCTCCCCGAGGAGGCCGTGGCCTGACGCAGAGAGTCGTGCGATTGCTCCTCCTCCTCGGCGTCGCTCAGGCCGGGTGCGCGGGAGTCGCCCCGCCGGCGCCGACGCCCCAGGGCCACGCGCAGGTGTACCTCGATCGGGGCCAAGCCCTCATCGCCCGGGGCGAGATGGCGGCGGCCGTGAGCGCGCTGCGCGAGGCGCTGCGGCGTGAACCCGATCTGATCCAGGCCCGCACGAGCCTCGGGCTCGCCCTCTACGGCTTGGGCGATCTCGACGCCGCCGTCGAGGAGCTGCGCGCGACCCTCCGCCGGCAGCCCGATGCCCTCACGGCTCGGCTCACCCTGGCCGCCGCGCTCGTGGCGAAGCAGGACTGGGCGGCGGCGCGCGTGGAGCTCGAGCACGTCTTGAGCGCGCAACCCGACCTCGGCCAGGCGCACTACAGCCTGGGCGTCGTGCGCTACGCGCGGGGCGACCTCGACGGGGCGATCGAAGAGTTCCGTCGCGTCCTGGCGGGCGACCCCCACCACCAGGATGCGCGCTACAACCTCGCGCTCATGCTGAGGCTGGCGCAGCGCGACGCCGAGGCCACGCCCGAGTTTCTCGTCGCCGCGCAGGCGGGGCACGCGCGGGCGCAGTACTTCACGGGCACGGCCTACGCCGCCGGCCTCGGGGTCGAGCGCGATCTGACCACCGCGATCGCGTGGTGGTTCCTGGCTGCGGAGCAGGGGGTGACGCAAGCCGACGAGGCGCTCGCGCAGCTCAGACAGGTCGCGCTGGGGCGGGGCCGGCGCGCGGCGGCGGATCGCGCGACCGTCGAGCAGGCGTTTCGGGACTACCGGGCGGCGCTCTGGCGAGACTTCCCGGGCCTCGCGGCGAACGGCGACGACACGGTCGGCGGCGCCTTGCTCCGGAAGGGGCGCGTGAGGGAGGCGGTGCCCGTGCTCATCCGCGAGGCCTCGGCGCTGAGCGACCCGGCCGAGCGGCTGCTCGAGCGGCTCTACGAGCAGGGCGTCGAGGGGCTACTACCCGCGCACGACGCGCGGATCCTCGGCTACTTCGACCGCGCGGCCGCCGAAGGTCTGCGCTCGCCCGTTCGTTAGGAGTCCCGCGATTCTCCGAAGCGCCCTGCCTGCCGCGGTGATCGCGCTCGCCGCGAGCCTTCTGGCGCTCGGGGTGGTCACTCTCGGTGGCGCGGGCGTCACCGCGCTCGAGTGGTTCGCCTACGACCGCTGGCTCCGCACGCGTGCCGGGGCACCGGTCAGCGCCGCCCTGGTCGTCGTCGTGCGCGATCCCGCGAGCGAGGCGCGCTTCGGCGCGGGCTCCTGGGATCGCGCGGTGCTCGCCCGCCTCGTCACGAGCCTCTCCCGCGCCGGCGCCGCGGCGATCGGCGTCGACGTCCCGCTCGGGCCGCCGAGCGCCCCCGGTCGAGGTGGCGCGTCGAGCGACGCGCTGCTGAGCCAGGCGACCGCGCTGGCCGACAATCTCGTTTACCCGATCGCGCTCGAGCTTTCGTCAGGGCCGGCGGATCAGAGCGCTCCGGCCCACGCGTCCTGGCCGCCGCTCTCCCGGGTCTCGCTGGCGGTCCCGACGGGACGGTCGCTCGTCGGGCCGCTGCTCGGGCTCGCCGAGCACGCCAGAGCCGTCGGCCACACGCTCGCGCCGGCCGATCCCGACGGCGTCGTGCGCGGGGTTCCGCTCTTCGTCCGACTCGGCGACCGCGCGGTGCCGGCGCTCGGCCTGGTCCTGGCGACCGTGGCGGCGAACACGCCGGCAGACCAGATCGTGATCGATCGCCGCGGGGTGACGATCGGGCGCTCGCGCAGGATCGCCGTCGACGAGGGCGGTCGCGCGCTCGTCGGCTACGTCGCGCCGGAGCGGCTCACGGTCGTGCCGTTCCTCGACCTCTGGACCGCCATTGAAGAGCGCCGGGCCGAGACGCTCCGCGGCCTGGTCGACGACAAGATCGTGCTGGTTCTCGCCGAGCCCGCGCTCGAGCGGCATCGCACTCCCGTCGGCTCCATGTCCGACGCTCGGATCCAGGCCGAGCTGCTCAACGCCGTGCTGACGGGGTCGTGGCCGAGGCGGGCGCCCCTCGGCTGGACCCTCGGCGGCACACTGGTCCTCGCCGGGCTGACGGCGTGGCTCGGTCTCGTGCTGCGCTGGTGGAAGGCGCTCGTCGGTGTCGCCGTCCTATTGTCGCCGTCGCTGCTCGGCGTCGTGCTGCCCGCGGTCCCGCCGCTCGCCGCTGCGGTCGTCGCTGGGGCCGGCGCGCTGTTGTGGAACCAGTTCGGCTCGGCCCATCGCTTGCGCGACCTCGAGGGTGAGACGACGGCGATCCGCGAGGCGCTGGTGCGCCAGGAGTCGACGGTCGAGGCGCTGGAAGAGGACCTCGAGGCCGCGCGCGGCGCGGTGGCGCGATCGACCGGCGCCGAGCACGAGCACCTCCAGGCCGCGGAGGCGCTCAGAGGAGAGCTCGCGGAGGCGCGCGCGCAGGAAGAGCAGACGCGAAGCCGGCTACGCGACCTGGAGCGCGAGCTGCGCGCCGCCGACCCCGGACGCGCAGAGCTCGACGACGCCGAGCAGGAGCGGCTGCGGCAACGGTGCGCGGAGGTCGGAATCATCACCCGGAGTCCGGAAGTTCTGGCGCGCTTCCGGGATCTGGAGAAGGCGGCGCGCTCGTCGCTGCCGATTCTGATATCGGGCGAACCCGGAACAGGCAAGGAGCTGTTCGCGCGGGCGGCCCACCGCTTGAGCCCCCGCGCCGGTGCGCCGTTCGTCGCGGTCAACATGGCCGCCATCCCGCCCGAGCTGTTCGAGAGCGAGCTGTTCGGCCACGTCCGGGGTAGCTTCACCGGCGCCGTCACGGAGCGGAGGGGGTATTTCGAGCAGGCCGACCGCGGAACGATCTTCCTGGACGAGATCGGTGAGCTGCGGGCCGACCACCAGTCGAAGCTCCTCCGCGTTCTTCAAGAAAAGACCTTCTACCGGGTCGGGGCGACACGTGCCACCGCGGTGGACGTGCGGGTCGTCGCCGCCAGCAATCGGGCCCTCGAGCGCGGCATCACGGAGGGTTGGTTCCGCGAGGACCTCTACTTCCGCCTGAAGGGCCTGGTGCTCCGCCTGCCGCCGCTGCGCGAGCGGCGCCAGGACGTGGGACCACTGGCGGCTCGCTTCCTGGAGGACGCCTGCGCCGAGGCGGGCCGACGTGCGACGCTCTCGGAGTCGGCGCTGCGCGCGCTCGAGCGGCACGACTGGCCCGGCAACGTCCGCGAGCTCCAGCACTGTCTCCGCCAGGCGGTCGCGCTCGCCGATCGAGCGGTCCTGGTACCAGAGGACCTGCGGCTCGCCCCGTCGAGCGAGGCGAAGGTCGATGCCGCCGGCGACACGACGGTTCTCGTCTGCCTGCGCCAGCACGGGTTCGACATGCAGGCGACGGCGCGAGCCCTCGGGTGGGACCGGAGCACCGTGACGCAGCGGCTCAAGGGCCTGGCCTTCCGCGCGCTCGTCGAGTCCGGCGGCGATCGGCGGAAGGCGGCGCTGGCGCTGGCCGGCGACCCGGCGCTCGGCCGCGCCGTGGAGCTGAAGCTCTCCGAATACCACGAGCATTTGCTGAGAGCCGTCCAGGGACTCGATTCCGTCGAGGCCGCGCTGGCCGCGTGCCGGCGGCGCTTCAAGAACCTGCCCGAGCGCCACTTCCGCTCGCTCGAGCTCCTGGTCCGCGAGCACTTCCAGGGTCGTCCTCGAGGCGCTCGCGTCTGATTCAGGGCTCGGGGAGACGCGGGACCCGTGCGGGGATGCGGGGCTCTCCCCGCATCACGCCGATCGCGTCCGCGCCGAAGTAGTCGAAACCATTCCTTCCGCCGCTTCCGGCCGGTGTGGCCCGGGCATTGCTCTGTCTCCTCCCTCAAGGAGGAAACACCATGGCCAACACACACGAGACCACTGAGCCGCAGACGACCGGGACGCGCAGCGGGAAGGAGCTCGCGATGATCGTCGGGGTGCTCCTGATGGCCGTCGCCGGGACGCTCGTCACCTACGGGATTCGCTCACGGTCCACGGAGGAGGCCTCGACCAGGCCGGGCGCCGTCGCGACCGCGCCCGCTGAGGCGCCGACGGCCCCAAGGAGAGCCGTCACGGCGCCGACCGACGCCCGTGTCGTCCACACCGACGTCTACTTCGACTTCAAGAGCATCCGCCTCCGGGCCGATGCCGTCCGGGTTCTTCAGGACACGGCCGCGGTCGTCGACCGGACGAGCGCCTGGGTGGTGCTCGTCCAGGGCTACGCCGATCGCCAGGGCCCGCCCGAATACAACAAGGTTCTGGCGCAACGGCGCGCAGAGGCCGTCAAGCAGTTCCTGGTCGATCTCGGCGCGCCGGAGGCCTCGGTCAAGATCGTTACCATCGGGCAGGACGGTGCCCTGTGCGACGACCCGAGCAACGAGTGCCAGCAGCTCAACCGTCGGGTCCACGTCGAGATCCGCAAGCTCGCTCGCTAAGAAATTGGGGGGCCCCGACATGGCCCCCCAAACCCCCCCACGCTCGGAGCACCCCGGCGAAGCC
>Ga0209239_1002101_pt1 | contig 11898 bp, 10 predicted proteins | sample GraSoi013_2_20cm_FD_185824 | JGI IMG/M metagenome (GOLD analysis project Ga0209239, IMG submission 185824) | Grasslands soil microbial communities from the Angelo Coastal Reserve, California, USA - Sample 10_02_2013_2_20cm (SPAdes) (version 2) | ecosystem: Environmental > Terrestrial > Soil >...
GGCCGTGATGAGAGCTCGTTGTGCTTCTAAACCGGTCTCGATTCTGGCAAGTCCAATTTGAGGAGATGTCAGCTTTCACAAAAATTCCCCCTCCAAACTCTTGACAAATGTCTTAATTTAAGATATTCTTAATTTAAGATATATGAACTTGAAATGTTAAATGTGCGACGGAAAATTTTTCGAAGGCTTCAATGCCTCAAGGAGGGTATCGTGAACGAGATTAGCGTCCCCGTCCTCATCGTCGGTGCTGGGCCGGCGGGGCTGGCTACTTCGCTGCTGCTGTCTCGCTACGGCGTTGCACACATGCTCGTGGAGAAGTACCCTGGCACTGCGCACACGCCACGGGCACACATCGTGAACCAGCGCACCGTCGAGATCTTCCGGCACATGGGGATCGAGGACCGGCTGCTGGCAGTCGGCACTCCACAGCACTTGATGAGCAACAACGTCTGGTCAACCAGCCTTGCTGGCCTTGAAGTGGCCCGGCTGCAGACATGGGGTACCAGTCCCGACCGCGCAGCCGATTACCGCAAGGCCAGCCCTAGCCCGATGACCAACTGTCCCCAGACGGTGTTGGAACCCCTGCTGGTGGCGGCCATCATCGAAGCAGGTGTCTGCGATCTGCGGTTCAATCATGAATTCCTCGAACTGCGTCAGGATGACAGCGGAGTGACTGCTACTATCCGGGACCGCTCGGCGGGCCAAGACCTGACGGTGCGCAGCCAGTACCTCGTCGGCGCTGACGGAGGCCGCAGTCGGGTGCTGGATCAGGCAGGACTGACTGTCGAGGGTGATGCCGGGCTGGCCGAAGCGGCCAATATCTGGTTCGCTGCTGACTTGACCAGGTATCTCTCTTACCGACCCGGGGTCTTGTACTGGAACGTCTCCCCTGGCACCGACTTCATGGTCGGCGCGGGTACGTTGATCTGTCACAAGCCATGGAGCGAGTTCGTCATGGTGATCATGTACGACCCCAACCGCGAAACCATCAGTGACCGTGAGGACTACCTCGTCGGCCGGGTCCACAAGGTGATCGGTGACAGCTCGGTCGAGGTGACCCTGAAGGGCTTTGCCCTGTGGCAAATCAACGCCCAGGTGGCACCTCGCTACAGCGCCGGGCGTGTGCTGTGTATGGGTGATGCCGTGCATCGACACCCGCCGACCAACGGGTTGGGGCTCAACACCTCGATCGCAGATGCCTTCAACCTCGCCTGGAAACTCGCCCTGGTCCTCGACGGACGAGCCGCGCCGTCGCTGCTGGAGACCTACTCCGCCGAGCGACAACCGGTCGGACGGCAAGTGGTCGACCGGGCCATCACCAGCGTCGGGGAAATGGCGGCAATCCCTTCTGCCCTTGGGTTTGCCCCAGGCCAATCAGAGAGTGAGGGGTGGGCAGCTCTTGCTGGCCTCTACGCGCCAGGGGAAGAGGGCGAACGGCGACGCAAGGCCCTGCGCGATGCGATCGAGCTGACCAACTACCAGTTCAACGCACACAACGTCGAGGTGGGCTATCGCTACCGGGCCGGCGCCATCGTTCCCGACGGCACCTCAGAACCGGCCTCCAACCGCGATTCGCAGCTCTACTACCAACCAACCACCTGGTCTGGCGCCCATCTGCCCCACGCCTGGATCGAACGCGACCGCACCCTGATCTCCACCCTCGATCTGGTCAATGGCACCGACTTCGCACTGCTGACCGGAATCGGCGGAGAACCGTGGATCGAGGCTGCGCAGGCCGCAACGCAGCATACCGGCATTGGGATCGACGTCCATATCATCGGCTCGCGGGACGGTATCCTCGACGTCTACGCGGATTGGGAGAAGCTGAGGGAGATTGAGTCCAATGGGTGCGTCCTCGTCCGTCCAGATCGGCACGTCGCCTGGCGGACACCTCGCATCGGGCCTGACCCCACTTCCCAACTGATCAACGTCATGCAGCAGGTGCTCGGCAGACCCACCGCGGCAGACTATACCGCGCTGAGAACATGAACTGGAGAAAGCGAGTCAGCCCGGCGACCCTTGTTCACCTGGCTCGCTCAAGAAGAGATCTTTGGAGGGAATACGATGGCTGTCTTACAACAGACGATGACCGATGAGCAGCGCAAATCTGTCGCGCTGGATTACTTGAAGCGGTTGGATCGCGGTGAGGAGTTCTTCGACCTGTTCGCCGATGATGCACAAGTGTACTTCCCGAAGTGGGGGTTGGCCAACGGGCGGCGAGAGATTGAGCAACTGTTTAGCAATGTCGCCGCTATCTTGAAGTCGATCCGCCACGACTATGCCTACTTCAACTATATTCTCCAGGGGAATATGGTAGTGGTGGAGGGAACCTCGTCTGGGACGACTGCGGATGGCACGCCGTGGCAAGCCGGAGTCTCGCATGCGGGGCGCTGGTGCGATGTCTTCGAGATCGGCGATTTCAAGATAGAGCGCCTCTTTATCTACCTCGACCCGGACTATGCTGGAGCCGATACCGCCCGTTACCCCTGGCTCAATCGAAGTGAGCAATCCAGCCGGTAGAACAACATGGCCCATTAGGCCCACCGATGAAATTTGCAACGGTAAGCCCGTGTCGAGAATGAAAAAGAAGTATGAAAAGATAAAAGATGCGAGTAATGGCCGCTTAGGAACCGTCCAGGGCAAAGAAACCTTTCCTCTTCGTCGGCCTGTGAAGCCGATTGGGAGCTTCGCGTTGTGAATTTCGCCAGCGGGCCTAAAAGGTCCTTACATAAAGTAAGATAAGGAGGGAACGGAAGAGCTTCCGTTCCCCAACGGAAAAAAACCGTAGTTGTCAAGATACTGCTGGCGAACTCAAAAAGTGGGGAAAGATATCGCCAAAACAGGGCGTTTTTGCCTCATGGTGGGGAATGCGAACCAACTTTCACGCTCACAGTGAGAGTTCACCCCTACGAACATGGAGTTCGCCAGCAGTATCTTGTCAAGGGAGGAAAGAACATGACAACGCAGAGCGAACCCGCGGCCACCACCCGCAGCATCTGGAAACTCGACCCCAATCATACCCTGGTTGAGTTCTCAGGCAAACACATGATGTTTACGACGGTCAAGGGCCACTTCAAGACCGTCAACGGCACCATCGTTCTTGAGGAGGCTGACCCGTCTCGCTCCTCGGTGGAAGTGGAGATCGACGCATCGACCTTGGATTCGGGCGTGGAATATCGCGACACCCACCTGAAGTCCCCCGACTTCCTGGATATCCAGAACTATTCCGTCATGACGTTCAAAAGCACCCGTGTCGAGCCAGAGAGCCATGATCACGCCAAGGTGATCGGAGACCTGACGATTCGAGGAGTCACGCGCGAAGTGGTGCTGGATACCCAACTCACCGGACGTGGAAAGATGCCCATGCCTGGTGCGCCGGAGACCATCGGCTTCGAGGCCAGGACGCAGATCAATCGCAAAGACTTTGGCCTGAACTGGAATGTGGCTCTGGAGACAGGGGGCTTCCTGGTCGGCGACATCATCAAGATCGAGATCGCGGTAGAGGCTCACAAGCAGTCCTGAGCCACCAGCGCGGACTCCGCTGGATGCATTCATCGAATCATCTTTTCCAGCGCAAGCTTTACCGTGCCGAGTAACTGCCTCTGGGGGCCAACATACCGGCCCCACGGGCGTTCTGCTGTTGACTCACCGATCTGCCAGATGTAGTACTGCCAGTCATACATAAAGGAGTGTAGCTGATGATACTCGTAAGTTACCGGCCTCGTGGGTCGGACGGTCCCTGGCACGCCGGTATCGTGCATGAGCAAGCGCTCGTTGACGCGAGCGCGTATCCGTTGAGTCGTGCAGATACTGCTGTTGGGCAAGCAGGTCTCTCCGTGCGTACGCTGTTTGAACGGGGGCGACCGTATATGGAGGAGGTCTTTGCCTGGGCGAGAGCACAGTTCGAGGCCAAGAGCTATCTCATCCCTCTCGACATGCTAGAGCTTGGACCGCCTGTCCCAGATCCCGACAAAATTCTTTGTCTAGGCGTGAACTATCGCGAACATGCCGCTGAAGCCCAGCAGGAACTGCCTGCCGTTCCCCTGTTCTTCGCCAAGTTCCGCAATAGTTTAATCGGTCCGAGTAGTCCCATTCTCTTACCCCGGGTGAGCACGCAGATCGACTATGAAGGGGAGTTAGCCGTCATCATCGGCACGCGCTGCAAAGAAGTGGCTGAGCCGGAGGCGTTGCAGTACGTGGCTGGCTATAGCATCATGAACGATGTGACCGCTCGTGACATCCAACTCCAGACGAGTCAGTGGACGGCTGGCAAAGCTCTGGATACCTTTGCACCGATGGGACCCGGGATGGTCCTGGCATCCGACATACCCGATCCGCAAACGCTCATGCTCACCACACGAGTGAATGGGCAGGTAGTGCAGCACGAGAGTACCGCCAGCATGATCTTTTCGGTGGCCACTTCAATCGCTTTCCTGAGTTTCCTTATGACGCTGGAGCCCGGGGATATCATTGCGACGGGGACGCCATCGGGCGTGGGGTTCAAACGTACTCCTCCCCTTTTTTTACGGGAGGGTGACGTCGTGGAAGTCGAGATCGAAGGCATTGGCCGCATCCGCAACCCGGTAATGCGCGGTCGTTGGTGAGAAGAGGAACTTGTAGCGTGTCTTGCACAGAGGCGAGATGCATCGAAGAAGTGAGTCTCACCCAAGCAACACCAAAGGAGGAGATAAATGTCAGAGGTAACTGAGGGCAATGTGATCACTCGGCCCACCCTGCACCACGTCAACCTGAAGACCACGCGCCTCCAGGAGATGATTGACTGGTACGCAACGGTGGTGGGCATGGCGCCAAATTTCCAGTTTCCGGGCGGGGCTTGGCTGACCAACGACGCAGCCAATCACCGTCTCGCGTTGCTCACCTCACCTCGGATGAGCGATGATCCAGACAAGTTGGTTCACACCGGCATCCATCATAGCGCGTTCGAGTACACGACGATCGACGAGCTGCTAGAGACCTACAGGCGACTGAAGGGTCTGCGGATCGTGCCGCACTTCACGGTGGATCACGGCATGACCACCTCGTTCTACTACGTGGATCCCGACGGCAACAGCGTGGAGTTGCAGGTCGACAACTTCGGGGATTGGGAGCAGTCCAGCGAGTGGATGCGGACCTCGCCGCAGTTCGCTGCTGATCCCATTGGTACGCCCGTCGATCCCGAGCAGATGATTGCGGCACGCAAGGCGGGGGCCTCATTCGCAGAACTCCACCGGCGTGCCTATGCCGGCGAATTTCCACCAGCTGGCCCCATAGACCCGCGCGTTCCGCTCGGGGATCCGCGCTCTCCGCTGTAGAGCTGGTCAAGCTTGCCTGCTTCGCTCAGCTCAGGAGAGCTGAGCGAGCAACGATTCACGTGCTGCCCAGGCAAGTGTACTTCGGACTAGAAGACGATACCAACCACCAGAAGGAGGTCTTTCTCTATGGAGAAGCTGATTATCACGGCGGCGTTGACCGGGAGCATCACGGTCCCGACACAGACCAAGTATCTCCCCTATACCCCCGAGGCGATTGCCGCCGATGCCATCGCCTGTGCCAAGGCAGGTGCTACCGCGGTTCACATTCACGTGCGCGACCCCCAGGACGGTCACCCTACGTCTGACCCGGAACTCTTTGGCGAGGTCGTCAAGCGCATCAAGGCGGAGAGTAATGTCATCGTGGGGCTAACGACTGGGGGCGCGATGGGTATGACGCCACAAGAACGTCTGCGGGTTGTTCCGCTCTTTCAGCCGGAACTGGCTTCCTTTAACCTGGGGTCGATCAACTTCTCCATGCATCCGGCGGCCCGCCACTTCAAACCCGAAGACTACCGCTTCGAGTGGGAGCAAGCGTACGTCGAGGGAACGAAAGACTTTATCTTGCGCAATACCTTTGGCGATATGGAGGCCTTCGCTCAAACCATGCAGGCGAACAACACGCGACCGGAGTTCGAGGCTTACGATGTCGGTCACCTCTCTAATCTGCGCTTCCTGCAACGCTCCGGCCTCGTCAAGGCACCGCACTGGATCCAGTTCGTGCTCGGCGTGCTGGGAGCCCTGGCGGTCACACCGGAAGACCTCCTGGTGATGAAGGCAACGGCCGATCGCCTCTTTGGGCCCGATAACTATCGCTGGTCGGTCATCGGCGTCGGCTATCCGGCCGAGTTCAATATGGCAGCGATGGCGATCATGATGGGAGGGCATGTGCGCGTCGGCTTGGAAGACAACATCTTCGTGCGGCGTGGCGTCCTGGCGACCAACGTGCAGCTGGTCGAGAAGGCAGTACGGCTGGCCAATGAGTTCGAGCGCGAGGTCGCAACACCGGATGAGGCACGAGCAATGCTTGGCCTCAAAGGACGTGAGGCCGTCAATTACTAGTGTTTTAGGACACAGCCGCCTGGAAAAGGAGCACGAAGCATGGGAACTGCATCTGGAGATGAGACGCTCCTGTGGGAACCTTCAGAGGAACTGAAGCAACAAGCCACGCTCACACGATATATGCAGTGGCTCGAACGTGAAAAAGGGCTGTACGTTCGCGACCAGGAGGAACTGTGGCACTGGTCGGTGAGCCACCTCGAGGACTTCTGGGCCTCGATCTGGGACTTCTTTTCCGTCAAGGCCTCCAGGCCGTATACCTCGGTGCTGGCGGACAGGAAGATGCCTGGTGCCCAGTGGTTCGGAGGGGCTGAGCTCAATTATGCCGAGCAGGTCTTCCGAAACGCTTCTGTTGGTTATCCTGCTCTGCTCTTCCAATCCGAGCGGCACCCGCTTCGTGCAGTCTCGTGGGAGGAATTGTCGCGCAACGTGGGTTCGGTGGCCAATGCGCTGCGAGCCCTTGGGGTAAAGCCGGGGGACCGGGTCGTGTCCTACATGGCCAATCTCCCGGAAACGGTGATTGCATTTCTGGCTTGTGCGAGCATCGGGGCGGTCTGGTCGAGCTGCCCCCCGGACTTTGGCACGAGCAGCGTGATCGAACGCTTCCAACAGATCGAGCCCAAGGTGCTCTTTGCCGTGGATGGCTACCAATATAACGGCAAAGAGGTCGACCGGCGCTCGGTGCTCTCCGAACTGCAACAGGCCTTGCCCACGCTGCACACGACGGTCCTGCTCCCCTATCTATCCAAGGATACTGATACAGAGGGCGAGACCTCGATGGTCCTCTGGCACGACTTCCTGTCGAGCGATACCACGCTCACGTTTGAGCAGGTGCCCTTTGAGCATCCCCTGTGGGTGCTCTACTCCTCAGGTACCACTGGTTTACCAAAGGCCATCGTGCAAGGACACGGCGGTATTGTCCTCGAACATCTCAAAAGTGTGGGGCTGAGCCTGGATCTGAAACCGGGAGATATTTTCTTCTGGTACACGACGACCGGATGGATGATGTGGAACATCTTGGTTGGAGGGCTGCTGGTGGGAACCACGATCCTCCTCTACGATGGCAGCCCAGCCTACCCGACCCTGAACATGCTTTGGAAGTTGGCCCAGGAGAGTGGCATGACGTTCTTCGGCACCAGCGCAGGCTATATTACCTCCTGTATGAAAGCGGGCCTGGAGCCGGGCACGACCTATGACCTGAGCAAGCTGCGGGCTATTGGCTCGACCGGCTCCCCGCTGCCGCCGGAAGGCTTTGGGTGGGTGTACGAGCATGTCAAGCGGGATATCTGGCTGGCTTCGATCAGCGGTGGTACGGACGTGTGCTCGGCCTTTGTGGGGGGCTCGGTGCTGCTGCCGGTCTATGCAGGTGAACTGCAGTGCCGCGCGCTGGGAGCGAAGGTGGAAGCCTTTGACGAGCAAGGCCACCCTGTCATCAATGAGGTAGGCGAATTGGTGCTCACTGAGCCATTGCCCTCGATGCCCCTGTACTTCTGGAACGATCCAGGGAACACACGCTACCAGGAGAGCTACTTCGACGTGTACCCGGGTGTATGGCGACATGGCGATTGGATCAAGATTACTCCACGGGGCAGCGCCATCATTTATGGTCGGTCGGACTCCACTATCAATCGTCAGGGCATTCGCATGGGCAGTAGTGAGATTTATCGTGTGGTCGAGGCGCTCCCAGAGGTCCTCGACAGTTTGATCGTAGGCGTTGAGCTTCCAGGTGGGAAATACTACCTGCCACTCTTTGTGGTGCTGCGTGAGGGAGTGGAGTTGGATGATGCCCTCAAAGCCAAGATCAAGCAGCAGCTGCGCACCAACGTCTCGCCGCACCATGTGCCTGATGAGATCATTGCGATTGAGGAAGTTCCACGAACACTGAGTGGCAAAAAGCTTGAAGTCCCCGTGAAGAAGCTCTTGATGGGAATGCCGATCGAGAAAGCAATCAGTATGGACGCGCTGAATAACCCACAAGCTATGGAGTATTTCATTGAGTTCGCTCAGAAGATGCGGACCTTCGGGAAGGCAAGCAAATCATAGCGGCTTTCAATGAGGCCTATCAGGTCATCCTGGAGCGTAGGGGACCGTTAGATGAAGTGATCGTTGAAACAGAGGCTACCAGGGAACTTGAGGAGCAATTGGGCGAGGCGATGCTGGCAGTTGGGATGCTCACGAAGAGGTAATCAGGCTCCGACACCAGGTCATTACAGCCTTACGTGAAGCAATGGGCCTCCACTTCTGTTTCACCACTAGCCATTAAGAGGAAAACATGATGCAAGACGTATATATTATTGACGGAGCGAGGACTCCCGTCGGCCTATTACAGGGATCACTTTCCAATGTCAGCGCTATTGAGCTTGGCATCATTGCCTCCAAAGGAGCGATTGAGCGCAGCCGCGTTGATCCGAATCTGATCGACCAAATCGTCATGGGCAACGTCATTCAGTCGAGTAAGGATGCGGTCTATTTACCGCGCCATATCGGACTCAAGGTCGGCATACCCATCGAGACGCCGGCCTTAGTGGTCAATCGCTTGTGTGGTTCCGGCTTCCAGGCGATTGTGACGGCCGCCGAGATGCTCCTGCTGGGAGATGGCCAGATTGCACTGGCTGGAGGAGCCGAGAACATGACGCAGGCTCCCCATGTGCTGCGTGGCGCACGCTCCGGCTATAAATTCGGCCAGGCCCCTCAGCTCGAGGATAGTTTGTGGGAGGCCCTTATCGACACCTACACCGGTTGTGGCATGGCGATTACGGCTGAGAATCTGGCGGAGAAGTATGGGCTGACACGCCAGGAGGTCGATGCCTATGCCCTGCGCAGCCAGCAAGCCGCTCGCCGGGCCGAACAAGCCGGCTGGCTGGCCTCAGAGATCGTCCCCGTCACCATCAAGGACCGCAAGGGCAACCCGGTGGAGTTCAAGCAAGATGAGGGCATTCGCGATACCTCGATGGAGTCCTTAGCCAAGCTGCCAGCACGCTTCCGCAAGGGAGGAGTCGTGACCCCGGGCAATGCTAGCGGCATCAATGATGCAGGTGCCTGTGTCATTGTGGCCACCGCTGATGCCGTACAGCAACATCACTTGAAGCCGATGGCCCGGCTGGTCTCCTGGGGGGTAGCTGGAGTCCCACCCGAGATCATGGGCATCGGACCGGCCCCTGCCATTCGCCAGGCCCTCAAACGCGCCGATTTGACCTTAGAGCAGATGGACCGTATTGAGGTCAACGAGGCCTTCTCGGCGCAGTATCTGGCCGTCGAGAAGGAATTGGGCTTGAATCGCGACAAGACCAATGTCAATGGCGGCGCCATCTCCCTGGGTCATCCCCTGGCGGCAACGGGGGCTCGTATCACCATCTCCCTGATATATGAGCTGCGCCGCCATCATCTCAAGTACGGCATCGGTTCGGCCTGTATTGGTGGCGGGCAAGGTATTGCTGTGGTTATCGAGAACGTAGCGTAAGCTGAACAGGGAATCATCGAACGGCAGAAAGCCGAACTCCCGCCCCAGAGCTCAGATCAGGTGTGAGCGGTGGGGCAGGGATTGCGAGGAGACAATGACCATGAAAGAACGATCATCGGACGGGGCGAACATTATGGAGGCTTGGACCGAGTTGGCTATATTCTCAAAGGTCACGACTTGCAGATTGGCCCAATTCCAACAATCATGACACGGCGGGCACCATAGTTATATCTTAGCTCTACTACGAAGTAGCAGTACAAAAAAGCGGTAACTGGAAGGAACGCCTTCAGACCAGACCGAACCACCAGGAACGCTTGACACATTGCGAGAGGACATCGTTACCCGCAAGCAAGCCCTCTGTTCGCGTATCCGGGAGGGTGAGGCAGACGCAGGTCCCTGGCGCCGTGAGGTACTCGATTACACGACTTGGGCTGTAGAGGAGAAGGTACGCATCGCCAATCCACGGTATCTCGAACGCACTGGCGGCTCATAGCCTCGGGTTCGTCAGATGAAGTTCTTGTCGTTTGACGTTGCAATTCATCTAACGAAAGGCAGTCCTGTCACAGTGTCTGATCGCCTCATGTTCTGAAAACAAACTCGGCAGAAGGAACCGTCTGCTGAAGGTGAAAAGGAGAAAAGTTGCCATGAGTAGTAAACAACCAGAGCCTCTCAATCCGCTCGATCCATTTGGAGCCTTGCGGACGACGCGCGATGCCAATATGGAGGCCTGGTCCAAGATGATGATCGAACTGGTCAACTCTGATGCCTATAGTCAGATGATGAGCAGATGGGCGAATACCTATTTTACGGTGTCGCAGCCCTTTCAGCAGATTCCTACCATCTAAAGAGTCGTAGTTGTCCAGCAGTGAGTCGTGCTTGGGGAGTTGAAGAATTTTCCTTGCATCAGGCGATCTTCTACACGTAGGAATGGTCTGAGCATCTTTTCGTTGAAACAAGAACAGAGGAGAAGATCATGAAAGCAGTCCGCATTCACGGCTACGGCGGCCCAGAGGTGATCCGCTATGAGGACGCGTCGCCTCCGACCATCGCTGCCGACGAGGTGCTCGTCGCGGTCCATGCCACCTCGATTAACCCGGTTGATCTCGCCACTCGCGCCGGCCATTTCCAGAACAAAATCCCCGTCATGTTCCCCTGGACGCTGGGACTCGACCTCTCCGGCGTTGTCGCCAAGGTTGGCCCGAACGTGACAGGCTTCGCCATAGGGGATGCCGTCTTTGGGTATTCCAACATGATGCGGCAAGGGGCCGATGCGGAGTATGCCGTCAGTGTTGGGTCTCTGGCAGTGCAGTTCGCGAAGGCTCAGGGCGCGCGGGTGATTGCGACGGCTGCGGGTGACAAGCTGGACTTGGTGCGCTCGCTTGGGGCGGAGTCGGTGATCGATTACACCACGACCCGCTTCGAGAAGGTGGTCCGTAACGTCGATGTCGTGCTGGCCCTCGTCGGGGGTGAGGTCATCGAGCGCTCGTGGGGAGTTCTCAAGCCAGGCGGCATCCTAGTCACCACGGCAGCAGAGATCGATCCAGAGACAGCCGCGGCCCGGGGCGTGCGTGGAACTGGGATGTTGACCCAACCCAACGGTGCACAGTTGGCCGAGATCGCTGCCTTCTTCGACACGGGCGCGGTCAAGCCGGTGGTCTCCACCATTCTGCCTCTGGCGGAAGCGGCGCAGGCGCACAAGTTAGCTGGCAGTGGTCACGTGCGCGGCAAGATTGTCCTGCGGGTTGTCGCCTAACCTCCACTTCCATTGCCACCGTACCCCACGCAAGAGCATTGGTTAAGTGTCTCCACCCAAGAAGAGCAAGAACATCCAAAGGTGTTCTTGCTCTTCTTCTCCGTTCATATCACCACGGAAAAGCGAAAAGATATGGTTCCGAAATGAACTCTATGTTTGCACTTTTGGAAAGGGGAGTGGCAGGAAAGGATGTAAATTTGGGAAATAAGCTGCTGATTTCTTTGCCATTCCTCTGTTGAAAGCATCTCTCCTTCTTTGTCCTGTGGAGCCATTCTAGAGGCAAATGAAAGAGAGAGTGAACCGAGAGTCACCAGCAT
>Ga0209239_1002104_pt1 | contig 11894 bp, 10 predicted proteins | sample GraSoi013_2_20cm_FD_185824 | JGI IMG/M metagenome (GOLD analysis project Ga0209239, IMG submission 185824) | Grasslands soil microbial communities from the Angelo Coastal Reserve, California, USA - Sample 10_02_2013_2_20cm (SPAdes) (version 2) | ecosystem: Environmental > Terrestrial > Soil >...
TGAGGAGTTCAAGAAGAAATATCCCTATTTCCGGCTCGCGTATCTCACCCTCAGCTCTTCGATCACTCAAGCGGACGAGCGGGATGCAATGAACTTCTTCCAGCGGCTCATGAACCGGCTGCGGCAGACGAAGGCCGTGTCCGCGATCGCCCTGGAACGCGGCATGCACAACGACCAGACTCTGGAGGCCATGGAGCACATGGTCGATGGCGCAATCCACTTCAAGTCGGACAAGCAAAAGACCCAGCTCCAGGTGGTGGGCCTCGGCGAGGTCCAGACTCACGACTGGGTCCCATACAAGTTCACGAACAAGGCGATCATGATCGGATCGTTCCAGCTCGAACGCATCCGCTGAGGCCAATCGCCGGGACTTTCAGAAGCTTTCTTGAATCGGAGACCGATTCCCGCTCCGAAGAAGGGCACAGCCCATGGAACGCGGATGCACGGTTCACAAACTCGTCGCCGATATTGCAGTATTCGCTGGTCGCAAGGTACTCCTTGTAAAGTATCGCGATCTCACACGATACGATGGCCAGAAGGGATGGTTCCTCCCGGATGATTTCCTCGCGCATGAGGAACATCCAGAAGAAGCGGCGAAGCGCATTGCTCGGGAACAGACCGGCATTGGTCTTCGGGACGTCCGCCTGAGCCATATCGAGTCCTTCGGGAACGGGTCTTGGCATCTCATCTTTCACTACACGGCGAATGTCATTGCCTCAACAATCACACCGGGATCAAACATTGGGGCAATCGAGTGGTTCGAGCCAACCAAACTTCCCGCCCGTTCCGATTTTGCGCACGACGGGTGGGCAATCGACGTCCTTAGAGCGATGGGCCATTAAGCGAAACCACTCGACTAGCGTCCCCGCAGCCGCTGTGCCGCGAGGACGCCTGCAATGACCATCGCGCCTCCCACGGCCGTCGCCACCGTGAGAGGTTCCCCGAGGATCGCGATTCCACCCAGGACAGCCACGAGAGTGCTCGCATAGATGTACGCCGCGGCGGATGCGGCGGGCAGCCGGGCGAGGGCACGAAACCAAATCACGTACCCGAGGAAGGTCGGGAAGACGGCCAAGAACAGCACGGGGACCCACCCGTCGATGCCCATCGACTGGAGGTCGCCGAGGAAGGTCGGCGCCGTGATGGCGATCAGGGGTAGGAGCAATGCGGTCCCGATCAACAGTGTCCAGGCGACGAGCGTCACGGGAGGATAGCGGCCCAGATACCGCTTCCCGAACACCGCATACAAGGCGGAGAACACCGCGGACGGGATCACCGCTAGCGCTCCCTCGGACGCCTGGAAACGAAACTGGCTTTCCGGCCGGGCGAGGAAAATCATGACCCCGAGTCCCGCGAACGCGAGGGCGATCCCCGCGGCCTGGAGGCGGCGGAGACGTTCATGGAGCAAGGTCGTGGCAAGGACCGCGATGAACGCCGGTGTCGAGGCAATGATGAGCGCGGCCGTCCCCGCAGTCACCGAAGCATTCGATTCTCCCAGGTTCAAGAAGAGATGATAGCCGGTGAAGCCGACGAACGCGAGGAGGGTCAGATGTGGCACATCGGACCTCGCAGGGAATGGCCGAAGTCGGTGGCTCGCTATCAGATAGCCAATGAACAAGACGTCAGAGAGGGCGAACCGCAGGAACGTGAGCGTGATCCACGACATGTGGACCAACGCCTGTTTGATCGCGACGAAGGCGAGCCCCCAGAACAGGACGAGGAGCATCAGCGAAGCGTGAACGGCACGATTGTTACCGAGCCTGTCCTTGGTGGCCGCCACGTTCGCGGGAGATTCACGTCCAATAAAAAGCTGCGCGCGTCCATCGCCGGGCTTGCGAGGCAGCGCCTATTCAAGCGACTCCCTCGGGCGTCGATGATGAGAAGATTACGTTCACATAAGATACACGTTCGGAAAGTCAGGCGCTTCGGTCTTGAAAAGATTTGGAGACTCTCTCGACGCACCGAGTCGCTGACTCAATTCCTTCTGGCCGCGTTCAAGCAGTTCCGGGTTGTACGAATATTGGATCCGCACGTAGTTGGTCGCACCCACCGAGGTCTTGCGATTCAGGAAGCGGACGAAGTCCTTCCAGCCCGGCGGTTGTCGAGAGAACACGTTCGCCATCTCGACGGCGAAACGCCCACCGATGAAGAACGCCTTCCATTCGTTCACGTTCCTCTCATCCAGGCGACCTTCGACGAGCTTGGCCACCCCTTCCGCGTATGAGGGGTTGATGTATTGTCGGAACGCGTCCATGTTCGCAAGGGCCTCTTCGAGATTCCCGACATCCTCCGGGACCATCGCCGGTTTCGGTGGTGCAGCGTACCAGGCGGCCTGGTATGCGGCGTACCGAGCCTGACCGTCCGCGGATTCCTGCTCCGCAGTCCACCGGTCCACGATGAAGTGCACGCGGTTATGCGCGAGGAGGTAGTCCAGGACCAAGGTGGTCTCCACCTTGTCTGCCACGTCGTCCACATTCTTGTCCGCGTACTTGCCGAGATCCCTCCAGATGATTCGATGGTACTCCTCTTTGAGGGCTCGGAGACCCCCTTCATGAATATAGATTCCCCATCGGTCCGGAACGAGACGAAAGCTGACGTAGAACGCCACCGCTTCGGCTCCCATCTTCAGCATCGCGGGAAGGGCCGTCGTGTCCTTCGCGGCCTCGATGCGATAGTTCGACAGATTCTCCGACGTGAGCTCGAAAAGCCGAGCTCCCTCGAGCGGGGGCACTTGTCCATAGGCCGGCACCCGGATCGTCTTGGGATCGCAGAACTCGGGGTGAGTCGCAGCAAATTCCGCGAGATTCTCCATCGCGGCACCGATATTCGAGTCCGACTTAAGGACTTGGCCTCAATACAGGAGGCAATCCACGACGCGCCCTTCGATTTCTTTCGGCACAAGCGGGTTAGGAGGGCGGAACTCGACCACGACCGTGCTCCCGTCGACGTAGATGCCTCGAATCGCGTCGGCCAGCGGCCCTCCGGTTTCCTGGACGATCCTTTGAATCAAGACCTGGACGAGTGCCGGGTCCGCCTTCCCAACGTCTCGGCCCGCCATGAGTCCTTGCGCTTCCCACTCCTCGACCGGTCCCGCGAGCGCCTCGCGCTTCGCGAGCTCCGGAGACAGCCATCGTTCTTCGAGCAATGCAATCACATCTCGCCCTTCCCATCCGCACGTCGCGAGGGCGACCGGACAACGGGGATGGAAACGACACCCTGCGGGAGGCCACACGGCGTTCGGGACCTCGCCGCGAGGCAGGACCTTTACAGTTCGTCGTTCCGGGTTCGGAATCGGGATCGCCTGAAGCAGGGCCTTCGTGTACGGGTGCTTTGGATTCGCATAAATGGTCCGCGCCGAACCCATCTCGACAATCCGACCCAGGTACATGATTCCAATACGATCACACATGAACTTCGCAGTCGCGAGGTCGTGCGTGATGAACAGGTACGTCAGATGGTATTTCGCCTTCAGTTCCATCAAGAACTCGAGCATTCGTGCGCGCACGGACATGTCGAGCATTGCGACGGGTTCGTCGGCCACAATGAGCTGAGGTCGCAAAGCAAGGACGCGTCCGGCAACCACTCGTTGTTTCTGCCCGCCACTCAATTCGTCCGGATACTTGTCGTAGTAGAAAGAAGGAGGACGAAGGCCAACGTCGTCAAAGATATGGTACACGGCTTCGCGAGTCGCGGCCTCTGATTTTGCACGAGTCCGCTCACCGCGTTCTGTCGGGAGGCCGTGGGTTCGGAGCACGTCGGCTACGGCTTCGCCCACCGTCATGGCCGGACTGAGCGCTGCGTGAGCATCCTGATAAATGAGCTGGATCCGCTCCCGGAGTCGGAATAGTGTCTTTGAGTCGGGCTGCGTGACTTCCTCCCCCCGGAAGAGAATCTGACCCGACGTGGCCCGCACGAGCCCCACGAGGGTTTTCGCGATCGTCGTCTTGCCGCAACCGCTCTCTCCAACGAGACCGAACACCTCGCCCTCCGCGATGGAAAAGGTCACCCCGTCCACCGCGTGGACTTTTGCGTCGCCACCGCCGAGAAGTCGCTGCACAAAACCGCTGTACACGGAAAAGTGCACGTTCAGGTCGCGGACTTCGAGGAGCGGTTTGGTCATCGAAACCAACCTAGTACAGATGGCAGGCGACCTTCCGATGGTCTTCTCCCACGAGCCGAATCTCCGGGAAGACCGTCTTGCAGACGTCCATTCGTTTCTCGCACCGGAGATAGAACGGGCAGCCGGCCGAGTTACCGAGAAGACTGGGTGGTTCGCCGGGCACCGAATACAGCTTCGTCGTCTCCAGATCGATCACAGATCGGAGAAGACCTTGGGTGTATGGGTGGCGTGGCTCCCGGAACAAGGGGACAGTCGCTCCCTCCTCCGCGATTCGGCCGGCATACATCACCGCGACGCGGTCTGCGAACTCCGCGACCAGCCCCAGGTTGTGGGTGATGAGGAGGACCGCCATGTCGTATTCACGCATGATCGATTGGAGAAGCTGCAGGATCTGGGCTTCTAGAATCACGTCGAGTGCGGTCGTAGGCTCATCGGCGATCAACAACGCCGGCTTGAACAAGAGGCACAGGGCGATCATGATCCGTTGACGCATGCCTCCGCTCAGCTCGTGCGGGTACATTCCCAGGCGATCCGAGGGTACCCGGACATCGGCGAGGACTTTTTTCGCCCGTTCGAGGGCGGCTTCGGGCCGGACGGCGGGTTCGTGCGCACGGATCGTCTCGATGAAATGATCCCGGATTCTCATGAGTGGATTCAGGCGCGTCATCGGGTCCTGAAAAATCATCGCGAGGTTCCTCCCGCGAAGATCGCGTATTTCCTTTGGAGGAAGCGACAACAGATTGAGGCCGGCGAACCGAATGGATCCCCGCACCGTCGCGTTGTCCGGCAGGAGTCGAAGGATCGCGCGGCCCAGGGTGCTCTTCCCGCAGCCGCTTTCCCCGACAAGGCCCGTGATACTCCCGCTCTCAATCGTGAGGTTCACGTCCTGCACGGCGTGCACCTCTCCCTGGGGTGTACCGAACGTCACGGAGAGCTCTTCCAGTTCGAGGACGGCGGTCACGCTTCGGAACCCGCTTTGGTTTCCCGCTTGCGCAGGAGAGGATTGAGGATGTCGTTGAGCCCCTCACCGACGAACGTGAGGGCGGTCGTCAGAATGAGAATGAAGAGACCCGGAAAGAAGGTCGCCCACCACGACGCGTCAAAACGTTGCCAGTTCAGGCTGATATCGAAACCCCAGTCGGGAATGCCGGGTGGAAGACCGAGACCTAGGACCGCCAATCCGGCTTCCGTCAGGACCGCGTCAGCGGCGTTCACCGAGAAGATGACCGGAATGCTTTGCGCCACGTTCGGAAGGATGTATCGACCGATCACCCGTCGCCGCGGCATGCCAAGCGCGATCGCGGCCTCGACGTAGGGTTCCTGCTTCACAGACGCCACGTGGTTGCGAATGACCCGGAAGTACGTCGGGATGTAGACGACGGCGATGGCGAAAGAGACGTTCAGAATCCCTCGCCCGATCACGGCGGAAATCGCGATGGCGAGAAGGAGACCCGGAAACGCGTAGATTGAGTCCATGACCAGGAGAATCGTCCGATCCAAGCGACCGCCCGCAAACCCAGAGAGCAAGCCGAGGGGAAGCCCCACCGCGAGGGAGATCGTCGTCGCGACCGCGATAATCGCGAGCGGAACCCGGCTGCCCCAAATGATGCGGCTCAGTACGTCCTGTCCGCCACGATCGGTACCCATCACGAACGGGCCGCCGGGAGGGACTTCGGGATTCGCGACCTTCGTGTTCGGGTCAAACGGCGCCAGGAAGGGGGCGAAAAGGGCCATCACGATAATCGCAAGCACGACCGCGATGCCGATCCAGACGAGGATACCGGCGACGGTTCGAGACTGTCCGATGAACGTCCCGATGAGTCGTCCTACGAGTGAGGTGCGGCCCCTCGCGAACCAGCCCGCCACAGCCCCTCCTAGTAACGGATTCTCGGGTCGACGAAGGCATTCAGGATGTCGATGGCGAGGCTAATGACGACCATAAGGATGCCGTAGTACACGACGGCCCCCTGGATGGCGGGATAGTCGCGATAGCTGATGGCGAGGTACACGAAACGCCCCATACCCTCGAACGAGAATGCGGTCTCCGTGAGAATCGCACCGCTAAAGAGCAAGGCGAATGTGAGTCCCATCGTGGTGATGACGGGGACGAGGGCGTTCTTCAGGCCATGACGGAAGAAAACACTCCGTTCCGGGATTCCTCGGGCCCGGGCAGCCTCGACATAATCGGAGCCCATGGCGTGGATGACGTTCACGCGTGTGATGCGCACGAAAAATCCGGAGAGGACAATTCCAAGGGTGAGTGAGGGGAGGATCAGGTGAGCGACCGCGTCGACGAAAGCGGGAAGGTTCGCCGCGAGGAGACTGTCGATCGTGTAGAGCCCGGTCACGGTCGGAGGAACGGAAAGACGGGGTGAAAACCGCCCTGATACAGGGAGCCAACCGAGCCAAACCGCAAAGATGAGTTTGAGGATGAGTCCGAACCAGAAAATCGGAATGTTGTAGGCGAGTGCGCCGTAGAGCCGCGTTCCGAAATCCGGGAGTCGATCCCGGCGGGTTCCCGCGAAGGTACCGAGGCCGATTCCCAATACACTTGCCACTAGCATGGAAGAAAGGGTGAGTTCGATGGTGGCTGGCATCCGGCTCGAGATTTCGTCGATGACCGGTCGCTGAGTGAGAATCGACGTCCCCATGTGTCCCGTGAAGACGTCGCGAAGGTAACGGAAGTACTGGACGTAGAGTGGGTCATACAAACCCAACTCGGTCTTGATGCGATCGATGACCTGCGGGTTTCCGCGTTCTCCAAAGATCGTGCTGACCGGGTCTCCGGGGGCAACCCGGAGGATGATAAACGTGAACGTGAGGAGGAGCACCAACATGGGAACCATCAGGATCACGCGGGTGATCACGTAGGCTCTCAGCGACGCCGTCGATCGGGCCACCTAGGCACGCTCCGCTACATTCCCAGGGATAAATGGGAAAAAGGTTTCCGGGTTTCCTCGTCACGAGACACTGATGGTGAAGTAGCGGAAGAACTGGATCGGATCCAAGACAATCCCGGAAACGTTCGGCTTGAACACGACCGCCTGATTCGTCTGCCACAAGGGCACGTACGGGACGTCGGCCGCGAGCTTCGCCTGGATTTGGCTGAGGATTTGTGCCCTCTGGGTCGGGTCCACCGCCGCTGCTTGGGCTTCAATCCAGGAGTCCATCGTGTCGTTATGGTACCAGTCCCCGAACTGCGCACTCCCGCCCGACGCGTAGTGCAGGAACGGGAAGACGTAGTCGTCCGAGTCGAAATAGTCGGGGAACCAGCCGAGGAGGAAGACGTCGAAATCGCCGGCCGTCCGAGACACCTTGTAGGAGGCCCAATCCTTCTCGTTCAGGGTCACGGAGATCATGCCGGTCGCCTCCCACGCCCTTTTCAGCGCTTGGGCGACGAAGATCTCCGGATCCCCGTAATGAGACGGCGTATACCATAGGGTCAGGGGGAGCTTGTTCGTGGTGCTGTAACCGGCCTGGGTGAGAAGCGACTGTGCCTGACCGATGTTGGGCGAGGCCCCATAAACGGTCTTGAAGACGTCCTCGTGGCCGAACATCCCCTGGGGAATCAGGCTGTACAATGGCGAGACCGTGTTGGAGTAGGCGCTCGTCGCGATGTCCGTGCGGTTCGAAGCGTAGGCCAAAGCCTTGCGCAAAAGGGCGCCGTTCGCGTCGGAGAACACGGTCACCCTAGGACAGCCGCCGGCGGCGTGGTCCGCCGTGCTGCACATGTTGAAAACGAGGTAGCGAATCACGGGGCTGGCACCTTGCAGAGTCTTGACGCTCGCGCTTGATTGGAACGTCGTGAAGTCCTGCGGCAGCAGACTTCGATACGCCACGTCGATCGCGCCCGTCGACATTGCGAGCTTCAGGTCGGAGGACGTCGTGTACCGAACGATAGTCACCCGGTTCATCTTCGGGGCAGCCCCGTAGTAATTCGGATTCGCGGTCAGCTCATATCGCTGGTGGGGCAGGTATGTCGACAGTCGATATGGCCCACTGGCCACGACGACATTCGGATAGAAGCGGTCGTTCGTGAAGGACGTCGGGTTTACGATCGTTGTGACGGTGAAGGCCAGCAAGGAGACGAAGGGCGACCACCTTTGTCGCAGGGCCACCTTTACCGTCGTGGGGTCGACGATCTTGACCCCCAGGGCCGTATAGTTTGCATAGGCGCTCGCGATTCTCGTGTCATTCTTGGTCTTCAGGGCGGCCCAATATTCCAGCGTGCCGTTGATGTAGCCAAGCAGGAAGGCCGGCAGGCCATTGAGCTTAACGGTTCGGTCCCACGAATATTTCAACGTCGTGCTGTTGATCGGTGTGCCGTCCTCGAACTTCAGGTTCGAGCGCAGATGTAACGTGTATGTGAGGGCGTCCGCGCTGATTCCGCCATTTGCGAGGGTCGGGACGTCAGTCAACAAATCGGGCGTCAAGTTCGTGGTCCCGGGGGCGTTCGTAAGGAGCATCGCCATCGTGTTCTGGAGGATGTTCTGTGAGAAGTAGTCGTACTCATCCGCTGGATCGAAGCTGATTTCGTCGTCGGTCGTGCCCACAACGAGCACCTTCGACGGAGCAGGAGCCGTCAGGAGGACGTATGCCGCCGCGCCGCCTACGAGGAGGATAACGACTATGACCACGACGATCGCAAGCAGTCTTCGGCTCCCCGTGCGCACTGGTGTTGCTGGCTCAGGTGTTACCAAGTTCATCCGCCCCTTGTCCGTAACCCAACTCGGACAGCCGTTCGGCCACGGTATTCGGTGTACGGTCTTAAGCGTTTTCCAGCGGGGACGGCGGAGTTCGTCAGGTGTCCAAGGTACTCTGCCTACCGCCTGTGCGACGCAGCCGTTCGATGGCCTTCTCCACCCGGTCGCGGGAGAATTCGCGCTCTTCGCACAGAAAGCGAAAGACGGCTCGCTCGTCTGGGGACCGTGAAGCCGGGACCGATTCGGTTGACACCGGAGGGTTTGCGAAGAAACCCCGAATCGCGTCGAGCGCCGGGGGCAACCCGGCGGACACTTCGGCCGGTGCACGATCGAGGGACTTCCATTCCCGAATCCGCTTGACCGCCGTCTTCGGCCCGATCCCTTTGACTCCCTCGTTGAAGTCCGTGCCGACGAGGATCGCGACGTCGATCAACTGCTCTCGTGTGAGGCCGAGGTGCGCGAGATTCTCTTCCAGATCGAGGAGTTCCGGGGACACGAATCTGGAGCGACCCTGACTCGGGAGGAATTCGGTCGAGCCGATGGCCAGGAATCGCACCATCCGCGGCGCGCCGAACAGGAGGGAATCGTAGTCTTTCGATCCCGCGGCCCAGACATCCCCGCGCCGAGCGAAGAACGCGGCTTGCGCCTCTCCTTCGCTGGGAGCTTGGATCCATGGGATGCCCAAATATCCGAGAAGCGTCTTCGCCTCTTCGACCATCGGCCTGGTGAGCCGTGAGGTCATCACCGCCTTCGACCACGCGGTCGCGGTGTCCCCCGACGCGACGGCAGCCTGATACTCGCGCTGCGACTTCTCGCGGACCTCGCGTCGTTTGCGGATCTCCGCCCATTTCAGCTCCGGCGGCGGGCCGTCGAACACGAACACTGGACGAATGTCGTAATCGGCGATCAACCGCGTCGTGCGAAACATCAGGCCGTTCAGGTGCGATGTGGTTCGGCCCTGGGAATCCTGCAACGGCGTCCCATCTCGGGTCCGCATGACGGACAGGAACTGATACAACTCGAGGTTTCCGTCGATCGCGATCGCGCGGCCATGGAGCGCCTCGAGGGTGGTCGGATGGCGGACCGCAATCGGAGTGAGAAGGACGCCCACCCTGCGTTCACACCAACGCCGGCCGTTAACCTTTTCGGCCGATTCCCAGAAGGGAACAGGTCAGTCTTGTTTGTTATTTGGTTGGCGTTGAAAACGTCCACGCGTCCCGATCCCCGACGATCGCCTCGAGGCGGGAAAGCGCTTCCTCTCTCGGGAGGCTCAGGAAGAATTTGCCAACGTGCTTGCAGAAGTCCTTCCGTACGGATAACTTCCCCCAGTCCTCGCAGTCGTGCACGATCGTCTTCGACGTCGGATCGAGCTCGACCCGATACTCCTTGACCCGGGCGAGGATGAGTTCGGCTTCCCGGGTGACCTCGACGTCCTTCGAGTCGATTCGTTTCGCCCGATCGAGTCGGTTCGGGTCCATGAGGCGCCCGAGTGCCGCGTCGACGAGCGCGTCCTTCGGCACATCCGCGCCGAAGTCCTCGAGCGTGACGGCCTTCAACCGGACGTCCGCGTGCGTGGCCTGTCTGCGAAACCCTTCAATCCGCTGGAGGGCACGCGCCTGGTCCTGGGTCTGGACGCCGAGCATCCGCAGGATCTGGATGCAATTCTCGGGGGCGTAGCCGTGGAAGTGGTTGTTGAAAAACCCGTAGACGGTCTCCGACTGGGACGCGACCTGCTGAACCCGCGGCACCCAGGTGGTCAGTTCCTCCTCCGAATAGTGATAGTTGTACCAGGGGTCCGTCCCGTGGCCGTGCCATCGCAGGTAGGCTGCGGGGGCGGTCACGTGCAAGTCGGGCGGGAGCAGCGGCTCGTCCACAATCGTGTAGGCCACGCCGATGGATCGGAGCAGGTCGAACGCCTCCATCGCCATCCAGGACTTGTTGCGTGGTTCGAGGGCGAACGTGAAGTTCCGCGGGAGGGTGTCGAGGAACCGGTGGATGACCGTCTCGTCGAAACGCAGACGCGGGGGGAGCTGAAGGAGCAAGGGGCCGAGTTTCCCCTGGTCCAGGAGGGGACGCATGAGGTCGCAGTAGGCCAAGAGCTCCTTGTCGGCGCCGGACGCCACGTCGAGGAGCCGATCGTGCGTGACGGTCTGGGGCACCTTGGCCGCGAAGACGAAGTCGTCCGGGGTGAAGCGGCCCCAGCCTTGGACCATGCCCGGGGACGGGGCCCGGTAGAACGTGGAATTGATTTCCGCTGTGTCGAACACCCGGGAATAGGCACGGAGCTTCGATTCGGTCGAATTGCGGTAGAAGGGTCCGATCCATTCCTGATAGTCCCATCCGCTGCATCCGAATCGGAAGCGGGCCATGGCCCCATCCTGAAGACACCGGCCATACATTACGATTAACCCGGCCTCAGTTTCGCGGGCCCCCGGCATGCAGGCTTAAGCGGCCCGTTGGACTCGTGGGAGGGCGATGATGGAAGCGTTGGTCGGCGCCGGAGGATGGGGGTACTTCTCAGGCGGCCTCGAATCCTACGCTCGTGGCTTTCGGTTTGTCGAGGTCAACGTGTCGTTCTACCGTTCGATTCCCGAAGCCACGGCTCGGCGATGGCGTTCGCACGTGCCTGAGGACTTCGTCTTTGCGCTCAAAGCAAATCAAGCGATCACCCATGCCGGCCGTCTCCGCAGCTCGGCGCGAACGCGGGCGACATTCGCCCATGACCTGCGGATCGCCCGGATTCTCCGCTCCCCGTTCGTCATTCTCGAGACGCCGCCCGGACTTCGGTTCGAGCCGGCCCAAGTTGCGGGCCTGCGCGAGCTGGCTGAGATGTCAGAGGGCGGCCCGCGGCTCGGACTCGAGGCGCGGAGCTACCGTCGCGGAAGGCTGCCAGAGGAGCTCCGGTCGGCCATGGAAGACAATCGGGTCCTCGACGTCGTAGATTTCTCCCAGGGGCCGCCGCGGGTCGCGGACGACGTCGTCTATACACGCCTGTTCGGTCCTGGCCCCGCGAACGCGTACCAGTTTGATGACACGGAATTGCGAGAAATCGACCGAGTCTCTGGGGACGC
>Ga0209239_1002106_pt1 | contig 11888 bp, 12 predicted proteins | sample GraSoi013_2_20cm_FD_185824 | JGI IMG/M metagenome (GOLD analysis project Ga0209239, IMG submission 185824) | Grasslands soil microbial communities from the Angelo Coastal Reserve, California, USA - Sample 10_02_2013_2_20cm (SPAdes) (version 2) | ecosystem: Environmental > Terrestrial > Soil >...
TTCGGCGGCAGAACGCCCGACGAGGTCTATGCTAGGCAGGCAAACGAGGAGAAATTGGCGGCGTAATCGAACCCAGAATCCACCTTAGCCAAGCCGCCGAACTGTCCCGCAAAGCGGGACCACCTCTGATTTCTTGATCGACAAGTCAGCGCAAAAGGGACGGAAAAAGCGCAGGTCGAAGCGCTGACCTTGGCATCCACACAAATTTGGTAGAAAGTTCCGCTTCTACGGCTTTGCGTGATGAAGCCAGCCATCGGTGAAAGCGTCAGTTCGGGATACATCTGGGAAAGCTCAGCTAAAACCAACTTGAGGAGGATGACATGGAAATCGACGCCAAGCTGTTGAAGAAACTCGAGGAACTCAAAAAGCAGCTCGAAGGTATCTCCGGCCAGAAAATAGATGCAAGCCCGGAGCAGTTGATCCCATTGTTCTTCCGCGTGAGCCTGTTGAGCTCCGAAGATGGCGTCATCATGTCGAGGAGCTTCATCTTCCCCGGCAAGAGCTGCTCGCAGGCAAGCGCGCTTCCAGCAAACCTTTTCGACGTCAGCAGTCGTTCGTCAACCGGCGCCAATGGGAAGGCGGTTTTCTTACTTAGCGATTTCATTTGCAGCACCATCAATTCTTTCGCAGAGCCGGTGAACGTCGTCGTGACGCCGAATGCGACGACCCCATGCTATGCGACGATGACGCACGTGTTGGTGCCGAACCCGAATGTTCCCGGTGCTTTCAACGATTTGCAAATAACGGTGTTCACGTTTAAGCCAAACGGAACCGCCGCACCGAACGTCAGTTTTGACTGGCGGTGCCGACTGCTGTCGATCCAGATCATCCTCTGATCGGCGCACGGTTCAACGCTTTATCATGCCCGGATGCGTGCTCCCCTTGCTGGGTTGGACGAAGGTACTTTCACCGAAGGCCACGAGCTTGATCGCAAGTGGCGAGTACCCAGGGGATGGTTGGACGCCGATTGTCGCAGGAGGAAGCGAAGAGGTTGTTGGCCAGGTTCAATCGTTTTCAGCAAGGCCCTTGGCGTCTCTGTCTCTCCGCTTCACGGCGTCGGCGGGAAATCCACTCGCGAACACCGTATCCGAGCGCGAAGCCAACGATCAGAGCGATTACAATTTCCATGGAAGTGCGAGGGGTTGCGCACGCAGCGAGTAGGAGCCTGTTACTCCTGAGATAAGTCCTTTGAGGCCTCAATCAATAAGATCAGTGCCGCTAAAACTCTTTATTTAGCCTTCTCTGCCGAACAGATCATTGATATGCAACGCAGCAAAATGGTCGCCATCAATGAAGAGCTAGAGGCAGCAGAAGCAGCGAGCGCCGCTCTATCGACCAATTCGAACAGCAAGGCAACGATCAAAGTGCTACGTCAAGCCAAGTACGTTGCGGCGCTGGCAATGACAACCTTGCCAAGCGATAAGCCTCTTAATGATGCACGCCATGCAGTCGTAACTGCACTCTCCAATCTGGTAAAAGCGCTTGAAACTGATCCAACGCCGCAACAAGAGAAGATCGAGAAGGCTAAAGGCGCAATCCGAAATTTGGTGTGGGCCTTGAAGGCGAGCCAAGAATTGCGACAGAGACGCCTCGCTGAGGGTAATCAGCTTTAACGCCGACCATCTGCCGCTCTGTGGCCAAACATCAGAGACGAAACGCCATTGATTTGCGCACTTAAGCCGATCACACTGCTCTCTGTAGGAGACACCATGCCAAACGTTAAGGGAATGAACGTTCAAGCGCTGATGAAGCTGCAAGTCGATGAAAGGCTTCTCGCCGTGGCGATCGGGGTCGGCGGGGCAATTGCCCTAGCGATCATCGGCTACTTGCTGCACTGGATCAGCTCATGATGGGGCTTTGAATTTTTGAAAGCCTTCTCCCCTGTTAAGCCTCTCCGGTTCCCTGAAACAAACGTTCTATTCCCTCATACTGACGGGCCAGCGAGAGCCATGAGATGGCCATAGAGAGATGAAGTTTGCGGCGATGAGGTAATGCTTCTTGAGCTGCCAATAGACACTCTGCTGCACAATCGCGGTAGCTTTGAGAAGCGTGCATGGTACCCCTCCATCGCCCCCCATGTGTCTCGGCGCGGAGTTCACCTAGATGTGGCTTGATTGGGGAAGGATGCGCTCATTGACCGGCGGCGTCTGTACAAAATTGCTCACAAAGCTCCGCCACAATCAAAGGCTCCACAGATTAGATCGACCGTTGCCCTGTCATAGACTTCAGTCCACAGATTGGTCACAGATTTCTAAAGGTTGCTCTCGCCCTGTGCCCCTTGGACGATTGCCCCTGCGTACCGAATAGCCGATGGCTGTGGGCGTAGCTCTTCCAGCATGCAGTCGAGCTTGCGTTCTATTTCGTCGAGGCGGCGGTGGAGCAGCAACAGACTGTCGTCAGAGGTCATGACACTCACCGAAGCGGAGAGAGGAAAGAGGCCCCAGCCGGTTTGCGGCCTTGCCTGGCCAGGGCCTAAGTTGGCAGGCTAATCGAACCCTGCGAGTGCGGACCTCGGAGTTGCTCGCGCGACTGCGGCCACAAGCCGCGAGCAGGTTGTCCGATGAAACTAATGGCAACCTAAGCGATAAGGAAAAAATAGACCGCGCAGCGCGGCACGAAGAATTGCGGTTCTATAAGAAGCAACAGTGGGCTGTCTCAACTGCGGGGTCGTTCTTTTGGGGGCGTTCCTTACGACCGTCAGCAATGTCCAGTGCCGCGAGCGTCGACCACGAGCAGCGGCTCGGCTCGCCGTTGTCTCCGGCCGCCGCTGCGCCGCGGACTTGACTTCATGGAAATCTTCATCACAACCTATCCGTGCAGGCTCGTTCTCGATGGGCGCTCCGGCTGGGATAGTCTGACTTGGTGCAACAATGGCGGGGTCGTCATGACACAGACCTCAGGCAAATCCACCAAGGATCGTCGCCATCCCGGCTTCTTTAGGAAATTGCTTCATTATGTCGACAGGCCATTTCGGGCCGCCGGCAAGCTGACGTTTGTTGCCATCATCCTTGGCGCCTTCGGGAGCCTAACGGGGGTGTATGTTCAATACACCACTTGGCGAGAGGAGAAGAACATCGCTCGCTACAATGAGGATCTCAAAAACTCAATAGCCACACTATCCGAGCTGTCCGGCACACTTTCGGCCATAATGAACCTCCAGCAGCTTCTCTTCTACAACTTTCAGGACGCACTAGAAGCAAATGTGGAAGCTGATCAAAGCAGTTTTTCCTTTAAAAACGCGAATAGGATGTATGATGATTATTTTTCCACAAGGACCGCTTTGCGGAAGAATATTGATGCGCTTGTGGGGAAGACAAAAGTTTTCCTCGATTTGCCGGCTGATCCAGAACGCAAGATATCGAAACCACCAGACCTTGTTAGCAATCCGCTGGACATTAGCGCCTCGAATAGGAGTCTTCTCAGCGATGTTAATTTCGACTGCAGAAAACAACTACCCATTCCGTTTTCCGAAAAAATTGTTCTAACGTCGGAAGGGGCGGAAACCGTCACCATTGATTGGTATAATACAAAACATCATCTTAATACCTTTTATTTCTGTCTTGAGGATATTCACTTTAAGATATTTGAAATCAGAAAATGGGCGTCAGGTATTAAGCTACGCGAAGAAGAGAAGACCCGTATCAAAGATGAGAGGGAGTCGATTGAAAAGGACATGAACATCCTGTCATTTAGATATAACGCCTTAATCGCAGTGGCTATTAGCAAAGTTGAAGGAATTCGTTTGAGAGAAAGACCGAAGACGTTTTTGTGCCATCAAACCGGTTGGTTCTGTAACTGACAAAGACCTAACGTCGACCTTGATCGGTAGTGTCCGGAATTCTTTCGCACTTTCAGTTTGGCTGAGCGGCACCCGGCCACACCGGACGACAGCCTTGACGCGTACGTATGGGAGCAGGGAGCTACGTGTGGTAGCTCCCTCTCTTTATTCTTATGTCGCTGTTGGCAGGCCTCTACGCAGCTTGCGCATGATTGCCCCCGATCCTGTTCTTAAGAAGCAGGCGGGTCAAATTGTCTTTGGACAGGCGATGCTTCTGAGTGGCGATGCCACTCAAAAAATTCTTCGGCCAGAGCAACGCTTGAGATAAAGGATGCAATGCATCCACCGGCAATCAGCATCCATTTGAAGCCGCCGAAGTTCAGAACCCAAATTACGCTGGCCGTCGAGCATATCCAGGTAGCGATCAACAGCGCACAATAGATGATGTGTCGCATGATTGCCCCCGATCTCGCTTGCCTCGATACCACTCAGGGAATGGGGCCAATCTGCGGTGGCCAGGTGGCAATACGTAGGAAGGTCAGCTTGCGTAAGCCTCATAGTTTCTGGCTGACCAACAGAAGAAACATTCCGACAGTTATCAACGCCGTAACCAGAATACCGACGACAAACGACACTACCCAATGCCGTCTGACGGTGGGCTTCGATCCACCGCCTTTCTGCGCTGCTCCGATGCCTAACCAGAAGAGAAGGTTGCCCACCGCAGCACAGCAAGCACAATCATGATGATCATTTGAAGTCCCCCTACGTCCCTACCGCAGGAGATGCGATTAAAACGGCAAGGCGAGGACCAAGGTGCGACGGTAACATGGCATGATGGCAGACCAATGAAAGAGGAGCCTCAGACACGATCTCCCCCTGTGTCTGAGGCTCCTCGCAGCGGCAGCCGCATTCCGCATTCAGTCGGGGGCTCTGCCGCTTTCTTAAATCCTAGATCGAAGCGGGGCTCTTGGCTGTGATGTTGGGGCAACAGGTGACGGGAAAATCGTGGGCCCCAGAGAGGCAGCTGAGCTTCCTGAGGCCCAGTGGTCCCGGTAGGACAGGGGCAATGCAGAGCTGTCGTGGAAGCCACCAGAACGCTAATCGCCGGAAGGCATACCATGCGGTTATATAACGAAATAACGAAGCCCTTATCTGCTGGACAGATAGCGAACGAAATGGTCACCAAAATGGTGCATCGCTGCTTGCCGTGGCCCCCGCCGGGTACCTAGGCCGTACCTAGCGCTTCGCCGATTTGGCCGTAACCCATTGCGCCATCAACTAGGCCCAAGCCGTTTAGATAGATCAGCACCGCCGCCTCCCACAAATCCTCGGGCGACATTGGGAACGACCGCCGCGCGGCATCACCTCGTCCGAACAATGATGCGATACCATGTGACATGGCCCAGATGTGCAGTGTCATCATCAGGACCGGCGGACGATTCCGCGCAGGGATGGTCGCGGCTAGCCGCTCGGTCGCGGTTCGCAATACGGCGAACGCGCGCTCCCCCCGGTCCCGCAATTCCGGGCTCGCCTCCGGCGGGATGCCTGCCTCAAACATCGCGGAATAGTAGGCCGGTTCGCTCTTAGCAAATTGGAGATAGGCTTTGCCGACGCGGTCGAAGGCCGTGAATGCGTCCGGACGGCCGCCGTCCCAAGCGCGTGCAAGCGCAACTTCGAATTGATCAAACCCGCGCCGCGCCACGTCGATCAGCAGTTCGTCGCGGTCGCGAAAGTGCCGGTACGGCGCGGCCGGACTCACCCCCGCCCATCGTGCAGCTTCCGCGAAAGTAAAGCCAGCGGGTCCCTTCTGCGCAATCAACTCCAGGGCCGCGCGGATCAAGGCCTCTTTCAGATTGCCATGGTGATAGCCGCGTGGACCTGAACGTCCGCCTTGCCTGGACCAGCTCATGTGAAGAGTATTTACATCACTCGGGACGAGACGTCGACATCGGGTTGTTTGGTCGCCATCGGGGCCGTGATTCACCCGATACTCTGCCCTTTGGGCTTGGAAGCTATCGCATCGGTCGTCTGGTGGCGGCCCGGATGCTGCTGGCGGGGGCGAGGCGAGGTGCTCTTGGTTGATTGCCGACGTGATCACATCGATTGCCGCCTATTCGCTCGATGTGATTTTCCGTCTGTCCTTTCTTGTAACCGCTCGCCAAGGCCTCAGCCAAAGACCGACGCTGGGCGAGCAATTGGTCTCGCGCTTTCTCAAAGGTCTTCAGATGGTCTTGGGTCATGATCATCTCTCCATATCGAGCGGTGCAGGAAGTTCTAATCGCCCGTCGGCTCCTCCCGTTATCGCTGCCTCATCGGACTTTCGGGCGCTTCCGTTTCCCACCGTTCATGCTAATTCATTTTGGGCTCGAAGGGAGGCAAGTAGCTCAGGCCAGCGAAAGGGAGTGCGCGCTATGGCCGACCCAAAGAAGCTTCTTGCGGCCCTCGCTGCCATTGCCTCAGGCTTATTAATCATTGGCTTTATCTCCCTTGACTGGAGGTTTTTTGCCGCCAGCGCCCTTGCGAGCCTCGTCATTATCGCCGTTGGCATTAAGGCTGGGGGTTGGCGGGCTCTCAATCCGTTTCGATAAAGTCCGCTGAAGAACCTCGACGATTGCAATCCGGATACGCTTCCCCTGCTCGTCGACAAGCCGAGGACAACGTGTTGGCCGAAATTGAGTTTTTGGCACACATAGGGTTAGATCAGTTTAGTTTGCTCGTCAGGATCCGATTACAGCTGAACTCTCGCTTCTACATTGGCGACACCGCGGAAGCATCTCGGCGACTCATCGGAGGCAAGGATGCGAAACATTCGAGGGACACGTCATAGTCTCGCCAATACGCGCACTCTTACCGTCATCGCACAGGACCCATCCGTCAACTTCGGAGGGCAGGTACTAACTACAGAGTTGACGGTGCCCGCGGAGGAACTTATGGCCGGCCCTTGCGGGTACCGTGTCAACGTCATCGACTACGACGCGTCGACGGACACGCTTTACAAACCAATGATCTATGGGCGCTCGTTGGACGGGAAGTATGAAGATCCGTTCGCGTTCAAACGAAGCGGACGCACGTCCGTGAAGGCGAGAAGGCTTCACCACCAAAGACTTCTGAATGATCCTCGGTTTCACGCCCAAAATGTGTATACGATTGTCATGCGCACGCTGGCGCAATTCGAATTTGCACTTGGGCGCCGGTGCGCCTGGGGCTTCGATGGGCATCAGATTCACATCGTCCCGCACGCATTTGCCGATGCGAACGCTTTTTATTCGCGGGATGATCGAGCCATTTTTTTTGGATATTTCATGGGAGGTAATGGCAAGCCTATCTTCACCTGCCTCTCGCATGACATCGTGGCACACGAAACGACCCACGCGCTACTTGATGGCTTGCGTAAACGATACATGGAGCGCTCTACGCCTGACCAGGCTGCTTTCCACGAAGGCTTCGCAGATGTCGTGGCAGTGCTCTCGGTGTTCTCGTTGCCTGACGTCGTAGACGCCGGCTTGGATCTAGCCTCGGGCGGGCGAAGCAACCTGATCTCATCCAAATTGCTGGAGCGAGATGTCCTAAAGAGGTCGGTTTTCTTCGGCTTGGCCGAGCAGATGGGCAGGGAACTCGCCGTAGTTCGTGGCGATGCGCTCCGCCGCTCCGTGTCTTTGCTGCCCGGTAAACCATACATGTCCACTCTGTTATATCCGGAGTTCGGCGAGCCGCACCGAAGAGGCGAACTGCTGGTGGCCGCGGTCTTGAATGCGGCTCTTGATATTTGGCTGGCACGGCTTGCAAAAATTGGTCCCGTTACACCTGGAAAAAAGGATCGAAGCATCGTGAGGGATGAGGGCGCTCGGGTCGCGGTCACCTCCTGACGATGGCAATTCGCGCCCTCGATTATTGTCCACCGACTGACTTGACCTTCTCCGATTACCTGTCTGCGCTTCTAACCATCGACCGCGAAGTCGTTCCGGACGATTATCAGTACGGCTATCGCAAGTGGCTGCTCAAAAATTTTAATGATTACGGCATTCGGCAGGCCGGCGAGACCGATGTCGACGGCACATGGAAGCGGTGCGACCAGGAGCTGATCTACAGCCGAAGCCACTACGATTCGATGCTGCACGAGCCGCAAGAGGTTTTTCGCTTCATATGGGAAAACCGGAATGCGCTTAAAATCGATACGGATAGCTATATCGAAGTCGAATCGGTTCGCCCCTCAGTCCGCGTTGGTCCCGACGGTTTTGTGCTGCATGAAACCGTGGCTGAATACATTCAAATTCTGACGCTGCAGGCCAACGAATTGAAGAAGAGGCTTAGCATTATTCCGCCGAAGGGGATCGATCCGACGCGTCGCATCAGGATCTTTGGTGGAGGAGCTCTCATTTTTGATGAGTACGGGCAGCTGAAATATCAGATCGCGAACCGAATTGAGAATACCAAACATCAGCAGGCGCGAATCGATTATTTGGGCGAATCCGGTTTCTTCGATGAACCACCTCCGCCAACGTCACCCCCAGGCCCCCAGTCACAACTCGCCCAACTGCATCGTATGCGTCTGATGGGATAGGAGGTTGCGATGGCGAAGGAACCCACAAGCGCGACGATTCGGACCTATCACGTCGGGTTCGGCGATTGCTTTCTGATCAGTTTTGAGTACAGCCGAAAATCTGAACGGCACGTGTTAGTCGATTTTGGATCGACTGGTTTTCCTAAAGGGGTGCCAAAGTCGCGCATGATGGACATCGCCAAAAACATCAAGCAAAGGACCAGGGGCAAGCTTCATGCCGTCGTCGCCACCCACAGGCACCGTGACCACATTTCTGGATTTGCTACGGAGAAAGCTGGCAAAGGAACAGGCGATGTCATCAAATCGCTCAAGCCGGACCTCATAGTACAACCTTGGACCGAAGATCCGAAGCTAGGACCAGAGGCGACAGGGCCGAGCGGCAGCAATGCAAAGATTAAGAAGTTCGGCGCTGGCACGAGCCAGCAGATTGCGGCGCTATTGCTCATGCATGAGGTCGCCGACCAGTCGCTGGCAGCCCGTAACCTGCCGAAAGATTTGAGGCACGAAGTCGGATTTCTCGGCGAGAGCAACATCGCTAATCCGAGCGCCGTTAAGAACCTCATGAAGATGGCGAAGAATTCCTATGTCTATTGTGGGAGCAAATCAGGGCTGGAGAAGATACTCCCGGGAGTCAAGGTCGAAGTCCTTGGGCCACCAACACTCAAGCAGACCGACATGATCAAGAAGCGGCGCTCGCGCGATCCCGACGAGTTCTGGCATTTTCAGGTCAGCGCCACGCCATTGGCCGCACCCGCGGATAAAGCGCAGACCACCTTGTTCCCACGTTACGTGGAAAGCCGCGGCTTCTCACATCGCATCAACGCGCGCTGGCTGGTCCATCACGCGCGCACGGTACGCGGCGAGCAGCTGCTCCAAATCGTGCGCATGCTCGACCAGGAAATGAATAACACGAGCGTTATTTTACTCTTCCAGGTTGGCAAGAAGAAGCTTCTCTTCCCAGGCGATGCGCAAATCGAGAACTGGCAATACGCACTCGGCCAGAAGAAGTATCAATCTCTTCTGACGAGCGTAAATCTATATAAGGTTGGTCATCACGGCAGTCTCAACGCGACCCCTAAATCCCTGTGGAAGCTGTTCAAGAATAAATCCGAAGGGAGGACGGCAAATCGTCTGCTGTGCCTGATGTCGACCATGGAAGGCAAGCATGGCAGTGTGTACAGCCAGACCGAGGTGCCTCGGACCAAACTTGTGCGCGAACTTCACCGCAAATCGGACCTGTTCACGACGCAACAGCTTAAGGGCAAGGACTTCTTCCACGATACTGTCGTGAAGTTTTAGGTCAGACGATAGGCCTGACGCCATGGTCACCTCGTAGCGGCATTGGCGAACCATGTTGACGGAAGAACATTAGCCGCCGGTTAGCCTTGACGCTATTGGGCTTGAAATAGCTGTCCGTCCATCCGTCAGTCTCGTCAAGGAAGATCGCTGCCGCCTCGTCGCCTTTGGCGGCCAACTCATTGGCGATGTCACGGAAATAGAAATGACGGAAGATGCGATCGAACTCAGTCATATAGATGTCGGCCACGCGGGTGTCGCCGCGGATCAGCAGCATGTTCTTGTCATTCTGCAATAAAGAGTCGGGGGAGAAGTTCGCCGAGCCGCTGCACACCAATGGGTCGTCGGATAACGGATCGATCAGCAGGAACTTGGTGTGGACGAAGAATACGAAGCCGTCGTTCTTCGGACGGTAGAGTTCCTCCTTGAAGAACCACTTGTCGAGCGCGAATTCCTGAATTGGTTTGCGCGCGGTCGGCTTGCCGTTCTTCATTGTGTAGAGCTCGCCGAGGGGGATGCCATAGGAAAGGACGACGTGAGTGAAATCCTCGGTGAGCTCCGTCTTCACCGCGGCCGGCGCTGGCTTCTCCATCAACACGAAGCGCATCTGGTCGCGCCGCTTGGCAAACCACCTCCGGGTCCGTCGGATCGTCGAGGTTCTTCGGCGGGGCATTTCCGAACTAACTTTTGGCTCGCGATGGCACCGCGATTGAACCATACGCCGTGGCCGACGCCCTCCTCCCACTCCTTCTCGGTCTGAATCTCGAGTTTTAGCTCGTCCTGCGGGTCGCTGGTGAGTGCGCCGGGCTTGCCGTACATCGATCGGTACGATCCGAAATCGATAGGCCGCGCCGGGCGCCGCACTGTAGTCACCCCACAGGAAACTTTGGATCGGAAAGTCCTTGGTATAGAAGCGCTGTGACTTGCGCGGATCGTTCGGATCGAGCGCGCTCTTCGGATCGGGAACAACTGACTTGAATACTTTTTGGGAGCGCAGCCATTTTGGCCCGGTGCCGCCGGGGCCAATCATCTCGCGCTCGAACGCGAATCCTATAAGACCTTTGCGGCGCTCTTCGGTGCAGTTCAGCGCGCCCAGTATGGTGTGAGTGCCGCTGTAGGATTTTGCCGCAAAGCCTCGTGCCGGGGCCGCCGTCGCGCGCATTCCTGGACCTCCGATGAAATCACAACACACGGCAGTTTTATCATATCTGTGACATCCTCCCCCGCGAGCCACCTTGAAACAAACCGTTTGGCTTAGCTCAACACTAACTCAAGCTCCTGCAATCCAGGTTTGACGTCGACCATCCGGGCGGTTTCTACATCCTTAGTGCCCTTTTTCGCATGCGCAGAAATTTTCCTCAGTCCAGGCACGACCCGCTCAATCGCGATCGTCCTCCCGCTACTCCGAGCCACTTCGACGCCGTCTACCGAGATGAGCACTTGCTCGTCGAAGTCGCCCGACAAGGCGAGATTGAGCGCGCCTGGCTTGCCGGCCTCCTCTGCGGTTTTGGCGGCCGCCCTCGCATCGGCTGCAGCCTTCTCAGCGGCAGCCCTTGCATCAGCCGCGGCCTTCTCAGCGGCTTTGAGCGCCTCCTGAATTTGTGTCGTAACGTCTTCGCTTCCTTTCTTCGCTGCAGCCTCAAGCTCAGATAGGGAGGCGAGAAACTCCGTCCGCCAGTCAGTGAGTTCGCCGGTTGCAACTTTGTCCAGATCATTGCAGAACGCCTCCGCGAGGGCGCGGATGCGCTCGCGCGTAACAGCCTCGCCGGCCCCCGGATCGGCAGCGCTTTTCAGCGCCATCAACTCTTTGAGGAACTCGAATTGAACTTTGGTCCAAAGATCCCGAATGGCAAGAATGATCCCTAGGTGACGGAAGTAGGCCGTCGTCTTATCAGTCCCTTTCTCATAAAAACTTATTGCTCCCATGACAGCGTAGATCGCCAAAACGGCGAGCAGTACGCCTTTGTCAAATCCGTTCAAACCCCATTTCTGAAGGAATGCCTCCGGTGCGAAGCGCAACGCCGCTGCTAGCCCGGTCAACAGGAACGCGATTGATCCGAGCAAAGCTAGGACCCATCGAGAGCCGTTTGCCCATTTCGTATTTTTGTTACGCAGACGCTCATAATAGAGAAACCGTTCTTCTTTCAGAAGTCCGAGTTTTTGGAGGAGCGCCTCAACGAATTTGGGGAATTCCAGCTCGGCGGTGGCTTGAGGCTCAAGCTCGATTGCGCGGAACGTATTTCCGACCACATT
>Ga0209239_1002111_pt1 | contig 11876 bp, 14 predicted proteins | sample GraSoi013_2_20cm_FD_185824 | JGI IMG/M metagenome (GOLD analysis project Ga0209239, IMG submission 185824) | Grasslands soil microbial communities from the Angelo Coastal Reserve, California, USA - Sample 10_02_2013_2_20cm (SPAdes) (version 2) | ecosystem: Environmental > Terrestrial > Soil >...
GCGCAGTCCGTTGCCGTCCGCAAGCAATAAGACGAACGTCGAGAATCCGGCTTCTGCCAGACGCCGGCCGACCACGGCGAAAATGGCGTTCTGCTCGGGTCGCCGGAGTGCCTCGAGGCCGGCCTCCCCCAGGGCTCGGACCAGGCTCTCCGTCGGCGGATCCGTGGCCGGTATGGTGGGAGCTTCGCTCGGCGTCACGGTAGACAGGAACTGGGTAAACCCGGCCTCGGCCAGCCGCTCCGGGCGAAAGAACCACACGCGGCCGATCTTCTCGCCCGGCAGTCGTCCGCTCCGCGCCTGACGCCGAACCACCTCCGGGTGCCGGCGAATGGCAGCCGCGACCTCCTCCACGGAGAGCAGCCGAGGTAGCTTCATGGCGAGCGGCACAGATGGTTGTGTGACGCGACGCTTCACTGCACCCTGCAACGAAGGAAGGTCGTTCTTCCTACGTCTTATAGCCGTGGATGCCCCGCCCTCCGGACCGATGCCGGAACGCCGGACCATCCTGGTCACGGATGACAGCGGGGCGAACCGTGACCTGCTCTGTGGACAGCTCTCCACGCTCGGCTTCTGGACGGAAGCCGCCACCAACGGTGAGGAGGCCGTCCGCGCGGCCCGGCGCCTGAAGCCGGACCTGATCTTGATGGACGTCGAGATGCCGGTCATGAATGGCCACGACGCCTGCAAGCGCCTGAAGGCCGACCCCGCCACCGCCGAGATCCCGGTGCTGATGATGACCGGGTTCGACCCGCGGCCAGAGCGCTCGAAGATGGTGGAAGCGGGCGGCGATGACCTGATCGTGAAGCCGATCCCGATGCGCGACCTACAGGTGCGGGTGCGCGCGCTCCTCCGACTCAAGGAACTGCGGCGCGACCTTCGCAGTACGCAGGAGAGCCTGCGGGAGTTGGTGAAGCGGGAGAACCCGACCGAGTCCAAGACGCCCTTCGACGACAGCGTCGCGCTCACGGCCCAGGCGCTAGCGCGCCTGATCGGCCTCGACGCCGAGGACCAGGAGGTCGCATACCACGCCGGTCTGCTGCATGACATCGGCCAGATCGGGCTTTCCGAGGAACTCCTGAACAAGCAGGGCAGCCTGACACCCGAGGAGTTTGCGCAGATCAAGCAGCACACCATCCTGGGCGCGGAAATCGCCGGCCCGTTCCGCCCGGCCTCGGTGCTGGCACCGGCCATCCGGCATCACCACGAGCGCTGGGACGGCACTGGCTACCCCGATAAGCTCCAGGGGCCGGCGATCCCGATGATGGCCCGCATCGTCGCCGTCGCCGACGCCTTCCACGCGATGATCACCGACCGTCCCTACCGGCCGCGACATACCGTCGCCAGGGCGCTCGAGATCCTGGCCGCCGGTTCCGGCGCGCAGTGGGACCCGCGGCTGACTGCCGCCTTCGCCACGTCGTCGTTGCCGCAGCGAATTGCTGGCACCCAGGGCGAAGAAGCCAAAATCGCCTAGCCCTCGCGGTCCCACCGCCACACGTTCAGCTGACTGTACGATCGAGTCCGGACAATGCCTCGCGGATGGTATGCAGAAAAAACTGTCCAAAGTCGTCGGCTACCCGCACCAGGCGCCGGTTTGACATCGATGAACCTGGAGTCCACGAAACCACTGGGGATTCGCCCTGGCTGTCAACCTCCGACGTATCCAGCGCGAACCATGTTCCATCGCCGGTGGCATACACAATGACAAGCGGAGATGGCAATCCACCTTTTCGCTCCTCGAGCGTGAGCCAAATTCCGTTGGGAACAGAGGAGCTAACGAACGTGTTGGTGGTAACGCCGTAAAATTCTTCTCCGGCAATATCCCCGGCGCCCAGTTCCGTTAGAAATTTCCTGTACGTTGGTGGAAACCTGATCCCGAGTGCCGATTCGGCATGCGCCACCATTTCGGTCGACCGTTTCCCTACGAAATGGGCCTGGCGGTCATTCCTGGCGACCAGCTGCAGCGCAGCGTCCATGTCTTTCATTGCCATGGCGTCACCGTGCCTGGTTCGATCGCGGATTCCTCACGGCGATCGCTGATGTGCAGAACCCGCCCAGTGTAGCCCCGGCGCTGGGCCCGCAAGCGAGATGGATGTTCCTCAGAAAACGATTCGGCCGGCCCGGAGGCCGGCCGAACTCTTGAATGAATCAGCGGACTAGTTGTAGATGCAGGTGGCGTTGCCCTGGATCGTGCCGTGCACGGTGCCCTGGGGCGGCGCCGCCTTGTAGGTGAACAGCTCGGTACCGGTCGGGATCGGAGCCGCGGCGTTCCAGTTATTGGTCGAGCTGTGCAGCAGGTTGGCCATCAGCAGTTCAGCCTGGTTGATGGTCGTACCGGCGGCCGGGGTGGCGACATCGCTGGCGCCCGGCAAGCTGGCCGGCGTGACGGTGCCGACTGGGTAGACACCGTAGGTATTCCAGTACAGGTCGGCGGCGCCCTGAATCGTGGCGCCGTCGGTCTTCATCCCGTTGCAGGCCGCGTTGGCGTTGACACCCGAGATGTTGAAGAGAACAATCGCCGCCAGGATGCCGAGGATCGCGATGACCACCAGCAGCTCGACAAGGGTGAAGCCTTCCTGCCCGCGATGCGAGCGGCGACGCGAATCTTTGAGTATGGAGAGCAGCATGTTCGTCGTATTACCTCCTTAGTCTCTGTCGAGATTAGAGTCGCTTTCTTGCGAGATTCGTGAAAGTTTGCTCAGCGCAGTAGCAGTTGGGAAACGGCGACCGACACAGCCCCCAGGCTCAGCACGATGACCACGAGTGCCACCAGCGGCCGGGTGCGCCCCGGCCGCCGTGGCGGCGCGAAGTCGACGGTGACGTGAGGGGGTTGCTCAGGCCGCGACACGGATGTCACCTCCCTGTGACGGACTGAGCCGGTTCTCCCATTGGTTCTGCTGGATCAGCCCAATCCCGGCAAAGTGGGCTTGCCAGGGAAAACCTGGGGAAACGCTGAACCGTGGCGCGGGCAGGACAACCCTGAACTCGAAGCGCTCCTCGGCCCGTTGGGGACCGTCGGGGAGGAAGCTGAAACGCCCCCCGAGAAAGAGTGGCGTCGCCGGCGTGATCGGAACGTCCGAGGCGGTCCCCCGCATGAATTTAACCAGCGCGTTCAGTGACAGGGCCAGCTCGTCAAGCTGAGCGTCAATGTCATCGGCCGGCGCGTCGAGCAGGAAGGTGCGAAAGAACCGCGGTCGACCCTGCGCCATGAGTACCAGGGTGGCCTCCGCTGCGCCCCACTCCAGCAAAAGGCCGTCGGAGACGGCCATGCCGCGTGCCAGGGCCAGCGGCTTCAAGTCCATGTGCCCGACCTGCAGGCCGGCTGCGCTGACGGCGCTGACCAGGGCGTCGATCATTTCTCGCCTCGCGGCCACCAGGTACACGGCGTAGCCGTTCGCATCGCGGACCGCGTGCCAGGCGAAATAGACGTCGGCGGCGGCCATCGGCACCTGCCGGCGACCTTCGAACGCGACAGCACGGCTGAGCTCGCTCTGGCGAAGTGCGGGCAATCGGAAATCGCGGAACGCGGTGCCGGTCTCCGCGATGGCGAGCCGGGCACGGGTCGCGCGCACGCCCCCCGCCTCGAGCGCGCTTCGGACGGCAGTGGTCAGCAGCGGCGAGGGCATGCCCTCCACGAGGGCGCCGTCCGGGAGGAGGACTTCGGCATGACCGGTGAGGCGCCGGCCGTCGGCCTCCAGCAGCTTCAGCTCGCGGGCTCCGATATCAAGTCCAAGCCGGGCGGTCACTGGAAGGTTTCCCAGCTCACGACTGACGACGCGCCCACTTGCGTCACCAGTGCCGTCAGGATGCGGCTGGTGCCGGACGCGGTGACGGTCACGTTCCAGGTCGCCCCGTTTCCGTGGCAGGGGTTGCCCTTCTGAATGCCGACGTTGACCGTGATCGTCCCCGTCGGGTAGTTCAAGGTCAGCGTGCTGGTCTTCGGGGCGTTGCAGCCGTTGCCATTCTTGTCATCGATGACTTGCATGGCGTAGGCCAGTCCGGCATCGAGCGCGTAAGAGGAGCGAGTGTCCGCCCGAACGGTCCCCAACCCCAGGAAGGCGCTGCTGGCTAGCGTCAGGCCGGCCCAGAGGATGAGGAGGAAGGCGGCGACAAATGCCAACACGATGAGGAGCGCCTGCCCACGCTGACCAGGGCGACGTCGGGACATCAGAGGCAGCCTCCCGGACGGTTGCTGACGTTGAGTAACACTGCCGACGCGCCCGTGGCCGATGGAAGGATGCTGACGGTGCCATAACAACCAGCCCAGCTGACGATGACCCGCGTCATGCCGCGGGCAGCGACCTGGGAGGTGGCGTTGGCCATGCGGATCAGGTTGGCATTGCCGTCGATGCTGTAGACGACGGTGACCGGGGGGACACCATAGGTCAGGGTCATCGGAGTGCCGGTCTGGATGGTGCCGGCCACCGTGGCGGTCTCGCTCTGTAAGTCGCGGGTCAGCCACAGGCTCGCGTTGCTGACCGCGGAATCGGCGGCGATCACCCGGGCCTCGTTGTTGATGGCCCGGTAGCCCACGAGGAAGGTGCCGGCCATCGCCAGGGTAAGCACCGTCAGGATCGTTACGCCAACCATGGCTTCGACGACGGTGAAACCGAGCTGCCGCCGCTTCATGGCAACTCCTTGAGAAAATCGAGTTGCTCCCGAATCCCGTTGGGCCCGCTGACCGTGAGGATGATCTCCTGCAATCCCGTGTCTGGATTGCCGGCGGCGAAGGTTGGGTTCGAGTTCTTGTCGTAGTGCAGCACCTGGGTGCTGAACGAATAGCCGCCCAGGGAGAGATGCGCGTAATTGGCGGCGGCAAGGTAGGTCTGGCTCTTGATGTACTCCGCGTCCGAGCGGGTGATGCGGTCGAGCGTCGTCTCCTGCTGATGTCGGGTGGCGGCCAGGGTGGTCGCCGAGAATCCGCCAAGGACGGTCACGACGATGACGGCCAGAAGAGCGATCGCTACCGTGGTTTCGATCAGGCTGAAGCCGCGCTTTCGCCTCATTTCAACGCCCCCACCAGGCCGTACATGGCCGAGATCAACGACACCGCGATGAAGCCAACGATCACGCCGACCGCCACCGTCATCACCGGCTCGATCAGGGACGTCATCGCACGGATTCGATACTCGAGCTCCTCTTCGTAGAACTCGGCGGCTTGCTCCAGGTAGGTGTCCAGCGTTCCTGTCTCCTCGCCGACCCGGACCATCTGGGTCAGCATGGGCGGAAACAGGCGGGTCCGGACCAGCGGTCCGGCAAACCCCTCACCGCTCGTCATCTGCTCTTTCACGGCCTCGAAGGTCTGCCCCAACGGCACGCCGGCCTTCAACACCATGGCCAGTGTTCGGGCAAAACGATTCAGCACGGCCGACAAAACGATCGGTCCCAGGATCGGCGCCTTGATGGAGAGCTGGTCTTTGGCGTAGACCCCGCGTGCGGTTCTCAGCGCGAGGATAATGCCGCCCGCAACCGCGACGACCACGGCGCCGATGACCAGCGCCCACTGGCGGGTGAAATTGACAATGCCGATCAGGATCCGGGTCGATAACGGCAGCTCCACCCGAAACTCCGCGAAGATCCGAACAAAGGCGGGCAGTGCGAAGAAAACCAGGATGATGACAACGCCAGTCGCGACCACCAGGATGACCGCGGGGTAGATCATCGCGGCTTGAACCCGTCGTGCGGTGTTCAGGTCCCGCCGCAGATATCCCGCCAACTCGGTCAGGGTCGCCTCGAGGTTCCCGGTGAGCTCCGCCACGCGCACCAGGTCGATGTAGAGAGCGGGGAAAACCTTCTGGTGCTTGGCCAGCGCCTCCGAAAGATTCTGTCCGCGCTCGAGGTCGTCGAGCACCGCCAGGATCACCCGCTTGAACAGGGGTGAGGCCGTTTCCTGCGCGATAGTTCCCAGTGCCCGGCTCATCGGCACGCCGGCGCCGACAAAGGTCGCCAGCTGACGGGTGAAAAGAATGATGTCCGCCCGGGAGATCTGATAAAGGGACGGGAAGTAATCCGCCATCGTTTTCTTCGGCGGTACAGGGTTGAGTGCGACGATCTTGAGGCCTTCCAGCCACAGAGCCTGCTCGGCGGCCGAGGTGCCCTCGGCGTCGATCCGCCCGTCGCGGCGCTGCCCGGCCTCCGTATAGGCGCGGTACGCGTAGCTAGGCATCGTCACCCTCGCTCAGGTGCACGGATCGCATCACCTCGGCGATGGTGGTCAGGCCCTCATCGATCCTGGCCAGGCCCGCCGAGCGGAGCGTGGTCAGGCCCTCGGCGATGGCACGCTCGCGCAACGCCTCGGGTGGTGCATCGCGTACCAGCTCCCGTTTGATGCTGTCGCTCATGCGGAGGACTTCGAACACGCCGATGCGGCCGTGGAAGCCGGTGTGGGCGCAGAAGGCGCAGCCGTTCCCGCGGTGGAAGATCTGGCCCTGGCCACCCATCGCGCGGTAGAACTCCAACTCCTCCGTCGGCGGCTCGTACAGCACGCTGCACTCCGGACAGATGCGTCGGACCAGGCGCTGCGCCAGGACGCCGGTCACCGCCGAGGTCACCATGAATGATTCGATGCCCATCTCCAGAAACCGGTAGATCGCCCCCACGGCATCGGTCGCGTGCAGCGAGGAGAGCACCAGGTGCCCGGTCAGCGCCGACTGTACCGAGATCTCGGCTGTCTCCTTGTCCCGGATTTCGCCGACGAGGATGGCGTCCGGGTCCTGACGAAGGATGGCGCGAAGGCCATTCGCGAACGTGATCCCGGCCAGGCGGTTGATCTGGATCTGATTCACGCCCTGGAAGGTGTACTCGACCGGATCCTCGATGGTCATGATGTTCTGTTCCATCCGATCGAGCTCGTTGAGGGCGGCGTAGAGCGTGGTTGTCTTCCCGCTGCCGGTCGGGCCGGTGACCAGGATCATGCCGTAGGGCGACCGGACCAGCGCCCGGAAGGTCAGGAGCGCCGCTCGCGAAAAGCCCAGCGTGTCGAGACCAAGGATGGAACGCGACCGCTCCAGGAGGCGCAGCACGACCTTTTCGCCCCAGATGGTCTCGATGGTTCCCACGCGGATATCGAGGGGCCGGCCGTCGACCGTCGTCTGAATCTGTCCGTCCTGGCTGTGGCGCCGGTCGACGATGTCGAGGTTGGCCAGAAGCTTGACGCGCGAGGCGATCGGGGCGGCCAGCGTCGCCGGCAGCCGGGTCGCATCGTGGAGGACGCCGTCGATGCGAAAGCGCACGCGCAGGTGATCCTGCTGCGGCTCGATGTGAATGTCCGAAGCCCGCTCTTCCGCTCCCTGGGCGATGATCAGATCGACGATCTGCACCACCGGCGCGTCCTGCTTGACCTCGGCCAGCCGTCGGGATGCCACGGTGGGCCGTCGTGTCTCCTCGAAGGAACGGACGTTGCGGTCGACCCCGGTTCGCAGTTTGTAAGCCTGCGTGATCGCCTGCTCGATCTGCGATCGCACACCCAGCACCGGCTTGATGCGCTTCCGGGTCAGTACCTTCAACTCGGCGAACAGTGCCAGGTCACCCGGGTCAACGGTTGCGAGCTCGAGCTCGTCCTTGTCCACGCGAAGGGGCAGGATGATGTGTTCGCGGGCGTACGACTCGGAGATCAGCGCGAGGGCCTCCTTGTCGATCCGGGTTCGGCTGAAATCGACTTGCGGCACGTTGAAATGCCGGCTGAGCACACCGGCGAGAGCCTTTTCGTCGACCAACCCCTGGGCGAGCACGATCTGCCCCAGTGGACGGCGCTGCCGCTTTTGCTCGGCTAGAGCCGCCTCCAACTGTTCCGCAGTCAGGAGCCGGCTTTCGAGCAACAGCTCACCGAGGCGTTTTTCCTGGCGCAGCCCGAACCGTTCGGCGGGCTGGCGCTCCACGGCGCTCACGCGATCGCCTCACGGATCGGCCCTTCCAGCTGGCGGCGGATCTTGAAGAGCGCTTCAGGGGTAAAGCGCAAGTGCCGGCCAGGGGTGCGGAACGCGGGCTGAATGTCACCGCGGTTCACTGCGCGGATCAGCGTGGACTTACTGATCCCGAGCCAGCGCGCCGCTTCGCTCGTCGACAGCGCCGGCTTCATGGGTCTCTAACCGGAGCAAACGCGTCAAGCGGCGCAACCCTGCGACTAGGCCGCGAGGCGACGCAACTCTTCCGGATGCTGTGCCCGGGCAGCGGCGGCGCCAAAATCGACCAGCCCGGCCCTGACCAATTCGCCCAGGCTACGCTCCATCGTGTTCATGCCATCCTTGACCCCGGTCTCCAGCACATTGCGCAGCTGGCGCGTCTTGCCTTCCTTGATCAGGTTCTGGACGGCGATCGTGTTGAGCAGGACCTCGAAGGCGGCGACTCGGCCCGGCGCGAGTGTGTTCGAGAGCTGGACGCGGACCTGTTGCTGTTGCTCGGCGGGAAAGACGTCCACCATGCGGTCGACAGCCTGCGCCGTGTCATTGGTGTGAAGGGTGGCCAGGACAAGGTGACCGGTTTCGGCGATCGTGATCGCCGCCGAGATGGTCTCGAGGTCCCGCATCTCCCCGATGAGGAGCACGTCGGGCGTCTGGCGGAGGGCTGCTCGTAGAGCGTCCGCGAATGAGGCAACATCCGCGCCGACCTCGCGTTGCTCGACGATACTGCGCTGGTGCCGGTAGACGTACTCGATCGGGTCCTCGATGGTGATCACGTGGCACGGCCTCGTTGCCACGATGTCGTTCACCATCGCCGCCAGCGTGGAGGATTTGCCAGAGCCGGTGGGCCCGGTCACCAGGATCAGACCCTGGCCCAACCGGGTCAGGCCGCGCACCACCGTGGGCACGCCAAGCTGATCGAAGTTCGGGATCTGATACGGGATGAGTCGCAACGCCAGGCCAACGGATCCGCGCTGCTTGAAGGCGTTGATCCGAAACCGCGCCCGCCCTTTCCAATTGAAGGAGAAGTCGAGATCGCCCTCTGCTTGAAAGCGGGCCCAGCGCTCGGGCGACACCACTTCCCGCGCCATCTCCTCGATCTGGTCTGGGCGAAGCGGATCGCGCGCGATTGGTACCAGGGCGCCATCCTTGCGCATGGTGGGCGGCGCTCCGGCCGACAGTATGAGATCGGAGGCCGCCTGGTCCAGCAAGACCTGGAGGTAGGCGTCGATGATCAGAGGGTGCGGGTCAGCCTGCTGGCCGGGAGGCGTGCTTGATTGCTTGACATCCTGTGCAACCTGCTGGGCGCGGCCTTCTTGCTTCCGCTGGGGGCCGCCCTGGGCAGCTTCTTCGAGGTCGTCCTGGACCGCCTGCCACGGGGAGAGTCGCTGCTCTGGCCACCGTCGCACTGCCGCACCTGCGGCCATCGACTGAACGCCGACGAGCTCATCCCGGTGATCAGTTACCTGGCCCAGCGCGGCCGTTGCCGGGCCTGCGATATTCCGATCGGCCGGGGCGTGCCGGTCCGCGAAGCACTCAGCGGGCTGGCCCTGGCCGTGCCCTGGGCGCTCACGGGCTGCGCCCATCCGGTGTTCGCGCTGGGCATCGGGATCGCCCTGCTGGTGGCGGTGTGGGTCGCGCGCGGTGTGATTGTGAGCCGGCGCTCGACCGCAGGCCGCGGAAGCAATTAAGCCTGCAACCGCGCGTTACCTAGGCAGCTTTGAAGCTGACCGGGCCGCTGTTCCCTAAAGAAACGCTCGGAATCCGCCGGATACTCGGCCTGGCCGTCTTGATGGCGGCGGTGGCCGCCGTCGCCTATCTGGAACGATTTCTTGGCCGTGACCTGGACCTGCGCCTGATCTACTTCCTGATCGTCCTGTGCGGCGCCATTCTGCTGCCACGCTTACTGGCGCTGGCCGTGGCGGCCGGCGTCGCGATCGTGAGCGTGGGAGTCAGCGGCGTCGAGGGGACGAGCCTCCTCATCAATGGACTCACCCATCTTTTGATGTACGGCTACGCCGCCTTGCTAACCAACAACTGGGAACAGGAGCGGCGGCGGTTGATGCGGATGAGCCGTGTCGATGAGCTGACCGGTCTGCACAACCTGCGAGCGCTCCACGAGCAGCTCCCTACCTGGCTGGGACCGGCCGCGCGAACCGGCCGGCGGATGGCGCTGATGATGATGGACGTAGACGGGTTCAAAACCGTCAACGACCGGCTCGGGCACGGCGTCGGCAACGAGTTGCTCAAAGAGGTGGCGAACCTGCTTCGCTTCGCCGTGCGGGTCGGTGACGAGCCGTTCCGATTCGGTGGAGACGAATTCGTCCTCTTGCTGTCGGATGCCGATGGTGCCGGCGCGGTGATCGTGGCGCAGCGGATCCAGGATATCTACCGGTCGATGGGTCAGACGTTGCGTGGCACGGACGTCGAAGTATCCTTCAGCATCGGCATCGCGGTCTTTCCCGACGATGGCTCGTTGCCCCAGGATCTGCTTCAACGCGCCGACGAGGCGCTCCTGCAGGCCAAGCGCAGCGGGCCGGCCAAAGTCGTCCGCTACGCGGAGCGCGCCGCCGCCTAGGGCCGGCATGTCCAGGACTGCAGGGGGACCGAGTAGCCCGGCGTGCTGAAGACCAGCTGCTCGGTTCCCGCTGATGCGGGCGTCCAGCTGTCGGTCACCACGCTATGCGCCGCGGTATTCCCCGCCGCGACAACGATGGTGTATTGGGGGCTCACCCAGGTGCCGTTGCTGTCCTTGCGAATCCAGTTGTAGCGGACCGTCCCGCCCGGTCCGCCCGCCTGCATCCGGAAGGTGCCGGTGGCGGTCACGGTGCCGAGCTTGCACTTCGTCGAGTTGTTGACGTTGATCGTCACGTTTTCCGATGCCGATGCGATGGCGAAGGGTGCGGGCGTCGGAGTTGGCGTGGGCGTTGGGGTCGGGGTTGGCGTGGGCGTTGGGGTAGGGGTAGGCGTGGGCGTGGGTGTCGGCGTCGGGCTGGCTGACGGCGACGGCGTGGGGGATGCGCTCGGACTCGGCGACGGCGAACCGCTCGGACTGGCCGACGGTGACGGGCTCGCACTTGGCGAGGCGGAGCCGCTCGGGCTGGGCGACGCCGAGGCACTCGTGGAAGGGCTCGTGCTCGGCGAGCTGGTGGGGGAGGCGGTCGGTCCGAGCGCGACGATGGGCGATCGCGACGCGTTTGGCCGCGCGGCGAAAAACCGGGGAGGAAGGTTGAAGGTCGGTACCAGCAGCCAGAAGGGGGCGTGCGGATCGTCCGCGAAGTACAGGCTGGCTTCCGGGTCCGCGGCGTTCCCCGCGGCATCGATCCGGAACGGACCGATCTCCCAGTCGGCGGGAATCGCCCGCACCAGGAAGAAGACCAGGATCAACCCGCCGAAGAAGAGTAGAAAGCCCGCCTTGCGGCGCCGGCGGCGCTTTCGTTCGCCACTTCTGATCTCAACGCCGTTGCCTGGCTTCTGCGATTGCACCGGCAGCGCGACGGCATCCAGCACCACGCCCACCTCAACCAGGGCGGTCGTGCCACCATCGGGTTCACCGCCCGGGGCTGGTTTGCCTGGATCGGGCACAATTGCCGCGTCAACCTGGGCGGGCGCATGCGTCGCTCCGGCATCCGGGCCACCAACGAGCTTGGCCAGCCGCTTCTCCAGCCTGTCTCTATCCAGGCCGGAAATCGCATCCTTCGGCGGCATGGCACGCCAGGGAGTTAGGCGCATCTGCGCCCACCCTAGCGCCGGCCGATTACGACGCCTGTTTCACGCGTGGCCGCTCAACCATGCTGCTGTGACAGGCTTGCCACGGAGGGTTTACGACCTCGTTGCCGTCGCGGAGTTAGCCAGGGGGCCAGGCCATGGCTCGCCCACCGAGGAGATGGACGTGGAGGTGATAAACGCTCTGGCCGGCCTGCGGGCCCTTGTTGAAGACGAGTCGATAGCCGTCGCGATCCACCTTTCGCTCGTCGGCGA
>Ga0209239_1002112_pt1 | contig 11874 bp, 12 predicted proteins | sample GraSoi013_2_20cm_FD_185824 | JGI IMG/M metagenome (GOLD analysis project Ga0209239, IMG submission 185824) | Grasslands soil microbial communities from the Angelo Coastal Reserve, California, USA - Sample 10_02_2013_2_20cm (SPAdes) (version 2) | ecosystem: Environmental > Terrestrial > Soil >...
AGGTTGATAACCAACGCACCGTAGATGTGCCGCCAAACCTTTGGTGGATACCTCCGTCGGCGGGCGGCGTGCAGTTCGGGTTCCTGACGATTTCGGGACTGGTGACGGAGATGGTGGGTGATTACCGGCTACCTCGGAACGATCACCTGAATAACTACCAGTGGCATGACACGCTGTTTTGGACCAAGGGTGCTCACGGTTTGCGCTTCGGTGGCGAGGGCCAGCGCATGCAGTTCAATCAGCATACGACGAGCCAGTTGGGCGGAATCATGATTTTCACAAGCTTGGCGAATTTCTTGACGGGCACGCCTTCGTCGTTCAACTTCGCTGTGCCGGGGCGAATTGATCCGGATCGTGGCTTCCGGCAATCCTTCTACGCGGCTTTCGTGCAAGACGACTATCGCTGGAAACCAAATTTAACCCTCAATTTGGGCCTAAGATACGAGTTCGCCACAGTCCCAACAGAAGTAAACGGGAAAATCTCCAACCTCCGCAGCATTTCAGACTCCGCCATGGTCATTGGGGACCCCTGGTACGCCAACCCGGCGCTGAAGGACTTTGCGCCGAGAATTGGCTTGGCTTGGGATCCATTCAAGAATGGAAAGACTTCGGTGCGATCTGGGTTTGGGATCTTCTACGACCAGCTTCTGCCCAAGTATTATGTATTTTCGGGCAGCCTCAATCCGCCATTCACGACGCGCACGAGCCGCACAAATCCCCCATTTCCGAATGCCGTGCAAGGTTTCAATGCGAATGCTCCAGTCTGCGGAGTTCCCGGCGGCCCAACGGGAGGCTGTCCTGCCGGAAATCTCAAGGCCAATCTCCAGACGGTGAACTACGACCTGCAACCCTCTTATATCATGCAGTACAACTTAAGCGCGCAGCGCGCTCTGCCTGGTAATTGGGACCTGACGCTCGGTTATGCAGGCTCTCACGGGCTCCACCTGATTCGGGTTGCTGATGCCAACTTAGCCCCATCGATCCTCGTAAACGGTGTAAAGACTTACCAACCGTTGCTGGGTCGCCGCAACGCGACTTTTGGTGGCGTCACTCAGCGCGAGACCGATGCGCAATCCTTCTACAACGCACTACAGGCGGGCGTGACCAAACGACTCTCGCAGGGCTTGCGCGCGCAACTCTCATATACTTTCTCTCGCTCGATTGACGAATCGAGCGGCATTAACTCCCAGGATTTCGACAACACCACCCAATATTCGATTGATTTCTATGACCGCAAGGCGGACCGCGGCCTTTCGAGCTTTTCAGTGAAACATGTTCTGGTGGCGAACTGGAGCTATGAACTACCGTTTGGAAGAGGCAGCACAGGTCTAACCGGGGTGCTGGTGAGAGGCTGGCAGCTCAACAGCATCGTGACAGCGCAGTCGGGCACTCCATTTGAAGTGCGGCTCGGCCACAACCAATCGGGAAACTTGAACACCATTGATTTCTCCATTCACGAAAGGCCGAACGTCCGGCCAGGCGCGTCCAACAATCCGATCCTCGGCGATCCCAAGCGCTGGTACGACGCAAGCGCGTTTGTGCTGCAGCCCGCCGGCACGATCGGTAATCTTGGCAGGAACACGCTGATTGGCCCTAAACTCGTGAGCTGCGATTTCTCTCTCTTCAAGCAATTCGCATTGGGGGAGACCAAGTCGCTGCACTTCCGCGCCGAGATGTTCAACATCCTCAACCATCCGAACTTCGGGGTACCCAACCAAGCAAACCGGACTGCTCTGCTGCCCACAGGCATGGTGAACCCCAGCGCCGGCGCGATTCTGAGCACGGTTACGACATCGCGACAAATTCAGTTTGGATTGAAGTTGGCGTTCTAGATTGCCCAATTGCACGGCGAACGAGTACAGCGGGACATAGAATCCCCAAGTCGTCGTTCGGCAGGCTGTGCGAATTCCGTTACTTTCTTTTAGTTCCTTAGAAGGCCAGGCCGCACCGCAAAACTCCTTTGTTTCCAATACAGCAGTAGTTTCGCGCCCCACCACCCCTACGAAAACTTCCTTTTGATTCAACGAGATAAAAAGGCTCGGGGGCAATAAGGCAAATTCAGTCGAAAAGCTCGGCCCGCGCACCGGCGATACAAGTGCCAGCCGGAGGCAGCCGTTGGATGACAATCCCCAACGTCCTCTAAAGACTCGAAGTCCTGATACCGGATGGCTCGACATAGGATTCCGCAGTCACACTATCGCCTACAGCGTTGGCGAGGCTTCTCGCCTTAACGTCAGAACTGTTGAATCTAAAGGTAAGTGTGAAGAGCAAACTGTTCTAGCGATTGGCCATTTTCTGAGCCATATGCAGAATCAACTTGCGGTCTTCATCGCTTGACTTGCCCAAAAGGCGACGAAGCTTGCTCAGAAATCGCGCATCTTTGCCTGAACTGCCCCAAACGCCTTCATCTGAGGACCTGTGTTTTAGCAGATTTGGCAATACGGGCGGCTCCTGGCCTTCGTAGAAGAGTTGATAAAGAGGGACCTCGAAAGCACGCGCCAGCTTTTCCAGCGTCTCGACAGCAGGAACGGTATGGCCATTCTCAACGCGGGAGATGTAGCAGCGAAGCAGGCCGGTGCGCTTTTCGATGTCACCCTGGGAGAGTTTCTTTTCCTCGCGCATTTGGCGGAGGCGGTCACCAATAATCATGGGCGGATTATTCCACTGGAGCGTTGAGAAAGCAAGTAATATCTCCTGTGGAAAGTATCTGAATGGGTTGGACCAGAATCGTGTTCAGAAAAATGAACAGGTTCGATAAGATGGCTCGCTGGAAGCCCCGTATAATCCCGGTCACTCACCTATGGAACTATCGCCTGGCAGTTTCCTACGCGAAGTGCGGCTTCGGCTTCACCTTGGGCTGCGCGACGTTCAAAAAGTAAGCGCAAAAATCGCTGTCAAAGAAAAAAACAAACGGTTCCATATTTCAGCAGCGAGACTGGCACAAATCGAAAACGACAACGCAATACCGAGTGTGTTCAAGATATTCACACTGGCTGCGATTTATGGACTTTCGTTTCACGAGATTTTGACCAGCTATGGAGTAGATTCGGATCGAACCCACAGATATCGTGAGGAAATTAAGCTGTCCGCAACGCGACCTGTTTCTGCCGAGCTTCACAACCTCAACACAAAAGTGACGATTCCTGTGAGGCTCGATCCGACTTTCAAGTGGGAAGCCACTCAACTTATCAACCGAGTTGTCGCATTTTGGGGTGAGATTCCTGCCGCTTTCCTTCTCGAATGCAGTCCTAGGCAGCATACGTATGCCTATATCGGTCTTGAAGACTACACGATGCATCCTTTGTTGAGACCTGGATCGCTTGTGACAATTGATGGGGAACGCCGCCAAGTGGCCAGCGGCGGGTGGAACAACGAATACGAACGTCCAATCTATCTTGTTGAATTGCGTGATGGATATCTTTGCGGCTGGTGCCACGTCTCGGAATCGCACATCACGATCCTTCCGCATCCTATCTCTAAAGCACCCCCCCGAATATTCAGTTTAGCCACTGAAGCAGAGGTGATCGGTCAAGTTGTCGCTGTGGCAATGCGGCTGGTGCCGCTGGTACCGCAAGCTCGGACCACTCAGGCGCGTGACACAACACTTCCAACGCAGTCTTAACCTCTGAGACGAACAGTTCGCGCACCACCACTGAACATCCTTGGGGAATTAGGTCACGGAAAGGTTCGACTTCTAACCACCTGACACACGTTTCTCGCTCAGGTTGGTTGAGCGACTGAAAGTGCATTCGCAGTTGATTGCTCAAGTCTATGAGCGAAAGCCTTAGAACCGAATCAAACAACGCTTGATGCGTTTCACGCAGCACAGAATGGATTTCCTCAACCGAGGCCATTTGTCCCCAACCCTCATGCAGATAGTGTCCAGAATAGGCATCGCGCAGTGACCCAAAAAACACCAAAGCGGCAAAAGGCGTATCAGCCGAATGGAGAGCCTGCGCGATATAGCGTTTGAGAGAACGCATACCTGTCGCGTTGTTTTATAGCGATTTTTCCCGTCGATTACAAGCCAGAGCGACTCGGCCCCGAAATATACCCGCTCTTCCGATTTCAGAAAACTGAACGTCTTGGGCATTTCCGGAGCGCGGCCTCCGCGAGTGCTAGGGTCGAGCCATCTTTTTTAAGAAAGGAGGCTCAACATGAGCCTGAGCAATGGAAGTAGCTTCAAAGGCTGGCCCCCGCCGCCCCATCTCCCTTCTCCTCCTCCTCTTCCTCCTCCAGACGGTAACTGAATCTTCCTTGTGATGGGTGGAAGGGGACAGATGGTTGTCCCCTTCCATTCGCCTTCGATTCGAGTAGAATTGCCATAATTCCATGCATCCGCTCCTTTATATATTTCCCTGCTCAGCACTCTTCCTAGAAGGTCTGCTTCTCTGGCGTCTCTCAAAGCATGGATTGGCGTCTCGCTACCCGCACCTTACTGTTTTCGTCCTCTTTAGGTTCCTCGGCGACCTAATTCTGTTCCCCATCAATCGTTACAAACCAGATTGGTTCGCGGTAGCATACTGGCGACTCGAAGCAATCGCGCTGTCTTTGCAGTTTCTTGTCATCTGGGACTTCTTTTGTGGCGTCTTCCCTCGACGCTCTGCACTTCACGATATCGCGTGGAAAATGCTGTTAATCGTTGAACTTGGCATACTCCCCGCCGTTCTTTTGCTCGGTTGGAATCAGGCTTCATCCGTTCACTATTTGTATCTACATCTGTCTCCTGTAGTCGAGCAATACCTGTGCCTCGCTCAGGCTATTCTCCTGCTGACGCCTGCAACCGTCGCGTGGTACTACCACGTGCCGTTGGGTCGGAACCTTCGCGGACTTTGTCTCGGTTTCGGCATCTACGTGTTAGTGCGCTCCGTCAATGTTGCCAGCCTGCAAGTTTTTCGTGGTTTCGTTTCTTATTGGCGATTGCTAACGCCCACGACGTTCATTGGCATGATCGCTGTTTGGCTGTGGGCTTTTTGGCAATATGCTCCGTCGCCAGAGCAAGCGGGTCTAGGCGACGATCAGTATTCTCAATGGAAAACAGAATGGCAGCATCTCTGGAGTAGGACGATGGCGTTGCTCCGGCGAGGTATTTAATTGGTAGGAATCATCATTACTTTTCTGGTGGCAGTCTTGGGCCTATGCTTGTTGGTTGTTTTTTCTTTGAGACATGACGGGACTGACAAGCACCTCAACGACAACCAAGCCTACGTGTCTATAGTGGGCGTCTCCGCTGTCTTGCTTCCACCTTTGGATGCTATCGTTGGGAATGACGACTATCGAAAGCTTCGCACTAGGCCGGAGTTGAAGTCTGTCCGTCAGATGTTTTGGCGGGATCGCCGCCGAATTGTGCTGCTGTGGTTGGGCGAGTTGCAGAAAGATGTCCACACTCTTTGGAAGTTTCGACGTTTTTTAGCACGAAACGGTTTGCTTGTAACTTTTCGAGAAGAGGCCGGGGTTGTATTCGCGGCTTTGCTTGCGCTGCTGTTCTTGAAGGTCGTTCGAGTAGCGGTGTTCATTTTCGGACCGTTCGTTTTGCATGGGGCGCTCGGAAATGCGCGATTGCTCGTTGAGCGGTTATCCACCTGGGGGATAGCCCCCCTTGCCCGCGTGCCAGCCGCTAGAAAAGCGGAGATTGAGCAGGAGTGGCAACAATTGCTGGCTATGGGCATAAGGACAGGCTAAATCGTGAGGACTCCGCCTAAGGTTATTCACGGCTTGACACTTGTCAAGAACAAAAGTATACATGTGCTCGCGTCTGGGTCGTTCATTCATTCTCGCTCGCGGTGGTACCCTGCCCCCTTATGGCGATACCAGAAGATATTCTCTCGGACGAAAGTCTACGGAAGCGCCTAGTAGAGTTTCTTGCAAAGCCAAAGGGAATCTGCATAGACGAAAATACACAGAGGCGGCTTGAGGAATTATGTTCTCAAATGGCGAGCGTCTACGGTCTAGTGGAAACTGTGCTGCAACTGGCACTAACAAAGGAAGAGAAAGAGCGGGCGGCCTACATAAAAACTGCATTAGATATTTGCGCCGGGGCAACGAAGGCGATCAAGCTGTTCTTGGTCGAATGGAGTGTATTAGTCGAAGAAGCCAACCGTACGCGTGGCACGCAATAGTTCAGTTGGGGACGACTACTTTTCGGCAGCTATTGTGAAAGGAGAGGGGAAATGGAATCGGTTGACTACCCCAAATGGCAGCCACTATCACTTCATGAGGTCTGTATGCAGCACATCCGGCTAGTACTTGGTTTATGCCAAGGGAATCGGACGCAAGCTGCCCGGATACTGGGAGTCGGGCGCACTACCCTGTATCGCTATTTGCAGGAAAAACAAAACGTGAATGGCACTTCCTCCGCTCCTAGGGAAGTTGGACCCTCGACAGGTCCACTTTCGGCGTCGCGGCAATCGGCAACGGAGGCGTTGCCGGGAAACGGCTCGGGCAGAAAGAGCGGTTTTTCGCCCCTTGGAACTAGCGCCCAAGCTTCTCCAGTTGTGTGTGCCGCCATGCGCAGCCGAACCTGCTCGAACGTCGCCGACAAAGATGAAGTGAGCGTTACGGATTTCGACTGCGATACAAGACTATAGTTATGAATAATACCTGGAACACTGATCGCCGCGTCTGTGGCTGGCCAGCCTTAAGTTCTACATTGGGAGTAAAGCGTCCAAATCGGCTGCAACCTCAACGATGAATTGGCGCGTCGCCCATGACGCCTCGAAAAGCTCCCAGTGCTCGAAGGCGGTCGCCAATAATCATTGGCAGATTATTTCATCGAAGTCAACAAGAAGCAAGTAACAGTCGAAAATTGCGGCCAGCGGAATTCTCATCGATTTGCGTCATTCGCTATGATCCTCACTTCACTGTCGAACCTTTGGTAATTCGTAAACTGGCCGCGACACCAGTCGACGTGCTTCCCGTAGCGACCCTCTGTAAAAATCGTTATTGGAACGAGGCGAGGCTCATGCGCTAGCGTGAGCCAACCGTATGTAAGGACAATTTGGTATTCCTGCCACCCTCGATAGGCCTTCAATTTGTCGGAAAGCTCTAAATTTTCCGAAATCCGGAGTATGTTGGTATCCTCGTCCGTCCAAACTTCGCCGTAACATGCGACGGCAACCTCTTTTTGGATCGTAAAGAAGCCATAGTCTTCGATGGGTGCAAATGGACACAAGTTATTCTCGACGCTGGAGTAATACTGAAAGACCTTCATTCGTTGTTTGTTCACGACCACGTCGGCTGCTTGACGAACTTTTAATCGCCATTCCGTTCCAACCATCTTCGGCAGCGTTGACCATTCGTAGGAGGCACGCACCGAACTACTTAGACGCGGGGGAGGTATATCCTCTAACTCCTTCTTGCCATCGGGATACTCGCGGAATCGTTGAACTCCGTCGATAACCCGGACCTCATACTCCGCCTGAGCAGAAGGTTCCTTGTCTCCTGATCCCCATTCGGAAGTCTGCACAGCAATGAAGTTCCGCATACTGTCCGCCAGAGACTGGGCTTTATTTCGTAGCACCTTGACTTCGGGAGACTCCTCGGGTCGGTGCGCTAGCCCAAAAGAAACGCCTGGTATGTATTTTGGATTGTAGTCTGGGTGCGGGGCGAATTTTGGATAAAGGTTTCCGGAAACTGGCGAAACAGCATTGGCGGTCGGGAATATTCTCTGTGCCAGGAAGGGCTGCACTTTGCTTACGAAATCGACCAGCGTTTGAACGGGCACAGCCAGAGCCATCGTTTCAGTGGTCCCGCTCAGAACACCTACAATCTTTTCGGTTTTCCTATCAACGACGATGCCGCCGCTTGCGCCAGCTATCCGAATTGGTTGATCGGCGGACAATTCGTAGTCAAAGGCGAGGAGGCCTGATGTCGTCGGCCCCTTGAATTTGGCGGGGAATCGGGCCAGTTTGCGAATGGGATTGACAATTCCCTTGGGGTACCCGTAGATGTCTACCTCCTGGCCAGCCTCTAATTCATCGAGGCTGAAAGAAAGACCATGATGATGGGATAGCGGCCACCGTAACTCGAACATGGCAAGGTCCCGGCTCATGGCAAATGGAAGCACGTCCATGTTGGGTAGCGGGTTCGCGGTTGCGCCCCTGTCGTCCGATCCCGTAGCAAGATATCTATGGATAATCTTCTCACCTTTGATCTTACCGGCCCGCGTGGTCATGGCTACGTGATAATTCGTTACGATGAAACGACACGCGGCGTCCAGGCAAAAACCCGTGCCGAAGTTAGCATCTATGCCGAGGCTAGGCCCAAGCTTTCCCGTGATACCGAGCTTTACCGAGGGAGCAAACTTCACTGAGGTAATGGGAACGACGACCGCGCCAAAATCCGGAGCGTGTTCCACTGTGGAAGAACGCGGGATCGTCGGTCGACTCGGGAAGATTGTTTGGGCCGCCGCGATAGGTGACAGGCAGGAACATGCGATTAAGGTCGGAATGACTTCGCGCAAAATCATCAAGTGTCGCCCAACTCTGAATCAGTCGGTTTCTAATGTTTTGCACGCCGTTCTCCAGGAGTGAGCTACGTTAAGCACAAAGAACTTAGCTGAGGTTCAAAGCGGCGGCTCAACCAAAACGAAACAGATAAGGGTCCATTGCGGGAAAACCGTGCCGATACGAACTTCGAACTCATTCAGATGGATTTGAGTGAACACGCCACGTTGATGGGAAAGCTGCTCTTGAGTTTTCGGTGCCTTGAGTACGCCTTGCGGGCCTTCCTATATATGGGCGACGCGATCCTCCGCACAAGCCGCTGGCTCCTGGAACTGATTGCCTGCCTGCATCGCGTGATTGTAGTACGCTACATCGTCCGATCCATGTCGTGCGGTGTGACATCGCCAATGATGCAACACAGCAGTGAGGAGGAACGCAAGGCCGCCTACCGCGAATCTGGACGAGGAGTTGCGGTCGCTCTCATTGGGTTTACCCTCCAAGCAGTCTCAGTTCTCGCGACTTCCGACGAATCTGGAGGCATTTCAACGCTAGGATTCACTGCATTTAAGGAACGCTCTGGCGCGACTCTTGAAGAGCTAACCTTCATAAACGCGGCGGGCATTTGGGGCGAGTCCTTGGCGTTTAGCCATGAGCAAAAACTGGATGTGGAGTCAATTTTGGACCGTCTGAACATAGACCGTGCGCGGATCGACAAGGGGAAACTGAAGTTTGGCTTAGGCTACCTAGCTGAGAACTACCGGACTGCAGTGCTTAAGATAGCGCAACGGTTGCTACGGCAAAAAATCATAAATGGGATCGAATGTGGTCAGATAATTTTGGCACACCGACCTATCCCCGAAAAAGGAATGTAAAAGTCTCGTCCTAGCCCCGCCGGAGTTTTCTTTGTGTTGAACCATTTACCCAGTGGTCGCCGAATGAGAAGATTGCGCGGTTCGAAAGGAAAGGGAGAGATATCCCTAGTGCCCCTGACGTGCTCTACCAATTTCACGATGTCCGCAGTGCGAAATTTTCGACAGTTTCACGGTTGGGGGAGCTTCACAGGAATAGAACGCGAGTCTCGCCAACCTCGGGAAGATCGTTCGTGCGTTGCAGATCAGACCGGTGGAAATATTCAAAGGTGTCACTAAGACAAAACAACTTGCCCGCGGATGAGCGGGGCCGATGCATGTGCCTGGGCTAATCTGTGCACACCTTCCGCGCGCAATTCCCCACCGTCAAGAAGTTCAAGTATCTCATCCCCACTTAACGTAAAATCCTTGCCTATTGCGAAGATCATCTCCCCATTGGCGGTCTGCATCGGAAAATCCACTGTCTTTCCATGTTGTCGTACTAGGTGGACAGCGCTCCCAATATCGTTCGTTTCTCTGCATTGTTGCGCACGACAACCCCCGCCATAAAATCATCGCGGCAAAGAAACGAATCGGCCAGTCAAGGGCGGTAGGTGTCGGCTGTCCACGGGTTCAAGCAACTTCTCCACGCCAGCCCGGATGTTTTTCGCGCAGGTCAGCGGCGTATAAGCTCGCCGGGAGAGCCAGGCCTTCTTAGCGAAACTCCTCCCGCCCCGAATTGCAGAAGCCCTTGAAGTCATACTGGTCGAATCTTCATCCCCGCAAGGAGGTTCGACCATGTTTGATCATATCTTTGAACGCTCAGATGCCCTTCGGCGGCAGTTCGCGGGCCCACTCCGGGAAGCACGGTTGGCTTATCTCCACCACCGCGCCGAACAGGGGGCACCGCGAAGCACGCTTCGCACACTGGCCCAATATTTACTGGTGGTCGCCGAACGCCTGAATGTGCGGTCCCAAGGAACAGTTAACACCCCGCAGATTGAACGGGCGGCTGATCTGTGGGCGCGTCGTCGCCTCAAGCACCACAAGATCAAAGGTGGTTTCTCGCGCAAGAGCAAATCGTGCTTCGTTTGTGTCGCTAGCAATTGGCTCCGCTTCTTAGGTCGTCTGCAGGCGCCCAGACCGCATCGTTTCGCTCAACTTGTGGCCGACTTTGCGAGATACACGGAGCAAGAGAAGGGCTTGGCGCCCAGAACCACCAGAAACACGTGTTGGGTTGCCCAGGACTTTCTCTGCCGGGCCATCTACCCAATGCGGGCTCCTGACGAGATCACAATCGCACAGATCGATAAAGCTTTGGCTCGTAAAGGAAGCGCGGGCGGATATTCGCGCCGAGGAATTCAACGCTATGTTTCGTCCCTACGCGTTTTCTTCCGATACGCTGAACAACAGAATTTGTGCCGACCCGGCTTGGCGGACGCCATAAAAGCACCACGCATCTACCGAAACGAGACACTCCCTGCCTCACCATCCTGGGAAGACGTCCAACGGCTTTTGGCAAACACGGAAGGCGACTCTTCAACCTCGATTCGGGACCGAGCGATTCTGATGTTGCTGGTCGTTTACGGGTTGCGTGCCGGTGAAGTCCGCTCTCTGCGTCTTGAAGATATCGATTGGGACACCGATCTTCTCCACTTGTGGCGCAGCAAGAGTCGGCGGACCCAAACCTTTCCGCTGGCTGCCACTGTTGGAGCGGCCATCTTGCGTTACCTGAAAGAGGTACGACCTCGCACAGCGTTTCGCGAGGTCTTTCTGACGCTGCCCAGTCCCTTTCGGCCTCTTACTAGCGCCGCTTGGAGCCTCTTGTGGTTCAAACCCTGCTGTTATTTCTCTATGGGACTGGTCTGCGCGTGCGAGAGTCACTCGCTCTGACTCAAGCGGACGTGGACCTTGCCGCTGGCGTCGTGACGGTTCGCGAGTCGAAATTTTTCAAGTCCCGCCTCGTGCCATTGGGGCCGCAACTCCTGAAGGATTTGGTCACCTACGCTACCCAACGTAAGGTTGCTGGCCATTCACAAGACAGCGGCTCTCCTTTTTTCGTCGGCAGAAACGGAGGGTCTATTAATATGTCCACCCTCCAGGGAAACTTCCGTCGCATCCGAACGCATGTCAGCATCCATCGTGTTGACGACGCAACCTACCAACCTCGGATTCATGATCTGCGCCATACCTTCGCGGTTCACCGTCTCATCGCGTGGTACCGGGAGGGCGCTGAAGTGCAGCGTTTGCTGCCATATTTGTCCGATTATCTGGGCCATGCATATGTTGTGCACAACATGACAGCCGAACGACCAACGCCGCGCTCTACAGGAATGCTTCCCGCAATACCGGAACGCCTCCGCCATCCTGAAAGACAAGAAGGCCCAGGCGACTACGGTGCGGGAGCTTCGCGCATGGATTGAGTGAGAAATCCATCTGGACCTCACGAGTTATTTGAGCGGCCTGAGACATAGGTAACACATTGTACCGGACACATAGGTGACACTTTTCCCCGTAAAGGGGAGGGAGTGATGCCTTGGAAGGAGTGTTCGGTAATGGATGAAAGACTGCAGTTTGTGGCT
>Ga0209239_1002113_pt1 | contig 11872 bp, 8 predicted proteins | sample GraSoi013_2_20cm_FD_185824 | JGI IMG/M metagenome (GOLD analysis project Ga0209239, IMG submission 185824) | Grasslands soil microbial communities from the Angelo Coastal Reserve, California, USA - Sample 10_02_2013_2_20cm (SPAdes) (version 2) | ecosystem: Environmental > Terrestrial > Soil >...
GCTTCGTTCATCTGCGCCACGTCGAAGCAGCCGAACCACGCCGGCGCGTCCGGCAGCGGCTGGGGCACGCGCGTGCCGTCGGGCTCCTTCCCCAGGAACAGGCTGTGCAGGTCGGCGTACAGGAAGCGCGGAAAGCCGCGCCGCAGGAGCTGCATCGTTTCCAGGTTCAGCTCGTAGCCCGAGATGAAATTCACGTACAGCGCGTCCAGGTCGTGCACCTGGGGCCCCAGCTCCGGCCACGTCCAGGGCGGTACGCCACCCGACATCTGCTCGCAGCGGGGCTCGTCCTGGTAGTAGCGCAGCGTGACGCGGTTGTTGGGCGCCGCCACTTCCAGGAAGCGTGCCCCGGGGGCCACGTGGTGCAGGCTGCCGAGGAACTCGTTCGCCCGGGGCGCCAAGTCGCGGCCGACCTTGACGAGCGGGACGATCTGCCAGTCGTCGTGCAGTGCGGCGCCGAGCGCGGCGAGGGAGTACGATATTCCCCCCCACTCCTCGGTCGCGGGCCGCGCCGGGTCGCGCCCGTAGATCGTGTCCCACACCATCGATCCGATCACGCCGAGACGCTTCATACGCGCCCCCACGTGTGCTTGATGAACACGGCGGCCGCGCCGTACACGCCCGCGGTCCCCGTCAGCTCGCCGGGCACGATGCGGCACACCTCCACGGCCGGCTTGAACGCGCGCCGCTGCACTTCGGCCAGCAGCGGGTCGAACAGGCGTTCCCCCGCGAGGGTCACGCCGCCGCAGATGACCACCACCTCGGGGTTGAAGATATTGATGATGTTTGCGACGCCCGCGCCCAGGAATTTGGCGGTCTCCCTGACGACCTCGCGGGCGTACTCGTCGCCGTCGTGCGCCGCTTCGTACACCACCTGGGCGGTGATCTTCGAGAAGTCGCCGTTCACGTACCCGGGCAGCGACGTATGGGCGCCCGGCGTGATCCCCTCGACCGCCCGCGCCGCGATCGCCGGGCCCGATGCGTAGGCCTCGAGGCAGCCGTCGTTGCCGCACTTGCAGCGCCGGCCCATGACGTCGATGGTCATGTGCCCGATCTCGCCCGCGATGTCGGACGCGCCCCGGTAGATCTCGCCGCCGAGCACGATGCCGCCGCCGATGCCCGTGCCGATCGTGAGACCGACGACGTGCTTGGCCCCGCGCGCCGCGCCCCGCCACCACTCGCCGAAGATGGCGCAGTTGGCGTCGTTGTCGAGCGTGGCGGGAAGTCCCAGCGCCTTGGTGAGCCGGTCGCGCAGGGGAAAGTTCGTCCAGCCGAGGTTGGGCGTGAGCAGCACGACGCCGGTCTTGGTGTTGAGCGGGCCGGGCGATCCGATGCCCACACCCGCGATCTCCTTACCGCGCGCCGCCGCCATCGACGCCCGCGCCAGCTTCACGATGCGGGTCAACACGGCGTCCGCGCCCTGCTCCGAGAAGGTCGGCTCGGACACGAGGCCCAGCAGCTCCGAGCCGTCTTCGGCCACGGTGCCCGCGACGATATTCGTTCCGCCGATGTCAATCCCGACGACGTAGCGCACCGGTCTCCTCGATGGCGTGAAGCACGCGTTCCACCGTCAGCGAGCGCATACAGCGGTGATGCCCCAGCGGGCAGCTGGGCGGCCCGTGCGCCGAGCAGGGGCGACATGGGAGGTCGTCGAGCTCGACCACCTGGTCCCGCGGTCCCCGCGGCCCGAACCCGAAGGCCGGCACCGTCGACCCGAAGATCGCCACCGCCGGCGTGCCGACCGCCTGCGCGAAGTGCAGCGGGGCGCTGTCGTTCGTCACGAGCACCGCCGCCCGCCGGATCGCCTCCGCCGACTGACGGAGGGTCAGCCGGCGGCAGCCACTGACCGCATGGCCGCCTGACCGCGCGACCGCTTCGGTGATCTCCGTGGCGAGCCCCGCGTCCTCCGGGCCGCCGACGACCACGATCCCCATTCTGCCCGCCAGCCGCTCCGCCAGCTCTCTATAGTAAGGCCACCGCTTCGAGCCCCAGATCGACCCCGGCGCGAGCGCGATGAACTCCGCGCCGATCCCGTGCTCCCGCAGGAACCCCTCGGTCGCCGCGCGATCGGCGATGGTGATATGGAGCGACGGGCGCCCGCGTCGCGCGTCCTCGCCCACCAGCGCCAGCAGCCGGTCGATCTCGTGACCCCGGTTCGCGCGGCGTCGCACGTCGGTGTACAGCGACCGCCACCCGTCGTCGAAGCCGACCCGCCGCGGGATGCGGGCGAGCCACGCCGCCAGCGCCGACCGCAGGGAGCGATGCGGAAGATACGCGCATTCATATCGCTCCGCCCGCAGGGTGCGGGCGAGTCTCATCAGGCCCGCCAGGCCGCGATCCTGGCCCTTCTTGTCGTACGGGATGACTCGCCGGACCGCGGGGTGCGTCTCGACGAGCGGCGCGGCGGCCGGGGTGCTCACGACGTCGACCGGGCCGTGTCGCACGGCGAGCGCTTCGAGCAGCGGCGTCGTGAGCACGACGTCCCCGAGAAAGGCGGTCTGGATGACGAGGCTAGTCAACCTGCAAGACCGCCAGGAATGCTTCCTGCGGGATCTCGACCGTCCCCACCTGCTTCATGCGCTTCTTACCTTCCTTCTGTTTCTCGAGCAGCTTGCGCTTGCGGGTGACGTCGCCCCCGTAACACTTGGCGGTCACGTTTTTGCGCAGCGGGCGCACGGTCTCCCGGGCGATCACTTTGGTCCCGATGGCGGCCTGGATGACGACCTCGAACAGCTGGCGTGGGATCAGCTCCCGCAGTTTCTCGGCGATCTTCTTGCCCCACTCGTAGGCTTTGTCGCGGTGGATGATGACCGAGAACGCGTCCACGGCTTCGCCGTTGAGCAGCATGTCGAGCTTGACGAGATCGGCCGGGCGGTACTCGAGGAACTCGTAGTCGAGCGACGCGTAGCCGCGTGAGATGGTCTTCAGCTTGTCGTAGAAGTCGAGGATGATCTCGGCCAGCGGGAACTCCCAGGTGAAGTCCACCCGCGTCGGGTCCACGTAGTGCATCCCTCCGTAGACGCCCCGGCGCTCCTGGCCCAGCTTCATGATCGCCCCGATGTATTCCGCCGGCGCCACGATTCGCGCTTTGACGTACGGCTCCTCGATGTGATCGACCGCCGAGCCGTGCGGCATCAGGCTCGGGTTCTCGACCAGCTCCACCGTGCCGTCCGTCTTGTGGACGTGGTACTCGACGTTCGGCACGGTGCTGATCAGGTCGAGGTTGAACTCCCGCTCGAGCCGCTCCCGCACGATCTCCATGTGCAGCAGGCCGAGGAACCCGCAGCGAAACCCGAAGCCGAGCGCCACCGAAGACTCGGGCTCGTAGTGCAGCGACCCGTCGTTCAGCTGCAGCTTGCCCAGCGCGTCGCGCAGCTCTTCGAACTGCTCGGCGTTCGTCGGGTACAGGCCGGCGAACACCATCGACATGATGTCGCGGTACCCGGGCAAGAGCGGAACGTCGCGATGGTCCGTGTCGAGCACCGTATCGCCGGGGCGGGTGTCGCGCACGCCGCGCACGTTGGCCACGAAGTAGCCGACTTCGCCGGCTTCGAGCTGCTCGGTCGGCTTGTGCCCGAGCTGGAGGTACCCGACCTCGTCCACCTCGTAGACGTCGTCCGTGTGCGCCCCGAAGGCGATCTTCATGCCGGGTCGGATCGTGCCGTCCACGACGCGGATGCTGGGGATCGCGCCGCGGTAGCGATCGTAGTACGAGTCGAAGATGAGCGCGCGCAGCGGTGCGTCCGCCACGCCGCGCGGCGGAGGGATGCGCTGCACCACGGCCTCGAGCAGGTCGGGCACGTTGCTGCCTTCCTTGGCGGAGATGCGGAGGATCTCCTCGGGCTTCGCGCCGATCAGCTCGTGCAGCTCCTGCGCCCGGCGGTCCGGCTCGGCTCCGGGGAGGTCGATCTTGTTGAGCACGGGAATGATCTCGAGCCCGGCGTCCATCGCGAGGAACAGGTTGGACAGCGTCTGCGCCTGGATTCCCTGCGACGCGTCCACTACGAGGATCGCCCCCTCGCATGCCTGGAGCGAGCGCGACACCTCGTAGGTGAAGTCCACGTGCCCCGGCGTGTCGATCAAATTGAGCTCGTACACCCCCCCGTCGCGGGCATGGTAGTTCATGCGCACCGCGTTGAGCTTGATCGTGATGCCCCGCTCACGCTCCAGGTCCATCGTGTCGAGCACCTGCTCCCGCATCAGGCGCTTATCCAGCGTGCCCGTGAGCTCGATGAGGCGGTCGGCCAGGGTGGACTTCCCGTGGTCGATGTGGGCCACAATGCAGAAGTTGCGGATGTGATCCTGGCGCATCTGGGGCTAAAATATAGTCATCCGTCGTCTGTCATCCGTCGCGGCCGGTCCGTTACGGACCACGGATGACGGATGACGGAGAACGCGGTATACTCCGAGAGGAACTCCCCTGGCTCCCATCACCGGCTGGTTCGACCCCACCTCCAACGGCGGCGCCGTGCGGCTCGCCGCCAACAGCTATTTGGCGGCGAAGGGGGATCCGGGCGTGCGGCTGCCGGGACTGCGTCGGGGCGATCTCGTCACGCTCGAGAACGGCAGGGTCGTCAGCGTGAACGGCGCGCCGCCGGACCGCCTCGCCGAGCGACCCGAGTTCGCGAAGCTCGGCGCGGTGCATCCCGCGCGTCCGCTCGGGCTCGAGTCGCCGCGGGCGTCGAGCCCGCGCACCGCGGAGACGCAGCGCGTCGTCGATCTGATCTGCCCGCTCGGCTTCGGCCAGCGAGCGCTGGTGGTCTCGCCCCCCAAGGCCGGGAAAACCGTCATGCTGCAGGCCATCGCCGAAGGCGTCGCGCTCAACCATCCGGCGGCGACCCTCCTCGTCCTGCTCGTGGACGAGCGCCCGGAGGAGGTGAGCGAGATGATCGACTGGGGCCGGGGCGAGGTGATCGCGTCGAGCTTCGACCTGTCCCACGAGCGGCACGTCGCGGTCGCGGACATGGTGTTCGAGCACGCGCGCCGCCACGTGGAGCTCGGTCGCGACGTCGTGATCGTGCTCGACTCCCTCACCAGGCTCGCGCGGTCGCACAACACGACCGGGCGCGGCAGCGGCCGGACCATGTCCGGCGGTCTGGACGCCAACGCCCTCGCCAAGCCCAAGGGATTATTCGGTGCGGCGCGGGCCGTGCCGGAAGGCGGGTCGCTCACGGTGATCGCCACCGCGCTCGTTGAGACGGAGAGTCGCATGGACGACGTGATTTTCGAGGAGTTCAAAGGGACCGGCAACGCCGAGCTGCGGTTGTCGCGCGCCCTCGCCGACCGGCGCGTCTACCCCGCCGTCGACGTCGCCGCCAGTGGCACGCGACGCGAGGAGCTGCTCGCCGATCCCGCCACCGTCGCCGCCAAGCAGCAGCTGCGGCGAGGGTTGGTCGGGCTCCCGCCCGAGAAGGCGATGGAAGGGCTGCTGGCCCAGCTGCGGCGCACCAAGACCAACGCCGAGCTGCTGAAAGCGGTCAGTTGACGGTCAGTTCGTGCCGCCCACGATTTGCTTGTAGCTCGCCGGATTCCACTGCGGTCGCGCGCTCGTGTTCGCCACCGCCAGGCCCAGGTAGAACACCAGCCGCGCGAACCGTGCTTCCTTCTCGGCGTCTATCTTGTCCGGCGAGTCGCTCACCTGGTGGTAGTCGGCGTGCAATCCCGTGGTGAAGAACAGGATCGGCACGCCCTTGCGTGCGAAATTGTAGTGGTCCGACCGGAAGTAGAGGCCTTCCTGCGGCCACAGGTCGCCGACCGGCTTGACGTTCAGCTCGGGATGCGCTCGGGCGACGCTGTCCAGCACCGCTCCCAGATTCGAATGCTCCCGCCCGATGACGGCTAGGGTGTCCTTTGCGTTGCGGCCGACCATGTCGCTGTTCAGGTCGGCGACGACGCTCGCAAGCGGCACGGTCGGGTGCTCGGCGAAGTACGCGCTGCCCCACAAGCCTCGCTCCTCGCCGCTCACGGTCATGAACACCAGGGAGCGCTTGGGGCGCTCGCGGGCCGTCGCGAACGCCTGAGCCAGCTCGACCACGGCGACCGTCCCCGAGCCGTCGTCGTCCGCGCCGTTACAGATCGAGTCGGCGCCCCGGGCCGTGCACCCTTCTCCCGCGCCGGGCGTGCCGATGTGGTCCATGTGGGCCGTGAACAGTACGTATTCCTTCTTGAGCGTGGCGTCGCCGCCCTCCAGGATGGCCACGACGTTGGGGGCCGACGTGCGCTCCAGCAGCTGCTGGTGCACGGCGAGCTGCACACGGACGTCGGCGAGGGAATGGGCCGCGAGCGGCCGGTCGCCCCAGGCGCGGAGCGATTCGGGAGGTACGCCCGCCTGCGTGAAGAGCGCCCTGGCCGTCCCAGCCCGCACGGCGAACACCGCCGGGATCGCAGATCCGCCGTCCTCGCTCGGGTTACGCACGCGAACGCTCGCCGCATGACCCGGTAGCTTCTGCCAGATCGAGTCGGGGAAGTCCGCCACCAGGACCAAAGCCAGCGGCCGGAGCGGCAGTACCTTCACCGCGACTGCGTTGAGGCCGGGGCCGTACGCGAGAAAGACCACCCGTCCGGTCACCGCCGAGGAATCGAGCGCGCCGGCTCCCTGCGGCGACCCGGTGATCACGACTCCCGGACCCGCGCTGTCTCCCGCGGGTGGCTGTCCTTCGACCAGCAGCACGTCCTGCCCGGCGCGCCAGGTCGCCGGCGCGGGCCCCGCGATCCGGATGCTCGCGCTGTCCGGATCGAAGCGCTGGACTTCGAGCGGGTAGCGCTGCAGATAGGTCCCGCTGTCGCCGCCGGGCTTGAGGCCGAAACGACGGAATTCACCCGCCACGTACGCCGCGACCTGATCCAGCTGAGGGCTCGGCGTAGCACGGCCGAGCATCGAGTCAGCGGCGATGATGCCGATGCGGCGCCGTACGTCCTCGGTCGTGATCGCGGCCGCGCCCCGGGCGGCCGGCCGCTGCCGTTGCGCCGCGACCGGCACCGGGAGCACCGTGAGCAGCAGGATCAGACGGTACCGCATCACCCGTGGCCTCGACAAAAGGGGAGCGAACAAGCTAACGCGCCCGGCCATGGGGGACCACGGCCGGGCGCGCCGGCGAGAGCGACGTTCGTCAGGGCTTGCGGCGCTTCAGCTCGGGCTCGGGCCGTGGCTTGTCCCGTGGCGCGTCACGCTTTGGTTCCACGCGCGGCTCGCTCCTGGGCGGCGAAGCCTCACGCCGCGGCTGTGCGCGCTGCTCGGGCTGGGTCGGACGGCCCACCTGCCGGGACGGCGGCTTCATCTCGGGCCGTGGAATGACGCCCGTGCCGCCCAGATCTCGACCGCGGACGCCGACCTCGCGCCGCTGGTTGTCGTCCACGGGACGCGCGCGCACACGCGTGACGAAGGCATCGGATGCCTGGCGGTCCTTGAAAATGAAGCGTGGCTCTGGCCGGAGCGGCCGCGTAAAAACCACCCGCGTCGCGCCATAGGAGCGATAGGGGTAATAGTAGGGGTCGTCGAACACCACGATCCGAAAGCGGACGCAGGTGTAGTCGTACGCGCTCCAATGGGGGTAGCTCACGTACGAATGGCAGTCGTAGCACAGGAACCGCGGATAGTCGTAGTGTCGCTGGACGTAATACGGCGCAAGGTCGTAGTCCCAATCGCCGTACCCGTCGGGCACGATGCGCCGCGCCAGCTCCGTGACCGCCACGTAAGGGTCGCCGTGCACGCGGCCGTCGGCGATGGCGCGATAGTCCCAATGGTCGTTGCTTTCGAGCGCGTCGTAGGCGAAGGCGTCGCCCGCGGCAACGGCGAAGATGTACCCCACGCCCGGGTAGTCGTCGACGTGGAAGGCGTCGCGGTCTTCGCGGCCCGGGACCTCGTAGTCCCGGCCGCCGCGCGCGAAGTTGTCTTCCCACGGCTCGCGCGGGAACAGGACCCGCATCCGGCCATCGGTGTCGATGCGCAGGATGGTGACGAACGCGTCCTGCTCGGTACGGAAGTGCACGCGCACGCCTTGGCCGTTGGAGTAGGGATCGTCGCCGCGGTCGGTCCAGATCTCGACACGCGGGCGGTACGAGAGGGCGGCGGGCTGGAGCGCGGGGCCCCCGACGGAGCTGATGAGGCTGAGCAGGCCGAACGTGATCAACATGACTGCCTCCCGCCGCTCAGAGGAGCAGGCGTCATGCCATCCACGGAGCCGAGGGACGGTCTCCCAACTGATTGTCGAAGCCGACGTTACAGCCAAGCTCGAGCGGCGGCACGCCCGCTCCGTGTCCTCTACCCGGGACAATCGGCCGATCATTAGCTTCAGCGAACTCCATGGCTGACACTCCGCGCATCGATCTGCTCGACCCCGCCGACGTGGCGCGGCTGGGCGGGATCGAAATCGTTGCCGAGGGCGTGGTCGAAGGCTTTCTCGCCGGCATCCACCGCTCGCCGTTCCGGGGCTTCTCGGTCGAGTTCACCGAGCATCGCGCCTATCAACCGGGGGACGAGCTGCGCTACCTCGATTGGCGGATTCTGGCCCGCGCGGATCGGCTGTTCGTCAAGCAGTTCGAAGAAGAGACCAACCTGCGGGCCATGATTCTGATGGACGCGAGCCGCTCGATGGCGTGGCGCGGCGCGCCCGCGCGTCTCACCAAGCGGGCCTACGCCGACCGTCTGGTCGCCGCGCTCGCGCTGATTCTGCTGCGACAGCGGGATGCGACCGGACTGATCACGTTCGACGAAGCGGTGCGTGAAGTGGTACCGGCGCGTGTGCGGGCGGGCCAGTGGGCGCGCCTGGTGCGGGGCCTGGAGCGCACGCCCGACGGGCGCGGCACGGCCGCCGTGGCGGCGCTCCGTCACCTGACGTCGCTGCTCGCGCGCCGCGGGTTGGTCGTGCTCGTCTCTGATCTGCTGTTCGATCGCGACCTCGCGCTCACCGCCCTGCGCTACCTGCGTCACCGCGGCCATCAAGTCATCGTGCTGCACCTGATGGATCCCGCAGAGGCCGAGCTCTCGGGGCCGCCGGAGGTGCGGTTTCAGGATCCCGAATCGGCGGCGAGCGTGGTTGTCCGTCCGCGGGAGCTGGCGCGGGCCTACGGGGAGACGGTACGCCGCGAGATCGCCGCCTGGCGGACCATGTGTCGGCGACACGGCATCGCTTATCACCACGTTCTCACCGACCTGCCCTTCGGCATGGCGCTCCGCCTGCTCGCGTGACGTTCCTGCATCCGCTCGCGCTGCTGGGGCTCGCCGCGGCGGCGATCCCCGCGCTGCTGCATTTGCTCGAGCGGCGTATCCCGCCCGAGGCCGAGTTCCCGCCGTTGCGCTACTTGAGCGAGGCGGAGCGGCAGAGTGCACGGCGTCTCAAGCTGCGGCACTTGCTGCTGCTGCTGCTGCGAACCGCCTTGATCGCGCTGATCGCCCTGGCCGCGGCGCGGCCGCTCGTCCCGGCCCCGGCCCCCATGGGCCGCGCGGGCGTGCACCCGCGGACCGCCCTCGTCGTGATCCTCGACAACTCGGTGTCGTCGGGGGTGGTGGTGGACGGGCGACCGGTGCTCGATCGACTCCGCGCCGCGGCCCGAAGCTCGCTGGCGGCTGCCGCGGCGTCGGACCGGCTGTGGCTGGTTCTCGCGGACGGCATCGCGCGGGCTGGAACGCGCGAGGCGTTGCTCACGACCGTGGACAGCGCCGGCGTGTCGACCCGGCGCCTGGACCTCACGGCGGCCGTGCGCGACGCGGCGCGCCTCGTGAACGCGGAGCCGCTCGAAGCGCGCGAGGTGCACGTAATGAGCGATCTTCAGCGAACCGCGCTCGGGCCCGGCCGGGCCGGCGTGACCCGGGGCATCCGCGTGCTCGTCCTGGCGGCCGGGTCCCGGGTGCCGGCGAATCGCGGCGTGGGCTCGGCGCGGGTGTCCGACGGCGCCGTGGCAGCGTCGGTGGTGGGGACGCCGGGCGCCGGGGCGGTGGCGGTGACGCTGCGGGTGCGCGGCCGGGAGGTGGGGCGAGCGCTCGCCGCGCCCGGATCGGCGGTCTCGATCACGCTGCCGCGGGTCGCGCCCGGATGGTGGGTCGGCGAAGCGACGCTCGACCCGGACGAGCTGCGGGCAGACGATCGGCGCGTGTTCGCGTGGCGGGTGGCGCCGCCGGCGCGGGCCACGGCGTCGAGCGGGGCGGGGCCGTTTGTGGCGGCGGCGCTGGCCGTGTTGGAGCAGGGTCAGCGGGTGAGGCGTGGCGCGGATGTGGTGATCGGGGATCGCCTCGAGGGAGGGGCCGCGGTGAGCGTGGTGGTGCCGCCCGCCGATGCCGCGCTCATCGGCCAGGTGAACCGCGCCCTCGCGGCCCGTGGAGCGCGTTGGCGGTTGGGCGTGGCGGGAACTCCGGGGTCGATCGCGGCGTCGAGTGTGGCGGGGATCGACGGAATCCAGGTGGCGCGGCGATATCGTCTTGACGCCATGGGAGAAGCGGGAAGCGAGAAGGGGGAAGACAGTACGGTTCTGGCGAGGGTCAACGGAGAGCCTTGGCTGGCGCGTGACGCCGGCGTCCTGCTCCTCGGCAGCCGGCTGGACACGGCATGGACGGCGCTTCCCGCCGCGCCCGCGTTCGTGCCGTTCGTGGACGCGCTGGTGAACCGTCTCGCGCGAGGCGAAGCTCCCGTCTCCGAGGTCGAGGGCGCGCCAGGCGTCGAGTTCCGTAGGCGCGGCGCGGATACGGTCGGCGCCATCGTGTCCGGCCCCGACCCGCGCGAATCGGATCTCACCCCGGCGCTGCCAGCGGTGGTGCGCGACGTGCTGGGAGGGGATATCGTGGACGCGGCGGCGCTCGCCGCCCGGCGGTTCGCAGGCGCGGGCCACAGCGATGCGAGCGGGCCGCTGCTCGTGCTGGCGCTACTCCTGGCCGCGGCGGAGTTGGGGGTCGCAACGTTGACCCGCTGATGGCGCTCACATTCCTGGCCGATCGCCTCGACGCCCTGCCGGCGACGCGGGCCCTGGCGGATGGGCTCCCGGGGGCCGGGGCGCGCCACGGCATCGCCGGTCTTCCGGGCTCCAGTGCCGCCGTGCTCCTGGCGGCGCTGGCGCGGCGGCGGGCACAACGCGTCTTCGTCGTGGTGACGGCCACCCCGAGCGATGCCGAGCGATGGCTCGCCGACCTGCAGATGCTCGCCGGCGACGTCGCGGCGCTGTACCCCCAGCGTGAGGCGCTCGGCGCCGAGGAGCCGCACGTCGAGATTGCCGGCGAGCGGATCGAAACCATCGAAGCCCTGCTCTCGGGGCGGATTCGCCTGCTCGTGACCACGGCGCGCGCCTCGGCGGAGCGCACCGGGGTGCCGGCCGCACTCGGAGACGTGCGGCTGTCACTCCAGGTCGGGCACGCTCCGGTAGGGGCGCAGCACGCTGCGCCCCTACGGTTCGCCGACGTGGTGCGGCGCCTCGAGGCGATGGGGTACGCCCGTGTCTCGACCGTGACCGAAGTCGCGCAGTTCAGCGTGCGCGGCGGCATCCTCGACGTGTACGGGTTCGGGATGGCCGCGCCGGCGCGAATCGAATGGTGGGGGGACGACCTCGCATCGCTGCGGGCGTTCGATCTTGACTCCCAGCGATCGGGGGAGGCGATCGAGCGGATCACCGTTCTGCCGGTGCGCACGGAGCCCGCGATCGGCCCGCTGGAACGACAATCGCTGCTCGACCTGCTGCCGAGCGATGCGGTGATCGTGCTGGAGCACGAATCCGCGCTGGAGCAGGAGGTGGAACGGGCCTGGGGCGAGGCGACGCACCATCTCGACGTCGCCCGGCGGCTGGGTGAGGAGGCTCCAGCGCGCGACGCGCTGTTCGTCGATCCGGCGGCGTGGCGGGACCGGCTGGCGAGCTTCCCGCGGCTGGCGCTGAACGCGCCGGACGCAGCGGTGCG
>Ga0209239_1002115_pt1 | contig 11868 bp, 8 predicted proteins | sample GraSoi013_2_20cm_FD_185824 | JGI IMG/M metagenome (GOLD analysis project Ga0209239, IMG submission 185824) | Grasslands soil microbial communities from the Angelo Coastal Reserve, California, USA - Sample 10_02_2013_2_20cm (SPAdes) (version 2) | ecosystem: Environmental > Terrestrial > Soil >...
GTCCACGGTTAATGGTTCGCCAAGGTTTTCCCGCATAACCGCGATGGCGCGTTCGACTGCATCCTCCACTGAGTCTGACACGGTCCCTCCCTCGGGTCCCCGTGATTCGTCGGAATCCATATCCCCTGTGAATAGGCGACGATCCAATTTCCTCCCCGGACTCCTATCAGCGAATGCGAGTAGCCTGCCCTCTTTATGAGCGAGGCTTCTGTAAATTGATGGAACGGACCCTGCTCAGCAGTGGTCCGAAACGATTGTAGGCTTCGCCAAGCGATTCCCCGGAGGGCCATCCGGCCATTGACCTTGAGGCATCTTCTTGGATACTACCCAGGGCCCCAAGCAGCGGCAACCGGAGCGCCGGCGCCGTCTATCGGAAGAGCAATCTAGGAGGTACGGCGTCAATGGCCGCCCGCGGAGTGGGCCGCGAATAGCACGTCTACCTGCCGGAATAGCCGATCTGGATAGTGGCGATCGCCGATGTCACGTATCCAGTCCGAATACCTGGACGCAATGACGTCTGATGAATTCGGCCGGCCGCCGCCCGGCGCGATTATCTCCGGATCCTTCGCTGTCGCGGTGATTCTCGGGTGTGCGTCAGCGGGCCGGCGTCGCGACGCCGAGGCGCTCGCGGATGGTCCGCCGCCAATGTTCGTACCGGGGCGTCCGCGCGCTGCCCTCGTCCACCGCGGCCGCTGCGTCCGCGAGGTCGGCCGCCACGGGCACCGACAGGTCCGCCAAGGCTTGCACCGCGGCCTCCGAGTGCGTCGGTACGAAGCCGGCGAACATCCGCGCCTTGGCCGCGAAGACCGCGCCCTGGGCCAGATGTGCCTCGTGGCCGGGATCCTGCTCGACGGCGAGCCGCCGCAGCGTACCCAGGCGCCCGCGAAGGTGGCCGCGAGGCCGACACCGCTCCACAGATCGCTCCGGCGTTGCACGGCGAAGCGCCCGACCGCGGCGGCGACGTCGGGTACCCGGGCGCCGTGGATGAACCACAGCGCGCGGCCGATGCCCTGGTCGATGGCGCGCGGGAAGTACCCCGCAGAGCCGTCCCACGGGTACGCGGCCGGCCGTACCTGCCCGTCGACGACCCGCGCGGTGTCGAAGTACGCCCGGTCGAACCCGTACCCGTCGACCGCCAGCCAGCTCATCGTCGGGTGGTACGGCGAGCCGCTCAGATCCGGTACCACGCCGTTCCATAGGAACCGGGGCAGATGCGACATGGCGAAGCCGATCCCGATGTACGCGAGGAACAGGTGTGGCTGTCCGGGACCGCGCAGCAGCTCCTCCGTACGGTGTCCGCGCCGGGGTCGCATGGCGTCCAGGATCGTGTAGGCCATCGTCGCGCCCTCATATGCGAATCCGCGCAATTGTGGCTGCACGAGGCCGAGTCGGCATTCGAGTTCCGCGAGCGAGCGCACGTCGATGCCCCACTCGAAGCCGCAGATCACCGACTGCGGTACCGCTTCCAGGTGGCTGGCCGCCGGTGAGCTGGCGCCGGGGAAGCCGCGCCGGGCGAAGCTCACCTCGGAAAGCGCCGGCGTCAGCACGAGCCGGCGCAGTGAACCGAGTGTCGTTGACATGGCGCCTCCCTGTCCGCGTGGGTACCCGTGCTCCATGTTCGTACGTCCACCCGCCCCGGACGTCTTCCGCCGTGCTGCCCTATCGGGAGCCGAATGTGACAGGAGTGGGTAACGTCAGCACAGCGAACTCCCTTCTTCCCGACGGACGCGACGGTGCCGGCCCCGGCGCATTCGCCGTGGATAAGGGGGGAGCGCCGGGGAGGACAGCAAGCCGCCTTTGGCGATGAGGCGGCCGTTGGGGGGAGGTTCGGTGCGTATTTCCGATCTCAGCAGGCAGACCGGCGTACCCACCGCGACGATCAAGTTCTATCTGCGCGAGCATCTTCTGCCGCCCGGAGCCATGACCGCGCGTAACCAAGCCGACTACGGCTCGGAGCATTTACGGCGGTTACGGTTCGTCCGGGCGCTGACCACGCTCGGGCAGTTGGACCTGTCGACCGTACGCGAACTGCTGGTGGCGGTCGATGACCCGCAATTGTCCCGGCGCGGCCTCTACGAGGTCGTCCACCGGGCGCTGTTCCGCGGGGAACCGGTGGCCAGCGACACCGAGGGGTCCGAGCGAGCCGCTGGCGAGGTGGACGAGTTCATAGATGGACTTGGATGGCAGGTGGACGCGTCCGCGCCCGGCCGGGGTACCCTCGCCCGGGTGGTGACGGCGTTGCAGCGCCTGGGCTGCGAGCTGAACGTCGACTTCCTCGTCCCGTTCGCGGTGGCGGCCGAGCAGTTGGCGCTGCGGGAGTTGGACCTGCACTCCAAGGAGGGCGCGGCGCTCGACCGGGGCGCGATGGTGGCGCGGATCGTCCTCTTCGAGGTCGCCTTCGCCGCGCTGCGCCGGATGGCTCAGGAGCACCTTCTCGTACTGCGGCTGGCCGCCGACGCGTAACCCCGGCGCTGACCGGTGGCGTGGCGTTGACCGGGTCGGCTCAGTGGCGTGCGTTGGCGAACTGTCCCGGCAGGCGGCCCGGGCCGGCCGTTCCCCGGTATGCCTGGGCGATACCCAGCCACTGTTCGGCGTCCGCGCCGTCCGCCCGTACGTCGAGGTCGGCCGGGTGCCGGCGCCGGGTGACCAGGAGACAGAAGTCGACGGCGGGTCCGCTGACGTGTTGTCGCGCGTCTTCCGGACCGCCACACCGCGCCGGACGGTGCGGTGAGCGTGAACCGGAACGGCTCGGCCGGCGGCGTGAGCCCCCGCACCTGGTACCCGAAGTCCCAGTTCCGTACGGCGAACGCGGCCAGATGCCAGAGCCGGTCGGTGGGTTCGCGCCGCTCGCCGAGCGCGTCGGCGACGTCCTGCCCGTGCGCGAACAGCTCCATGATGCCGGCCGCGGCGAGCACGCCCGCGGGCAACGGGCGTACGACCCACGGCACCGTCTGGTCGTGGGGCAGGCGGGCGAGCGCGGTCTCGGCGGCGGCCCGCTCGTGCCGCCACCGTGACAGTAGGACGTCGGGTGGTTCGGCGAGGTAGCCGGCCATCGCCGCCGCCACGTTGGCGTCGAAGTCCGGACTGAGCTTCGCGGCGATCGCCTGGAACGCCGCCGTACTGGTGGCCGCGACCGATGCGAGGCGGAACGTCGCCGCGAGGTGGGCGATCTGGTGCGCGACCGTCCAGCCGGGCGCTGGTGTGTCTAGCGTCCAGGCGTCCGGTTCGAGGTCGGCCACCAGGTGGTCGAGGTCGGCGCCCTCGGCAACCAGGTCCTTGTAGACGTCTCGCTGTGACACGGCGCTGTCCCCTCTGTCGCGATAGGAGCCAGACCCCAGCGTGTACCCGTCGACGTGGCCCTGTCTTATCCGATCGTGCGGCAGCGGCCCACGCGCCCAGATCCGTTGCTGGGCAAGCACAGGCTACGCACGAGGGAAGAAGACAACGCATCGGTGCGAGGCGAGCATCGGTAGGAGATCGCCCCGAGTGAGTTCCTCAACCGTAGGGGAAACCGATGGCAAGTCCTTTGCGCGTCCTGCGCCGCCGCGTCCTGACCCCCGGCGAATCCAACGTCCGGCTGGACGTCCGCGGCTTCCACGTCAAGGAACCGGCGAGCCGCGACCTGCTCGAGACCATCGGGCGTACGTTCCTCGCCGGGTACGCCTCGGCTGCCGAAGCGCGGGTACCGCGCGACGCGGAGGAGCCGTTGGAGCGGATCCCGACGCGCTTTCGTGGCTTCGGGTACGAGGGTGCGGCGATGGGCTTCGCCGTGCGCGACGGGCTACCCGGACCGCACCGGCACCACGTCGACGGGTTCCTCGCCGGGCGCGCCGACGCCCACGTGTACATGGCGTACGTCGGGATCGGCTGGGCGATGGCCCGGCTGCCACGGTTGCGGTGGTCCCGGCTGAGCGCACCGGATCCGTTGCTGCGCTGGCTGGTGCTGGACGGGTACGGGTTCCACCAGGCCTACTTCCGTACCCGCCGCTACGTCCACGAGCAGTTCCGCGAGCCGCGCTTCCCGTGGCCGGCCGGCGGCCCGCGCTGGTACGCCGACCGGGTCATCGACCAGGGCATCGGTCGCGCGATGTGGTTCGTCGGCGGGGCGGACGCCGCCCGGGTCGCCGCGCTCCTCGACGGCTTCGCGCCGGAGCGGCGGGCCGACCTGTACGCCGGTGCGGGGCTGGCCGCCACGTACGCGGGCGGCGCGGACGAGTCCGAGCTCGAATGGTTCCGCGAGCACGCCGGCCGGTACGCGGCACAACTCGCGCAGGGCAGCGCTTTCGCGGCCGGGGCCCGGGTACGCGCCGGGCTGGTGGTACCGCACACCGGTACGGCCACGCGGGTGTTCTGCGGACTGGATCCGGCGCAGGCGGCACGGGTCACCGACGAAGCGCTACCAGATCCGTCCAGGCCCGGCGAGGTGCCCGCCTACGAGGTGTGGCGCCAGCGGATCGCCGAGCAGATCACGTCCGTGGGTCGGCGCTGAGGCGTACCCACGTATCCGGGAAGGAAGGTCGGTCCAGCATGACCAGGATCGCTGTGGTCGGAATGGCGTGCCGCTATCCGGACGCCACCTCGCCGCGGGAGCTGTGGGAGAACGCGCTTGCCGGCCGGCGTGCCTTCCGGCGCATCCCGGACGTACGGATGCGCCTGGCCGACTACTGGGATCCGGATCCGAAGGCCCCGGACCGTTTCTACGCGCGCAACGCCGCGGTCATCGAAGGGTACGAGTTCGACCGGCTCGCGTACAAGGTGGCCGGAAGCACGTACCGGTCAACGGATCTGACCCACTGGCTGGCGCTCGACGTGGCCGCGCAGGCCCTTGCCGACGCCGGTTTCCCGATGGCCGAGGGCCTGCCGCGCGAGCGTACCGGCGTGGTGGTCGGCAACACCCTCACCGGCGAGTTCACCCGTGCCAACGTACTGCGGCTGCGGTGGCCGTACGTCCGGCGGATACTCGCCGCCGAGTTGCAGGCGCAGGACTGGGATGACGACCGGCTCGCGACGTTCCTGGACGGGCTCGAGGCCACCTTCAAGCGCTCGTTCCCGGAGATCAACGAGGACTCCCTGGCGGGCGGGCTGTCCAACACCATCGCCGGGCGCATCTGCAACCACTTCGACCTCAAGGGCGGCGGGTACACCGTCGACGGCGCCTGTTCGTCGTCGCTGTTGTCGGTCGCCACGGCGTGCCGGGCGCTCGTGGACGGCGAGGTCGACGTCGCCGTCGCCGGCGGGGTCGACCTGTCCATCGACCCGTTCGAGATCGTCGGCTTCGCCAAGACCGGCGCGCTCGCCACCGGCGAGATGCGGGTGTACGACCGTGGTTCCAACGGTTTCTGGCCGGGCGAGGGCTGCGGCATGGTCGTGCTGATGCGCGAGCCGGAGGCCCGCCAGGCCGGGCACCGGGTGTACGCGTCGGTCGCCGGGTGGGGCATCTCCTCCGACGGCAAGGGCGGCATCACCCGGCCCGAGATCGGCGGGTACCGGCTGGCGCTGCGCCGCGCGTACGAGCGGGCCGGCTTCGGCATCGAGACGGTCGCGCTCTTCGAGGGGCACGGTACCGGTACCAGCGTCGGCGACACGACGGAGCTGCGGGCGCTGTCCCAGGCCCGCACCGCGGCCGACCCGGACGCCCGGCCGGGGGCGATCGGTTCCATCAAGGGGATGATCGGGCACACCAAGGCCGCGGCCGGGGTGGCCGGACTTATCAAGGCGGCCATGGCGGTACACCACGAGGTGCTGCCGCCGACGATCGGCTGTGTCGAGCCGCATCCGGAACTGGCCGACGATTCGGCCCCGTTGCGGGTGCTGCGCAAGGCCGAGCAGTGGCCGGTGGATCTGCCGGTGCGCGTGGGCGTCACGGCCATGGGCTTCGGCGGCATCAACACCCATCTGGTACTGGAAGGTGCCGGTACCCGCCGTCGGTCCACAATGGACAGCCGTACCCGGTCGCTGGCGTCCTCCGTGCAGGACACCGAGCTGTTGCTTGTCGACGGTGCCACGCCGGAGGAACTGCGGGAGCGGCTGGGTCGGCTGGTCGAGTTCGTCCCCTCCCTGGCCTACGCGCAACTGGCCGACCTCGCCGCGACGCTGTACGGCGACCTGCGCGACCTGCCGTACCGGGCGGCTGTTGTCGTGTCCTCGCCGGAGGACACCGAACGGCAGCTCCGCCGGGTGTGTGACGCCCTGGACGCGGGGGAGACACGGCTGCACACACCGGACGGGCGCGGCTTCCTCGGCCACGCGAGCGGCCCCGGCCGCATCGGGTACCTGTTTCCCGGGCAGGGCTCGGGGCAGGGTACCAGCGGCGGCGCGCTACGCCGCCGGTTCACCGAGGTCGACGAGGTGTACGCCGCCGCCGACCTGCCCAGCGGCGCGGACATGGTGGCCACCGAGGTCGCCCAGCCGCGCATCGTGACCGGCTCGCTGGCCGGCCTGCGCGCCCTGTCCCTGCTGGGCCTGTCCGCGTCCGTCGCCGTCGGGCACAGCCTCGGCGAGCTGTCGGCTCTGCACTGGGCCGGCGCGCTGGACGAGCGGACGCTGCTGCGGATCGCCGCGGTACGGGGCCGGACCATGGCCGAGCACAGCGCCTCGGGCACCATGGCGAGCATCGCCGCCGCCCCCGAGGTCGTCGACCGGATCACCGCCGAGCTGCCCGTGGTCATCGCCGGGTACAACGGGCCGGAGCAGACCATCGTCGCCGGTACCGAGGACGCGGTCGAGGCGGCCTGCCGCCGGGCCGGGGAATCCGGCCTGCGCGCCGGCCGGCTGGCGGTGTCGCACGCGTTCCACTCGCCGCTGGTCGAGCCGGCGGCCGGCGCGTTCGCCGATGCGCTTGTCGATGAACGGTTCGACGCGCCGCACGGGCGGGTCATCTCCACCGTGCTCGGCGAGGCGCTGCCCGCCGACACCGACCTGGTCGCCTTGCTGCGCCGCCAGATCACCGAGCCCGTGCTGTTCGCGCAGGCGGTCGAGTTGGCCGCCAAGGACATCGACCTGTTCGTCGAGGTCGGCCCGGGCCGGGTACTGACCGGACTGGCGGCCGCCACGACCGAGGTACCGGCGATCGCGCTGGACACCGACGACGAGTCCCTCGCCGGACTGTTGCGGGTGGTCGGCGCCGCCTACGTGGCCGGTGCCGCCTCGGTGGATCCGGCGCTGTTCCACGGCCGCCTGATCCGGCCGCTGCGGCTCGATGCCCCGCTCACGTTCTTCGCCAGCCCGTGCGAGCAGGCGCCGGTCACCGATGTCGAGTTCGGCGACGGCAGGCCGGCCCAGGCACCAGCGCCGGCCGGCACAGAGCCCGACGAGCCCACCCCGGCCGGCGGCGAGCGCGTCCAGCCGGACGGCGAGAGCGATCTGTCTACAGTGGACAGACTGGTCCGGATGGCGGCGCAGCGGGCCGAACTGCCGGTGGACATGGTGCACGAGGACAGCCGGCTCCTCGACGACCTGCACCTGAGTTCCATCACGGTGGGCCAGCTGGTGAACCAGGCGGCGCAGGAACTGGGGGTACCGGCGGCCCAGGCGCCCACCAGCTTCGCCACCGCGACGGTCGCCGAGCTGGCCGGGGCGCTGGACACGCTCGCGACGACCGAGCAGGACGGCGACTCCGCCGCGAGGCCGGTCGTCGACGGTGCCGCGCCCTGGGTCCGGGCCTGGGCGGTGGAGCTTGACGAGCTGCCGCTGCCGCCCCGTACGCCGGCCGAGGAGTCCGGCGAATGGCGGCTGTACGCTCCGGACGGACACCCGTTGGCCGAACCGCTGCGGGAGGCGCTGGCCGGCGGGCAGGTCGGTACCGGCGTCCTGGTGTGCCTGCCCGACGACTGCGCCGAGGAACACGTTTCGCTCGCGGTACGGGCGGCACGGGAGGCGGCCGGCGGGCCCGACGGTACGCGGTTCGTGCTCGTACAGTCCGGCATCGGCGCGGCCGGCGTGGCCAAGACACTCCGGCTGGAAGCGCCCCAGGTGCGTACCACCATCGTGCACACGCCACCGGTACCCGAGGCGATCGACCGGATCGTCGCGGAGGTGGCGTCGACCGCGAGCTTCGCCGAGGCGTACTACGACGCGACCGGGGTACGGCGGGTACCGAGCCGGCGCTGGGCTCCGCCGACGTGCTGCTGGTGACCGGCGGCGGTAAGGGCATCACCGCCGAGTGCGCGTTGGCCATGGCGGTCGACAGCGGCGCCCGGCTCGCCGTGCTGGGCCGGTCGGATCCGGCCCAGGACGAGGAACTGGCCGCCAACCTCGCGCGGATGTCCGAATGTGGGGTGACCGTCAGGTACGGGCGGGCCGACGTCACCGACGCGGATCAGGTACGGCGCGCGGTCGCCGAGCTGACCGGGGCGCTGGGGCCGGTTACCGCCGTACTGCACGGTGCCGGCCGCAACGAGCCCGCTCCACTGTCCACTGTGGACAACGAGCTGATCCGCCGTACCTTCGCACCGAAGCTGGACGGGCTCGACGCCGTACTCGCCGCGGTCGAGCCGCCGAAGCTGCGCCTGCTGGTCACGTTCGGCAGCATCATCGGGCGGGCCGGGCTGCGGGGCGAGGCGCACTACGCCACCGCCAACGAGTGGCTGGCCGGGCGCAGCGCCGGGTTCGCCGCGCAGTACCCGGACTGCCGCGTGCTCTGCCTGGAGTGGTCGGTGTGGTCCGGTGTCGGCATGGGCGAACGGCTGTCCGTCATCGAGTCGCTGACGCGCGACGGCATCACGGCCGTACCACCGGACGAGGGTGTCGCGGTGCTGCGGCGGCTGCTCGCCGATCCGGACGCGCCGCCGGTCGTGGTGGTCGGTGGGCGTACCGGCGACATCGACACCGTCCGGTACGACCAGCCGCCGCTGCCCCTGCTGCGGTTCGTCGAACGGCCGCTGGTGCGCTACCACGGCGTGGAACTGGTCGCCGAGGTGGAGCTGAACGTCGGCTCCGACCCGTACCTCGCCGACCACCTGCTGGACGGAAACCTGTTGCTGCCGGCCGTGTTCGGCATGGAGGCGATGAGCCAGGTGGCCTGCGCGCTGACCGGCCGTACCGAGCTGCCGGTCATCGAGCACGCGGAGTTCCTGCGGCCTATCGTGATACCACCGGGTGGTAGCGCGACGGTCCGGGTCGCCGGTGTCGTCGTCGAGGACGACCTCGTGGAGCTGGCCATCCGCAGTTCCGACACCGGGTTCGCCGCCGAGCACTTCCGCGCCCGGCTGCGCTACGGTGCCGGCGCGCTACCCGACGGCCCACCGGAGCCGGCCGGGGCCGGGCTGCCCGACGTCGCGCTGCGGCCGGAAACCGACCTCTACGGCGAGATCCTGTTCCAGGGCGCCCGGTTCCAGCGGCTGCGCCGGTACCACCGGGCGGCGGCCCGCTCCGTCGACGCCGAGGTCGCCGCGCTCGACGGTACCGGCTGGTTCGCCGGGTTCCTGCCGGACACGCTGCTGCTCGGCGATCCCGGGGTACGCGACGCGCTCATGCACGGCAACCAGGTGTGCGTACCCGACGCGACCCTGTTGCCGGCCAGCGTCGACCGCGTATACCCGGCCGGGTCCCGGCTGTCCGACGAGAAGGACCTGCGCTACTGCGCGGTCGAGCGCAGCCGCGACGGCGACACGTACACCTACGACATCGCGCTGCGGTCGGGTACCGGTGCGATTCTTGAGCGCTGGGACGGGTTGCGGCTGCGGGCGGTACGCAAGCGCGACGGGGCCGGCCCGTGGGTCGCCCCGCTGCTCGGGCCGTACCTCGAACGGACCGTGGAGGATCTGCTCGGGGTACCGGTGGCCGTCGCCGTGGAGCCCGATGACGAGTCGGCTGGCGACATGGTGGCGCGGCGGCGCGCGGGTACCGCGCTCGCGGCCGGTCGCGCGCTCGGGCACCCCGTACACATCACCTACCGGCCCGACGGCCGGCCCGGCTTGGCCGAAGGGCCGTCCCTGTCGGCGGCCCACGGTGCCGGCGTGACGCTGTGCGCCGTACGCGCCGGAACCGTCGGCGCTGACGTGGAGCCGGTGACCGCCCGCGACGCGGCCGACTGGCAGGGGTTGGTCGGCGCGCACGCGGCACTGGTCGACCAGGTGGTCGACGCGGGCGACGACGCGGACATCGCCGGCACCCGGGTGTGGACGGCGATGGAGTGCCTGGAGAAAGCCGGGCGTTCGGCGCGCGACCCGTTGGCGCTGCTGTCGGTACCGCGCCCGGGCTGGGTGGTCTTCACGTCCGGCTCGCTGCGGATCGCCACGCTGTCCACGACGCTGCGCGACGCCCCGGACCCGGTCGTCTTCGCGGTACTCACCGACGAGGACCGGCACACGGAAGAGGACCGGCACACGGAAGAGGACCGGCACACGGAAGAGGACCGGCACACGGAAGAGGACCGGTAGTCATGGGCGACTACTTCGAGCACCTGCACACGGTCGGCTTCGAGGAGACCAACCTCGTCGGCAACGTGTACTACGTCAACTACCTGCGTTGGCAGGGCCGGTGCCGGGAGATGTTCCTGAAGCTGCATGCCCCGGCGGTCCTCGCCGAACTGCGCGAGGACCTGAAACTGTTCACGCTCAAGGTGGACTGCGAGTTCTTCGCCGAGCTGACCGCGTTCGACGAGCTGGCGATCCGGATGTCCCTGGTCGACCTGGCCCAGACCCAGCTGGAGTTCAGCTTCGAGTACGTGCGGCTGGAGCCTGGCGGCGGCGAGACGCTGGTTGCCCGCGGACGGCAACGGGTGGCCTGCATGCGAGGGCCGAACACCCGCACGGTACCCGCCCGGGTACCCGATTCCCTGCTACGCGCTCTGGAACCGTACGCCACCCGGCTGCGCGGCTAGCCTGATCGTTCCCTGGAGGTAATCGTGCACGTCGAGCTCAAGCCGTACGGCGCCGGAGCCGACCGGATCCTGTTGCGGCGCGCCCTGGGTACGTTCGCCACCGGCGTCACCGTGCTGACCGTCGGCGGCCCGTCCCCGCATGGCATGACCGCCAACTCCTTCACCGCCGTCTCGCTCGACCCGCCGCTGGTACTGGTGTGCGTGGAACGGGACGCCGTCATGCACCACGCGCTGGCCCGGGCCGGACGGTTCGGCATCTCGGTACTCGAAGCTGGACAGGAACACGTCGCGCGGCACTTCGCCGATCGCACCCGGCCGCTGGGCCGGGCCCAGTTCGACGTCGTGGACTGGTTGCCCGGCGCGGCGAGCGGGGCACCGCTGATCGTCGACGCCCTCGCCCACTTCGAGTGCACGCTGTGGCGGCGGTACGACGGTGGCGACCACACCATCTTCGTCGGCGCGCTGCTGTCCGTGGAACGCCGGCCGGACTGCGACGCCCTGCTGTTCTGCCACGGGCGGTTCGGCTGCCTGGACCGCAACCGCAGCGAGGTGACGACATGACGACGCTCGCGCCCGCCCGGCGGGTACTGCCCGGGCCGCCGAGGACGGCCGCGCTGCGCATGCTCATGGTGATGGGGCGCGACCGGCTCGGCATGCTGACGTCGGCCGCGAACCGGTACGGCGACGCGGTCCGGCTGCCCGTCGGCCCCAAGGAGCTGTATCTCTTCAACCATCCCGCGTACGCCAAGCACGTACTCGCCGACAACGCGGCCAACTACCACAAGGGCATCGGGCTCGTACACGCCCGCCGGGCCCTCGGCGACGGGTTGCTGACGAGCGAGGGCAAGCTGTGGCGCGAGCAGCGCAAGGTGATCCAGCCCGCGTTCCAGAGCCGGCGGATCGCCGAGCAGGCCACCGCCGTTGCCGAAGAGGTCGCCGGCCTCGTCGAGCGGCTGCGCGCACACCAGAACGGCGGCCCGGTCGACCTCGTACGCGAGCTGACCGGGCTCACCCTCGGCGTGCTCGGCCGTACCCTGCTCGACGCC
>Ga0209239_1002117_pt1 | contig 11867 bp, 12 predicted proteins | sample GraSoi013_2_20cm_FD_185824 | JGI IMG/M metagenome (GOLD analysis project Ga0209239, IMG submission 185824) | Grasslands soil microbial communities from the Angelo Coastal Reserve, California, USA - Sample 10_02_2013_2_20cm (SPAdes) (version 2) | ecosystem: Environmental > Terrestrial > Soil >...
CAGCGGCCTCGACCGCATGTCCGGTCTCGGCAAAGTAGCGATTGAGGAGGAAGACTAGATCGTAGGGCAGCTTCTTTTCCGAGAGCTGGGTGAAGGATCTGAGATCGCCAAACAGGATGGCGATCTCGCGCTCGGCGCCATGGAGATACCCCGGCCGACTGAATCCGTCGCGCGCCTGCGCGGTCGCCGGCAACAGCGGCGTGACGCGCAAATCTCCGTGCGGACGCAGCTGACAGGCGAGCCGCACGTCGGGTGCCGCACCCACGCGGCGCAACACCTTCACCTCTTCGGGTGCGGGCACCAGCATGGCCTCGGGAGGACCGTCGACCCTGATGCGGCAGGTGGAGCAGCGGCCGCGGCCGCCGCATACGGAGGCATGCGGGATGCCGGCCATGCGGCTCGCCTCCAACACCGAGACGCCGCGCACGATCGGAACGACGCGGCCGCTCGGGTAAGTCAGCCGGACGACGCCGTGCCGGCGTTGCCAGTACCAACGCACCGTGCGCGCAGCCAGCACGGCGAGCAGCGCCGCCACGAAGGCGTAACGCACCCACACCACCAGCTGATCGAGGAAAGCAGCGTCCGCCGGTGCCGGCCGCGGATGGTCCTGCGTGAACTGCGCGACCCAGGCCGGATCCTCCGCCATTGCCGTGACCTGCCGGCCGGCCTCGAGCGCGCCCAGAATCGCCAAGGTCGGAAGCAAGAGCGCGAAAGCGTAGAGGATCGGCTGCCAACGTGGGTACCACCGCTTCAGGCGCAGCCAGAACCAGAGTCCAATCATGGCGTGGACCCAGGCGATCAGCAACACTGCGAACTGGAGCGCGCCACGCAGAGGATTGGTCACGAAATACGTCTGCAATACCGCCGAGTAATAGCCGACGCCGGCGCCATAGAAGGTGTCGGCGACGCGCGTCTGGAGGACGTGGTCCGTGAGAAAAAACGGAATCGAGAATCCGAGCACGAGCTGGGTCGCCTCGGCAAACGGCATCTTGAGCGAGCGGCGCAGCCAGAGCGCCCAAAGCGCCAGGCTGTAATGGGTCGCGAAGGCGCCGTAGAGGAGGACGGCGCCGAGCTGCGACGCCCAATATTCGTAGATGTGCTCGAGCGCGCCATCCATGGCCTGGACCGAAATGAGGCCCAGGCTATGATTGACGAAATGGGTCGTCACGTATGCCAACATGACGAGTCCCGACGCCAACCGCAGCCGCCGGATCACGCCGTTCATCCGTGCTCCTGTTTCAAGATGCACCTCGCGTAGCCGGCGATCGCGTCGACCGTTTCTGGCGCGGGGTGTTCGCCTTCATCCAAAACAATATCAACTGCTTAAGTGCAAAGAAACGATCCTACGCGTTCAAAGAGAGCTCGGCTTCGGATGTCTGCAATGGGTCCTTCATCGAGAATTTGGCGATCTCCGATCCATCGGGCTCCCGCTGAAATGCACGCCCCGTCGATCATCGCCGTTCGCGATCAGTCAGAGCAGATCACAATCGCTCATACGCTTCTATTTGCCCCTCAGTGCCCCAATTTGGACAGCCTACCGTCACCGTTTGGCCAATGTACTAGCGTGCCCTAAGCCCGCGGCGCCTTGGGGAGGCGGACGGGGGAAACTATAATGGCCAAACTTCTGAATATACATGCGCGCGGCGACAAGCCGGCTCAAGTAACGATTTCGCCGAGCTTTGCGCCTAGTCCACTGGCGCTCGCCGAGCGCGATCGGCGGGAGGCCTTGCGAGACCAGCAAAGCCTTACAGCGGCTTTCTTTGGAGACCCGCTGCCGGGCATGTCGGCACTCGATCGGCGGCTGCGCGAACGGCCTCATTGAGCGAGATGGTTACGGCGTTTGGTTCTTCGAGCTTCGCGTCGGAAAACAACGCCAGCTCAATGTCTCTGCTGTAAAGTATCGGCTTCTGCAAGTAGTAGCCCGCAAGCGCGCTGCCATTGCGCGCGGTGCTCGCGATTCTGCGACAGCGCCACCATTTAAGGTGCAGCCGACAGGCCACTTTCGTTGGCGGCTGTGAGGTGCTCCTTTGGGCGTGAACTTCGCCAATATTCTCCATGGAGCACAGGGCATGGGCCGACTCGCGGCTGGAAGGTTCGTATTCGTTGTCGGCATCGCGGCGCTTGCGCTGACCGGCAAGCCGCTGGCGGCCGAGCCCCAAAGCTTTCCGAGCAAGCCGGTGCGGATCATCGTGCCCTACACGCCGGGCTCGCCGAACGATGTCCTGGCGCGGTTGCTGGCGCAGCAACTGCAGGCCAAGCTTGGCCAGCCTGTCGTCATCGACAACAAGCCCGGCGGCGGCACGACGATCGGCACCAAGGCGGCTGCGGTCGCGCCTCCCGATGGCTACACGCTGCTGTTCGCAAGCTCGGCGATCGTGATCGAGCCGATCTTGAACAAGCAGATCGAATACGATCCGCAGAAGGATTTTGCGCCCGTCGCATTCATCGCGCGCACCTCCTTGCTCCTCACCATCAGCGCACAAGTGCCTGCCAATTCGGTCGAGGAGTTCGTCGCCTATGCCAAGGCCAACCCCGGTAAGCTCAGTCTCGGTTTTGCACAGGGAACGGTGTCGCAACTCGTGGCCGAATATTTCAATCGCCTGCGCGGGCTCGATATCACCAGCGTTCCGTACCGCGGCGGCGCCCTCGTCATCCCCGACATGCTGGGCGGCCGCATCCATGTGTACTGGCCGGCACCGGCGACGGTGCTACCGCTCATTCGCGAGGGCAGGATCAAGGCGCTGGCCACATCGAGCCCGGAACGCAATGCCGATTTGCCCGACGTGCCAACCATGAAGGAGCTCGGTCTCGACGAACTAGCGCTGGAATTCTGGGCCGGGATGTGGGCGCCGGCGGCAACTCCCCACGACATCGTCGGCAAGCTCAACGCCGCGATCAACGCAGCGCTGCAATCCCCCGAAACGGTCGCTAGCATGCAAAAGCTCGGCTTCGAATACAGAATTGGCTCGCCGCAGGATTTCGCCAATTTTGTCGCGGCGGAAATTCCGCGCTGGACCGCGGTGGTGAAGGCATCCGGCGTGACATCCCAATGAGTCCTCGGCCGGCCGATCGCGGCCGAGAGTGGGCGGAGACAGATTGGCAAGGGATGTCTTTACTGGGCAGGACGCGCGGTCCATGCTAGCCGCGGATGGCCGAGGGGTCATTACTGGGCCCAAACGACATCATTGCGAATGCCGAGCCGTTAAGCCCCGCGGTCGAATCGCCGACCATTGGACATCACACAATCCAAAGAAGGGGAGACACATGAAACGCCGTCAATTCCTGATCGCCGCGGGAGCCGGCGCGGCCGCAGCTACCATCGCCAAGCCCGCAATCGCCCAGTCGATGCCGTCCATCAGATGGCGATTGACGGCAAGCTGGCCGAAATCGCTGGACACCATCTACGGGGGTTGTGAAACGATCTCCAAATATGTGTCCGAGGCGACCGACGGCAAGTTCCAGATCCAGAGCTTCGCCGCCGGCGAGATCGTGCCCGCACTGCAAGTGCTCGACGCCGTGCAAAACGCCACCGTCGAGATGGGCCATACGGCCAATTATTACTATATCGGGAAGGATCCGACCTGGGCGCTGTTCTGCGCCACCCCGTTCGGGCTCAACGCCCGTCAGCAGAATGCCTGGTTCTACGATGGCGAGGGCACGAAGCTGATCGACGCGTTCGGGAGCAAGTTCAACGTGAAATGCCTGTCTGCCGGCAATACCGGCTGCCAGATGGGCGGCTGGGCCCATAAGGAGCTCAAGGAGCCGGAAGACCTCAAAGGCCTCAGGTTTCGCATGGGTGGCTGGGCCAGCCGGACGCTGCAGAAGCTCGGCGTGGTCCCGCAGCAGATCGCCGGCGGCGACATCTATCCGGCGCTCGAGCGGGGCACGATCGACGCCGCCGAATGGGTCGGGCCTTACGACGACGAGAAGCTCGGCTTCTATAAGGTTGTGAAGTTCTACTATTACCCCGGCTGGTGGGAGGGAGGCACCACGCTGCACCTCCTGATCAACCTGGCCAAATGGAACGAGTTGCCCAAGACCTACCAGGCAATCGTTGCCGCCGCCGCGGGCTATGCCAACGTTGAAATGCAGGCGAGATACGACGCCCGCAATCCTCAGGCCTTGAAGCGTCTGATCGCCGCCGGCACGCAATTGCGTGCGTACTCGCCGTCGATCATGGAAGCCTGTTTGAAGGCGTCGAACGAGGTCAACGCCGAGACGTCGGCGGCCAACGAGGATTACAAGAAAGTCTGGGACTCGATCGTGGCGTTTCGCAACGACGAATATCTCTGGTGGCAGGTCGCTGAATACAGCTACGACACCTTTATGATCCGCCATCGCACACGGAGCTGAATGCGCATCGCCGCCGCCTCTCGCCGGTGACGCGTATTTCGGGCTCGAATGTGAGGGATGGGTACGCCGCCCTCACCGCTCGTTGCTGCTTGGAGACGGCAAATGCTGAAGACGCCTCTCTGCGAGCTGTTCGGCATCGAGGTGCCGATTATCTTGGCGCCCATGGGCACGTGCACGTCGGCGGAGCTCGCGGCCGCGGTGTCGAACGAAGGCGGCCTGGGGGGCGTGGGGTCGCTGTTCCGAACCACCGCCGCCATCAAGCGCGACATCGACCTGGTGCGCAAGCTGACAAGCCGACCTTTTGCGATCAACCACATTCCGCAAACATTGGACGCCGAGGCGTTTCGCTACACGCTCGCGGCACGCCCAGCCGTGGTCTCCTTCGCGCTCGGCGATCCGAGGGATCTGGTGCGGCAGGCCCACGATGTCGGATCGTTCGTGATGCTGCAGGTCACGACGGTGGGGCAAGCGGTCGAAGCGGCTGAGCGAGGCGTCGATGTCATCATCGCGCAGGGCGGCGAGGCCGGCGGCTATTGCGGCGAGATCAGCACGATGACACTCGTGCCGCAGGTCGTCGATGCGGTGTCTCCCATCCCTGTCGTCGCCGCCGGGGGCATCTTTGACGGGCGCGGCATTGCCGCCGCGTTGATGTTGGGCGCGGTCGGGGTCAATCTCGGCACGCGGTTCATCGCCTCGACGGAAGCACCCGCCCCCGATGAGTGGAAACAAGCGATAACCGCAGCCAAGTCGGAGGATGCGATCAAGGTCGACGTTCTCAACGACATCAGCCCACTTCCGGGTACGGTCGGCTTCCATACGGTCCTGCGCTCTCTCCACACGACTTTCATCGATGAGTGGAGTGCCAAGCGCGAGGCGGCGCGGCGCGATCGCGATCGCCTGCGGGATCAGATCGTCTCCACGACACAGGCAGGCCGTCCACACGCGTGTCTGCTCACGGCAGGCCAGACCGCGGGAGGCATCGATGAAGTCCTCTCAGTCGGCGACATCATGCGCCGACTTATCGCCGAGACCGAAGCAGCGCTGTCGAGGGCTCCGGGGCGGGCGGCCGCGCCGCGGAGCGGAAGAGCGGCGTGACGAGACATTGGGTTGTCGCGTGCCGCCATGCGTCCATGGGTGCGAGCGGTTCGACCGGCCCACTATGCTAGGTGCGAAGTCGCCATGAGCGCGTCGAAAAATATCGTTGTCGTCGGCGCCGGCATCGGCGGACTGACTGCGGCACTTGCCTTGCTCAAGCGCGGCATCGATGTCGATGTTTACGAACAATCGAATCAGCTCAAGGAAGTCGGCGCCGGCATCCAGATCAGTTCCAACGGCACGCGCGTGCTATTTGCGCTCGACCTGGAAGCGGCCCTCGCTCAAGTTCAGGTTCGGCCGGAGCGCCGCGAGCTGCGGCACTGGAGCACCGGAGAAACCTGGAACTGGTTCGATCTCGGCGACAAAAGCATGGAGCGGTTCGGCACGCCGCATCTCATGCTGCACCGCGCCGATCTGCATGGCCTCCTGGCCGACGCGGTTCGCGCGCTCAAGCGCGACGCCATCACGCTGAACAAGCGATGCGTCTCGGTCGCCTCCCATGCGGGACACGCCGAAGCAACGTTCGAGGACGGCAGTACCGCAAGCGCGTCCTACATGATCGGCGCCGATGGCATCCATTCCAGGGTCCGCGTCTGCCTGTTCGGGCCGAGCAAGCCGGTATTCACCGGCTGTATCGCCTGGCGCGGCTTGATCCCCATGGAGAAGCTGCCGCGCCGGCTTGCACGCATGGTCGGAACGAATTGGCTCGGCCCGCACGGCAACGTGCTGAACTATCCGGTGCGTCGCGGCGAGATCATGAACTACGTGAGCATGTCGGAACGCGACGATTGGCAGATCGAGTCCTGGTCTACGGTGGGCACCACCGAAGAGCTGCGCAACGATTTCCGCGATTGGCACCCCGACGTCCAGGTCATGATCGATCGGATCGAGACGCCCTACAAATGGGCGATGATGATCCGCGAGCCGATGGCGGCCTGGTCGAAGGGCCGCGTCACTTTGCTCGGCGATGCCTGCCACCCGACGCTGCCGTTCCTGGGCCAGGGCGGCGTGATGTCGATCGAGGACGGGTATGTCGTTGCGGCCTGTCTCGACAAGTATTTCGGCGAGCCAGACGTGGCTCTCGCCCGATACGAGGAGATCCGCAAAGAGCGCACCTCGATGGTTGTGCGCAAGGCGAGCGAGAACAAGGCGAGCGCGTTTGCGCCCAGCCTTCTCGACAAGGACCGGATTGGCAAGGAGGTCGCGCGTGAATGGCAGCAAGTCCGCCTGCGCGAGCGAATGGAGTGGCTCTATAACTACGACGCCACCGCCATTGCGATTTGATTGCGCCGGAGCCTGTTTGGTTTTCGCGGCCAGGATGGCGGAAGGGGTGGGATTCGAACCCACGAGGGGCTTGCGCCCCTGGCGGTTTTCAAGACCGCTGCCTTAAACCACTCGGCCACCCTTCCCTATTGATCCATCAATGACTTAGCAAATCGAGACTGCTACCGAAAATGAAAATTGGCACCGGATTGGCACCGGACGTTCATAGTGTGTGCTCCGGAAGCCCCAGCGCGTCAGTGACTATTTTCTTGCTGCTGATCCTAGTGTCACCCGTCCTGTCGATGGAGTTGGCAATCCCAAACAGCCCTTCGCTCGCCCTTTGCGGATCGTAGCCGAGTAGTTGTAAGGCTCGTCTGGCGAGCGTTTCGTTAAAAGCGAAGCCCTTCATCCGAGCCGCCAAATCCCGCAGAGCGAGTTGTGCTTCGTGCGGTTGGGCGATCTGAGCCTCCGACAGGGTGAGGTCCTCGCTAGTCTCAATAACATCGTTTGGTTCGTCGTACTTGGCTCGAAGGTTCCCGTATCGTGAAATTGTTTGAACGGCATCTCCGCGCAAGTCAAAGAACTTGCGGATTGGTCGGGCCACGAACTCGGTCGTCGCCCAGCCGATGCCGGCGCCGATCGCGCCAACCACAAGAGATCCGATCGTTTTGAGGATCACCGACGCTGATCCCGTACAAATGCTATAGCCGCGTCAATCACGGACCTAGTCGGGTTCTGTTCACACCATTTCCTGACCCAGACATCGATTGAAGCGTCATCGCCCTTAACGTTTTGGTCGGGGCCCGTGCCCATCGAGACGTTTGTGGCAGTTATAAAACCTCCCAACCACTCAACGTAGCGCATGTGCTCATCAAAAAATTGGCCTTCGCGAGAGTTTACTGTTCGGGACATTCCGGGCGGGTGGTTATGGACCGCCGATAGGTACATACCGCAAGAGTTAGTCCCCACACCGAGAGCCAAGAAAGACTGCGCGTGGCCAGCCGTAGAGACACAAGCCAAGAGCAAGGCCACGATCACGCTATCTCGCGCGTCAGACATTTACCCCTCCCCGCCTGCGGAAAGCGCCGCCTCCATGATCGCCGCCGCGCGGTCATCCGGCTTGAACAGGTGGCCGTAGACGCCGAGCGCGATCGCGGGCGAGCCGTGCCCGAGGCGACGGCTAATCGTCAGCACGTCGAGCCCAGAGGCAATCAACATGCTGGCGTGGGTGTGGCGCAGGCTGTGCAGCGCCGCGGTGAGTCCAGCGCGTTGCATGGCGAGGGACCACTCCTTGGTCAGCGCGTTGGGCGATCGGGTCGAGCCATCCCAGGTGCGAACACCAGCGCGTCGTCTGCTTTCTTGCCGAGCCCGAGCGCTATGCGTTGCTCAAGCTGCGCTCGACGGTGCTCGCGCAGGAGCGCCACGGTCGACGGAGGCAGTGGGACCAGGCGGCGGCCGTATTTGGTCTTGGGCGCCTTGAACAGGAGCCCTCCCCGCTTGGTCTGCTCGAGAGCGCGCTCGACTCGGAGGTGGCCAGCGTTGAGGTCGACGTCCTGCCAGCGCAACGCCAATAATTCCGATCGGCGCAATCCGGTGCCGAGCGCCGTCGCCACGATTGGAAAGAGAGCCTTGCCGCGCAGCGTATCGAGCACCGTCTGGATCTGGATCGGGGTTAGGATTTCGACCTCGCGCGCCTGCACCCGCGGGGCGTCGACCATGGTGGCGACATTGCGCGCGACCACGCCCCATTGGACGGCGTGCTTGAGCATGGTGTGCGTGACACGGTGCAGGTGAAGGCGGGTGCGATCGGCGAGTCCGTCCTTGGCCATTGCGGCGTAGATGCCCTGCAGATCGGCGGCGCGCAGCTTCTGGATCGGCACCGCGCCGAGACGGCGGCAGAGATGCCTCCTGAGCAATTGGGCGTACCGCGTCCAGGTCTTGTTTGAGACGTTGTCGTCGGCCCAATCCTTGAGCCACCGCTCGGCGAAGGCGGCAACGGTCTCGGTGCTGGGATCAACGTGCGTGCCGCCGGCGACTCCGGCGAGGATTTTGGCAGCTTCCTCCTGCGCCTGCCGCCGCGTGCCGTGCAAGGTGATGTATTTTGTTTCTCGCTTGCCCTTCACGGTTTCCTCTCCTGCAGAGCTTTGACGGCGCCGAGGGTTGCTGCACGCTCGAGCATCTCTTCGATGACTTCAGGGTTGGCGTTATCAACAATCCACTTTCCCGGACTTACTCCTGGCTCGAACCACACAGAGCCGCTGAGCCCGGTGACGCGCTGGAAGCCATCCTCGCGCAGGATTTGCTCGCGGAGGCCCTGCCGCATCTGACCGAGGCGGGCTAGAGCGGTTTGATGATCGCCGAGCACGCGCTCGTAGTTGAGCGCCGTCTGGAGCAAGCGTTCGGCCTCCGCGGCCAGCGTGGTGCCGCTCCTCTCTGCCAGCTGCTCGATGCGGCGCTTGAGCTGGGGTCGGACCAGCAGCGACATCGGTGCGCGGGCGCCAGGTGCTGGCGGCTTCATCGGCCGTCCGATGCGCTTGGCTGAGGCGGCCATTTCCCTTGTTATCCCTTCTTTGCACTTTGTTGTAATCCTAATAAAGGGTTTGTCAAGGGCGCCAAGGGGCGCTAGAGTGTTTATTGGAAAGTCAACTTACCTAGGAGCTTCTTCTGATGAACAAACGCAAGCGCAGGTGCGGAGGCATGCGCACCGGCGAGGAGTTTGCGGAGCGCCTGGGAATTGGAAGAAATCAAGCCTATGAGGCGCTGCAAGCGGGCAAGGTCAAAGGCGCCATTCGCTACGGCCGCCGATGGCTGATCCCCGATGCCGTGATCGATCAGATCCTGGCCGGCGAAGCCGCAGCTGCGGAAATCGCCTGAAATGCAAAACCCCTGACCGTGAGGCCAGGGGTTTTTTGTCGTTCATGGGCTGGGTTGCAGGTGCAACGGAGCGCGCAGTCTTAAACACGTTAGCCGCGCTTCAGGAGTTCAAGCCTCCTCCTGTCCACCACTTAGCTACAAGCGGGTCTCTGGCGAGAGCCGCTGTGTAGCCCAAAGCGACCGAAGTCGCAAGGAGTGCTACACAGCATGACCGAGCATTTTGAAACCCGTTCCAAAAAGGGTCGGGGCATGGCGCGGCGGTCGCTCGATCTTATCGAGGCGATGTATGCCGCAGCCGAGGCCGCGCAGCCGATCACCGGCCGCGGCATTGGATACAAGCTATTCACTGCCGGCCTGATCTCTTCAATGGCGCGTGCAGAAATGCAGCGCGTGTACCGCCTGCTCAAGGAGGCGAGAGAGCGGGGCGACATTCCGTGGGAATGGATTGTCGACGAAACGCGCGAGCTGGAGCGGGTTTCAACCTGGGACAATCCTGCACAATACGCACGTGCGGTCGCGCGATCCTATCGCCGCGACTTTTGGAATCAGCAGCCCGTCCGCGTCATAGTGGTTAGTGAGAAAGGCACCGTGCGCGGCCTGCTTAAACCGGTGCTCGACCGTTACGCGGTCGGCTTCCAGGTGATGCATGGCTTTAGCAGCGCCACCATCGTCCACGACATTTCCCAAGACGACGACGGCCGGCCATTGATCATACTGTATGTCGGCGACTTTGACCCGAGCGGCATGTTCATGTCGCAAGAGGACTTGCCCAACCGGTTCTCCAAATACGACGGCGATCATGTAACGCTGAAGCGAATTGCGCTGACGCGAGAGCATGTGAAGAAACTGCCATCGTTCCCGGCAACGGATAAGCGCAAAGACCCACGCTACAAGTGGTTCTGCACCAATTACGGAAAGCGTTGTTGGGAACTCGATGCGATGGACCCCAACGATTTCCGTAACTGCGTTCAAGCGGCAATCAAAAAGTTGATCGAGCCCGTGGCGTGGAAACGCTGCGAGATCGTCAACAAGGCAGAACAGCAGTCGCTGAAGACGATCATCGCGAAGTGGAGCGCGCCATGACCCGCCTCCAGTCACGTGATGGCAATCGGCACTTGGTCGATCGTCTGGCCGATATCCGCGAGCAGATCAGGCAGCTCGAACATCACGAGCAGACGTTGCGCGCCGCGGTGCTCGCGCGGCCTGACGATCTCACCGGCGACGAGTTCAAGGCCGAGATCCGGCACGCCGAGCAACGGCACCTCGATGCACAAGCGGTGATCCGGCACTATGGCCGGACGGCGCTGGCGCCGTTCTTCAAAGCAATTTCGTTCGACATCATCAGGCTGCGGAGGCGCGCAGCATGAGCATCGGCATGCGGGTGCTCGGCTGCGATCCAGGCATTCGCGGCGGTTTGGCGATCGTCGAGATCGACGGGAACGGCGGTGCGCGATTAATCGAGTGCATTGACATTCCGGTGACCGGCATCGGCGCCAAGGAGAGAGTCGACGTTCTCGCCTTGCGTGATTGGGTTGTATTGCATCAGCCGCAGCACGCATTCATCGAGCGTGCGCAGGCCATGCCCAAACAAGGCGCGTCGAGCGGTTTCAAGTATGGCAGAGCCACCGGAGCGATCGAGGCGGCGATCGCCTGTTGCGAGATTCCGTTAACGATCGTCGAGCCCGCGGTCTGGAAGCGGGTTCTCCATCTGCGCGGTGACAAGGAAGCCAGCCGCCAACGGGCCCTGCAGTTATTCCCTGCTGGGCACGCGATGCTTACACGCAAGAAAGATCATGGTCGCGCTGAGGCAGCGTTGATTGCTGTCCACACGCGCTTGGGAACGAGATGAACAAGCGCCGTATTCAATCGTACGATCGTACGCCGCGGCGTGGCGTTAGATTTAGCGGTGACGCGGTTACTTCGCTGCGGGTGATGCTCCAGGACGCGGGGTTCTCACCGATCCCGGTCATGGGCAAGAAGCCGGTGATTGAGGACTGGCCGAACAAGCTCGACGTTTCACGCGAAGAAATTTTCAGCTGGGAGATCGAATTCCCGGACGTGAACAACACCGGCATTCTCACCCAGAACACGCCGACGTTCGATTGCGACATTCTCAGCCCTGTAGCTGCCGCCGCGGTAGAGAAACTTCTTCGCGAGCGGTTTGGCAAGACGGGCCGCATCCTGAAGCGCACCGGCATGGCGCCGAAGTTTGCCATCCCGTTCCGCACCGATACGGCGTTTGCAAAAATCCAAGTCAAGTTGCTGCCCGCCAGCGCGGGAGA
>Ga0209239_1002118_pt1 | contig 11866 bp, 9 predicted proteins | sample GraSoi013_2_20cm_FD_185824 | JGI IMG/M metagenome (GOLD analysis project Ga0209239, IMG submission 185824) | Grasslands soil microbial communities from the Angelo Coastal Reserve, California, USA - Sample 10_02_2013_2_20cm (SPAdes) (version 2) | ecosystem: Environmental > Terrestrial > Soil >...
CTTTCGGCGCCGGGAACCCATTCAACCCGAACAGTGTGAACAACCCGTTCGGGATGTATGGCAATCCATTCAGCCCCAATAGCGCAACGAATCCCAACGCGACCCACCCGCCGATGCTATTCGATCAGCAGGGTAACTACCGAGGCAACCTCACCACCAATCCGTACGATCCTAACTCGATCTCGAATCCCTACGGCCGCTACGGGGACCTCTATTCACCGGATAGCATCAACAACCCGTTCGGGGCGGGGAATCCGTACGCTCCGAATAGCCCGACGAATCCTTACGGTGAGGGCTGGAAGATCATTGGGCGCTAAATTGAACGTTAACCACGAACCGGATTCCCTGAAGATTCGAAGGGCAACGGTAGACCGGAGGCGCTCGCTTGGTTGAGCTCCGCGTTGGGGACCTCGTGATTCGGAGTCACCCCCTGTTCAAGACTCGCGGGCTCACATCGGGCGATGGATCGGATGTCGCGCAGAGCCGACACGCGCGTCTTCGCAGCGATCGCCGTCTGGGCCATTCCGACTGCGCGCAGGATCTGGATCTCATGCCGGGTCATGGCTCCGATCACTCCTCCCCCTTCCCGGGGAAGCGTTTGGCGGCCGCTTCGCCCGGGTCGAGCGTGACCTCAGAGCCTGTTTGGACCGGCCAGAATTTCCGGAAAGGGAGCGGTCAGAATTTCTGGAACCCGCAACACAGATCCTCGAGCAGCTCGCCTTTGCCGGCCCAACGAGCGGTCGAGAACGGCTTGTCGGCCATATGACTCTGAGACGCCTCTAAAGGCTCTAACAGCCCGAGATCAACGGACAAAGGCCTCCGATTCATGCCTTTTCTGGACCGTCCAGCATTCCTAACCCGGCGAAACAATTGAATGTTGATCGTTGTGGGCTCTCGTTTTGAGGGCCTTCGCGATCGGTTAACCGTCTCCGGTATGTGTTGCGTGGTGCGTCCTCCCCGCCGCTACGGCGCCGAGACCGTCGCCCCGTCGCCCGCGGCCGAGATCGTGAACGTGCCGAGGGCGGCGTTGATCGCGTAGTTGTACGCAGTGCCCCAGACCGTGCTGGGCGGCGTCGGGATCGCGGCCATGAACGGACCGGCCGTGATGTTCTGCGGGCTCGTGGCGATCGCCGTCAGCAGGTCGAGCACGCTCGGCAGCACACCCATGTGCGCCGACCAGGCCGTGACGGCCGAGGCCATGCCGCGAATATCGGCCTGGGCCTTCGCGATGCGCGCCCGCGCTTGCATGTTGGCGTAGAGCGGAACGGCGATGGCGGCCAAGATGCCGATGATCGCGACGACGATCATCAGCTCGATGAGCGTAAAGCCGCGCTGATTGCCGAGCGTCACCCGCTTCGTGTACCAGAATCGAGTCATGCCACCCTCCTTGTAATGCGAGGAGGACGGTGCATGCCGAGTGCCATGCGAGCGCTGGGATTCACGGGCGTGCCGTTCTCATGACTTGAATGTTGGCGGCCATTTTTCTGGGCGGCGGGCGGCGGTCGCGAATCGTCACGGCACCCAGGAGAAGCTCCTTGGCGTTGACATGCTGGCGCCCATGTCGCCCGGCGACGCGGTGGCGAACGGCACACTTCTGTGGCGTAATACCGGGCCACCGACACCCTCGAGGTTCACCGATATCTGCCCGACCCGCGACACTCGTGATACCAATGGTTTCGGCCTTCGGTAGGCCGCCCTGGGTGGCTCGCCGCGGCAACGAGTCTCCCGGGTGAGCGTGTGGTCCCCGTGGACTTCGCACCTTCGCCATCGTTAGCGCGACATCAGGATCGCTATATAACCATGGATAGATAACTTTCGATCTGCCGATATATTGCGTCGGCTCTACACGTCATTTAAGGTTCTCCCCGGTTAAGAGTTGGAGAGGACCATGAACAAACTAGCGTTGCCATCATCGCCAAAACTTCAGTTCCGGGCGTTCTTCGTCACCATGATGCTGATCGCTCTTGGGCTGTTCGGTACGCAAACGGCCAGTGCCGCCGTTCTCGACACACTTCATTACAACGGGCACACGTACTACTTGATCTCGGAGAACACGTACGAAGGGGCTGCGTCCCAGGCGCTTTCGCTCGGCGGCTACCTGGCGACGATCAACGACCAGGGAGAGCAGGACTTCCTGTGGAACTCCTGGAAGAACAGCCTGGGAACCGGCGAGGGCCTGTGGATCGGCCTGGAAAGGAATCACGACGGAATCTTCGTCTGGATGAACGGCGAGCCGGTGAACTTCACGTATTGGGCAAGCAACGACCGCGGACCTGAGCCCAATAACGGGTTCGGCCGGTATGCAGAGAATTACGCGAACATGGACAGCCGGTTCCACCCAGCTGGCGGCTGGAACGACGTGCCGAATTTGGGTGCGGACTGGATGACCGACCGGGGTATCGTCGAGTCCAACGATCCGGGAAGCAGCGAGGTCAGCACGCCCGAGGTGTCCACGCTGGTGCTGCTGGGCTCGGGGTTGGCCGGACTGGTTCTGCGCCGTCGCCGTCGCGCACGCGCCGCCAAGAATGGGGACGCAGCGGTTGAAGTCTCGCAGGAGTCGAACTCGACGCCTGTGGCCTAAAGCAGTAGCAGTACGCGGCGTCCGAGAGGTCGACGAAGCCCCTCGGACGTCGGAAGTCAGGTAGGATAGCGCCGACATGGCGCGGATGACCGGGGGTGAGGCCCTCGTCAAGACGCTCCGGCGCGAAGGCACGCGGGTGGTGTTCGGGCTGCCCGGTGTTCAGCTCTACGGCGTGATGGCCGCGCTGCGCGAGGAGAAGGCGGTTCGCTTCATCGCGACCCGTCACGAGCAGGCGATCGGCTACATGGCGGATGGATATGCGAGGGCCGGCGGCGGGTATGGCGTCGGCCTGGTGGTGCCCGGCCCGGGGCTGCTGAACACCACCGCGGGGCTCAGTACGGCGTACGCGGCATCGTCGCCCGTGCTGATGATCTCGGGACAGGTGCCGCGGGCCAACATCGGGAAGGACGTTGGCGTCCTGCACGAGGTCAACGATCAGCTCGATGCGATCGCTCCCGTCACCAAGTGGCGGAAGCGGGTGGTCGAGATACGCGATGTGCCGGCGGCAGTGCAGGACGCCGTGCGCCAGCTCAAGACCGGGCGGCCGCGGCCGGTGGAAATCGAGCTGCCGCCGGAGACGATGGAGGACGAGGCCGAGGTCGAGCTCCTCGATCCGTTACTCGTCGTGCGCGCGGGAGCCAGCGCTCACGACGTCGAGCGAGCGGTCTCGCTGCTGCTGGCGTCGAGCCGGCCCGTCATCTATGCCGGCGGGGGCGTCCACGGCGCCGGCGCTCATCAAGCGGTCGCCGACGTCGCCGAGTATCTGCAGGCGGGCGTCGTGCAGTCGGCCGAAGGCAAGGGCGCCGTCAGCGATCACAACGACCTTTCTCTCGGCGCGTCCATCTATCCCCAGAGCCTCCTCAAGAAATACCTCGAGCAGGCGGACGTCATCCTGGCCGTCGGCTCGCGCTGCGCGCTGGCGGGGTTCAAGCCCGAGCAGCAGGTGATCCAGATCGACGTCGATCCCGACGAGATCGGGCGCAATCACCGGAAGACGTTCGGCCTCGTGGGCGACGCGCGCGCCACCCTCGAGCAGCTCCTGGAGCGGCTGCGAGCGGCCACGCCGCCGCGCCCCTCGCGCAAGACCGAGCGCGAGGCGTTGCGCGCGGAGATCGCCGCGACGCTGACTCAGGAGCCGCAGGCGTCGATCACGCGATCGCTCCGCAGCGGAGTCCCCGAGGACGCCATCGTGGTGGCGGGCATGACGCAGATCGGCTACTACACCCGGCCCTTCTGGCCCGTGTATCGGCCACGCACGTACCTGACGTCGTCCTATTCGGGCAACCTCGGCTTCGCCTTCCCGACGGCGCTCGGCGCGAAGGTCGCCTGCCCCGACCGCCCGGTCGTCGCCATCTCGGGGGACGGTGGATTCCTCTACAACGCGCAGGAGCTGGCGACCGCGGTGCAGTACGGCATCAACGTGATCGCGCTCGTCTTCAACGACAACGCGTACGGCAACGTGGCGCGCGACCTCGACGAGGCCTGGGGCGGCAGCTACGGCGCCGAGCTCACGAACCCCGATTTCATGAAGCTGGCCGACGCCTACGGCGTGGTCGGGATGCGGGCCGATACCCCGACCGACGTGGGCGCGCTCGTCACGAAGGCGCTCACGCTCGAGCGGCCGGTTCTGATCGAAATCCCGGTGGGCCGGATGCCGAGGCCCGTGTTCTTTCCGCCGCGGCGCAAGCCGACGCGCAGCTGATCGAGACGCGCAGCTCATCTATCGGAGGAGGACGTCATGCCGACAAACGCGCGAAGCTACGACGTGGTCGAGGGCTGGGAGCAGCTTCCGTCCGGTTACGTGCACCGCGACGTCGCGGGCGTGGCGGTGGACGGTGAGGATCGCGTGTTCCTCATCTGCCGCGGCGACCATCCGGTCATCGTCTACGACCGCAAGGGCAATTTCCTGAGCTCCTGGGGTGAAGGCGAGTTCACCTATCGCACGCACGGCATCACGATCGGTCCGGACGGCACCGTCTTCTGCACCGACGACGGCAACCACACCGTGCGCCAGTTCTCGCCGACCGGCAAGCTGCTCATGACGCTGGGGACGATGAACACGCCGTCGGACACCGGCTACGACGGCAAGGATTCGATCCGCATCCCGCGCCCCGGTGGGCCGTTCAACCGCCCGACCAACGTCGCGGTGGGCCCGAACGGCGACCTCTACATCTCCGATGGCTACGGCAATTGCCGCGTGCATCGGTTCTCACCGACCGGCCAGCTCAAGCGGTCGTGGGGCGTGCCCGGCAAGGGCCCCGGCCAGTTCCACCTGCCCCACGGCATCGCCGCGGCCGCCGACGGACGGATCTTCGTCTGCGATCGGGAGAACGACCGGATCCAGATCTATAGCCCGGACGGCGAGTACCTGAGCGAGTGGACCGACACGCAGCGGCCCACGCACATCGTGTTCGACCCTCAGGGCCGCGCCTACGTCTCCGAGCTGTGGTGGCACAAGGGCCAGACGTCGCAGCGCCACGGGCCGATCACCGAAGCGCGCTTCGGCCGCGTCAGCGTCTTCGACAAGGACGGCCACCTGCTGACGCGCTGGGGAACGCCCGACGCCACGGCTGCCGGGAGCTTCGCCGCGCCCCACGGCATCGCGGTGGATTCGCGGGGCGACATCTACGTGAGCGAGGTCACCCACACCTTCGCGATCAGCCGCGGGCTGCCGGGTGCTCATACGTTCCAGAAGTTCGCGCTGAAGTCGTGACGTGAGCGTCCGCCGCACGGCGCGCGCGGTGACGGTTCTCGCCGTCACCGCGCTGCTGGCGGGCTGTGCCGGCGAGCCGAGCGTCTGGACCCACAATCAGCAGGACGACTGCGAACGCCGCGGCGGAGTGTGGCGCACCACGCTCGGGTTTTGCGAATTCCAGAGCGGCGGCGCCGGAAGCATGTAGCGCACGACCCTCCCGGGGCACCCTACGTGTTCACGTAGACCAAGGTCGGCACGCGAACGCGTCGCGCGTCCGTCGAATGCTATTCTGAGGCGCCGTGAAATGGCTGCCCGAGACGAAGGCATTCGACGAAGCGTTCGGCCGCGAGGGCGGTGCGCGTGCGCACTACCGTCCGCTCGTCTCGATCCTCGAGTCCTTCACGCAAACCGAGATCGAGCGCCGCGAGCGGTTGCAGAAGCTCTCGCTGATGGACCAGGGCATCACGTTCACGGTGTACGGCGAGAAGGAGGGGACCGAGCGCATCTTCCCGTTCGACTTCGTCCCCCGGATCATCCCCGCCCGCGAGTGGGAGCGGATCCAGGCCGGCCTCGTTCAACGCGTCACCGCGCTGAACCTCTTCATCCTCGACGTCTACCAGGACCAGCGCTGCCTCAAGGACGGGATCGTGCCGGCCGAGCTCGTGCTCTCCCGCAAGGAATACAAGCGCGAGCTCCTCGGCGTGGTCCCGCCCCAGCGCATCTACACCCACGTCGTGGGCACCGACATCATCCGCGACGGCAACGGTGAATACATGGTCCTCGAGGACAACTGCCGCTGTCCGTCCGGCGTCTCCTACGTGCTCGAGAACCGCAACGTCCTGAGCCGCGTCTTCCCGGAGTTCTTCACCGCCTACCCGGTCCGTGGGATCAAGGACTATCCGAACCTCCTCCTCCGCGCGCTGCTCCACGCGGCGCCGCGGCGGACGGACAAGCCCGTGGTGGTCGTCCTCACGCCCGGCATGGCGAACTCCGCCTACTTCGAGCACTCGTTCCTCGCCCGCGAGATGGGCGTGTTCCTCGTCGAGGGCCACGACCTGATCGTCGAGGACAACCACGTCTTCATGCGGACGACGCGGGGCCGGCAGAAGGTGGACGTGATCTACCGCCGGGTGGACGACGACTTCCTCGATCCGCTCACGTTCCGGCGCGACAGCCTGCTCGGTGTGCCTGGCCTCATGAACGTCTATCGCGACGGCAACGTCGCGCTGGCCAATGCGCCGGGCGCCGGCATCGCCGACGACAAAGCGGTGTACGCGTTCCTGCCCGAGCTCATCAAGTACTACCTGAGCGAAACGCCGCTCCTGCCCCAGGTGCCGACCTACCTTGGCATCCGCCCGAAGGACTTCGCGTACATCCGCGAGCACGCGGGCGAGCTCGTCATCAAGACCACCGGCGACTCCGGCGGTTACGGCATGCTCATGGGGCCGTTCGCGTCGAAGAAGGAGACCGAGACGTACCTGGCGCGGATGCGGAAGACCCCGGGGAACTACATCGCCCAGCCGCTCATCGAGCTGTCGGCGCACCCGACCTACGTCGAGGGCCGCTTCGAGGCGCGCCGGATCGATCTCCGGCCCTTCATCCTCTACGGCGACGGGATCCGCGTGCTCCCGGGCGGTCTCACGCGCGTCGCGCTGCGCGCCGGATCGTACGTCGTCAACTCGTCCCAGGGCGGCGGCAGTAAGGACACCTGGGTCCTCACCGCCCGCGAGACCTGATGCTGTCGCGCGTGGCGGACTCGCTCTACTGGATGGGCCGCTACCTGGAGCGGGCCGAGAACATCGCCCGCCTCCTGCTCGTCACCGAGGACTTCTCGACCGAGACGCAGGGGTTCGCCGAGGACCTGGCCCAGGGCGTCTGGAAGGATCTGCTCGCCATCTTTCCGGCGGCGCAGATGACGCGGGCGGCCTCGCCGTTCGCGCCGCTCGCCGTGCCCTACCTGCACGGATTCTTCCTCGACGCCGGCAACCCGTACTCGATCCACTTCTCGGTGCGCAAGGCCCGTGAGAACGCGCGCTCGGTGCGGGAGGCGCTGACGCTCGAAGCCTTCCTCGCCATCAACGAGACGTACCACGCGCTGGAGACGTACGAGACCCGCGGCCTGGCCGACCTGCCCGCCTTCCGCGCCGCGCTCACCGCCACCCAGAAGGGCCTGTTCACGATCCTGGGGGCGATCGACAATACGTTCGCGCGCGACGAGACGTGGCGGTTCCTCAAGCTGGGCGAGGCCGTCGAGCGTCTGTACCGGAGCGCCAGTGTCCTGCGCGTGAAGCTGCCCGCGCTGCTGGCGGCCGAGCCGCGCACGGACCTGCCGCTCTACTACACGCAGTGGCGGACGCTGCTGCGCGCCCTGTCCTCGCTCGAGAACTATCGCCGCGTGTACGGGGCGCGGCTGGAGCCGCCGCTCGTGATCGCGTTCCTGCTCTTCGACGCCAGCGCGCCGCGCTCGCTGCGGTACGGCGCGGCCACGCTCAAGGAGTGCCTGGAGGCCATCGCCGGCCCCGGCGACCTCACGCCGCCGGCCCGTCTCGTCGGACGGCTCCACGCCGGCCTCTACTACGGCGAGGGCGAGCTCATGCGCGAAGCCGATTACGCCGGGCTCCTCGATCGCGTGTCGGGGGAGCTCAGCAAGGTCCACGACGCGCTCGCCGCCCTGTACTTCGTGACCTGATGTTCCTCGAGGTCGAGCACCGCTTCGCCTTCGAGTACGACGCCTACATCAGCGAGTCGTTTCTCGAGCTGCGCGTCCAGCCCAAGACGACCACGGGCCAGACCGTCGCCGCCTTCGAGCTGGCGGTGGGGCCGCCGACGAGCGTGTTCCGGTATCGCGACTGGAACGACAACCTCACGCATCACTTCACGATCACGAAGTTCCACGACCGGATCGAGGTGGTCGCCCGCTCGCTCGTGCAGACGCACCCGGCCGGGCCGCCGGTGGCGACGCTGCCCGACCGGCCGCCACTTTCGGCGCTGCCCTATCCGTTGCGCGACTTCCTCGACTTCGGTGGCCCGGTCCGGCTCACGCCCGCGCTGCGGACGGCCCACCGCGCCGTCGGCAACGGCGACCGGGCCCCGATCGGCGAGCAGGTCCGCGCCGTCGGCGAGTACATCCACCGGACGTTCGAGTACCGGAAGGACGTCACCCGCTACGACTCGACGACCGAGGATTTCATGAAGCTCCAGGCCGGCGTCTGCCAGGACTTCGCCCATCTCATGCTCGGGTTCCTGCGCCTGCGCGGAATTCCTTGCCGCTACGTGAGCGGGTATCTCCACGTCGAGAGCAAGACGCGGGAACCGTCCCAGAGTCACGCCTGGATCGAGTTCTATGCGCCGAGCGAGGGCTGGGTGCCCTTCGACCCCACGCACAACGTGGAGGTGGACGAGCGGTACGTCGTCGTCGGCCACGGCCGCCACTACGACGACGTGCCCCCGAACAAGGGCATCTATCGCGGCGTCGCCGAGGAGACCCTCGCCGCCGGGGTCACGACGCGGGTGACGGCCGGCCCCGGCGCCTCCTCACTCCGCGAGGAGACGCGCCAGATCGATCTGCCGGTCTTCTCCGAGATCCCCCAGCGGCGCATGGACCGCCCGACGACGGCGGCCCAGGAGGCCGCCGCCCAGCAGCAGCAGTAGACCTCGACGCGGCGACGTCGCCGCCGACGGTCAGGCGCCGGCGAAGACGTGCTTGCGGATGACGGCGTGCACGCCCCAGTTGCCGTCCACGACTTGCGTGACTCCGAAATCGACGGCGACCGACATCAGCGAGATGGCCTCGTCCTCGTTGAGGCCACGCGTCGTCATCAGGAAGTGGCGCATCTTGCGGAACGCGTCCCGCATCGCGAGATCGACGGAGGACTTCTCGTAGATCTTGCTCTGGGCGTCGGCGCCGAGCTCCGCGAGATAGTTCGCGTAGCTGAAGCCGTGCAGCACCCACTCGTCCTGTGTCTCGAGCAACGGGTAGTTCAGTCCGGCCAGCGCCGTCCCGGCCAACGCGTTCTTCTTGCGCAGATTGAGCTGGAAGGTGCCGGTCAACGAGCACTCGATGGCGGTGCCCGCCAGCTCGGAGTCGCCCTGGGCGGCGTGGGGATCGCCGACCGAGAAGAGCGCGCCGGGCACGGCCACCGGGTAGTACATCGTCGCGCCCTTTCCGATGCGCCAGTTGTCGATGTTGCCGCCGACGTAGTTCGGTGGAATGGAGTCGACCATGTCGGCTTCGCTCGGCGCCAGGCCCATCACGCCGAAGTGAGGGCGGATCGGGATCCGCACGTTCTTGAGCACGCCGTCCCGCTTCTGCACGGTACCGTGATCGACGGGCACGCCCGGATAGTCGATGATCTTGTGCACGACGCCGGAAGGATCGGTCTGCGGCGTCCAGCGGTAGTTGTACACGGCTCGCGCCCAGTTCTGCTCGCCGGACGAGTCGACCTCGTAGATCGTGATGACCTCGCGCGGCTTCGGCTCGGTGAGCAGCTCCTTGTAGTGGAAGCCCCACCAGGCGGCGGCGTTGCTCCCGAAGCTCTTGCCCTTGTACGCGGGATTGGCGCAGGGCCGCGGGCGCACGTCGATGATGCGCACCTCGAGGACGTCGCCCGGCTCGGCGCCGCGCATGGCCACCGGCCCCGTGCACACGTGGACGCCGAGGCCTTCGCCGGCGCCGCGGCCGAACAGCGTCGGCTGCATCGGACCGGCGCCGCGACGATCGACACCCTTGCGCTGGCGGTCCCAGTGAAAGACGCTCTCGGCGCCGGGATCACCCTTCACCATGCGCTCGGCGTCGTCGTTGGCGTGATGCGTGAGCGTCTCGACGGTGACGAAGTCTCCGCTATCGACCTCGACCAGCGGCTTCAGCGACTTGCTGAAGTAGCCCCAGTGAACGGTCTTGTCGGTGGCCGGGATGTAGTAATGGTTCCGCGTGCCCGGCACCACGCCCGGCGGCATCCCCTGGGCTTGCGCGAGCTGCGCCGTGGTGAGCGTGCCGATCGAGGCGCCGAGGCCGCCCAGCACGACGGACGTGCGGAGAAAATCGCGGCGGCTTTCGTCAGCAGAAGAAGTCGAGCTGTCTGTCATTGGATGCCTCCTCACGACCCGAGATGTCGCTCGGCGGCCCTGGCGAGCGGCGAAACGCCGCCGAGTGTAGTCGAAGCGCGAAGCCGCGGCAAGCCGCGGAGCGCGTGTGATCAGAATTCGAGCGCGGCCTCGGTGGCCAGCGCGTCGGCCTTCGCGTTGAAGTGAGCGAAGTCGTCACGCCCGGCCCACGACGACTGGTGGCCCCGTTGATGGTGGAAGCTCACGGTCAACCGCCGCGTGCGGACGACGGACCGGCATCCCTCCACCACTTCGGCGACGATCGGATCCTTCGTGCGCCAACGGCCCTCCATCCAGGCGGCGATCCCTTCGTAGTCGTGCACGACGGTCAGTCGGGAATTTTCCGGCGCGATGCGAAGGAGAAGGTGCAGCGCGCCCAGCTCGGCGAGGACGTTGCGGAGCCTCGCGAGCGCGGTGCGGATCGCGCGCTCCGAGCCCAGCGACGGGAGCGCGGCGGTGAGGAACACCTGGACGACGGTCATGCCCACCTCGTCCACCACGACCGGCTCTTCGCCGTCACGACGCTCGACCAGCACGACGCCGACGCCACCGAGGTGGTTCCCGTCGACGAAGCCGTAGAGTCCGGCCGACAGCTCGCGGCCCTCGCCGCGCAGCATCGCCTCGGCTTGCTCCGGGCTGGCGACGGCCTGATAGCGGGCGCCCGACACGCCCTTGACCGCGGCCTGACACTCCGGCCACGACGCGTAGATCCCGCGGATCCGTTCCGGCGCGGTGACGACGTACACCTTGGCCATCGGCTTACGAGCGCGCGCGGCTCGGCCGTGCGGCGAGGAGCGCCATGAGTGCTCGCGCGGCTCCGCTCAGGTACGCGCGACGCCGGTGCACCAGCACGACCGGCACCGCCATGTGCATGGCCGCGATGCGCAGCGCGCGGAGCGTGCCGACGCGCAGCTCTTCCTCGACGCTGCTCGCCGGCATGAGTCCCAGGCCGAAGCCGGCCTCGACCAGCCGCTTCTGCGCGGTGAGGCTGTCGATCGGGATGATCTCGGCATCGCCGAGGCCCAGCGTGGCCAGGCGCTCCGTCAGCATCTGCGCGTAGGATTCGCCGGCCGCGACCGGCCGCACCGCGAAGGCGACCCACGTCTCCCCGGCCAGCATCCGCGCATTCGGCCGCCGCGCGCGGGCGAGCCGATGGTTCGGCGCGCACACCGTGACCAGCGCTTCCTTATATAAAGGAAGCGAGACCACGTCGGGGTCGGGATCGGGGAAATAGCGCAAGCCGAGCGCCGCGTCACCGCGGCGCACCAGCGCGGTCACCTCGCGGCTAAGCGCCGTGCGGAGGGCAAGCCGCACCTGGGGATGCGCGTGGCGGAACGTTCTGAGCCGGGCCGTCAGCGTCGTGCTGGCCAGCGTTCCCACCATCGCGAGCGTGACGGTCCCGCGATCCGCCCGGTTCAGCGCCTGGACGGCCTCGAGACCGTCGCGCATCGACGCGAGCAACGCCTCGGCGTGCGGCAGGAAGGTGC
>Ga0209239_1002121_pt1 | contig 11861 bp, 8 predicted proteins | sample GraSoi013_2_20cm_FD_185824 | JGI IMG/M metagenome (GOLD analysis project Ga0209239, IMG submission 185824) | Grasslands soil microbial communities from the Angelo Coastal Reserve, California, USA - Sample 10_02_2013_2_20cm (SPAdes) (version 2) | ecosystem: Environmental > Terrestrial > Soil >...
CCGGCGGGTAGCCCGTGATCGCGAGCTCGGGGAAGACGACGAGGTCGGCCTGCTGTTCCTTGGCCTCCGCGAGCCGCCGTCCGATCCTCTCCGCGTTGCCGTCGAGATCGCCGACGACGGTGTTGATCTGGGCGAGAGCGAGCCTCATCGTTAGTTTTAGACTATCAGTCTAAAACCTGACTACCGCTGGAGCCGGATCGCGTTCAGGTCGCGTTCCTGGATCTCGTCGGCCCGGCGGATCAGCTCGTCGACGTCGTCGTGCTCGGCGTGGATGTAACGGCCGGAAAGCACATCCGCTCGCCCCGAGGCCAGCGCGCGTACCAACCGCGGCGCAAGCTCGGGCGGAGTCCAGGGCGCGTCGTCGGGAGCCGCCTTCGTCATCTCCGTCTTGACCAGGCCGGGGCTGATCACGAAGACCGGGATCCGGCCTTCGAGCTGGTCGGCAAGCACGTTTCCGAATCGCCAGACAGCAGCCTTGCTCGACGAGTATGCGGTGCTGCCGGAGTGGGGAAGGTACGAGGCGCCGCTGCCGGTGATGACGATGCGCCCTCCCCCTCCCTCGAGCATCCCGGGGATCACGGCCCGGCAGCAGAGGTAGACGCCGAAGACGTTGACCTCGAAGACGTTCCACCAGTCGCCGGGATCGACCTCCCACGCTTTCTGCTCGCGGACGTTTCGCCCAGCGTTTGCGACAAGGAGGTCGATCGGGCCCAGCTCAGCCTCCACCTGCTCGACCATCGACTCGACGGCGGCACGGTCGGTGACGTCGGCGACGATCGCGAGGCCGCCGATCTCGCGGGCGACCGCCTCCACCTGGTCGGGGGTGCGGGCGCTGACGGCGACGCGCGCTCCTGCCGCGGCGAGCTCGCGCGCAATGCCCTCGCCGACTCCCCGTCCGCCGCCCGTGACGAGGGCGATCTGGCCGTCGAGCTCGCTTTCGCTCACGGCCCGAGCATATGCGCACGGGCACATGGCGGTGTCGAGCCGGTCTGCTCCTTCCCGACCCTGGTCATTCGTGGCATCGTGGTCTGGTGAGCACGGATCCGCAGAGAGCCTCGACCCCTCAGGGACGGCAGCCGTCCGGAGCCCCGGAGAAGCCGAACGAACGGCCGCCCCGGTTCCGGATCACCTGGTGGTGGATCGCGGTCATTATCGGGCTGTTCGCGATCAACTACTACGCCGGCTCGCGTGCGACGTCGACGCCTTCGCGGGTGCGCGTGCCGTACAGCCCGTTCTTCCTCAAGCAGGTGACCGACGGTCACGTCAAGGAGATCACGTCGAAAGGCACGGCGATTCAGGGCACGTTCACCCAGAAGGAGACTTTCGCCGGCTCGAAGCCGACGACCGTATTCAAGACTGAGGTCCCGGCCTTCGCGAACACGGACGCCCTCTCCCAGCTGCTGCAGAGCAAGAAGGTGGTCGTCAACGCTCAGCCGCTCCAGACGGGAACGCCGTGGTGGGAAAACCTGCTGCTCGGCTTCGGTCCAACGCTGCTGTTCCTCCTCCTACTCTTCTGGCTCGTCCGCCGGGCGGGCAACGTGCAAGGGATGCTCGGCGCGTTCGGGCGGTCGCGGGCGCGCCGCTACGAGCCTTCCGGCGACAAGGTGACGTTCGCCGATGTGGCCGGAATCGACGAGGCCAAGGAGGAGCTGGCCGAGGTGGTCGACTTCCTGCGCAATCCGGACAAGTACCGGAAGCTCGGCGGCCGGATCCCCCACGGCGTGCTGCTCTCAGGGCCGCCCGGCACGGGCAAGACCCTGCTGGCGCGGGCGGTTGCGGGCGAGGCGAACGTGCCCTTCTTCTCGCTGTCGGCCTCTGAGTTCGTCGAGGCGATCGTCGGGATCGGCGCCTCGCGCGTCCGCGATCTGTTCGCGCAGGCGAAGGAGGCGGCGCCGGCGATCGTCTTCATCGACGAGCTCGACGCGATCGGGCGCTCCCGCACCTCCGGCGTCGCCGGCTTCAGCGGCGGCAACGACGAACGGGAGCAGACGCTGAACCAGATCCTGACCGAGATGGACGGGTTCGACTCCTCGACCAGCGTGATCGTGATCGGCGCGACCAACCGGCCGGATGTGCTCGACCAGGCGCTCCTACGACCCGGACGCTTCGACCGTCGGGTGTCGGTGCAGCCTCCCGACCGGAACGGACGGGAGCAGATCCTGAAGGTGCACACGCGAGGGGTGCCGCTCGGCCCCGACGTCGACCTCGGCAGGATCGCGGCGACGGCGCCGGGGATGGTCGGCGCCGATCTCGCCAACCTGGTCAACGAGGCGGCGCTGCTCGCCGCGCGCAGGAACCACGACGTCGTCACCGAGGCCGACTTCACCGACGCGCTCGAGCGAATCGTGCTGGGCGCCGAGCGACAGGTGTTGATGAGCCAGGAGGACAAGCGCAGGACCGCTTATCACGAGGGCGGCCACGCGATCGTGGGCATGCTCACCCCGGGCGCCGATCCTGTGCGCAAGATCTCGATCATTCCGCGCGGGGTATCGCTCGGGGTGACCTTTTCCGCGCCCGACGCCGACCGCTACAGCTACGAGCGGCGCGAGCTCGAGGCCAAGATCAAGGTCGCGCTCGGCGGCCGCTCCGCCGAAGAAATCGTCTTCGACGAGCCTACGACCGGAGCGGAATCCGACATCCAGCAGCTGACCGAAATCGCACGCCAGATGGTCGGCCGCTGGGGCATGAGCACCAAGATCGGGCCAGTCGCGGTGACGCCCGTCGACGGCCAGGGCCCGTTCCTCCCCGGCGCCGCCGAAGTCTCCCAGCACACCCAGGAGCTGATCGACGACGAGGTCCGGCGGATCGTCGACGCAGCGCACGAGGAGGTTGTCGTGCTGCTGAAGGACAACCGGGACAAGCTCGATTCGCTCGCCGCCGCGCTGCTCGAGCACGAGACGCTCGACGAAGACGAGGCCTACGCCGCGGCCCACGTCGAGAAGCGGACTGAGAGTACCGGCGTCGAGTTGGCAGCCGCTGCTCGAACGGCCGGCTAACGCGCTCGCTTGCGACGCCGTTTTTTCCGAGCGTTTCTGAAACGGGTCGGCTAACCGCGCACGACCGCTTCGATCTCCGCAAGCGTCTCCGGATTCTCGAGCGAAGAGAGGTCGCCGGGATCGGCCCCGACCGCCTTCGCACGCACCGCGCGCCTGACGATCTTCGCGCTGCGCGTCTTCGGTAGCGCGCCGACGAAGAGGATCCGTTCGGGCGCGAAGGCCTTGCCGAGCTCCGCAGACACGAGCGCCCGCAGCTCGGCCTCGAGCTCCTCGGAGGGCTCGGCTCCCGGCACGAGCGCGCAGAAGATCCAGGCCGTCTCGCCCTTGACCTCGTGCGGGACCCCGACCGCCGCAGCCTCCGCGACCACCGGATGAGCTACGACGGCCGACTCGAGCTCGGCCGGCCCGACCCGCTTGCCGGCGATGTTGAGCGTGTCGTCCGAGCGCCCGTGGAGGAACCAGTACCCGTCCTCGTCGATCGAGGCCCAGTCGCCGTGCACCCAGACACCGGGCAGCCGGCGCCAGTAGGTATCGAGGTAGCGCTCCGGGTCGCGCCAGAACCCGCGCGTCATGCCGGGGAACGGCTTGCGGCAGACGAGCTCGCCGACCTCGCCGCGGACCGGCCTGCCCTCGGCGTCGACGACGTCCATCGCCATCCCGAGCGCCGGTCCCCCGAGCGAGCACGCCTTGATCGGCTCCGCGAGACACGCCGACAGAAAGCAGGCGCCGACCTCGGTTCCGCCAGAGCAGTTGATGATCGGGCAGCGGCCGCCACCGACAACCTCGTGGAGCCAGCGGTACGGCTCCGGATTCCAGGGCTCGCCGGTCGTCACGAGCACGCGCAGTGACGACAGGTCATGCTGCTCGACAAGCTGCCGGCCGTGCGGGATCAGCGCGCGCGTCAGCGTCGGCGAGAGCCCGAGGACGGCGATTTGCTCACGCTCGACCAGCGACCACAGCCGGTCGGCCGCCGGCCAGTCCGGGGCGCCCTCGGCGAACAGCACCGTGCACCCGAGCGCGTTCCCGCCCACGACTTCCCAGGGGCCCATGATCCAGCCCATGTCGGTCACGAAGTGGACGACCTCGCCGGCCTTGGCGTCTGCCTGGTAGGCGACCTCGCGCGTGATCGAGACGAGGAACCCGCCCTGGACGTGGACGACGCCCTTCGGCTTGCCGGTCGTGCCTGAGGTGTAGGTGAGCAGGTATGGGTGCTCGGAGTCGACCTGGAGCGGCTCGAGCGTGCCCGGCCGCCCCTCCATCGCGTCGGCGTCGAAGAGGTCGCGACCTCGGGTCATCGGAACGTCGTCGCGACCGAGCCGCCGCCAGACGACGACGTGCTCGACCGATGGCGACTCCCGAGCCGCTTCGTCGACGATCTCCTTCATCGGCACCTCCCGGCCGCGCCGCAGCGAGCCGTCGGCGGTGACGACCACCTTCGCCTCGGCGTCCTGCAGCCGCTGCGCCACCGCGGGGGCGGCGAAGCCGGAGAAGACGGGCACCTGCACCGCGCCGATGTGCGCACAGGCGTGCGAGACGATCGAGACCTCGGGCGACATCGGGAGGAAGTAGGCGACGCGGTCGCCCGGCTCGACCCCGAGCGAGACGAGGGCCTCCGCGAAGCGGGTCACCCGCTCGGAAAGCTCCCGGTAGGTGAGCCCATGGCGCTCGCCGTCCTCCGACTCCCAGTTCGCGGCCGCAACCTCGGGCGTCCGCTCGGCCCAGCGGTGCACGCAATTCCAGGCGAGGTTGAGCTTGCCGCCGACGAACCAGGTCGCCCATTCCGGGCCGCGCGAGAGATCCACGACGCGGTCCCACTGTTGCGAGAACTCCAGTCCCATGTCCTCGATCGCAGCCGGCCAGAACCAGTCCGGATCCTGCGCGGAGCGACGCTGCAGCTCGCGATAGTTGTCGACGCCGAGCCGCCCCATCAGGCGAACGACGTTCGCCTGCTCGAGCACCTCGGGCGTCGGGGTCCAGACGATCTCCATCTCGCGAGAAGCGTAGTGCTCGGTAACCTGGCCCGATCCGATGAGAGCAGCGATCTTCGCCGACGAGAACCGTAAGTGGTGGACGCTGGGGGCGCTCTCGTTCGCCCTGTTCATGATCATGCTCGACAACACGATCGTGAACGTCGCCCTGCCGGCGATCAAGAGCGACCTCGGGATCGGGACCTCGGAGCTCGAGTGGGTCGTGACGGCGTACGCACTGACCTTCGCGGTGCTCCTGCTCACCGGCGGCAAGCTCGGCGACCTCTACGGGCGGCGCTTGATCTTCACGATCGGTCTCATCGTCTTCACGGTCTCCTCGCTCGCCTGTGGCCTCTCGTCCAGCGCCACCGAGCTGATCGCCGCGCGCGCGGTGCAGGGCGTCGGCTCCGCGCTGATGATGCCGGCGACGCTTTCGATCATCAGCGCGACGTTTGCGGCACGCGAACGCGGGATGGCGATCGGGATCTGGGCCGGGGTCTCGGCGATGGCGCTCGCGATCGGGCCGCTGCTCGGCGGCGTCATCACCGAGCACATCTCCTGGAACTGGATCTTCTACGTCAACGTCCCGATCGGGATCCTCGCCGTCGTCGCCAGCATCGTCGTGGTGCCTGAATCGAAGGACAGCTCGCGAGAGCAGCGGCTCGACCTGCCGGGTCTGCTCACGTCCGGGATCGGCCTGCTGGCGCTCGTCTACGCACTGATCGAGGCGCACAGCTTCGGGTGGACGTCGGCGCGGATCCTCAGCCTCTTCGTCATCGCGGCGGTCGCGCTGGCCGCCTTCGTCTACGTCGAGATGCATCAGCGGCTGCCGATGCTCGACCTCACGCTCTTCCGCAACGGGACCTTCACTGGGGCGAACATTGTCGCGATCCTCGTCACGCTCGCGATGTTCGGGATCTTCGTCTTCTTCCCGATCTACATGCAGACCTTCCTCGGCTGGTCGCCGATCCAGGCGGGCGCTGCGCTACTGCCGTGGACGATCCTGATCGTCATCTTCGCTCCGATCGCCGGCAAGCTCTCCGACCGCGTCGGCTCACGCTGGCTGATCGCGGGCGGGATGACGACCGTGGCACTCTGCTGCCTCGAGCTCTCGACCGTGACTGTCAACTCCGGGTTCTGGCAGATGCTCCCCGGCTTCATGCTCGGCGGCCTCGGGATGGCGTTCGTGATGACGCCGATGTCCGCGGCCGTCATGGGCGCGGCGCCTGTCGACAAAGCGGGGGTCGCCTCGGGCGTGCTCAACACCTTCCGGCAGGTCGGCGTCGCGCTCGGGATCGCGATCATGGGCGCGATCATCACGAACCGCGAGGCGGCGGCCGCCCGGGCCGGCGCCGACCCGCCGCACGCCTTCGTCCACGGCCTGACCTTCGGGATGCGCGTCAGCGCCGTGATCTGCCTCGGCGGCGCGCTCGCGGCGGCGGCGCTCATCCGCAAGTACCGCTACGCCGAGCAAGCGCAGCCGCTGGCCGAAGCGGCCTGAACCCGACAGACCTCGCCGGCCGCGGGCCGCATCGTCAAGGACAGCGGTCCCGATGCCGAAGCAAAGGTATTCATGTGCAGCGCTTTCGGCGACAAAAATGAAAGGCCCCGGCTGCGGCACCCGGGGCCTTTCTATCTAGTTGAGCGGCTTCTAGAGGCGACGACCCGGAAGCTATGACTCTGCGGCCCAGCCACCGCTTCCGGGTATCCGTCGCCATTCCTTGGCGCGCCCCCTGCAGCTCCGACCTGGCGTCCGGCGGTGCTGCAGAGTTGCCTGACTATAGACCTGTCCCCGGAGGTCGTCAAGTAGCTCGATCAAGTGATTTTCAGGCTCGGCGCTTGACTCGTTTTTGGCGCGTACATGCCCCTTTAGGGGGAGGACGGAATGGCCAGGGTTGCTTATTGGTGAAGTATGCAGTTGACTTCCCGTGAGTCGCTCATGCCGCGCGCTGCCACGAACACCCGCCGCAGCACCCACTCGGGCAATCGCCTGGGCGAGCGCGTGCGGCAGCTGCGCGTCGCCGCCGGCCTGACGCAGACCGATCTCGCGGGCGACCGTTTCTCGAAGGAGTACGTCAGCCAGATCGAGCGCGGCAAGACCAGGCCCACGCGCGAGACCATCGAGTGGCTCGCGGTCAAGCTCGGCGTCGATCCCGGCTTCCTCGAGCGTGGCGTCTCGGCAGACGAGCGCCGGCGCGTCGACACGTTGCTCGCGCGCGCGGACGCGCTGACCGAATCCCATCAGTACGCAGAGGCGATCGCCGAGTACGAGAACTGCAAGACGGCCGTCCTCGCGACGGGTGTGACCGAGCTCGAGGTTCGCCAGCTCGCGGGCGAGGCTTGGGCTCGGATGGAGAACAGCGAAATCCAGCCCGCGATCGAGTTGCTCAACCGGGCGCGGATGCTCGCCGAGGCGCCGGAGTTCTCCGACGTCGATCGCGCGGATCTGTTCTTCCGCCTCGCCGTTTGCCGCTACCAGCTCTCCAGCATCACGACAGCGCTCAACCTCCTCAACGAGGCTCTGACGCTGGCCGAGGGCTCCGAGCTTCCGTGCGACCGTCTGCGCGCGGACATCCTCGGCTGGCGCTCGCGCTGTTACCGCCGCCAGCGAGACTTCGAAGCAGCGCGCGAGGACGTCGAGCGCGCGCTCGAGCTCGCGCAGGCGCTCGACGATCCGCGCAAGACCGCGGACACGTACTTCCAGGCTTCTCTTGTCAGCGAGCGGATGGGGCACTGGGTCCAGGCGCGCAATTACGCTGAGCGCGCGAAGGCCTACTACGAGCAGATCAACGACGAGCGAAACGTCGGCAGGCTGCTCAACAACCTCGGTGGCCTGAACTTCCACCTCGGCAAGCCCGAGCAGGCGATCGAGCATCTCAAGGACGCGTACCGCGTGCTGCTCGACAAGGGCAGCGACGCGGAGGCCGCGAATGTCGTCGCATCACTCGCCCACGTGCACCTGATGACGGGCGAGGCGACCGCGGCCGAAGAGGAAGCACGTCACGCGCTCTCCCTGATGGAGAACCGCGACGACTTCCTCTACCACGTCGCTCCGACGCAGCTCGTGCTGGGTCGAGCGTTGATGGAACAGGGGCGCCTGGACGAGGCGGAGGAATTCCTCGCCGCGTCCGATGCGAGCGCCGAGCAGCTCGAGTCCATCGGCCACCAGGCGGCAGCCTGGATGGCTCGTGGCGACCTCGCCGCCAAGCGTGGCGAGGACAGCGCTGCGGCCAAGCTCTACCGCCGGGCGGCGGAAGCACTGCAGGACGTCCGGTTCTAATCGACGAGAGGAGGTGAATATGAAAAAGACGCGACTTCTCCCCTTGCTTTGTGCCCTCACCGCTGTTGCATGGTCGCTTCCCGGCCTCGCCCAGGCGAAGGCCTCGAAGGCTCCGAATCACGCGAACACGGCAAGCATGTTCGACGGCGGCAGCGCCTTCGACGGCGGCAGCGCCTTCGACGGCGGCAGCATGTTCGACGGTCACTAGGCCCGCGCGCGGTCTCCACCTCGTGAGGTCGGCGCGGGCCCGAGACTAAACTCGGGTCCGTGGCGTCTTGTCGACGTTCGATCTTTCGCGGCGACCTTGCAAGCCGGGATTAAGCGGACGCCCGAGCCAAGCTCGGACGTCCTCCGGGCGGCGTCGCAAGCGAACGCCTCGCGCGCCGTCTTCTTGGCCGTTCTCGTCGCGCTCGTTGCGGCAGGCTGCGGGACGAATAGCCGGCCTCCAAGCGGAGCTGGTGCTTCCGGCACGCTGGGGTCTCTGATGAAGCGGCCGGGCGAGGATGTGACCGTCGTCGCCGGCGACTCGGACTTCGCTGTCGGTGATGTCCGGTTCTCGTTCCTCGTCATCAACCACGACGCGCGGCCGGTCGAACGCAGCCGGGCGCGGGTCTGGCTCGCTGGCTCGCAGTCCGGGCGCCCGTTCCAGAGCGCGACCGCGAGGCTGGAGCCGATCGGGCCGCCGGGCGCCGGCGAGGCGGCGTTCGGGGGGGTCGGCCGGATCTACGTCGTGCAGCTCCGCATTCACCGCCCGGGCCGCTACTGGCTGGTCGCCGAGCCGATCGGGGCAAAGATCCAGGCGCTCGGAACACTGGACGTCAAGGCGCGTTCCGATTCGGTCGCGGTCGGCGCAAAGGCGCCGGCTTCGGCCACGCCCACGCTCGCCAGCACCCATGGCGCGGTCTCGCAGCTGACTACCCGCGTGCCGCCGGATCGGGACCTGCTTCGTTACTCGATCGCTTCCTCGCTGGCCGCCCACAAGCCGTTTGTCGTCACCTTCGCGACCCCGCGCTTCTGCACGAGCCGAACCTGTGGGCCGGTCGTAGACGTCGTCGACCACGTGCGTCGCAAGTTCGCAGCCCGCGGCGTCCGCTTCATTCACGTCGAAGTCTTCAAGCAAAACCGGCCTGCACTCGGCTACAACCGCTGGATGCGACAGTGGGGCCTGCAGTCGGAGCCGTGGACCTTCCTCGTCGGCCGGGACGGCCGGATCGAGGCCAAGTTCGAGGGCTCCGTCTCGGCGGCGGAGCTGGAAGCGGCGATCCAGCAGTTGCTCTCGTAGACGAGCGGCAAGAGACCGCTGTGGCACCGATCGCGTTCGCAACGCCGCCACGACCTCCGGGTCAGCGTCGCAATCGACGCTGACGGGCGAGCTCTCGGTACGCTTGGCCGGGTAATACTTCACTTTGCAAAGTCTTAGGAGGACGGATGGCGGAGAACGGATACGCGAAGCCGGTACTCGTGACCACCGACTGGCTGGCCGAGCACCTGAACGACGACAGCGTCGTGGTCGCCGAGGTCGACGAGAACCCCGATCTGTACGACGAGGGACACATCGCGGGGGCGGTCAAGCTGCACTGGCGCGACGACCTACAGGATCCCGTCGAGCGCGATTTGGTCGACAAGCCGACCTTCGAGCGCCTGCTCAGCGAGCGCGGGATCGCGAACGACACAACCCTCGTCCTCTACGGCGACAAGAACAACTGGTTCGCGGCCTACGCCTACTGGTACCTGAAGATCTACGGGCACGGCGACGTGCGCATCCTCGACGGCGGCCGCCAGAAGTGGGCGGATGAGGCACGTGAGTTCACGGCCGAGACCCCGCAGCCGCAACAGGCCGACTACAGGGCCAACGAGCGCGACGAGTCGATCCGGACGTACCGGGACTCCGTCAGAGCGCAGATCGGCGAGCAGTCGAAGGCGCTCGTCGACGTCCGCAGCCCGCAGGAGTACGCCGGCGACCTGATCGCCCCGCCCGGCTACGAGCAGGAGGGCGCGCAGCGCGCCGGCCACATCCCGACCGCGGCGTCGATTCCCTGGGCGACGGCCGTCCGCGACGACGGGACCTTCAAGAGCGCAGACGAGCTCCGCGAGCTCTACGAGGCCAAAGGCGTCACGCCGGAAAAAGAGGTGACAGCGTACTGCCGGATCGGCGAGCGCAGCGCTCATACCTGGTTCGTCCTCCGCGAGCTACTGGGCTACGAGACGGTCAAGAACTACGACGGCTCGTGGACGGAGTGGGGCAACCTCGTCGACGTGCCGATCGAAAAGGGTTCCTAGCGGCATTGGCCGACGACGGCTCACGCCGGGCGGAGCCCGGCTCCGCCGCCGCCTCGCACCGCCGGCGCCACCGCGCACTCCGGGGCCGTGCTATTCGCACTGTCCCCTCCGGCGCGGCAACCCCAGCGGCACGCCAGAGACGCTAGGAGGGTTTGCCACAAGACCGACGAATCGAGGAGTGATCCCCGCGGAAAGTGCGCAGCATTTTCCGCGGCAAAGCTCCTCCTCTCCCCTGACAGGGCGGCGGCTTCGGCCGCCGCCTTTTTTACGGAGCTTCTGCCCGAGGCATCGCTTGCGATGCCGACATGGAGGGCGGGCGGGCTTTTGCCCGGCCGCCCGCTTAAACCCGGGTGGAAAGCGGCTGCGCTTTGGTTTCTTCGAGTTGGATGGGCAAGGCATCGCTTGCGATGCCGACATGGAGGGCGGGCGGGCTTTTGCCCGGCCGCGCTTAAACCCGGGTGGAAAGCGGCTGCGCTTTGGTTTCTTCGAGTTGGATGGGGAATAACTCGAACCGCTGAAACGTCTGAGGACGAAAGGGAGACTGCGTCCCTACAGTTCTGCGGAACCGAAACGAGTAATCCATGGATCTCGAAGCCACCAGCGTCAAGCTCACGGACCTCGCCTCGTGCGGGGGCTGCGCAGCCAAGTACTCGGCCGCACGCCTCGAGCAGCTGCTGGCCGGCTTCGTTCCCGTCGAGGCCGAGAACCTGCTGGTCGGGCTCGCGCCGGCGGACGACGCGGCCGTCTACCGCCTCGACGACGAGCGCGCGCTCATCTTCACGCTCGACTTCTTTCCGCCCGTCGTGGACGACGCCGCCGACTACGGCGCGATCGCCGCGACGAACGCGCTCAATGACGTCTTCGCGATGGGCGGCATGCCGCTGCTCGCGCTCTCGATCGCGGCTTTCCCCGAGGAGCTGCCGACGGAGATCCTGGCGCGCATCTTCGCCGCCGCCGACGAGCAGGTCCGGGCTTCGGGCGCGCTGCTGGCGGGCGGGCACACGATCCGCGACGCCGAGCCGAAGTACGGCCTTGCGGTCGTGGGCACCGTTCATCCCGAGGCGATCTGGCACAAGAACGGCGCCCGGGTCGGGGACGCGCTCTTCTTGACGAAGCCGCTCGGAACCGGGCTGATCATGAGCGGCCACCAGAAAGGGCTGACAGGCTCCCAGCCGCTCGAGCGCGCTGTTCAGTGGATGCGCACGCTGAACAAGGACGCCGCCGAGTTGCTTCGCTCGAGGACGCCCGGCGCGGTCACAGACGTCACCGGATTCGGTCTGTTTGGTCACGCGCACGAGGTGGCCGAGCGGAGCGGCGTGCGGCTCGTGCTCGAGTGGG
>Ga0209239_1002122_pt1 | contig 11861 bp, 3 predicted proteins | sample GraSoi013_2_20cm_FD_185824 | JGI IMG/M metagenome (GOLD analysis project Ga0209239, IMG submission 185824) | Grasslands soil microbial communities from the Angelo Coastal Reserve, California, USA - Sample 10_02_2013_2_20cm (SPAdes) (version 2) | ecosystem: Environmental > Terrestrial > Soil >...
TCGACCCTTACGTGGATCGGACGGGGCGGATCAACGGATATGGTGTCCTCGACTTGCGGACCTTGCGGGCGGACTGGCGCCTCTCCCCCCGCAACGTCTGGGCCGTGGAACAGGCCCTCATCCGATTTCCCCACCGGCGCTTCCAGAGCGCCGACGAACGCTACCGGCATTGGCACGAGAAATACCTGCGATACAAGGAGCGGTACCCGGGCCGACGACCCGTGTTCTACCCGCAACGACACCGGTGGCTCTAGCCGATAGGGCGGGCGTCTGCCCTCGTCGCACAAACCGAAAAGTACGGAGCGACGTTTGCTCGGACCGTTGCGCGCGAACGATTGGATCGCTTGGTCAATCGCACAGAGCCAGGTTCCCGGGAGCACGACCGACCCGGTCGCAGCCTATGATGCGGTCCGGACGGCGATGCTGCTCGCGGCCCTTCTCGATGGGCCGCACGGAGTCGTCGTGGAGGTGGGGTCGGGGTCCGGCATCGCCACCCGATGCCTCCCCCATTTGCCGGGCAACCGCCTCGCAGTGGGCGTCGACGTGGAACGGGGAGCCCTGCGGAAGGCGGCCGAGACCTCGGACCGCGTGAACTATCTCGCCGCTTCCGCGGATTCCGGTCTCCCCTTCCGAACCGGATCGGTGGACGCCGTCGTGGCATCCGAAGTGTACGAGCACCTCGAGCATCGAGAGGGCTTCATGGAGGAGCTACGACGCATCCTGAAGCCGGCCGGCCGACTCGTCCTGACGACCCCGAACACGGAATCCGTCGTCCTCATGCTCCTTCGGGTCCTGCCGCGAGAGTGGGCGAAGACGATCCTGTCCCGCTCGGACGAACGTCAGCAATACCTCCATCCGGAGTTCTTCGATCGGTATGACGGAAGCCCGCACAGCCATCGAATCGAGGGGGCGTCCGTCCGGGAGCTCGATAGGATTGCGCGGGATCACGGATTCCGGCAGGTCCGGTGCACGACATGGGGGCTCCCGTTCGCGCCGAACTTTGGCGGACTCCTTCTCCCGCGGATACGTGTGCTCCTCCTATGGCGCCTCCATGAACTCGGGGTCGGTCTCCGGCATGTGATGGTCGTGTGGGAACGGAATCCCAACAGAGCCTAGGTGGACCCGCGGTCCTCACGTGGCTTCACGTGGTCGGCTTCACGTTACGGAAGACCGCATAGAATCCCGAGACGAACGCGGCGTAGAAGGCCGTGGCCAGGAAGATCGGCAAATCGTAATTGCCCGCCTGCATGAGGATGCCGCCGAAGACCGTCGTGATGCTGTTCGGGAGCCGCCAGATGATTGAGTTCACCGCACTGGCCAGGCCTCGTTGCTCGGGAGGAACAATACCCATGAGGAACGAATCCGCGATCGGCGCGGACATGTTCATCAACGCGGCACGAACCAGGTAGAAGCCGGCCGCGACGACCGGGCTCGTCACGAAGGCGAGGCTCAGGAGGAAGGCCGTCGACGTGCCGGTCGCCATGACGATCGCCCGCACCGGCCCGTATCGCCTCGCCATGGCGGCGCTGACGACGGCGGACAAGCCGATCGTGATGTTCGAGAGGGCCAGGAGCGGACCGCTCCAGGTGTCCGGGACGCCGTACTTCAGATAGAGCCACGTGGTGACGAGGGGAATGAAGAAACCGGCCCCCAGGCCCACCAGACCATTCAGGCTGGAGAACTTCAGAAGCGGTTTCCAGTCCGTCGCCTTCCGCCGTGCCTCCCGCGGGCGCAGCGTCTCGCGGTAGCCTCGCAACAGCACAATCAGGGCGATCGGGACGAGGAATCCGAAGGCGTCCGTCACCAGGAGGACCGCGATGTGGATCGCGTGGTTATCGAGGCCCGTCCACGCCTCGAGGACCGGGAAGATGATCGGCAGGGCGAAGCCGATGCCACCAGCCACGTTGCCCAGGATGAACGATAAGGCGAACGCCGCATTCCGCTGCTCCGTGGTCGTCCGGTCCGCGATGATCGCGTTCCATGTGGCGAGGAACCCGCCTTCGGCGATGCCCGCCACGATCGCGGCCAAGACGAGCCATTGGAGTTCCGTCGTGAAGGCGAAGACGAGCACGGTGGGCGGGAGGACCGCGGATGCAACCAAGAGAGGGGCTTTCCGTCCACGGCGGTCTGAGTAAATGCCCAGGGGAACGGCGCAGATCACCATCGCCGCGCCCTCCGCACCGAGGATCAGGCCGATCGTCCCCGAGCCAATCCCGATCTGCGCGTAGTACGCGGTGATGAAGATCATCAGGTAGCCGAACCCGACCCCACCCGCCGCATTCACGTAGATGATCCACCGGACCTTCCGGGGGATCTCGGAGAAACCAAGACGGCGCCGCTTCGAAATCGCGGGTTCCGCCATCGCGCGAGGCTCCTTGCGGCGCGGATGAAACCGAGAGATTTCTACGTATGGGTGGGCAGAGCGACGCCGTAGACTCTAGAGTCCGACGCGGGTGATAAGATTCCTCCGTGGTGCTTAACATCTGTCGAGGCAAGGACTGTACAGGTTGGACGACAAAGTGACATCGGAAGACGGTGACCTGGGGGATCTACCACGCTCAGTCTTGGGGAATCTTGAAGGATGAAGTGATTCAAGACATTATTCGATCCTTGGCAAATCGGACTTCGAAAGGAAGGCTTTCACTAGATTCTTATCCGTGGTGACGAGGATGAAATCGGTGTCTTCGAGCCAGCTAAACACCGCATCAAATCGGCTTAGCAACGTATGCAGCAGTTCTTTTGGTTCTTTAGACTGTTCAATCAGCCTCTTGACCGTGTCCAGTTGGGGGCGATCCTTCGAGAATAGAAAGGCACCTCGAAACCGAGATAGATCGGTTACCATCCCGCCGAACTCGAAAAAATCACCCTCGGCTATGTCAAACAAGAAAACTCGAATCTTGTCGTAGCGCCGGAATTCACCATCATGGTCCAAGCCGAGGTTGCTCTCCACGCGAACGTTCGGATGTATCTCGAAGACTTCTTGTGGTAGCGTCCGGGAACCCGGAAACGCGGGGGTCTCGCCGAGAGGAACGTCGCCAACCATCATCACAATGTACGGGTACATTATCCGAATGTTCCAGACAGCGTGGTAGACCAAGGCGAACGTGTTGACGTCTTCAGCCGAGTCGGCCCATGGAGGCATGCTCGGCCAGGCTTTGACTTCGTTGAACTCGGACGCCGGGCGTGAGTGGAACGCCCCCTTCAACAGGTAGGTATCTCGTCTGAGCACCCTGTACTCGTAAAGATGGAAGCTAGTGACGTCCATTCATCGCTCCTAGGGCCACCAATCAGGCAGGGGGTCGCCGAAGAACCAGTGCTTACCGCCCGCGGGGTTCATTGAAGAGGTATCAAGCGGATTACGCACATATCGCCCTCCGGTATCTCGGATATGCCAATGGGGTGTTGCAGCATTTTCGTGAGACTGCACGTAGTATTCCTTGGCGTTCTTTCCAACGATCGAGGAGACATCTTCGGGCCCTCTTCCGAAGTCGCGCGTGACAGTCGGTTTGCCTTCTAGCGCACCGGGACCAACTGTCGATGGGTCTAGGTCGGCCCCCCCTGCTCGCCAGGATTTGAACCAATTCCCTAGGCGCGATCCCGCGACCCCTAAGCCGTACCCCGCGGCTCCGCCTATGGCTCCTTCAATCGCACCCATGCCAACCGAGTGCACGAAGTCGCCTCCATTGAATTGCCACTCTTTCCCGCTCGCAACGGCAATCCCGCCTGAAAGCATGTAGCCTGCGCCTCCAGCGACGGCACCGGAGACGGCGCCAGCAAAGGTGAAGGCAGCAAGACCTGAAAGGCCCGCAAACGTGAACCCTCCTCCCGCAGCGGCGGTGCCCAGGCCCGCGCTACCCGCGATAGCGAGAGAGGCACCGAATGTGGCGCCAGCAACCGCTCCAATGAGCGCTCCAGCACCGGCCGCGACGAGGCAATTTCCGCTAGTCCAACCACCGGTTGCGAGTCCACATCCTACATATCCAACCGCGGCTCCGATGATTGCTCCGATCACGATGTTTAGCCATTCACCGGTCGGGTCGGTGTACCTCAGAGGGTTGTTAGACACGTACACATATCGGTTGAGGGTGGCGGGGTTGGTGGGGGATCCTAGGACAGGGTCCGGACTCAGGAAACGGCCAGTCTCCGGGTCATATTGCCTCGCCCGTAGAAAAACGAGGCCTGTCGGGTCGTCGTGCTTCTCCCCCGTGAACTTGTATGCCTCGCTGCCATTCACCCCAAAAGGTTTGCCGAAGGGCTCGTAATCCGTGGAGAAGACGAGGCTCCGGTCAGCCTTGCGAACCTGCCGTGTCGATCCGAGGTGGTCAGCGAGGTAGTAGTAGACCGAGTTGTCAGGGTTAATCTTCGCGATTCGCATGCCGTTCGCGTAAACGTATTTGGTTACTGCGCCCGAGTTGTCCTTCTCATAAATCGTGTCCATCCCGGAGACAATCGAGACCGTCCACGTGGAGGACGACGTGCTGTCAACTTTCACGCGGCGACCGAGGCTATCGTACGTGTATGCCTGCACCTGAGTCCCCGTTTCCGCGCAGCTCGCCGACACAGACTTCACCCGAGATAGGAGGTTCTCCGGCGTCCACTCGTAACACCTGAAAGAGCCGCCTCCCTGTTTCGAGACTTGGTTCCCATTTGTGTCGTATGTGAAAGAGGTCATGGTCCCGTTCCGGTTGACCGATGTAAGCTCATTGAGCAACGAACCGTATCGGTAAGTGGCGCCGTCGAACACCTTCACCGACACGGAGAGCTGCGTCACGCGCAGTTCTTTCCCCGAAATGACATCAGCGGCTTCCACCCCTGCCTGAAGCGCATTTACTTCTGCCGAAGTCCACGGCTGGCCGGTGGCGGGATTCGTCGTCCACCTTTCGGTATTCGTAGTGAATGAATATCCGAGGGATCGGGAAGAGCCTCGATAGGTGTTGACGCGAAGGAAAATCGCGTTGCTGGTTCCGGACTGAATCACCCCTTGTCCGTCCGGCTCGGTTGAGGAAGGTCCGACTGAGGTCTTGCAAACAGGAGGACACGGAGGGGGCGGAGGTGGCGGCGGAGGATCCGCACGGGCGACCGCAGTCACCTCGACATAATCAATTCCCTTAGGCCCGATATTTGGCAGATCGGGCAAGGAGTAGAGGTCGGTTGCACCGATTGAAGTGGTCCGGACGTAGGTGCTGTCTCCATCGCTACTCGCTTCGTCAACGCAGTCCCAATTCGACGTGCAGCCAGTGGGAGACCATGCGACCGGTCCGTTTCCGTTCGGTCGGAGCGTATAGAGTGTCGAGGGAGATTTATCTTCCGTGAGCCGGTTCCCCAGCGCGTCATATGCGTAGGTGAGCGAACCGAAACCGCCGGAGGCCGTCTTGAGTCGGGAGAGGTTGTCGTATGTGAACGTCGACGGGCCCATCGTGAGGACGTTCCCAGATGGATCATACGTGTACGGCAAATCGAGATACGTGGTTGCGCCATAGGTCGCCTTGATCGAAGTGGGCCAGCCCCGTCCATTGTACACGCTCGACTGGAGGATGTCAGTAACTCCCGGCCCCATCGTGGAATCCTTGACTAGATCGTCGGCGAAATAACTGAACGTCGAGAAGGTTCTCGACGGGTCCTTAGCGCTCAAGGTTCTCCCGACGGCATCGTAGGCGTAATCAACCCAGGAACGGCTGCCGTTTGCGTTCTGTGGATACGTCAAACGGGTGACGCGACCTGTCAGGTCATATGAGTAGTCGACCGGATACTGCGTTCCGCCGACTGTTGTCGTTTCCGTGACCACGCGGTTGAGCCCGTCATAAGCGTCCGTCACGGTCGTCATAGGAGCCGACGGATTTGTGATCATCAAGGTGGGGTTGTCGTTCAGATCGTACGCGTAAGTCACGTCGGGATTCGGGGTCGTGCTCGAGTAATCGATGCTCGCGAGGCGGTACCGGTTGTCGTAGTTATATGTAGTCACTTGGCCCGCACGGTCCCGGCGGGTCTGCAGATTACCGACACCGTCGTACGTATATTGCGCGTATCTGGTCGCGTCGGGGTAAGTAGTCTTCTTGAGACGATTGAGGTTGTCATAATCGTGTCTCGTCAGCTGGTTGAGTGCGTTCGTCACGGAGAGAAGATTTCCCATTTCGTCGTATCCGTAAGAGGTGGTATAGTAGTTCACCGCGTCGATGAATTCCCGGACAGCGGCGGTTCGACCCGAAATGTCCGAGAGGTATTGCATCTTCCTACCATTCTCCCCGACGACGGTTCGGATTCGGTTCACGTCGTCGTAGGTGACAGTCGCCGGGTTGCCCGGATAGTCTGGATACGTGACGCCAGTTGGCCGGGCTAGGAAGTCATAGCTGTTTGTCGTCGTGAACGTTGACGTCGCGTCGCGGGCGACGGTCGTGCTGACCACCTTGTCCTGGAAGTTGTACGTGTTCGTCTGCCAGGAGGTCAACGAAGAGAACATGTCGCGTCGCGTGACTGTGGTCGCCCGGCCGAGAGAATCGAAGTACGCCTTCTGGTAGAAGCCTTTCTCAACACCCTGATACAGAGCCAGGACGTCGGAGTCACCGAGCGGTCGATCAAACATGTGCACTTCATCAATTCGTCCACCGAAGAAGTTGGTCGCGGGGCCGTCCGCGCCGACGACCAGATTGTTCGACCGGATTGCCGTGGCAGGCCCGGAAAGGGTGCTCTTGAGGACCCCATCCAAATAACCGCGAACCGATGCACCGTCAAACGACATCGCGACGTGGTGCCACGTGTTCGCGGTGACGGCGCCGAGAGTCGCGTCAATGACTGTCGCACCCGCGGCATCTTGCGTTTTCATGTTCACATTCCCGTTCGTCGTGGCGAGGTAGAACGTTGCATCGTGCCCGACACCCATTCCCAACGGATGTTCAAACGTGCGGAGTGTGTTCCCGTTCCAGTAGAACCATACCATAACCGTCCAACCGATGTTTCCCTGGACCGATGGAGACGCGACAATTTCGTCCCCGGTTCCGCTGAATGTGCGGGCGTTTCCGTATCGTCCCGCAACAGGTGTGGTTCCCGTGATCGTGCCGTGCGTGCCATGGCCCGCGAGGTCCTCCATCTTCGCATTCAAGATCGTCTCCATGTCGAAGTGGAGCTGCCTCCGTCTTGTCGTTGGCTCATAAACCGTTACGACGTTCGCAATGTCGTCATACGCAGTTGTCGTCGATGACAGGAGACCGTAGGAGAGAGTGGCCAATAGACCGATATCGGACGCGATAAGACCCGTATTGAAAACGTACACTTCGTCGGCCGATGCGTTCAAGCAGCTAACGCCCGATCCATCGCAGGCGACTGTGAATGCTGCGGCGAAATTCGCAGTGTCAGTATCCGTCCCGGTCCCGCGGACCACCCCATTAACGTAGATCTTCGTATTAGATCCGTTGAGTACGACGGCGAGGTGGAACCACTTGCCTATGGGGGGTGTGAAGTCCGTCCAGACCGTTTTCTCCGCTCCGCCCCCATTCTTCGTCGCGAGGTAAATCCGGTATGCGTTCGCCGCGCTACCCATCAGGACGAGGGCGTAGTTCGAATCAAGGTAACTTCCATATGCGAAGAATCGGCGGTAATCGGCATTCGTGGTCACCTTGAACCACCCTGCGACGGTTTTCCAGTTCGTCAGAGAACTCGAGGATGGGACGGCAATCCGAGAATTCCCATCAAAGCTTCGTGCGACACCCAGTTTTCCTGCGACCGGTGTCGTCCCTATGATGGTTCCGTGATTTCCATGAGCGGACAGATCCTCCATTCGCGGCGTCGGTTCTTGCGTCGTCCATTCCATGTCGAGATAGACTACCTCGGAGGCAGGAGGAAGGTCGTAGGAGGATTGATCAGTCGGCCGACCGAGGAGGTCGTATCCGCGTCGGCTCAGGTAACCACGTCCGTCTATCACGGATGTCGGGAGCCCCGTCAACGGGTCGTAGGCCGACCGGCTCCGCGTACCCAGGCTGTCGCGGACCCTGGTTGGATAGGCATTACCGTACGTTGCCGAATAATCGTAGAAGGTGCTGTTCCCCTTGGGATCGGTCACACTCGACAGGATGCCGTTGGTTCCGTACGTGGATTGGGTCTCTCTCCACGACCCACTGTCGTTTACCTTGCTTCGATCCATCAGGCCATCGGATGTGTACCGATAGCAAGCCTTGACGGGGACCTGGGGAGTCGCACCCCGCCCCGTTTGGTATTCCAGGGTGCATGCCGTCTGATCATGCGGGAAAGTCAGATCGGTATAGGCATTCGGATAGAAGTCGGTCGCCGCATATTGATATGTGTCTCCGCCCCAGAAAGACAAGACCGGACTGCGGTATGTTGATCCTCCCCCCGCGATGATGTAGAAACCATCGAAGGGAAACGCACGGATCGGGATTGAGGCGCCGTAAACGTTGATCGCGGCGACTGTACTCCCCGTCGGAACGGTCGCAGAGGCCACTTGGTTGCCCTTTATGTCGTAAAGGGTTGCGGTCCAAGTGGGCTGGAGTCCCGAGATTCGGATTTCTCCAAACTCGGAGCCTCCGACACCAGAATAATCCCAGAAAGCGCGGCCTCCGAAGAGCGTGTACGCCCATCCTTCGAGTGTCAAACCGTTCATTCCTACGTCATCCGCTTTGGTGATCAGCTGAAACCAGCGTCCTGCCGAGGTGGGTAGCCTGCCCATAGAACGGCGCGAATTCGTCCCGTCCGTGCCCAGAGCAATGAAGTTCGAGCCCCAATATGCCCGGTGCTCCCAGGAATTCGCGAGATCCCGGAACTGTTGCATGATCTCGCTCGGATACTGGTTCGACGGCACCTGGACATATTGCAGGAAGAAGTTCCCGCTGCCAATGCTCACGGTGCAACTCGCGTCCGCGAAGTAGTGCTGGTGCGTCCCGGTCAGGTACATCGAACGATGATACTGAGACCCTGAGGCCGGGAGATCGGCTGCCCAGTCCCAACCGTCCGTGTCACCCACGGCGGTCGCACCGCACGGTAAGCTGTCGTCCACATAAAGGGTGGAGGAGCGAAGGAATCCCGATGTAGTCCGCGCAGGAAACGCGTTCCATGGTTTCGTGTAGACATACATATCCCCTCCCCAAAAGACGCGCCACGGGCTCGCATACTCCTGACTCCCCTCCACACCATACACGTTGACGATGCCATAGGAGAAACTACTTGGGGACAGGGACAGGGTCGCCCAACCCTGGGCAGAAGCTTTCTCGGTATCGGACGTGAACCCTTCGAGACTCGAATATGTGACGATCTGGCCGGGCTGCAAGCCGCCAATCGACAAGGTCGTTCCTTGGAACACCTTCACGTTGTCCACGAACATCGCCGCTGACGGCCCGGCGGTGTAGGACGCCTGAATCGTCATGCGGTCAATCGCCCCGCTCCCGAGCAAGGGAGCACCAGTCTGGGCCTTCCTTCCGTTTACCCAAATGTTGTATGTGTTCGAGGCGGGGAACACTTCGAAGGCGATGCGGTACCATTGCTGCGCCTGGTAGGTCGCCCCAGGGACCGCCGTCCACCCGGTCCCGTTGTCACGAAATCTGATGAAACCGTCCAAATACATGTTCACGTACACGCGCATGCTCGTCGAGGATCGAAGCAAGAGGAAGTGCTCCTTGTTGGTCTCCTCTGCGCGCACCGTGATCTCCGCTACGAAACTTGTCGACTGCCCCACGAACGTGTGAGTCGCGGATGCCCCGCCGGAAGGCCCTCCGTTGTGTACAATCTTGACAGCCGGAGGAGCGCTCGCGAAAGTCGTGTAGTCAAGTCCGACGGGTCCGGCGGTCTGGTCCAGAGTCCAATCGGAAAGATCGCGGTCCTCGAAGTCGTCGGAGAAGAGGTTTCCTAACGCGATCGGAGTGAGCTGACCGGGCGCGTAGAATCCGCCTTGGTATCGGGTGTTGACGTACGACGCGAATTTTTCGTGGCCGATTGGATCCTTGCTGTAGATGAGGTTCCCCCAGTCGTCGTACGCCGAAAGCGTCGAGTACGAGGGCGTCGTCGACGCCCCCGGATAGAAATCAACCTGACCGACGCCCCCTCCACCAAACCAGGTCACTTGCTTGTTCAGCTGATTGCCAGCGGCATCGCGCAAGATCGTCGTGCTCTTTCCGCCGAGCGAATCCAAAAGTTGGACCGTCGAACCTTTTGCCACACCGGCATCGTAGGAGGTAACCTTCACGTACGTCACCTTCCCGGTGACGACTGTGTAGTCGTACTGATTGCTGCGAATGCTCTGGCCCTGCGAGTTGAGCGTGTTCTGGAGTGTTACATAAAAGGCCTGAAGGTCGGATCCGATGATGACAGAAGGGTTGCTCCAAGTATAGACCGACTTCGCGCCCGTCGGGTAGGTAATCGCCGTTAGCAAATAGCTGGTCCGGGTGTCAGTATGATCGAACAACGTCTGTCGGTTCAGGGCGTCGGCCACGGAACGAAGATGACCTGACTGGTAGGCATAGCTCACGGCAACGCCGCCCGAGGAAATGGAACTCAGTGTCCCGTCGCCGTTATACGTAAAGGAGATCCGTCTAGCGATGGTATCGAGGAGGTAGTCGATCCGACCGCTCGCGTAGTAGAACGATATGGCATTGCCAGAGAGATCGGCAATAGACGTTAGCTGCCTAGACGAGTCGAAGTTGAATCGAGTTCCGCTCTTTGCGTACAGTATGTAAGTGTAGCAGCCGGTGCCGCACGAGGAACGACGGAGGAGGAAGTGTTCTCCATCGTGGTTCTCAAAGTCGTTGCCGACCCATTTCAGGACATACATCTGCCCGTCCCAGAGGTGCAAGTACTGGGATGAGATCCATGGGAAGTTCAGTTGCCATCCAGTCCCGAGGTTGGCAAAGGGGTAGCTCTCGAATAGGTAAGGTGTGGGTGTGGCTCCGCTGAAGTCAAAGGCCCGAGGGGTGACGAAGACGCGAGAGATGTCGACGTCCAGTTTCCGTCCCGGCAGCATGAAGTCTGTCTGCTTGACAGTCAAGAGTCCGCTTCCCGGAGAAACGAACTCGCTCAACTGAGAGAAGTAGGACTGAAACGGTGACAGCCCTTGACGATTCCATGGTTGTCCGGTCTGGCTGCCGGTGTCCATCGGCGTTGCGATCGCACCGAAATCCACGTTGAAGGGAGAGAAATCGCCTTGTGTCCACAGTAGGAACACCTGGCTTGAAGCGAAAGCTCCCGCGGTCAGACCGGACCGCTGTTCCCCATGATAGCTCCACGGCTCCGTGTAGCCGGACCAAAGTCCTGAGCCGGGTAGTTGCCGGGCATAGCGGATATGGAAGCGAATGATCCCGCCCGGTGCGTCCGCGTAGAGCCAGAAGACATGGAGATCGCCGTTCAGATCCCTCGCCACCGTGGGTTGGTTCTGGTACGCTTGGGAAATGACCTGCTCGGGAGGCCAAGGCGAAATCCCTCCACCAGGGAGGAAGGCCAGATGGCGGATGCCCGGCGCGTTCGTATTGTCACCTTGGAAGACGAGGTGGACGTTGTCCTTGTCATCCGAGACCGCAGACATAATCGAACCTCGAGCGTCCGCGGTTGGCAAGCCAATGTCAGTGATGCTGTATCCGCTCCATCCGCCCGTACCGTATCGGGCCGTGATAATCGTGGAGTAACCCTTCGTGCCTACGAACGAGAGGAGCGATCCGTTCGACAGGGCAGCAAGCCGGACAGCCGAGTCGGCGGGAACTCCCGAAAGGTCAATGGAGTATGAAAAGCCGAATGAGGCCGAGCCCGGATTAATAGAGCGGTAGTAATCAGCCCTGGATGCGCTCGGCTTCCACACGAATCCTGCCCAGAAGTACCCGTCGGTTCCAATCGCTATGGAGGGAATGCCCGCCTCGGCGGTCGACCATGAA
>Ga0209239_1002126_pt1 | contig 11846 bp, 12 predicted proteins | sample GraSoi013_2_20cm_FD_185824 | JGI IMG/M metagenome (GOLD analysis project Ga0209239, IMG submission 185824) | Grasslands soil microbial communities from the Angelo Coastal Reserve, California, USA - Sample 10_02_2013_2_20cm (SPAdes) (version 2) | ecosystem: Environmental > Terrestrial > Soil >...
CGGCCTGCGAGCTCGGCGCGGATCCGGTCGGCCTCCCTGAAGTCCTTGGATTTGCGGGCTTTGTCGCGCGCCGCGATGCGGCCTTCGATCCAGTGCGCCAGCTCCGTGTCCACCGTCTTGGCGGAGGGCAACACATCGAGCACCTGCATCGCCCGGTCCAGCGCGCCGAGGGCCAGCGCGGCGCCCGGCGCTCCCGCGTCGAGCGCCGCATTCCCTTCGTGCACCAGCTCGAACAGGGCGGCGCAGGCGCGGGGAGCGTTCAAGTCATCATCGAGCGCGGCGCGGAAGTCGACCTCGAATTTGGCGGCCAGCTCTGCAAGCCGCCCGTCACGTTTCCCGTTTCCCGTTTCCCGTTTCACGCGCTCGTAGAACTCCCCCAGCCGCTTCACGCCAGCCCCCGCCGCCGCGAGCGCTTCGTCGGTGAAGTCCAGCGCCTTGCGATAGTGCGTCTGCCAGAAGAGCAGCCGCACCGCGGCGGCGTCCACGCCCTGATCGCGCAGATCGCGCGCCGTGAGAAAATTCCCGAATCGCTTCGACATCTTCGTGCCGCGCACGTTCAGGAACTCGCCGTGCAGCCAGAAGCGGGCGAACGGCTTCCCGGTTCCCGCTTCGGACTGCGCGATCTCGTCTTCGTGATGCGGGAAGATCAAGTCGACGCCGCCGGCGTGAATGTCGAGCGTCTCGGTATGGCAACACTTGTCGATCTGCTCCAGCGACATGGCGGAGCACTCGAGGTGCCATCCCGGCCGGCCCCGCCCGAACGGCGCGTCCCACGCCGCGCCGACCTGCTCGTCCGCCGGCTCGGCCTTCTTCCACAGCGCGAAATCGCGCGGGTCGTCCTTGGCGTACTCGTCGCTCGCGACCCGCGCGCCGACCTTGAGCTCCCGCGTATCGAGGCGCGACAACCGCCCGTAGGTCGGGAACTTGGCGATGGCGAAGTAGATCGAGCCGTCTTCACCCTTGTAGGCCACACCGCGCTCCAGCAGGCGCTCGACCAGGCGCACCATCGCGGGCACCGACTCGGTGGCGCGCGGATAGACGTGCGCGGGCGTGATTCGCAGGTAGTCGCGGTCCTCGAAGAACGCCTGCACGAACGGCGCCGTATGCTCTTCGAGTCGCTTGCCCGCCGCCTGAGCGGCTTTGATGGTGCGGTCGTCGACGTCGGTGAGGTTCATGATGTGGAAGACGTCGTACGCCGAGTACGCGAGGTAGCGGCGCAGCAGATCCTCGAACAGGAACGTCCGGAAGTTACCGATGTGCGCGTAGTTCCAGACCGTCGGGCCACACGTGTAGACGGTGACGCGCGCGGGGGGGGGCGCGAGCGGCGCGAACGGCTCGACGCGACGGGTAAGGGTGTTGTAGAGCGTGAGGGTCATCGGTGCGGCTGAAACGTAGGACCGCCCAATAGGCAGGTCAACGCGTGCGGCGCGGCATCAGATCACAGCGCGGGCTCAACCCCCGCGTGCCTGGTGGCGGATCGCACACCACCGGACCGGACCGAAACACCGTCACCCGTGCCGAGCGCCACCGGCCGGCGGCGTCCGCCGGCGCCAGCAGGCCGCGTCGGACCAACCGCGCGGCGACGTCGGTCACGACGAGGAGGGGAGGGTCGACGACGAGCGACACCGGAGCGGGCATCCGGCGAGAGTACGGGCGGCGGCGGCGGGGGCGGCATCCGATTGCCGCCGCCGGCATCCTTACTTCGCCGCCATCGCCCCCTGCACGATCGCTTCCACGAGCGGCGCGGAATCGAATCGCACCGGATCAGTGGCGGGAAGCCCCGTCTCTTCCGCCGCCCGCGTGACCGCCGCGCGCGCTTGCGCTTCACTCAGGTCGTACGTGTTCAGGCAGATCCCGATCACCTTGGTCGGGCGCACCGGCGCCGCGGCGCGCTCGTAGATCTCCACCAGCTCCGGGAGCGGCGGGATCTTCACCCACGGCTCGCGGCCGTGATAATCGCCGATGTAGTCGCGCGTGGCCTGATGGCACAGGATCAGCGCGTCGGGACACGCGCCGTGCAACAGCCCGAGCGTGACCCCGGAATACCCGGGATGAATCAGGCTCCCCTGGCCTTCGACGAGAATGATGTCGGCGTCCTTCGCCGCCTCGAGCACCAGCCACTCCGCCGCCCCGGCGATGAAGTCGGCCACCACCGCGTCCACTGCGATCCCCCACCCTTCGAGGAAGATGCCGGTCTGCCCGGTGGCGACGAAGCGCGTGCGGTGGCCGCGCTTGATTAGGGCGTTCCGCAGCTCGACCTGGGCCGTCATCTTCCCGACGTTGCAGTCGGATCCCACGGTGTGCACGACGTACGCGTCGACCTCGGCCGCGAGCCCATCGGCGACCGGGAGGTTCGCGGGCGGCTTCCGCGCGTCGAAGATCCGCACGCCCCGCTCGCGGGCCAGCCCGCCCAGCTCGGGATCGTCTCCGATGAAGGTGTGCAGGCCGCTCCAAATCTCCAGTCCGCGCTCGATGGCGCGGCGCAGCCAGCCGCGCCACTCCGCCGGCAGCCGGCCGCCCATCGGCGCGATGCCGATGAGGACGGCGGTGGCGCCCAGGTCGAGGCCGCGCTCGAAGTCGCCCACGACGGGGAGGGCGCCGCCGAACCCCAGGATCTGTTGCACGGTCTTGCCCGCCTGGGCCCGATCGAACACCCCGACCACGCGCTCGGGCATGTAGCGGATGCAGCAGTTGGCCGTCTTCGACGTCATCGCCTCGAACTGGCCGTCGGCGATTATGAGAAAGCGTTGGGTGTTCGCAGCGGGCATCAGGCGGCCGTCGGCGTCCTGGGCGTGCGGAACTCAGACGTGGTGCGGAGCACGGCAGGCTCGAACTGTTCGGCGTCGCCGTAGATCTCGCCCTGTACCACGTGTCGCACGACCACCATGGTCACGGCGAGCACCGGCACCGCGACCACGAGGCCCACGACGCCGATCAGGGTCCCCATGGTCAGCACGCTGGCGATCGTGAGGACCGGCGGCAGCGACACCTGGCGTTGCATGATGCGCGGCACCACGACGTTCGCCTCGAGCACGTGCACCGCGACGCCGAGCACGATCACCGCGAGCACCCGTAGCCAGTCGCCCGTCCCCACGACGAACAGCGCGGGCAAGAGCGTCGACACGAGCGTTCCGAAGAAGGGGACGACGGCGACGAGACCCGTGAAGATCCCGAACGCCAGCCAGTAGGGAACGCCCAGGGCCCACAGGCCGAGCGCGGTCAGGATGGCGAGCACCATCATGGCGAGAAGCTGGCCCACCACCCAGGCGCGCAGCGTCGCTCCCAGGTCATCGAGGATCCGAGCGGCGACGGGGCGGTGCTTGGGCGAGACGAGCGACAGGATCCCGTCGCGATACAGGCGCGGCTGGCGCGCGAGATAGAGGGCCATCACGACGACGCTCGCCCCCTCGACGAACAGCTTGCCCCCGGCGGTGACGTACGGCAGGATCGACCCCCGCAGGAAGGCCGCAGCGTCGTCGATCAGGCGCGCCACCAGCCCGGAGGAGGGATCGGCGAGCACCGTGTTCCGCAAGACGGGGTACTCCCGCGCCCAGCTCGCCAGCACGCTCTGGATATTGGTGAGCGTCTGGGGCAGTCCCGAGACCAGGGCCTGCGTCTGGTCGATGACGGGGGGGACCAGGAGGGCGCCGATGCCCACCACGGCCGCCAGGGTCGCCACCACCGCGGCGGTGAGCCCCATCCCGCGCGCCAGGCGAAAGCGCCGCTCGAGCGCGTCGGTAATAGCCGAGAGGTACACGGCGCACAGCACGGCGATGAAGACGAGGAGCAGCACCTCGACCACCCGGATGACGAACCAGATGGCGAGGGCGGCAACGAAGAGCGCCACGAACGTGGCGCCCGACAACCGAGAGGCGGACGGCTCAGTGTTCAGCGCTAGTGCTCGGGGGGGGCGTCGTCATCCTCGACCAGCTCCGCCTCCGCCGCTCCCTTGCCCAGCTGCTTCGACTTTTCAGGGGATCCGGCCGGGAGGAGCCCCATCTTGCGCTTGAGCTCGATCAGCTGCTGATCGGCGTCCGCGCGCACTTCCAGGCTCTGGAACTGCTTCACGAGCGTATCGCCGGAGAGGTCCTCGTTCACCTCGGCCGCGGCGATCAGCTTGCGCTCCTCGTGCTCGATCTGCTCCGTCATACGCTCGAACGTCTCGAACACGCTCTTATCGCCGATGGACGACATCGTCTCCTGGATGCGCTTGTGCGCCTCGGCGCGCTTCTGCCGCGCGATCAGGATGTTCTTCTTGCGCTTCGCTTCTTCGATCCGGTCGTTCAGCTGGCGGAGCGACAGTTTGAGCTTCTCGGTTTCCTCGCGGTGTTTCACCCAGGTCTCGTGCAGCTGCACCGCGCCCTGCGCGTGCTCGTTGTGGCGCAGCAGGGCCTGCTTCGCGAGGTCGTCCCGTCCCTCCTGCACCGCCAGCACGGCCCGGCGCTCCCAGTCCTCGGCGCTCTTCTTCTCCGTGTCCACCTGCGCCGAGAGGCGCTTCTCGTCCGCGATGGCCGCCGCCACCTGCTGCTTGGCCTTCGCCAGCTGACTCCGCATGTCGACGATCAGCTGGTTCAGCATCTTTTCCGGATTCTCGGCACGGTTGATCAGGTCGCTGATGTTCGACCGGATCAAGGTCGAGAGACGGTCAAAGATTCCCATGAGAGCCCTCGGTGTGCTGGCGGGGCGTCACTGTCCCGCGCCCAACTTGCGCTCGCGCCGCTCGGCGAGCATGCGCTCGGCGAAATCTAAGCGCTCGGCGAGCTCGGAAACCTGACCCTGGAGCTGCGACACCTGCGCTTCCAGCGCGGCCACCCGCTGGGGATCATCGCCCCCGGCGCCCCCGCGTCGCTGCGCCCGCGTCCTAATGCGCTCGGCGATGGCCTCCCCCACCGGGGTCCGCAAGAGCCCGCGCAGCGCGACCGCCACTACCAGGATCACGACCACCGCAGCCACGATGGGCACGACCTCGTTGAACACGAGGTTCGGGTCCAACCCCGGGAGCGGCGGCGGCATGGGGGCCTGCATCATGTGGACCCCGTACGCCTTTCGCCTGAGGCTGGTTTCCCCGCCTCCCCGTCCCGTCCCTTGGCCAGCAACCGCTCCGTAAAATCTACTCGCTCCGCGAGTTCCGCCACCTCGCGCCGCAGCTCCTCCAGCGCGGCGAGCACGTCCTCCTGGCCGGCGGCAGGCCGCGCCTCGGTTTGCACCTTGAGCTTCGCCACGGATGCCTTGCTCACGGCGAGGGCGATCATCCAGCTGAAGAACCCGCCGACCGCGACGACGGGGATGAGCACGGCCACGACTTCGGGATTCATGAGCTGCGCGGCGGCGCCAGGCGCTCGCTCTCGCGACCCTTCGCGAGCAGCCGCTCGGCAAAATCCACCCGCTCCGCCAGTTCCGCCATCTCCCGGCGCAGCTCCTCGACCGCCGCCAGTACGTCGTCGTGCGCCGCCGCCCCACCCGCCTGGCTCTGCGCCTTAAGCTTCGCCGTGTAGGCCCTGCTCAGGATCAGCGTGATCACCGTCCCGAAGAATCCGCCGATCGCGATGACGGGAATCAAGACTGCCAGGGCCCGAGGGTCCATCAGCCCCTCGGCGGCGCGAGCCGCTCGCCGTCGCGTTGCTTCGCCAGAAGCCGCTCGGCGAAGTCCATTCGCTCGGCGAGCTCCGCCACCTCGCGCCGCACCGCCTCGAGGTCCTGGTCGAGCGCCTCCCTCTGTTCCGCGAGCTGTGTGCGCACGTCGTCGCCACCGGCCGACGCGCTCTTGCCGCGGATCCGGTCGGCTAGCGCGCGACCGATCGGCGAGAACGCCATCGCGATGCACGCGCCGCCCCCGAAAATGAGGATGACGGTCAGGATGTCTTCCATACCCCTCAGTGCGGCCGCGCGAGCTGATCAGTGTCGCGCCCTTTCGCGAGTAACCGCTCGGTGAAGTCGAGCCGCTCTTCGGCTTCCGCCAGCCGGCGCTTGAGCTCATCGACCTCGGCGAGCAGCGTCTCCGCCCCGCTTCCGAGCACGACGCCGTGCTTCGCGGCCTTCATGGCCATCCATTGCTCGTCCGTCCTCGACCATCCGCGGATCCACTCCGCGAGCGCCTTCCCCACCGGTCCCATGAGGACGAGCGTGGCACCGATGACGAGCGCGAGGCCGATCATGCCGACTGCCGGGACCCACATGCCCATGCGACGTAGTCCTCCCTCTCGTGAACTTACCGAGCTAGTCGGCCACCGCCAGCACCTTACGCAAGTATTGACCGGTGAACGACCCTTTCACCCGCGCCACGTCCTCCGGCGCCCCCGCGGCCACCACGGCGCCGCCCGCGGCGCCCCCCTCCGGGCCGAGGTCGATCACCCAATCGGCGGTCTTCACGACGTCCAGGTTGTGCTCGATCACCACGACCGTGTTCCCCTTGTCCACCAACCGGTGCAACACCTCGAGCAGCAGACGCACGTCTTCGAAGTGTAGGCCCGTGGTCGGCTCGTCCAGGATGTAGAGGGTACGGCCCGTGTCGCGCTTGGCCAGCTCGGTGGCGAGCTTGACGCGCTGCGCCTCGCCGCCGGACAGGGTGGTCGCCGACTGGCCGAGGTGGATATAGCCCAACCCTACGTCGTTCAAGAGCTCCAGTTTCGTGCGGATGCGCGGCTGATGCTCGAAGAAATCGAGCGCCTCCGCCACCGACATCTCGAGCACGTCGGCGATGGACTTTCCTTTATAGCGCACCTCGAGCGTCTCCCGGTTGTAGCGCCGGCCCTTGCACACCTCGCAGGGGACGTACACGTCGGGGAGAAAGTGCATCTCCACCTTCACGAGGCCGTCTCCCTGACACGCCTCGCACCGTCCGCCCTTCACGTTGAAGGAGAAGCGCCCGGGTCCATAACCGCGGATCTTGGACTCGGGCAGGTAGGTGTAGAGCTCGCGGATCGGCGTGAACAGTCCCGTGTACGTCGCGGGGTTGGACCGCGGCGTGCGCCCGATGGGACTCTGGTCGATGTCGATGACCTTGTCGATGTGGTCGAGCCCCTCGATGCGGTCGTGCGCGCCGGGCGTTACCTTGGCGCGGTAGAAAAGCCGGGCCAGGGCGCGGTACAGGATATCGGTGACGAGCGTCGACTTCCCCGAGCCCGACACCCCGGTGACCGCGACGAACAGGCCCAACGGAAACGCCACGGTGAGGTCGCGCAGGTTGTGCTGGCGGGCGCCGACTACCGTAAGCGTGCGCTCCGGGTCGGGAGTCCGGCGCCGCGGTGGGATCGGGATCCGCAACTCGCCTCGCAGATAGCGTCCGGTGAGGGACTCGGAGTGGTCGAGCACGGCCTTGACCGGGCCCTCGACGACGACCTCGCCACCGTGCCGGCCGGCGCGGGGTCCCAGGTCCACCACGTGGTCCGCAGAGCGGATGGTCTCCTCGTCGTGCTCCACGACGAGCACCGTGTTGCCAAGGTCACGGAGCTCCTTCAGGGTCGCGAGTAGCCGCGCGTTGTCGCGCTGGTGCAACCCAATCGACGGCTCGTCGAGGATGTACAGCACGCCGACGAGTCGGCTCCCGATTTGCGTGGCCAGCCGGATGCGCTGGGCCTCCCCGCCCGAGAGGGATTCCGCGGAGCGGCCGAGGGTGAGGTAGTCGAGGCCCACGTTACGCAGGAAGCGGAGCCGATCGTTCACCTCCTTGAGGATCGGCCGGGCGATGTCCGGGTCGAGACCCGGGCGCCCGTTCCCGCGCAACGGGATGCTCTCGAAGAACGCCAGCGCGTCCGTTACCGGGAGGTCCACCACGTCGCCGATGCTCTTGCCGTGGAGCAACACCGAGAGGCTCTCCGGTCGCAGCCGCTTGCCGCCGCACGTGGGGCACGGCTGCTCGATCATGTACTCCTCGAGCTGCTCGCGCACGCTGTCGGAGGCGGTCTCCCGGTAGCGCCGCTCGACGTGCCGCAGCACGCCATCCCAACCCGACTCGTACTGGCCGTGCCAGCGCTCGCTGTCGTACTGGAACGTGAGCGTCTTGCCCGGCGCCCCGGACAGGACGACCTTTTTCACCGCGGCCGGCAGCGCCTGCCACGGACTGTTCAGGTCGAACTTGAACGCCCGCGCCAGGCTCGGCAGGATCACTTTGCGCACGTAGCCGCTCGGCTCGCCCCACGGCAAGATGACCCCTTCGAGAATCGAGAGGCTCGGATCGCCCAGGACCAGGTCGGGGCTCACCTCGCGCCGGGTCCCGAGTCCCGAGCAGTCGGGGCATGCACCGAACGGCGAATTGAAGGAGAACTGCCGCGGCTCGAGCTCGGGGAGCGACAGGCCGCACGTGGGGCAGGCGTAGCGCTCGGAGAACAGCGTGGACTTGGCGCCGTGCACCACCTCCACGGTCCCGTCGGCGGCCTTGAGCGCCGTCTCGATCGAATCAGCAAGGCGCGAGCGGTCCGCACGGCGCACCACGAGCCGATCCACCACGACCGCGATGTCGTGGTTCTGGCGGCGGTTGAGCTTCGGCACCTGGGCGAGGTCGTAGGTCTCGCCGTCCACGCGGACCCGCACGAACCCCTGCTTCTTGGCGGCCTCGAACACGTCGCGGAACTCACCCTTGCGACCGCGTACCAGCGGGGCGAGCACTTCCAGCTTCGTTCCCTCGGGCCAGGCGAGCACCAGGTCGGTGATTTGCGAGGCGCTCTGGCGCGCGATCGGCGAACCGTCCTTGGGACAGTGTGGTGTGCCCAGTCGGGCCCACAGGAGGCGCAGGTAGTCGTAGACCTCCGTGATGGTCCCGACCGTGGAGCGCGGGTTGTGGCCCGCCGTCTTCTGCTCGATCGAGATGGCCGGCGACAGTCCCTCGATCGCGTCCACGTCGGGCTTCTCCATCAACCCGAGGAACTGACGGGCGTAGGCGGAGAGCGATTCGACGTAGCGTCGCTGCCCCTCGGCGTAAATCGTGTCGAACGCCAGCGACGACTTTCCCGATCCCGACAGCCCCGTGATGACGGTCAGGCTGTCGCGCGGGATTTCGACCGTGATGTCCTTGAGGTTGTGCTCGCGGGCGCCTCTGACGACTAACGAATCGCTGGACATAGCCTCGTAGGCTAGAAGGGGACCGGTGCACAGGTCAACTCTCCCCATTTCGGGGAGCGGGGAGCAGGGAGCCGGGAGCAGGACGGAGAGGTGCGTCGGCAGTACCGCTCCCGGCTCCCCGCTCCCTGCTCCCTGCTCCCGGTGTTCTCTTGCCTAACCCCACTCGGTTCCCTACGTTAGCCCTCCCCCCATGCCTGCGACCGCGCTCGTGGTCCTGACCACGCTCGCCAACGATGCCGACGCGCGGGCGTTCGTCACAGCCCTCGTCGCCGCGCGCCTGGTAGCTTGTGGGACGCTCCTCCCGGGCGCCCGCTCGATCTACCGCTGGGAGGGACAGGTGAGGGAGGAGGCCGAAGTGGTGGTCCTGCTGAAGACGGACGCGTCGAAGTGGGAGGCGCTGTGCGCCGCCGTGCGGGAACGACATCCGTACCAGGTGCCGGAGCTGCTGGCGCTGCCGGTGGAGCGGGGGCTCGAGCGGTACCTCTCCTGGCTGGCGAGCGAGGTGGTCGGGTGATCCGCAAGCGCGAGCCGCGGTGGCAGTCGGCGGCCGAGCGGGCCCGGGTCGCGGCGGAGCTGATCGAGGAAGCGGAATCGCTCACCGAGACCAGCACCATCGCCTCTCCGGCGGACGTGGCTCGGGCCGGTCTCCCTCCCCCGGTCACGGCCCAGCTCCCGGCGTCCGTGCCACCCCCGGCGCCGGCCGAGCCCGCCGCGTCCCGTGGGACGGCGGCCGAGCCGACGCTCGACGACGCCCTCGCGGCGGACCCGGACAACGTCGCGCTGTTGGTCGAGCGGGCCGGCCTGCTCGCGGGCGCGGCGCACTACCACGCGGCGCAGCAGGATTATGAGCGGGCGCTGCGCGTGAACCCGATTCACGGCGAGGCGCTCACCGGCCTCGGCGTGCTGTTATCACGCCGCGGGTTGTGGAGCGACGCCGTGACCCACCTCCGGCGCGCGTCGGAGGTCGACCCCGGCCGGGCGGCCGTCTGGTTTCATCTCGGAGAAGCGCTCAATCACGTGGACCAGCTCGACGGCGCGCTGACCGCCTACGAGCGCGCCGTCGAGCTCGAGCCCCGCAACACGCGGGCGCTCTACCGCCTGGGGATTGTGCTCGACCGGCTCAATCGCCCGGACGAAGCCACGCAGATGTATCGCCGCTCGCGGGAGGCTACCGGCAGGTGATCCGCGTAGTCGTGGATGATCTTGCGTTCCTCGCCGCGACGGCGGTCGTGCGCCCCGCCACGACACGTCTCGATCCCACGACGCCGGCCGTGCGCCGGCTGGAGACGGTGGGAGGCACGGCATTCACGCGCGGGCTGCAGGTGCAGAAGGAGCTCGCGGTGGGAGCGGCGGTCCGCCGGTGGAGGCGACCTGCCGGCGGACTTCGTCATCCACGCGGTCATCCAGAGCGAGACCGAGCCGGTGACCCGCGAGAGTGTGGCGCGCGCGTGGCGCGCGACGCTGCATCAGGCGCAGGAATGGGAGTTCACGAGCCTCACGGTGCCGCCGATCGGGACCGGGGCTGGGAACCTCTCGATCGAGGACGCCGCCGACATCATGGTGCCCATCCTCAAGACTCATCTCGGGACCGCTGCCTTCCCCGCGAGCGTATCCATCGTCGTGGAGACCCCCGAGGACCGCGACGCGTTCGAGGCCGCCTTGCGCCGCAGCGGGGCGGCCGAGTCATGACGCGTCGCACGTGGGCCATCGCCATCCTGGGCGCGTGGGCGGCTTCGCTCGGGTGGCTCGTCAAGCGGGAGTTCCTCCGCCCCACGGGAACGCGGCTGGCGGAAGCTGCCCTGAGCGTGCCGCCGGGCGCCGTCTACTATCGTCTGGATGTCGCGGGCCAGCAGGTCGGGTTCGCATCGTCCACGATCGACACCCAGGCGACGAGCATCGCCGTGACGGACATCCTCGTGCTCCGCGTGCCGGCGCTCGGCGTCCTGCACCGGACCGCGGCCATGAGCCGCGCGACCCTGTCCCGAACCCTGCGGCTCGAGCGGGTGGACGCCCGGTTCGAGGGCGACCTGGGCCGGTTCGCCGCCCGGAGCCTCGTCGCGGGCGACACGCTCCTGACGGTGACCCTGCTCGCCGGCCCGGACTCCGAGACCACGCACGTCCCGCTGGCCCGCCCGATCGTGCTCCCGACTCTGTTGCCGCTGCGGCTGGCGTTCGGTGGCGAGCTGAAGCGGGGAAAGACCTATGCGAGCGTCGTGTTCGATCCGATACTCCTTGCGGAGCGGCCGGTGACGGTGCTGGTGGCCGCGGAGTCCACGCTCGTCGTCGCCGACAGTGCGGGGTACGATTCGACGGCGCTGGCGTGGGTGCCGGCTCATTTTGACACGGTGCGGGCATTCCGCATCGAGCAGCGCGAGGGGGAGGGGGAGGGGGAGGGGGGGATGACGACGCGAGCGTGGATCGACGCGCAGGGCCACGTGGTGCGCGCCGAGAACGCGGTCGGCTTCGTCATGGAACGGACGGCCTTCGAGCTCGCCTACACGAATTTCCGGCACCGGGATACCACGCATCTCATTCGCGCGAGCGTCGCTCCGGGTCGGGGGGATGTGGTGGCGACGACCATGCTCGCCGCGCGCGCGCGGCTCCCGCACGACACGCTATCCCTGTTTCGTGTGCAGCTGCGGGGTGTGGCGACCGCGGCGCTCGATCTCGGGGGCGGGCGCCAGCAGCTCAGCGGCGACACCCTCGTGATCCGCCGCGAGACTCGAGCGGCGCTCGCGGCGCGCTATTCCCTGCCCGCCCGCGACTCGAGCCTCGCCCACTGGCTCGCC
>Ga0209239_1002129_pt1 | contig 11835 bp, 10 predicted proteins | sample GraSoi013_2_20cm_FD_185824 | JGI IMG/M metagenome (GOLD analysis project Ga0209239, IMG submission 185824) | Grasslands soil microbial communities from the Angelo Coastal Reserve, California, USA - Sample 10_02_2013_2_20cm (SPAdes) (version 2) | ecosystem: Environmental > Terrestrial > Soil >...
AACAACACGATCCCCAACGGCACCACGCTGATCGGGCCGAACGTGGTCATCCGGGGGGACCGGCTGGAGGTCAACTTCTCGCCTGCCCTGCTGGGTGCCGACCTCGCCAAGGTGATGGCGCAGCTGCGCTGGTCGCTGCATCCGCTGCACGAGCTGACGAGCGGCCCGGTACAGCTGCAGATCGCCTCCCGGCCGCAGCAGGTCGACGGGTCGTCCGACCCGTACAAGGCGGCGAACCTGGCCGACGACACCACCCGCGACAGCGAACCCCGGCCGTTCGGGGTGATCTCGGGCGCGATCGAGGCGCTCGAAGCACCGTGGACGTTGCCCGCCGTACTGGCCCGGGCGGAGTACAAGGTGGTGCTGGCCGCGCTGAGCCGGGACAACCGCGCGGCGGCGCTGCTGACCACGGGCCACGCCCTCATGCTGGGCCGGGCCGACGACGGCGGCGCGGTGTCGTACCTTCAGGCGTCGCTGCCCGGGCAGCGGTGGAGCCGGCCGGCCTGGCTGCCCTCGGGCAGGCGGCTACTGGTCATCGTGGACGGCCGGCTCTGCGCGGTCACCGCCGCCGGTGCCGCCAGTACCCTCCTCGGCGACGTGGATTCGTTCGCGGTCGCCCCGGACGGGTACCGCATCGCGCTGGTACGCCAGGGCGCCCTCGCGATCGGGGCGCTGCGTACCGACGGTGAGCAGCCGACGATCGGGCCCGTCCGGCCGATCGACGCCGGCCTCACCGACATCGGCGGGGTGGCCTGGACCCGGCTGGACCGGGTGGTCGTGGCCGGCAAGCGCGGGTCGGGCAACTGGGGCCTGGCCGAGGTCACCGTCGACGGCGCGATCCTGGAGGCCTGGAAAGGCGGGTTCCCCGTCCCGATCGACTGGGTCGTCGCCTATCCCAAGCTGCCCTCGCAGACGCCGGGGCCGGGGCCGGTGATGGTACAGACCAGGGAAGGCAACGCGTTCCGGGTCTTCGCCAACACCTCGCCGACGGCGAACTCCGCGACGACCGGGCTGCAGGGCCGGCCGCCGTCACCGAGCCCGTCGGGGAGTACCCCGGCCACCCGACCCGCGCCTACCGCGCCGTTCTATCCGGACTAGCTGGGGTATCGATGGGACTGCTGGGACAGGCGTGGAACGGGCTGGCCGATCTGGTACTGCCGGGCACGTGCGCGGGCTGCGGCACCGGGGCGCCCGGTTCGCTGTGCCCGAACTGCGTGGCCGTCCTCGACGGGCTGCGGCCGCATCCGGTACGGCCGACTCCGGCCCCGGTCGGGCTGCCCGCCTGCGTGGCCCTGGGCGGGTACGACGGGGTGCTGCGCGAGGTGCTGCTCGCCTACAAGGAGCGGGGACGGCACGTACTCGCCCGGCCGCTCGGGGACTGGCTGGCCAGCGTGGTCGCGACCGGGGTACGCCAGGCGGGGTACCCGGCCGAGACGCCGGTGCTGCTGGTACCGGTACCGGACACCGCGGCCGCCGCGCGGGACCGGTACGGCGACCATATGCGGCGACTGGCCCGGCGCGCGGTGGTTCGGCTGAACTGCCTCGGCTGGCCGGCCGGGATCGCCACCCCGGTACTGACCCGGCCGCGCGCCGACTCCGCCGGGTTGGACGCCGCCGCCCGCGCCGCCGAAGCGGCTCGCGCGTTCGTACCCCGGCCCCGTGAACTGGCCCGGATGGCGGCCGTCGCACGGCAGGGCGCCCTCGTGATACCGGTCGACGACATCCTCACCACCGGCGGCACCCTGGCGGCGCTCGCCGACCGGTTGCGGGCCGGTGGACTGCCCGTACCCGTGGCCGCTGTGCTCGCCGCGACCCGGCGCCGCAGCGGGCCGCGTGCCACGCCCGAGTGATTTTTGTCCGGTACGACCTTGACCGCCGAGGGTGGGCGAATCCCGTCATAAGGTTCTTGGAAACGAGGGGTGACGAGGAGCCCAACAGGGGTTAGCGTCATAGCTCTGAAGCACCGACCAAGCTGCGCCGACACCGAAAGGAGCCGACCAGTCAGAGATCGGTCGCAGGACCGGTACCACCCATCGATCAACCCGCAGTACGACCGTGGGGGAGGTCAAAGCGTGGACATCGTCGTCAAGGGCCGCAACGTCGAAGTGCCCGATCACTACCGACACCATGTCAGCGAGAAGCTCCACAAAATCGAGCGCTACGACCAGAAGCTCATCCGAGTCGACGTAGAGCTATTCCACGAACGCAACCCGCGTCAGTCCGATCACTGCCAGCGCGTCGAGATCACCTGCGCTTCCCGCGGACCCGTGGTACGGGCCGAGGCCTGCGCGGGCGACTTCTACAGCGCCCTGGACTCCGCGATCGGCAAGCTGGACGGACGGCTACGCCGCATGGCCGACCGTCGTCGGGTACACCGTGGCCGGCGCGCGCCGGTCTCGGTCGCGGCCGCCACATCCGGCCTGGCCACCCTTGACCGTAAAGACGCCTTCAGCAAGCCTGCCGCCGAGCCGGTACTGGACTACATCGCCGAGCTGGCCGCCGAGGAGTTCGACGACCAGCCGTGGCACATCGTGCGGGAGAAGGAGCACGATGGCCAGCCGATGACCATCGACGACGCGCTGTTCCAGATGGAGCTCATCGGACACGACTTCTACCTGTTCCTGGACAAGGATTCCGGCCGCCCCAGCGTGGTGTACCGCCGCCGCGCGTACGACTACGGGGTCATCTCACTGGCCGCCTGACAGGGTGCGCGATGGCGCATCTCTGCAATGATCAATAGGTGCCTCAGACGGTAGTCGGCGCTCCGCCGGCCGGTGGCACGCCGGCCGGCGGTACGCGCATCCTCGTCCGGTCGGATCTGGTGATCCTCGTCGGCGGCGCGGTGTTCATCGGCTCGATGCTGGCGAACCTGCTGCTGATCCTGGGCGCCGCGTTCGTCGTCGGCGGGCTCAAGCACGGTACCCAGCGGTTCGCCAAGACCCGGGCCCGGGACACGTGCGTACTGCTCGCCCTGGCCACCGCCGCCCTGGTGCTGCCGAGCGTCGCGCAGTACTCGCACAGCCCGGCCGAGCCGCATGTCAAGGTGCTCTCCGACGTGGTGGCCGTGGTGCTGCTGCTCGTCTTCGCGCTATCCCTGCCGGCCGCGCTGCGCCGCCAGCCAGCGGCGGGCGGCGGCGGGGCCGACAGCGCCGGCGCACCGGAGGCGCCCGAGCACGAGCCGGCCCGCTGGCCGCTGTGGCTCGCCGTCGGGCTGCTCGCCCTGGCCAGCGTGGTCTCCGCGCTGGTCTCCGACTGGTTCGTCGAGGCGCTCCAGCCGAGCATCCAGACCCTGCACCTGTCGCAGGCCTTCGCCGGCCTGGTGGTGGTCGCCATCGCGGGCAACGCGGTGGAGAACGTCGTCGGCATCCAGCTCGCCGCGCGCAACCACGCCGACTACGCGCTCTCCGTCATCATCAACAGCCCACTACAGATCGCCCTGGTACTGGCGCCCGCGCTGGTCCTGCTGAGCCTGTTCACGGCCACCACCCTGACGCTGGTGTTCGCGCCGATGCTGGTCATCGCGGTCGTGGTGACCGTACTGATCGTGGCGCTGATCGTCTTCGACGGCGAGTCGAACTGGCTGGAAGGCGCGACGCTGATCGGCCTGTACGTGATCATCGCGACCGTCTTCTGGTGGGGTTAACCCGCCAGCTCCCCGGGCAGCAGCGCGTACGCGATGTCGTCGATGCGGGTACCGGCCGGCCCGGGTAGCCGGGAACGCTGGTACCCCTCCCGCTGGAAGCCGGCCCGTTCGAGGACCCGCTGCGAGGCCACGTTCTCCGGCGCCGTACCGGCGATGAGCCGCGCCAGCCCGGCGTGGTGGAACGCCCAGCCGGCGAGCAACCGGACCGCCCGGGTGGCGAAGCCGCGACCCCGCCAGGCCGGCAGGAGGTCGTACCCGATCATGGCCTGTCCGGTCCCCGGTTCGAACTGGAACATGCCGATCTCCCCGGCGAAGGCACCGGTCGCGGCATCCCAGATGGTGACCCGGACGGCCTCCCCGGCCAGCCACTGCCCGGGAGCCTCGGCGCAGAGCCGGGCGAAGAACGCCGGATTCCCCGGCTCCGGCTTGACGGTCGTGGCCGCCACCTCGGGCAGGCGCCGCAGCACCGTCAGGTCCGCGATGTCGTCCGGGCCGAGCGGGCGCAGCTCGACCACGCCGTCGCTCAACCGGCCGCCGGGGAAGTCGGGCAGCGCGCGGGGGGTGGGCCCGGGCGGGTCGGTGGCGAGGCGCGCCCACGCGATCAGGTCGTACCGCATGCCGTCCCGGTCGACGGCGGCGGCGCGGCGCCGGCCCTCGCGCCGGTAGCCGGCCGCGATCGCGACCCGCTGGCTCGGCATGTTGTCCGGCCGGGTCATCAGCTCGATCCGGCCGAATCCCTGGTGGAACCCCCAGTCGGTCAGCGCCACGGTGGCCCGGGTACCGACGCCGCGCCGGCGGGCCCACGGCGCCACCCAGTACCCGACCTCCGCGGCCAGGTCCGCATGCGACACGTGGTGCAGCCCGCACCCGCCGATGACCCGGTCGGTGGCCGGATCGGCGATGACGAGGTCGCGCCGGTCGGTCGCCTGGCCCGCCTGCGCGATCCAGGCGATCGCATCCGCCCGGGTGTACGGGTCGGGCATGATCGGCACATAGCGCTGGGTCAGCGGATCCGCGCAGCCGGCGGCGATGTCGTCGGCGTCGTCGGTGCGCGGCGGCCGGAGTACCACCCCGTCGCCGCGTACCGTCTCGTACGGCAGCGGGTCCATCCGCCCCCCTCGCGGCACGCTGGAACGATGACCGCGCAGTTTACCGCCGAGACCGGCGCCCGTGGGTTCGTCCGCCAACCCAACCGGTTCACCGACCGCATCCGACTCGCATTGTTCCCAAGGGGCCCGACCGTCGCGCCTGGTGGCTACCCGTCGGGGGCCGCCGACGGGTAGATCGCTGTTTCGCAGCAGATCCCTTAGTTTTACTAAGGATTACGTGCTCGAAACAGCGATCTTGTCGGACGATCGGGGGTCGCTGGCCAGCAGGGCGCCGACCCAGGCGTCGAGCCGGCGCCCGCGCTGCACGCACACCCCGCGCCCCACGCCCTCGATGGTGAACCCGGCCTTCTCGGCCACCCGCCGGGAGCCGTCGTTGCCGAGGTAGGCCAGCCAGACGATCCGCTCCAGGCCGAGCACGTCAAAACCCCAACCACAGAGGGTACGGACGGCAGCCGACGCGTACCCCCGTCCGCGCGCCCACGGCGCGACCAGGAACCCGATCTCCCCGACGTGCTCGTCGGACTGGTCCAGCCGAAGGTCGATCGAGCCCACGTACCGGTCCTGCGCGTCCGCGATCGCGAACCCGGCCCCGGTACCCCGCGCCCACTGGCCCGGTACGTGGTCGCGGGTGTAGTACTCCGCATCCGCCGTGTCGTACGGCGTCGGGATCGTGGTCCAGCGCACCGACTCGGGATCCCGGCATGCCTCGGTGACGGCGGGGTACCGGCCGGCCGAAGATCGCGGCGCGCCGTGCGACGAGCGAACCGGTCGCGTACCGCTCCGGGGTCTGCCCGGTCACCTCGCCCGGCAGCAGCGAGCCGACCCACGACTCCCGCCGGCCGTGCAGGTGCGGCTGGGCCATCCGCTGCTCGCCGCCGATCTGGAAGCCGGCGCGCAGCGCGACCAGCCGGGAGGCGTGGTTGCCGATCTCCGCCGACCAGGTCACCCGGTTCAGCCCGAAGTGCGCGAAGGCCCAGGTGGCGACCGCGCGGGTGGCGGTCAGCGCGACGCCCTTGCCGCGTGCCCACGGCGCGGTCCAGTAGCCGAGCTCGGCGGAGTTGCGTGCCGGGTTGGTCGAGCCCAGCCCGTTGGAGCCGAGCAGCTCGCCGCTGGCCAGGTCGAAGACGCCGAGCGGGGCGGCGGTACCGGCGTCCCACGCGGCCGGCGTGAACTCGGCGACGAACCGCTGCGCCTCGGCCCGCCCGTACGGCGCCGGGATCGTCGTCCAGCGTTGGATGTCGGGATCCTGGCAGGCCCGGTACACGGCGTCGGCGTCGTCGGGCTGCCACGGCCGGATCAGCAGGTCCTCCGCGATGATCTCGATCGGCTCCACCACGCCATCCTCGCCGAGATGGCCGTCATCGATCCAACCGGTTACGCCCAGGGCGAATCTCGTCGGATTTCGTCACGATCGGGCCCGGGAGTACCCCGGCGGCTGACAGATGACCATCTTCTCCGCCTACGATGGTTCGGCAGACTGTCTAGGGAGCGCTACTCGTGTCGATCTTCGAAAAGGTTCTCCGCGCCGGTGAGGGCCGCATCCTGCGCCGCCTGTCCACGATCGCCGCTGCCGTCAGCGCGATCGAGGACAACTACGTCGATCTGAGCGACGCGGAGCTGCGCGAGCTGACCGACAAGTACAAGCAGCGGTACTCCGACGGGGAGTCCCTCGACGACCTGCTGCCCGAGGCGTTCGCCACGGCCCGGGAAGCGGCCAAGCGGGTCCTCGGCCAGCGGCACTACGACGTCCAGGTGATGGGCGGCGCGGCACTGCATTTCGGCAACATCGCCGAGATGAAGACCGGTGAGGGCAAGACCCTGACCTGTGTACTGCCGGTCTACCTCAACGCGCTGTCCGGCAAGGGCGTGCACGTCATCACCGTCAACGACTACCTGGCCCAGCGCGACGCCGAGTGGATGGGGCGGATCCACACATTCCTTGGGCTGACCGTCGGCGTGATCCTGCCCAACCAGCCCAGCGCCCAGCACAAGACGGCGTACGAGTGCGACATCACGTACGGCACCAACAACGAGTTCGGCTTCGACTACCTGCGCGACAACATGGCCTGGTCGGCAGCCGAGCTGGTACAGCGCGGGCACCACTTCGCGGTCGTCGACGAGGTCGACTCGATCCTGATCGACGAGGCCCGTACCCCGCTGATCATCTCCGGCCCGGCCGAGCAGTCCGCCCGCTGGTACACCGAGTTCGCCCGGGTGGTCGACCGGATGCAGCGCGGCAAGGAGGGCGAGGGCGACTACGAGGTCGACGAGTCCAAGCGCACAGTCGCGATCAGCGAGCGCGGCGTGGCCAAGGTCGAGGACCGGCTCGGCATCGAGAACCTGTACGAGTCGGTGAACACCCCGCTGGTCGGCTACCTGAACAACGCGATCAAGGCCAAGGAGCTGTACAAGCGCGACAAGGACTACATCGTCTCCGACGACGGCGAGGTGCTCATCGTCGACGAGTTCACCGGCCGCATCCTGCACGGCCGCCGGTACAACGAGGGCATGCACCAGGCCATCGAGGCCAAGGAAGGCGTGGAGATCAAGCAGGAGAACCAGACCCTCGCGACGATCACCCTGCAGAACTACTTCCGGCTCTACGAGAAGCTCTCCGGCATGACCGGTACCGCGCAGACCGAGGCGGCCGAGTTCAACAAGGTCTACAACGTCGGCGTGGTACCGATCCCGACGCACCGGCCGATGATCCGCGCGGACCGCTCCGACGTCATCTACAAGACGGAGAAGGCCAAGTTCGGCGCGGTCGTCGAGGACATCGCCGAGCGGCATGCGCAAGGCCAGCCGATCCTCGTCGGTACCGTCTCGGTGGAGAACTCGGAGATCCTCTCCCAGATGCTGCGCCGCCGGGGCATCCCGCACTCGGTACTGAACGCGAAGTTCCACGCCAAGGAAGCCGAGATCATCGCGCAGGCCGGGCGCAAGGGCGGGGTCACCGTCGCGACCAACATGGCCGGCCGTGGTACCGACATCCTGCTCGGCGGCAACCCCGAGTACCTGGCCGCCGCCGAACTGCGCCAGCGCGGCCTGGAACCGGAGACCGACGAGTACGACGCGGGCTGGGAAGACGCGCTGGACAAGTGGGAGAAGCTCTGCGACGAGGAGGGCGAGGAGGTCGTCGACGCCGGCGGCCTGTACGTCCTGGGTACCGAGCGGCACGAGTCCCGCCGGATCGACAACCAGCTGCGTGGCCGGTCGGGCCGGCAGGGTGACCCGGGCGAGTCCCGCTTCTACCTGTCGTTGCAGGACGAGCTGATGCGCCGGTTCCGGGCCGGCGCGGTGGAGGCGGTCATGGACCGCTTCAACATCCCGGAGGACGTACCGATCGAGTCGAAGATGGTCAGCCGCCAGATCAAGAGCGCGCAGACCCAGATCGAGGCGCAGAACGCGGAGATCCGCAAGAACGTCCTCAAGTACGACGAGGTGCTCAACAAGCAGCGCCAGGTGATCTACGCCGAGCGCAAGCGGGTACTCAACGGCGAAGACCTGCACGAGCAGGTCCAGCACATGATCGACGACGTGGTCGGCGCGTACGCCACCGGCGCGACCGCCGAGGGCGACGCGTACGACTGGGACCTCGACCAGCTCTGGTCCAGCCTCAAGCAGCTCTACCCGGTCGGTATCACGATCGAGGACCTGGTCGAGGAGTCCGGCATCGAGCGGGAGCAGCTCGACGCGGAGTTCCTCCGGATCCGGCTGCTCGAGGACGCGCACGAAGCGTACGAGAACCGCGAGGAGGAGCTGGGCTCCGAGCCGATGCGCGAGCTGGAACGGCAGGTACTGCTCGCGGTCATCGACCGCAAGTGGCGCGAGCACCTCTACGAGATGGACTACCTCCAGGAGGGCGTCGGGCTGCGCGCCTACGCCCAGCGCGACCCGCTGGTCGAGTACCAGCGCGAGGGCTTCGACATGTTCGCGCAGATGCTCGACGGGATCAAGGAGGAAGCGGTCGGCTTCCTGTTCAACCTGGAGGTCCAGGTCGAGGAGGGCGGGCCGGCCCCGGCGAGCGCTCCGGACACCGACGCCGTACCGCTGCCGACGGCGGAGTCCTCCGTGGAGATCAAGGCGAAGGGTCTCGGGGCGTCCCGGAACGTACCCCGGGCGCTGCAGTACTCGGCACCGGCGATCGACGGCGCCGCGGGTACCGGCTCGCCGCAGATCGAGCAGGCGCCCGCGCTGGGCTTGGGTACCACCGAGGACAGGCCCCGCCGCTCCGGCCCGGCATCGCCGACGGCCACGGGTGCCCGGCGCCCGTCGCCCGGCCAGTCGGTCGGCAGCGGACCGTCGCGTAACGCGCCCTGCCCGTGCGGCTCCGGCAAGAAGTACAAGCGCTGCCACGGCGCCCCGGGGGCGTAGGCAGGTCACCCACGGGAGGTCGGCTGGCTCACCGCGCGATGCCGAAGTCGCGCGCGATGGGCTCGTCGACCTCCGCGGAGTCCCACTCCCCGGCGACCATGAGCTTGCCGCGCAGCGAGCCTCGCCCGGTGCGGTCAACCCGGCGGGTCAATGGGATGACCTTCGCGACCGGGGTACCCGCGCGCACGATGACGATCTCTTCGCCGTGCTCCACCCGGTCGATGATCCGGGACAAGTGCACCCTGGCGTCGTGGATGGTGAACTGCGTCGCCTCGCTCGACATGTGATCTCCCTTGCCAAGACGCTAGTCGGGACGACCGGCGCGAGACGACCGGCGGCCGGTGGGGATCCCCGCCGGCCGGCCAGCCTTCTGTCGTGCCCGGAGCGCCCACCGAATGGGGGCTCGAATGAGCGCTCCGGGGGCTTGGAGCACCGCCTACAGCACCTGCAGGTGAGTGCACAGCCAGCCACCGGAGTGCCGCTCGAGCCGCAGTGTCATCGCCCGTACCGCATCGCCGCGGGCGAGGACCGCGGCGGCTTCGACCGCGCCGTCGCGTACCTCGCAGATCCGCAGGTGCCGTAGCCGTACCCGGTCGCCGACCACGCGGACCAGCCCCGAGCCTGGCCGTGTGATCGGCGCCGCGCCGAGCCGGGTCAACTGCCCGGCCACCTCCTCGAAGCGCCCGGGATCGGTCAGCCCACGCAGGTGACCGATCGGCCCGAAGCCGCCCAGGACTTCAAGGCTCAGATCGAGGTACCGGCGGACGGCCCGGTACGCCTCGTCCGGCCGGTGCTGTCCCGAGGGGGTCGGGGTCACCGGCCCGGGCATCGGGCGGCCGGACGGTTCCGGGCGGTTCGGTCGCCCACCGGGTTCGTCGTCGTACGGCGGATCCATCGCCGGTGCGGGACGGACCCGTACCGGCGCCGCGGTGGTGAATCGGGCGATGCCGGCGCGAGCGGGACGGACGAGCGTGACGGTCATCGGTGCCTCCCCAGGCCGAGGGCAAACCTTGTGTTTGCTTTCGTTTGCCTTCGGTCATTTGTAGCTGCCTGAGATCGTCGCGTCAAGGCCGCCCCGTCCGCGGATAGACGACAGCGGGCCCGCCGGCTCAATGCCGGCGGGCCCGCGGGGAGGGCTCGTCCTACTTCGGCTTCTTCGTGGGCTTCGGCTCGTCGGGCTCGTCGCTCCCGTCCGCCTCTTCGTCCTTGACCGCGAGCGGGTTCTCCCGTACCCAGTCCGCCGTCTCGCTGTACTTGCGGTCGATGTACTCTTCGAGCCTGGCCCGCTCGATGCGCCACTGGCCCCGGCCGCCGACCTTGATCGCGGGCAGCTCACCGCTGCGTACCATGTGGTACACCTGCGACATCGAGACCGAGAGTTCCTCGGCGACGTCGGACATCTGCAGGAATCGGGCCGGCATTGCTTCAGTTTGCCACCGGTTGCCTCTGCTGCGCGCCTCCGACGTTTGGGCGGTCCGCGCCGCGCCGTCCCGGATGGGCTTTCCATCGGGGCGTCGCGGGTGTACGAACGCAACCGTGAACGAGAACATCCGCGTGTACCTGCCGGCCACGCTGCAGGGGCTGACCGGGCTGCGCGAGCGGGGCGAGCTGGGGCCGACGACCGTCGACGGGCGGCCGGTGGAGGCGCACGCGGTCACCCCGGCGCTGCGCGAGTGGTACGCCGAGGGGGACGAGGAGGAACTGGAGTACGTGGCGTTCACCCGGGCCGCCCAGGCCGCGCTCCGGCTGCTCCGGCACGATCCCGGGGCGACCCGGCGCCGGGTGGTGGTTTCCGTGGACGTACCGGCCGGGCGGCTGGGCGGCGTCGAGCGCGAGTTGGGCTCCAGCGCCGTACGGCTGGCGGCGCCGGTACCGCTGGCTGCCGTGGCCGCGATCCACGTGGACGCACCGGAGGCGGAGGCCGACGTCGACGCCGCCGCGCAGGTCGTCGAGGAGGCGCTGGCCGGCGACCCGGACGCGCAGTTCACCGTCGACGGCGCCGAGGATCACGAGCTGGCCTGGTACGACGTCTCCGAGCTGGACGACCTGCTGCGCTGAGACGACTCCGCTCAGCTGACCTTCGTCGGGCTCTTCGGCGTCGGGGCGGGCGTGGCCGGGCGCAGGGTACGGCCGAAGCACAGCACCGCCACGATCGCGCCGGTGAACAGCAGGATCAGGGCATGGTTGAGCCGGGAGTTGCCGGTGTACTCGACGTAGGTACGGTCGGCGCTGCTCAGGTTGCCGATCAGCCCGAAGACCTGGGCGCCGCCGACCCGGGTCACCAGCTCGGTCACCAGCAGGAAGGCGCCCGGTACAGCACCCGCCGCCAGGTACACCGGGAAGCGCCAGCCGGTGCCGGTACGGCGCAGGTACCAGAAGGCGACCAGGCCGGCGGCCAGCCCACCGAGCAGCGAGGTGGTCAACGCCAGCCGGGACGCGGCGGCCAGCCGGGTCGGCGCGGAGTCGCCAGCGCCGAAGAGGTTCAGCAACGGGTTCTGGAACAGGTGCAGAGCCTGGTCGGTCAGGAACGCGGCGAGCGTGGCGGCCACCCCGGCGGTGGGTACTTCCCGGGGCTTGAGGGCGCCGAAGGCGCCCCCGATCGCCCCGGCCAGCAGTGCCGAGATCGCGAGCGTGAGGATGGACGAGCGGTGTCCGTACCCCCACAGAATGAGCGCGGCCGCGAGGGCGCCGACCAGGGCCCGGGACAGC
>Ga0209239_1002130_pt1 | contig 11832 bp, 13 predicted proteins | sample GraSoi013_2_20cm_FD_185824 | JGI IMG/M metagenome (GOLD analysis project Ga0209239, IMG submission 185824) | Grasslands soil microbial communities from the Angelo Coastal Reserve, California, USA - Sample 10_02_2013_2_20cm (SPAdes) (version 2) | ecosystem: Environmental > Terrestrial > Soil >...
ACCTGCTTCGCGGGTGCCGGACGCATCCAACCCCAGATCGCGCCACCAGAAATCAGAATGGCGAGCACGATCACGGCGTACAACACCGTCCTGTCGCGACGACTGTGCTCTTTGCCTTGTGGCGTGGAAGTGGCGACGGACGGCGTGACCGATGGAGTGTGCGGAGAGACAGCAAGGTCTACGGTCGCGGTGATCGCGGGACGGCTCAACGCCGCGGCGAGATCTTCGATCTCGGCATCCGGCTCCATCTCGAGCTCTTGTCGTACCAGCTCCTGGTACAGGCGCGCGTGTTTTACCGCGCCCGCGCGGTCGCCGGCGGCGGCGAGAGCGAGCATGAGCTGCTTCGTCGCACCAGCTGAAAGCGGATCGGAGTTGGCGAGCTTGCGCCACCATGTCACGCTTTGCGAATGGTCGCCTGCCTCCGCCGAACTGTTGGCAAGGAATTCGATCGCCTTTTGATACTCAAGTCGCAGTCGGGATCGGTTTGTCTCTATCCATGACTCGAGCTCGTGGCTGTCTGCAAAATGAAACCCGTCCAGGAGCGGCCCCTTGTAATGGCCGACCGCCGCTGTCCACTGGCCGGCGCGAATCGCTTGCTCGAACTCCCAAACGTCAACCCGCACCAATTCCGGATTGAGCCGCAGCTCTCGAGCTGTCGCGAGGATGACATCGCGGCCCAGCGCATGTCGGATCGCGTAGACCGTTTGATCGAGCGCGTGCTGTGCCCGCGCGCCGGAGCTTTCCGGCCAGAGGTAGGCCTCGATCCGGTCGCGCGAGAGACCCTGCCTACCGGCTAGTCCCAGCATCGCAAGCAGGCCCAATGGCCTCTTTTGTTGCGCGGCGAGGGGGACCGGGCCAGTCTCGTTCCGCAGGGACAGCGTTCCCAGAAGCTCGAGGATCAACATTTTCCGCTAGGCGAGCCCTGTGAGTTTTATCTGATGTTCTGCTGAGGGGGACGGCCTATCATGGAAGGCTGTGTCCGCGCGGTCAAGCGCGAACGCGTCCCCGGTAGCCAATCTCAGTTGAACGGAGGCTCCAATGATCCGCTGCAAACTTCTCATCGCCACCGCCATCGTCGCCTGTGTCGTCACCACCGCTTGCGCGGACACGACGGCTCCGGCCGAGATGCGACCCTCGTTCGATGCGGCTGCGAGACCGTGCCCAGCCCCAGGCAGCGGGTTCCCGGGAGCTCTCAACATGGTGCATGACGCCACCATGCTCACCATTCCGATGGCCCACGATGCCGATCAGGGAAACGCCGGTATGTTCCACGCGGTGGACGTTTCAGGTTGTTCACTATGATCAACCGCAAACTTCTCATCGCCACCGCGATCCTCTTCTCTGCGGTCACCGCCGCCTGCTCGGACATGACGGCCCCCAAGAACGACCCGGGGGTTTTGACAGCAGTGGCCAGGGGCGCCACCGTGGTGGCGACCATCCACGGGGGTGGCACGGCGGAGATGCAACCCCGAGGACTCGCAGCAGGGAGAACCGCGTTCGGGATGGAGGTCACGCTCCTAGCCGACGGCTCAGCCACGGGGCACTTCGACTGCGTTGACCAGCACGGCGACAACCTTCCGGGCAACATCTTCGGCGAGGTTACTAGCTGGCGCATGGAAGGCCAGGTCGTGGTCCTGAACGTCACCGGGAAACTCGTCCGTTTTCCACGTCCTGGCGTGACAGGTGGCCATCCTGTGCCTGTATCGTTTACCGTGAAGATTCAGCAGTTCGGGGGCGCAGGGGTGGGTCACTGGACGTTCGAGGTCGGTGGGAGACTCTTCTGCGTCGAGCTTCTGACCAGCGGGCAGATCGTCTACCGCCCCGAGTGAAGACTGGGCGGAGCTAAGGGCACCCCTGGGCCTGGGACGGGACGTACCGCTTCAGCAACAAGGGCGACAGGGACGACCGGCGCCTACGGCAATGGCACTACCACCGCTCGAACCGGTACGCCAGCTCCGGGCCGTCATCGCCCTCGTACGCGAGCTGAGCAATCAGCAGCGCGAACGGTTCGGTGTAACGCGCGATCCGTAGTGGTCCAGCGTCCACCGGATCGAAACCGACGTCCCGGATCAGCTCCGCGGCAGTTTTCTTGCTCTTCGGATCGTCCCCGCAATACACGAGGCTTGGTTTCGTGCTCTTGCGCCGTCCCTCGAAGACATCAAACAGCACCTCGCTCGGCACCGTGCCGAAAGCCGACACGACGCGAGCCTTTGGAACCTTCTTTGCCAGCTCCTCCGCGCCCGACGATGTGTGAGCGACGACGAGGTCGGTGTCGTCGGCATTCATCGGTAGCGAGCAGCTGACAATGACTTTGCCCGACAGGTCACCCGCCTGCTTCAACACGTCGTCGATGCGCGACCAGTGCACCGCCAGTAGGAGCGCATCCGCGTCCTGCGTCGCTTCAGCGGGTGTGCCCGCGCGCGCCTTCTTCCCCGCGTCTCGCGCGAGCTTGTTCAGTTTTTGCGTGCTGTGCGAGTAGCTGAACACGACCTCGTGCCCGGCACGCGCGAAAATCGTGCCGAGTTTGCCGCCCATCAATCCCGAACCGAGAATGCCTATTCGCATTGTGATCTCCCAGGCGGAGGGCTAGCTGCGCAGGACTTCTCTCACGACCCGCTGCGCACTGGCGATCGCGCCGTGGACCGTCGCGTTCTGGCCATCGGATTCCGTGGCTTCCCCCGCGAAGAAGAGCGTCCCATCGAGCGGCGCCCCCAACTCCTCCCCCGCGACGCTGCCGCCGACAGCGGCATAGCTGTAGGCGCCGCACGAGAACGGATCGGCCTGCCAGTCGTGACTGAATCCGCCACGCAGTCCTTGGTGCAGCCGCACCGGGTCGATCCCCAAGACGGGGGTCACCGCGTCGACCGCGACGCGAACCTGCTGCGCCTCGCTGAGCCCGGCGAGAGCGCGCGCATGGAGACCCCCGGCCCAGGCCGTCACAACTGGATACGGCGGCGGGCGACTCACCCACCATGCCGGAAACGGTGGTTCGCCCGTGAGCAGGAAACCGTCGTCCGCAAGACGATCTTGTGTCGCCCAGACCTCGCTCTCGAGACACAAGCTGACCCGCACGGCCGCTCCCATCTCCAGCACGCGCAGCGCCTGTTCCTTGCCGGTCAGCGTCGGCGTGAAGTGGAGTGCTCCGGCCTTGAGCACGCCGAGTGGCACCGTGACGATCGCCTGCGGCGCCGTGAACTCCGCGCCGGCGGCGGTCCTGATAAGCACCCGCTTCCGCCGCCATTCGACGGCCGTCGCCACGACGTTGCACTGCACGTCGCAGAGCCGGGAGTCGATCCGTTGGAAGATGGCCGTCACGAGGCCGTCGTAGCCGTCGGCAAACCGGAACTGCCGGTCGGCCCCTGGTCGCCGGCAGTGTTGCGGATCAGCGCCTGCACGCTCATGCGCGCGGGATCGGCGGCGTGATAGCCCTCGACGAGACGCAAGGCTTGCGACTTGACGTCCGGCTCTACGGCGGCGCGCGCAACGAGCTGCTGGAAGGACTCGTCGGCAGCTCCGACCGACGCGAGGCCGAGCAGGCGATCCATGGCGGCGAAGTAGTCCGCGGGCTGGCGCGGCCCAGCGGTCCGGCCTGGTGCGCCCCGGCCTCCCTCCCGAAGCCGCAGCCCCGCTTCCTCGACGACTGTAAGAATCTCGGGGAAGGCTCCGTGCACGAACTCGGCTCCGAGCTCGACCGGGCCTTCGGCCGCGTGGTGCGTCAGGACGCGGCCACCGAGGCGATCCCGTGCCTCGAGCACCAGGACGCGCGTGCCCGCCGCCGCGAGCTCGCGCGCCGCAGTCAGGCCGGCGACGCCGGCGCCAATGATCACTACCTGTGGGTCGGTCATAAATCGTCTAGATTCGTCCTCGATGACCGATCGCGATCAGGTGGAACAACTGCGATCCTGCGGCGGATCGACCTTTCGGGAGCTATACGAAATCTACGCCGCGTCGATCGCGGTGCGGGAGCAGAAACCTGAGGAGTGGATCTGCGCGATGGTCCGCGCGCCCGAGTACTGGGTCGGCGTGATGAACGGGTCCGGCCACGTCGACGGCTTCAGCATCCTGTTCTTGCCGCCCACCGAGCGCTTCGCCCTTCTCGAGTACATGGCGGTGACGCCGCAGCGGCGTAATCGCGGTCTGGGGAGCGCATTGTTCAAGCAGACCGTGGTGCACGCCATGACGCCGCAGCACGCGAGCCTTCCCATCTTGCTCGAGGTCGACTCCGACCGTGAAGCGTCGGGCGACCGCGAGATGCGGACGCGCAGACAGCAGTTCTATCGGCGCCTGGGGTGCGTGCGAGTCTCCAGGCTGCACTACATCCTACCGTTGCCCGGGCAAGGCCCACCTCCCGAGATGGACCTGATGCTGTACTGGGCGGACCCCCTGCGGCCGCTTCCCAAGGGTGACCTGGAACGATGGCTCAGGACGGTCTATCGGGACGTGTACCGCTGCTCGTTTGACGATCCCCGGATCGTCCAGATGTTGCATGACGTGTCCGACCCCGTTCGACTCGAGTGAGGCTGAGAGGAGCGACCAGCGTGGCAGCGTTTGCCGACGGAACCGAAGTGATGACAATGTGGACGAAAGTCCAAATAATCGCCGACACCGGGGCAGGCCTCGGCATCGTCCTCACCCTGTTCTATTCGATCTGGAGCTTCCGGACGACTCTGCGGGACAGCTACTACGCTGAGCTGGACCGCGTCTATTTCGACCTGCTGCAGATCGGCCTGGAGCACCCCGATCTCCTGGACTTTCCGGCATCGCCCGATCCCAGCAACGCGCGGCGGTACGACGCCTACGCCTTCATGGTCTGGAACTTCGTGGAGACCGTGTATGACCGCTGCCAGGGGTGGTGGAAACGACGCCTGCGCGAGACCTGGTATCCGGTGATCGCGGCAGAGAACGCCCGGCACCGCGCCTGGTTCGACCGTCCTGAGAACCGGCTGAAATTCAAGGAGTCCTTTCGCCGGTTCATCGACGTGCATTACCCGACGCCACCCGCCGTCAAGCCGTCGAATGCCGATGCGCATGTCAGAGGCCCGTCCGTTTCTCCAGGTGTTCGGGGTAGCGCGCGCCCTGAATCGTGATCCGTGAGGCGGCGCTGTCGATGTCGCGGAGATCGTCGGCCGCGAGCCGGATTGCCGCGGCGCCGATGTTTTCTTCCAGGCGCGCCAGTTTGGTCGTGCCCGGGATGGGTACGATCCACGGCTTCCGCGCGAGCAGCCACGCGAGTGCAATTTGCGCCGGTGTCGCCTCCTTCTTCTCCGCAATGTTCCGCAGGACATCCACGATGGTCTGATTTGCCTTACGCGCCTCAGGTGTGAAGCGCGGCACGATGTTGCGGAAGTCCGATTTCACGAACGTCGTCTTCTCGTCGATCGCGCCCGTCAGGAAGCCCTTGCCGAGGGGACTGAATGGCACAAACCCGATGCCGAGCTCTTCCAGGGTTGGCAGCAGCTCTTCCTCGGGGCGTCTCCACCACAGCGAATACTCACTCTGCACGGCCGTCAGCGGCTGGACCGCGTGCGCGCGGCGGATCGTGCGCACGCCGGCTTCCGACATGCCGAAGTGCTTCACCTTGCCTTGCGCGATCAATTCTTTGACCGTTCCCGCCACGTCTTCGATCGGCACCGTCGGATCGACCCGGTGCTGATAATAGAGATCCAAAACGTCTGTCCGGAGCCGTTTCAGCGAACCCTCGACGCTCTGCTTGATGCGCTCGGGGCGGCTGTCCTGCACCTGTTGGCCGTTCTCGATTTTGATGCCGAACTTGGTGGCGATCACCACCTGCCGACGCACAGGCGCCAACGCCTCGCCGACGAGCTCTTCGTTGGTGTACGGACCGTAAATTTCGGCGGTATCGAAAAATGTGACGCCGCGTTCGACGGCCGTGCGGATGAGCGAGATCATCGCCTGCTTGTCCGGTGGGAGACCGTAGCTCTGGCTCATCCCCATGCAGCCGAGCCCCAGCGCCGAGACCTCGAGTTTGCTCTTCCCAAGTCTGCGCTTTTGCATTGATCGCTCCTTCAAGGCTTCACCATGACCTTGATCGCCTCGCGCTCGTTCATCGCCCGGTAGCCGTCGGGAACCGCGTCGAGACTGATGGCCCGGTCAAACACGCGGCCGGGTTCGATCCGGCCCTCGAGCACATCCGGGAGCAGCTCCTCGATGTACGCGCGGACGGGCGCGGGGCCGCCGCTGATCGTGAGATTGTTGTAGAACGCGGGCTCCGAATCGGGGATCGCCTGGTAATGCGGGACCCCGACGCGGCCGATGGCGCCACCCGCGCGGGCGATGCCGATTGCGGTGCGCATCGCTTCCTCGGTGCCGACGCATTCGAGAACCGAGTGGACGCCGTGGCCGCCGGTCAGCGCGCGCACGCGCTCGATCGCCGCCTCGCCACGCTCGCTCACGACGTCCGTCGCGCCGAACTCTTTCGCCAGCGCTGTCCGGTCGGGATGGTTGCCCAGAATGATGATCTGCTCGGCGCCGAGGCGCCGGGCCGCGATGACGCCGCAAAGCCCGACGGCGCCGTCACCGATGACGGCCACGCTCTTGCCGCGACCGACCTTGGCGGCGCGGGCCGCATGATGGCCTGTCCCCATCACGTCTGAGAGGGTGAGCAGCGACGCCATCAGCGCACCGTCCTCCGCGACGGGCAAAGCGAACAGTGTTCCATCCGCCAACGGGATGCGCAGTGCTTCGGCCTGGGCTCCGGGAACTTCAACCGTGCCGAAGAACCCTCCGCGCGTGCACGACGTGTGGAGTCCTTCGTGGCAGAAGGCGCAGGTGCCGTCGGAGAAGGCGAATGGCATCACGACGACGTGGCCGACTTTCAGAGTCCGGACGTCCGAGCCAACGGCCTCGATGACGCCGATCGCCTCGTGGCCCATCCGCCGAGGGGGCTCGCTCGGCGTCATCAGCTTGTACGGCCAGAGATCGCTGCCGCAGATGCAGGCGCGACTCACGGTGAGGAGCGCGTCGGTCGGCTCGATCAAGCGCGGATCGGGAACGTTTTCGATGCGAACGTCTCCCGCGCCGTACAGAATGGTTGCGCGCATCTCTTGGAGGCAATCCTAACCGGCCCGTGACCTTGGCAGAACCCCCGGAGGGCGCAGGGACTGTCGATGGACAATGCCACCCGCCGGCTCTTCATGGCGTGCGATACGGAGATGGTGGTGGTGAACGCCGATAACGGGGGCGTCGTCGCGCGCGTCCGGGTGCCCAGTCGGGCGGACGAAAACGCCTTCGACCCGGGCACCAAACTCGCATTTAACGCAAATCGAGCCGACAGCACCATGACGGTCGTGCACGAAGACACGCCGGACAAGTTCTCGGTGGTCGAGAAGGTTCCGACGGGTAGTGGCGCGCGCACGTGCGCGGTCGACGAAGGATACTTAGTGACGAAGGATACTTAGTATTGAAGGGACAAAGGTGAACTAATGGGGTCCCCCCGACTCCTCGACGAATCGGGGGGACGTTTGGGAGACCCCGACGGCCCCGTCACCAGGCGATTGCGTAATTGGAAAGCGCCTCAAAAATCAGTGCGAACAACGTCATTGAGCGTCACCCCCTCCCGGATTTTGAGCGGCTGTTGACAGGCGTCACCACGCGACGGCGTAACGCGAGAGAGCCTCCACCACCAGTTCGAGCAGCGTCATTGAGCGTCCACCCCCTTCCTGAGTGCGACCGGCGGCACAAGCGGCCCCTAACGACGCCACACGCCCGGCGGTGCGTTAGACGAACGGCAACGTGGCCCGCCGCCCTCACCGAAGTCTCAACACGTTGTTCCGGAGACGCTTAGGGGTAACGAAGTGAGCAAGCGCGAGCCGATCAGTTGTCGGCGTCACCTTCGATGACCGGAGGTAATCGCGGTCTGTGGACCCTGCGCGTCCCCGAGGCCGCGAAGCACTACCCCTGCGCCAAGACGTAACAGCCTCTTAATGACCCGAGTTGCGCGCGAGCTTGGCCAGCTGGTGCCGCGCCAAGCCGAGGCTGGCGCGTTCCCGGTCGAGGACGAGATGCACGAACATGTCCTCGCCGGCGCCGAGGACGCGGATCACGTGATACTGGTTGTCCACCGTGATCATGATGTCCTCGATGCCGTCGCGGAGCCGAAATGCGGCTTGCACGAGATCCTGGGCGATCCGCGCGGCCCGCTCCATGTCGAGCCCGCGCCCCACGGCGACGTGGCCGAGGACCGCCCCGCTCGTTGCGTCCACGAGCGCGGCGCCTATCGCGCCGTCAATCTTGAGGACGTCCGCCAGGATGTTGTCCGCGTGAACGTCCTCCTTCCGCTGCGTCTGGACGGCGCGCTCCTCTCCACCTCGCGATCGCGCTGACTCGTCGAGCAACCGCGCGGCCTCCATCAACACGTGCTGCAGCGGCTCCCGCACCGTGCGCTCCCGCGCCCGCCGCTTGTAAAAGATCTCGACCGAGGGATCGGGCCAGCCCAGGATCTCGTAGGTCGCCTCCAGACCATCCAGATGCCGGGTGTGCGCGTGCACAAAGGCACCCTCATCGAAGTACAAGCGGCCCTCACGCTGCGCTGCCTTGACGACGACCAGACCGCTCTTGCGCTCCACCTCGAGCAGCTGCAAGAGTCCGAACAGCGTGATCCCGGTGATGCGACCGACCGCCCTGGGGTCGAGCACCCGCTGCAGCTCGTCCGCGAGAGACACCACGTCCACCGGTTTCGAGAAGACGGCCGCGATGCCGTAGTCTTGCAGCCGCTGCCGCAGTTCCGCGTGGATCGGTTGACCGGTCATGACCGCGACCGGCAGCCGGACCTCCCGTTCGAAGAGCTCGGCGAGGAGCGTGAGCCCATCCATCACGGGCATCTGAAGATCGGTGAGGATCGCGTCCACGTGCTGCGTCGTGAGGAGCTCGAGCGCGTGTCGCCCATGCTCGGCGGGGATGACGGTAAAACCGCCAGTGCGGTTGAGCGCCCGGCTCAACGCACTGCGCACAAAATTGTCATCGTCCACGAGGAGAAGGCTCGACATCGGCTACAACATAGCCGCACCAGGCTGAGTGACGCGTGACGGTCTCGGAGCTAGGACCTCGGGGTTGGGGTTGCCGCTCTGTGTCGCCCCAACCGCAGCGCGCGGGCCACACTCTCCGCCAGAGCCCTCTCGACTCCGCCCGCAGCCTCCGTGGCATCCGAGTTGCGCCCCTCCGGGACACAACGCTATCGGAGGACTTCCGTGAAGCCCTGGCGTCTCTCTACCGTGCTCGGCACGTGCGCGGCGGCATGCATCATCGCCGCCTGCAAGTCCGACTCTTCTGGTCCTCGCGCCTCGGTCCCGCCGCCGCACGCATTCACCGCGAACCCGCGCCTCCACGTGATGCTGCCCAAGGGCCAGGTCCGCGCCGGTCCGCTGCGGGACGGGGCGGCGCCGGGGGACAACGGCATCTATTACCACGGCGGCCCGGTGATCTTCGCACAAAACGTCGCGGCGATCTACTGGTCGAGCCGCACGATCTACCAGGGCGGCCCCATCCCCGGCACCACCGGTCCCGGCAGCGACGACGGATCGCTGATCGGCTACTTCCTGAACAACCTCGGCGGCTCGCCCTACTACAACATCAACACCACCTACACCGACGGTGCGGGTGTCCCCATCGCCAACAGCGTGACCTACACGGAATTCTGGGCGGCGAACGACAACGTGCCCCTGCCACTCGTGCCCGTCATCGATCTGCAGATGCAAAACCAGATCATCGAGGGGTTCACGACCGGCAAGCTGACCTACGACCCCAACACGCTGTACCTCATCTTCAGTGACGCCCAAGTGAACCTGGGCGGGGCTTTTGGCATCGTGTACTGCGCCTACCACGGCAACTTCGACTGGAACGGCAACGACGTGAAATACGCCGCCATGCCGCACGATATCGACTTCTTCGATTGCAACGCCCTGAACGGCTCGCCCAACGACGACCCGGCGGCCGACGCGGAGGTCAACACCCTCGCGCACGAGACCGAGGAAACGAATACGGACGAGGACCTGAACGCCTGGTACGACAACGCCGGCAACGAGAACGCCGACAAGTGCGCCTGGAACTTCGGCGCCACCTACACGACCGCGAACGGGTCCACGGCGAACATGCAGATCGGTACCAAGGACTTCCTGGTGCAGCAGAACTGGATCAACGCCAACGGTGGGGGCTGCCGGCTCAGCTGGTGAGATGTCGTCTGCCTGGCTTCCTTGACATGCAGACGCATTTCGTCGTTATTGCCACGACGATGGCGAATCGTACGAGCAAGGCCTGCCTCTGTAGCGGGCCCCGTTCCTGGGGTCCGGCAGTGGCGTTGATTTCGTAATAGCGTAAACGGCTTCACGAATCTCGCGACCGGCTGCGGCCCCGGAACTTGGGCTGTAGCCGGTCGCGTTCTTTTCCGAATACCTGAATTACAACGTTCGCAACAGGAGGACACAATGCCTGAGACTGTGGCACCCGTCGCCGACATCGAGGCGCGCGGGTATGCACACCCCGAGGTCCTGGTCTCGACTCAGTGGGTGGCCGATCACCTTGCCGACCCCGACGTCCGCATCGTCGAGTCGAACGAGGACGTCTTGCTGTACGAAACGGGACACATTCCTGGAGCGGTAAAAATCGACTGGGTCGCCGACCTCAACGATCCCTTGATCCGCGACTACATCGACCGTCCACGATTCGAGCGGCTACTGCGGTCGAAGGGAATCAACGAGGGCACCACGATCGTCTTCTATGGCGACAAGAACAACTGGTGGGCGACGTATGCGTTCTGGGTGTTCCGGCTCTTCGGCGTGAAAAACCTGCGGCTGATGGACGGCGGCCGGCTGCGCTGGGCCGAAGAGGGCCGCGAGCTGGTGACCGCCGTGCCGCGTTACGCCGAGGGGGACGTCATCGTGAAGGACCGCGATGACGTCCGCAGTCGGGCGTTCCGCGAGCAAGTGTTGGCGCACGTCAAGAGCGGGAGGCGATTGGTGGACGTGCGCAGTCCCGAGGAGTATCGCGGTGAGCGGATGCACATGCCCGAGTATCCTAACGAGGGCGCACTCCGCGGCGGCCATGTTCCGGGAGCGCGGAGCATTCCGTGGGGACGGGCGATCACCCCGGAGACGCACACCTTCCGACCCGCGAACGAGTTGCGGACGATTTACCAGGAAGAAAACGGACTCAAACCTGGCGACGACGTGATCGTCTACTGTCGGATCGGCGAGCGCTCGTCACATACGTGGTTCGCGCTGACGTACCTGCTTGGGTTTGGGAACGTCCGCAACTATGATGGCTCCTGGACCGAGTGGGGCAACCAGGTGAAAGCGCCGGTGGAGAAGCCGTAATGGATCGGGAAGCGCGGATCGCCTGGCTGGTCGACCACAACCAACGACCGCGCCATCGAGGTAAACTCCCGGATGCGGATGCGAGCGTACCGGGTGGCAACCCCGGATGCGGCGACGTGATCACGATGTACCTCAAGGCGCAGGAGGGCGAGGACCGCGTCACGGCCGTCAGGTTCGAGGGAGTGGGTTGCACGCTGAGCCAGGCGGCCGCGTCGATCCTCGCCGAGCGCATGAACCGGCTGAAGCCGACGTTCGCGGAGGTCCTCGCCTTCTCCTACGAGGAGATGCTGGACCTCCTCGGGCGCGACATCGCTTCGTCCCGCCCGCAGTGCGCGACGCTGGCGCTCGGCACGCTGAAGGGTGCCGTCAAAACGGTGGAGATGAACCGGAAGCTGCGGGCGGCTGGCCATACCGATGAGGAAATCGGCGAGCTCCGCCGCGCGATCGCGGCGCAGGCCGAGGGGACCGGTCTCGTCATCGGGGAAGGGGCCGAGCAGGCGGCGCG
>Ga0209239_1002131_pt1 | contig 11830 bp, 8 predicted proteins | sample GraSoi013_2_20cm_FD_185824 | JGI IMG/M metagenome (GOLD analysis project Ga0209239, IMG submission 185824) | Grasslands soil microbial communities from the Angelo Coastal Reserve, California, USA - Sample 10_02_2013_2_20cm (SPAdes) (version 2) | ecosystem: Environmental > Terrestrial > Soil >...
CTCCGACGGATAAGCGAGAGACCGAAGAACGGATACAGAGGATCGTCAACGCTTTCTTCTTCGGCCTGACGATATTTTCCGTCGCATTCACCTACTTCGTCCTTTCCGCGAGGGCGCAAGATCACCATCCGCCCCGGTACGCGCAACTTCAGGAGCTTTCTACAGCATCTGGATAGTGGCCGACTACCAAGCCGTGCCGCAACAAAATAGACTGCTATAAAGAGCTGAGTTCGTATGATATTCGATGCAACCGAAATGCCCTCGCATATTGGTTTGGAGAAGCGAGATTATGGTAGGAGGGCGACGCCGGATTCTCGTCATTGAGGATGACCCGGAAACGGCCGGGCAGCTTGTGGATTTCCTCTCGACGAGGGGCTATCAAGTTGATCTGGCTAGCGACGGTAATGATGGATTGAAACGCGGAAGTTCGGCCGACTATGCCGTTTTGACGATCGATCGCATGCTTCCGGACATCGATGGTCTTGCGGTCATACGGCGCCTCAGGGAAGGTGGGATCGTCACGCCCGCTCTGATCATCAGCGCACTCGGCGAGATCGACGATCGGGTGCGTGGCCTCCGTGCTGGTGGCGATGATTATCTCGTCAAGCCATTCGCGTTTACGGAATTGCTGGCGCGGATCGAGGCTCTTGCCCGACGCAGTGCTACCGTCGTCAGGGAAACGGTGCTACGCGTCGGCGACCTCGAGCTGGATCTGGTGGCGCGGACAGTGAAGCGCGCTGGCCGGAAAATCGAACTGCTGCCACGAGAATTTCAGGTTCTCGAGTACCTGGTTCGCAATGAAGGCCAGGTTGTCCCCCGGGCCATGCTGCTACAGCATGTATGGGATCTCCACTTTGACCCCACGACCAACATCATTGACGTGTATGTCGGGCGCGTCCGCCGAAAGGTCGACGGTCAGCAAGCCTATCCGCTCATCCATACTATCCGCGGCGTCGGGTTTTGTGTCCGTGCTCCTTGCTAAGACCCTACGGTCGTCTACGTTCAAGTGGGCGCTGATCTGGATCACGATCTTCGGCGCCGTGGTCATTGCGCTTTTCAGCTATGTCTATTGGTCCACTGCCACTTATGTGCGTGGCAGATCGGATCGTGTTATCGCGGCGGAGCATGCCATCCTGCGAAAAATCTACGACGGCGCGGGACGCGGCGGTCTGATTGCCGCGATCGACGATCGAATCGCCGGTGGACGTTTCGAAAGCGGCGTCTACCTCCTCGCCGACCCGTCCTTGGCTCCCTTAGCGGGTAACCTCAAGGTTTGGCCATCGACCTTGAAGGGCTCCAGAGGATGGGAAGACTTCAGTGCGCGCGAGTGGAAGCCGGATGCGGTGAACCCTCCGGTGCTGCGAGCGACATTCGATACGCTCCCGGACGGCGGTCATTTGCTGGTCGGAAAAGAGATCGACGATCTCGATGAGTTCGCGAACAAGATCAAAACGGCCCTTCTCGGAGGCGTCGCTTTGATATTTATTCTTGCGGCGGTGGCCAGCGTCTCCGTCACGCGGCGCACGGTGGGGCGGATCGAAGCCATTAACACGATCAGCCGAGCCATCATGCAAACCGGCCTCGGCAAGCGGATACCCCTGCGCGGGACACGGGACGAATGGGATCAACTCGCTGAGAACCTCAATTCGATGCTCGGGCGCATTGAAGCGTTGATGGCCGAGGTGAAGCAAGTTTCCGACAATGTAGCGCACGATTTGCGGACGCCTCTGACCCGCATGCGCGGACGGCTGGAGAAGGCCAACGCGCGCCAACGTAACGGCGACTATGACCAGTCGTTGATCGACGACACCATGGCGGATCTCGATGCTGTCTTGCGCATGTTCTCCTCGCTCACGCGAATATCTCAAATCGAGGCGGGCGATCAAACTTCCGCGTTCCGCACCGTAAACTTGTCAGAGATTGCAAGCGAGGTCGTGGAGCTGTTCGATGCCGCCGCGGAAGAGAAGCATGCGCATCTCGATGCTGTCGTAGATCAACGAGTGCTTGTTACGGGCGATAGAGACCTCCTGTTCGATGCCGTGGCCAATCTTGTGGACAACGCCCTCAAATATGGCCGTGAAGCCGGTCGGGTGACCGTGGAGGTCACTCAGAATGGCGGTGCCGTGATTTCTGTCGCCGATGATGGACCCGGAATCCCCGAAGATGAATGCCAACACGTCTTCAAGCGCTTTTACCGGTTGGAACGGGGTCGGCGCACTCCCGGCAACGGGCTCGGCCTCAGCCTTGTCGCTGCCGTTGCCCGTCTCCATGGGGCTCGCATCGAGATGATGGATAACAGGCCGGGCCTCAAATGCCGACTTTGGTTTCGGTTGCCCGCGATGTCGTGACCGCGAATGCCGTTCGCCTTTGTGAAGGCTGGGGGCAACGTGACACAGTTGGTCGCCCTCCGGAGCGTAATAACTTCTCAACAACCGATAGCGGCCGCCTGTCGAGATGTAAACCTGATGTAGGCAGCCAGCCTGCGTGCAAGGCGCACCGCGATCACCGCAGCGCAAGTGTTCGAAATGCAAAACAAGGACCCGCGAATTCTCAAAATAACCGGCGAATTGGTGTTCCGCTCGTGAGCCCCTGCACATACGCGCTAAAGCGTTACGAATTTCTGCGGGCAGCCCATCGAGATGCTGAGGATTCCAACGGTCCTCAAGATGTAAACCACCACGAGCGAATGCCGGCGATGCTTGGCTAGTTGTCGCAAGCAGCCCGATAGCGATCAGAGCGCGCTTCATCATTTGGCTCCGTTTGGACAACAGGTGTGCGGGAAGAGGCAACGCCCGCAGGAGGTGTTTCCATAAATTGTGCGCGCGTTTCCGTAAATTATGCGCACTAACAATTCTGCGCATTGCGTGATTGACATAGTATCGGAGGGCGCAGCGCACTCACGCGCGAGCGGGTTCGTCAACGTTATTGCGCCGTTTTTTTTTCTTCGACCGCTTGCTTGTCCCGCCATGCGCTCCTCCCGGCGAGCGGAACATCAGGCCCCGCTTGCGCGGGCCCGAGACGAATCAAGCCTCACATCGGCGGCGTGATCCCGTCGCGGCCGACCGAGATGGCGGCCGCTTCGAGCGTGCCGTCCTCCTTCCTGTTGGCGGCGGAGATGAAGATTTTGGCGCCGGGCTTGAGCTCGTTCTTGTCGGCCGGCACGTAAGTCACGATGGTCGTGTTCGGCGCGACCACGATCTTCTTCTCTCCATCCTTATACTTCAGCGTGATCTCGTCACCCTGCATGCCTTTTACCATCTGCGCGACCGTGGCGTTGGTCATGGTGCTGTTCGGCATCAGATCCCACGGACGATGCCCCTCGCCGGTGCCGCGTAAGGCCTCCGGGAAAATGTGGATTTCCACGGCCTTCTGGCTGCCGTCGGCCTGCGGCATGCCGGTGACGCCGATGAACGAATTCTGCTTGATATCCGATAGCGGGGCCTTGATGATGCCGCGGACCGCGACGTTGTCCGTCATTTTCACCTTGTAGGTAGTCTGGCCGTCCCGCGACTTGACCGTCAGCATCGGTCCATCGACCCCTTCGACGGTGCCGCGTACCCGCACCGTGGGCGATTGCTGCTGGGCAAAGGTCGCGGATGTGGCAAGGAGCAGGGCAAAGCCCGCAGCGCCGAAAGCGCGCCGTGTCATCTCGTCCATTGTGATCCTCCCGAACTCTCGCCGGCCGATGAATGCCGGCCACCGAATGAACAACCCGCCGCATTCACGCATGTTCCAGCCGCCCCGCGGGTGCGATGGAACCTCCTGCTTTCCAGAACAGCGATGTCAGGCAGGTGTAAGGAATCCAGCGCAGAGTGTCATTCTCTGCCGGTCCAAGATCCCTGCAGCCCATTTTGGCAGACGCTGACGATTTTGAATCGTCTCACCTTCGGGTGATTTTTCACAGGCTCTTTCGCGGGAGGACAGGGCATGAGCTGATCATTCGGATTCAGTATCATGCTGCCATAGCCGGGCCGGCAGGCACCGTGAACTGAAAGAGGGCGCCGCGGGGCACGTCCGCGCTCGCCCACAATTGTCCGCCGTGCGCTTCGATGATCGACCGGCTGATCGACAACCCCAGCCCCAAACCGTTCGGCTTGGTCGTGTAGAAGGATTCGAACAGGCGCTCGAGAGTCGCTGGGGCCAAGCCCGGACCCGAATCCCGCACCGCGACCAGCACGCCCTCGTTCTCGGCTTTCCGGGTGCTGATCAGCAATTCGCGCGTCTCCTCGCCCGCGCTCATTGCCTCGAAGGCGTTGATGATCAGATTGAGGATCACTTGTTGCAGTTGCACCCGATCGCCTTGAACGAGCGGCAAGCCGTCCGCGAGGTCCGGCCGCACCGAGACGCCGTTCTTCACCGCTTCGCTATGGATGAGATCGATCACCTCCCGGATCGCTTCGTTGATGTCCAAGCGATCCTCTCGGGGCGGCGCTTTTTTGATGTGATCACGAATCCCGCCGATGACGTTGCCCGCTCGATGGCCGTCCTTGACGATGCAAGCGAGCGTCTCCCGCACCTCCTCCAGATCCGGCGATCGACCATCCAGAAAGCGCAGTGCCGCCTGGGCGTTGATGATGGTGGCGGTGATGGGCTGTTTCATTTCATGGGCGATCGACGCCGTGAGCTGTCCCATGGCTGCGACGCGGTTCGCATGCGCCAGCTGCATCTGCATCTCGCGGTAGCGGCGCTCGCTCTCGCGTGCTTCCGCTTCCGCCCGCTTGCGCTCGGTCAGATCGAGCACGAACGCGACGCCCTCGTTTCCACCTCCTTCGAAGGTCGCCGCCCCGATCAGCACAGGCACGCGGCTGCCGTCTTTCCGCAAATATTCCTTCTCGAATGGTTGCGCGATCCCGGTACGCTTTAGCTCGTCCACCGCCAGCGCGTCGCGGTCGCGCCATTCCGCGGGCGTCATGTCCGTCCAGCGCGCGCGACCCGAAACGAGATCCTCACGGTCATATCCGACCATGCGGAGAAACGCATCGTTGGCGTCGAGGACCTGACCCTGCAGATTCCAGATGACGATTCCAATGATGTTGGCTTCGACCAGGCGCCGGATCTTCGCTTCGCGCTCTTCGAGCCCTCTGTGCAGCGTTGTCAACCATCGCAAATCAGACTGCAATACCTCGCGCCACTGCATTAGGAGCTTAAGGTACAATTCGCTATATTCGTTCCTTTTGCTATCGAGAATGCAAATCGTCCCGAATATCTCGCCATCCGGCCAACTGACCGGGACACCCAGATAAGAGATCATCCCCAGTTTGATGTCAGGGTTCGATTTCCACGCCTCGTCCCCGAGCGCGTCAGGGACAAGTAGCGGCTGACGGGTTTTCATCACGGTCTCGCAATAAAGACCCGTGTTGAGGGGTGCGAGTTCGTCCGGTTCGTAAGGGTTCCCCTTGGACTCGCTGGATACAAACACTTTGATGTATGGGGGCTCTACTCGCATGATCAAGGCGGAGGGAACGTGCACGATTGCGGCCAGCAGATCCACGATCTCTTGCCACTTCCGGACGATGTCCGACGGCACTTGAATAGACTGTGGCATCGTCAAGCTTCTTGCCGAAGAATGATGTGCTTGCGCTGCCCGGGTGCGCTCAAAAAGTAATCTATCACAGATGCCGACGCTGCGCTCTAGAAACAAATGCGTGCAGCAGCCGGCCATCTTTAGGGCGCTCGCGGTCCTGAAGGGCTCCTTCATCCGACGACGGCTCCGATCTCGTGGAATGCCGAAGGCACAATCCCGCAAGTCGTAAGGCGCAGCCTTAGCTGCGCCGGGCGACCCAAACCAAAGTATGAGCAGCGCAACCCAAGTATGGGTGTGACCAAACGCGAGTATGTGTGGCCCAAACTACCGAGTCAGCCGCATCAACCTGCGTACGATTGAGGGATTCGGCGGTGGCTGACTTAATCGCAGGCGAGGGCAGGGGCTCCATGGAGCCGACAGAAAGGGTGCGACACCATGTTGACCTACTCGCAAGCTTCCAATGCGGCACGGCGTATCAATTTCGACGAGACTTACGCCCGCGCCTTCAACGATTCACGGCCTGGACCAGGGGTAAAGCTGCTGCGGTTCGACGGCCGCTTCGAGAACGGCGGGCAGCCGAGCAATGGCCGAGCCCGGCGGCTACCTGAGGCCATGTCAATGGCCACGCGATCGAGATCAGTCCTGCCGATGTCGTCAGTCGCCGCGCAAGCACGTGGGATGGCATCAAGGTCGAGGTGGTCCAGTCCGTCACCCACGACCAGGTCGAATTCCGCTTCCGTGCACCCTGTCACTTGCTGCTCGTCTACGAAGAAGGCGTTCGCGACGAGGGCGAGACGGCCGTCGGCGGTCTGCCGCCTTCGACCCTGCGAACGCTCAGGCGCAAGCTCACCTTCGTTCCTGCCGGTCATGAATATCGCGAGTGGCAACGCCCCCGCGTTCGCAGCCGGATCATCTGCTTCTATTTCGACCCCGCCAAGCTGCCGATCCATTCCGATGCGAGCCCGACGGCAGCCTCGCTCGCCCCCCGCTTGTTCTTCGAAAACAACGTGCTGTGGGACACGGCGGTCAAGTTGGCCATCGCAATGGAGGATGGCTGCGAATCCGAACACTATTGCGAAGCGCTTGGCGTCGTCGTCGCGCATGAGCTGCTGCGCATGCACGTCAATCTCCAGCGCCGCAGGCCGCCGGCGCGTGGCAGCCTTGCCGTCTGGCAGCAGCGTATCGTCGCCGCCTACATCGAAGAGCATCTCGCCGAGCCGATTCCACTCAATGTGCTGGCAAAGCTCGTGCATCTGAGCCCGTACTATTTCTGCCGCGCCTTCAAACAGTCGTTCGGCATTCCGCCGCACCGCTATCACATCAAACGCCGCATCGAACGCGCCAAGACACTGTTGGCCGATCCGGCGTCGTCAGTGACCGACGTCGCGCTCGAGCTCGGCTTCAGCGAGACGAGCTCGTTCTCGGCGGCATTTCGCCATACCGCCGGTACCACTCCAAGCGAGTATCGCCGCACGCTGGCATGAAGCCGCGCGCTCGCGAAAACGGAGGTTTATGATGCAAGCCGCAGCTCTGGTTTCCGCGGGCACCAGCCGTTATCTCGAGGAAATTCGCCGTTATCCGATGCTGGAAGCGGAGGAAGAATGCGTGCTGGCGACGCGCTGGCGCGAACAGGGCGACGCGGACGCCGCGCACAAGCTCGTCACCAGCCACCTGCGCCTGGTGGTCAAGATTGCCGTGGGCTATCGCGGCTACGGGCTACCGGTCTCCGAGATCATCTCCGAGGGCAATGTCGGGCTGATGCAGGCGGCCAAACGCTTCGATCCGCAGCAGGGCTTTCGGTTCGCCACCTATGCCATGTGGTGGATCAAGGCGGCGATCCATGAATACATCCTGCGCTCGTGGTCGCTGGTGAAAATCGGCACCACCGCCAACCAGAAGAAGCTGTTCTTCAACCTGCGCAAAGCAAAGAGCAAGATCGCGGCGTTGGAAGAAGGCGACATGCATCCCGATCAGGTCAAGTTGATCGCGCAGCGCCTCGGCGTCACCGAGCGGGACGTCGTCGAGATGAACCGGCGGCTCGGCGGCGACGTCTCGCTCAACGCGCAGATGCGCGACGATCCGGATTCCGGCGAGTGGCAGGACTGGCTCGTCGACGAAGGCTCTGCCGACCAGGAATCTCGCGTTGTCGAGAGCGAGGAGTCCGAGAACCGCAAGAAGGCGCTTGCCGAAGCGCTGTCCGTACTCAACGCGCGCGAGCGGCGCATCTTCGAGGCACGCCGCCTCGCGGAAGACCCGAGGACGCTCGAGGACCTGGCCTCCGCGTTCGGCATCTCACGCGAGCGCGTGCGGCAGATCGAGGTGCGCGCCTTCCAGAAGGTGCAGCGAGCCGCGCAAATCGCGATCGCCCACGCCCAACCTTCGTTCGCGCTTCATTAACGCATCTTGATTTGTGGGATCAGCGCGAGCGGCGAACTCGATCCTACCCTCCCCGCAAAGGGGGGGCAGACTGAGTGCGCTGCGTGAGTATCCATCAACCACACCTCACTTAACACGCTCGAACCGTGCCGGCGCGCCCGCCGCATCAGCGCAATCCAAAAACAATGTGAGCAAGACTCACCGCGCGCTGCGTTCGGTCCGTGACTATTACGTAATGATCGATCCATCGGGAGGTTGCGGCGATGATGCTCGATCCATCCATCCGAGAGCCGCTGGTCGCGGCGATTCCCAAGCTGCGCGCCTTTGCCATCTCGCTCTGCCGGGACAGAGAGCGGGCGGAGGATCTCGTTCAGGGTGCGCTGTTGCGAGCCTGCGCCAATATCGGCTCGTTCGTGCCCGGCTCGAATATGGACGCGTGGCTGTGCGCCATTCTGCGCAATCACTTTTATTCGGAATATCGACGCCAACGCAGGGCTTCGCGCGCAGTCGACAGCCTCACCGACATGGAGGCGACAAGTCCGCAGCAGATGCCCAGCGTGGAATACAGCGAGCTTTGCGCCGCCTTGGCGAAGCTTGACCCGAAGCCGCGCGAAGCCCTCATGCTGGTTGCCGCCTCCGGGTTTTCGTATGGCGAGGCGGCCAGCCTGTGCGGCTGCCCGGTCGGGACGGTCAAGAGCCGAGTCAACCGGGCGCGGAGCGAGCTCGCCCGCATGCTGTCGATCGACGGGCCGGAAGATTTCGAGGCCGATGCCGTGTTCAGCGCCGCCATCGCCAGCGCAGATCGCGTACCGGCGCAGGCCTAGGCCTTGGTCTCATATCGATCTGCGGTCGGAGGCGCCCCAGATTTTGGACCTCGCCCCGGTTTGTGATCCCGAGCGGAGAATCATCAAAGGCGCTGTGGCCGCTATGTATGCTGTGGCCTTTATATATAATGTGTGACCTTGATTAAAGGACTCGCCGAACCGAGTCTAAGTCTTCGAAGGGGGAGTGCGGGGTGGAAATGCCGCCTGACGCTCGAATGGAGGTACCGCCAGCGCGGCCGATGAAAGCCGCGCCTGAGCCTCCGGCGCAACCGGCGCCTGAACCGCCGAGGGAGGCAGGGAAGCATCGGCTGCCTGCGTCTTCCCGTGTTCCGGCGATCATCGTCGGCGTGGTTATCGCCGCCGTCGCCGGCCTGTCGATCTGGTACCTGGTGCGGCCGCAACCGCTGCTGGTGCAGGGCGAAGTCGATGCGACGCGGTTCGACATCGCGGCGCGCGTCGACGGGCGCGTGGGGGAGATTCCCGTTGAGCGCGGCCAGAACGTCGCGGCAGGCGCGGTGCTGGTCAAGATCGACAACCCCGAGACAATCGCCAAGCACGAGCAGGCGCTGGCCGCCAAAATCGTGGCCGAGGCGCAGCTCGCCAACATCAATGTCGGCACCCGCGCTGAGGTCATTGCCGCGCGCAAGGCCGCGCTCGAGCGTGCGCAAGCGAGCGTGGTATTGGCGCAAAAGACCTATGATCGCGTCAGCCAATTGGCCGAGCATGGGAATGCCCCGATCGCCCGGCTCGACCAGGCGACCGATTCCCTGCACGAAAGCCAACGGGCCACGGACCAGGCCAAGTCGGCCCACGAGCAGGCCGTCAACGGCTACACGCGCGAGGAGCATGAGATCGCCGAGGCGAATGTCGGCAAGGCCATCGCCGACATCAAGGCCGTGCAATCGATCATCGACCAGATGGTGATCTACGCGCCGGTAGCTTCGCAGGTCTACAAGCGCAACGTAGAGCCCGGCGAATACGTTTCGCCCGGCGTGCCGTTGGTGACGTTGATCGATCTTAACGACATGTGGGTCCATTTCGATCTGCGCGAGGACCTGCTTAAGACGCTCAAAGTCGGGGACCGGTTCGGCGTGCGAATTCCGGCGCTCGGCGATCGCCACATCACCGTCGAGGTCAGGCTGATCGCCGCGAAGGGCGAGTATACGAGCTGGCGCGCCACCCGGGCGACCGGCGATTTTGACCTGCGGACGTTTTCGATCCGCGCCTACCCCGTCGACAAGGTGCCGGAGCTGCGGCCCGGCATGAGCGCCTATATGGACCACCGGGCGCGTCGATGAGGCCGGCGCCGAAACCCGGGTTCCTGCTGGTCGCCAGACGCGAATGGCGATGGCTGCTGCACGACCGCGTGGCCCTCATATTGATCTTCGGCGTGCCGTTGTTCGCTTTCGCGGTCCTGACCGCGGTGTTCAGTCAGCCGGTGATCCGCGAGCTCGGGGTGGTCGTCGTCGACGCGGACCGATCGGAGACCTCGCGCGCCTTCGTCGAACAGGTGGCTGCGTCTCCCAGTCTCAGCATTGTCGAGCGCGCCGGCGATCTCGCGTCGGCGGCGCGCGCGATCCGGGCCGGGGACGCCATTGCCGCAGTCTATATCCCGGCCAATTTCGAGCGCGACCTGAAGGCCGAGCGCCGGCCGCAGGTCGTCGCATTCTACAATCAGCAGTTCCTGACGGCCGCGGGCGTGGCGGCGGCGGGTCTGAGCGACAGCCTCGCCGCCGCCAGCGCGACGTCCGTGGCCCACGCGGCGCCAAAAGCGTCCCGCATCGGGGCGCTCGTTGCCGAGACGATCGTGCTGGTCAACCCGGAGAAGAACTACGCACAGTTCCTATTGCGCGCGCTGCTGCCGATGGTCCTGCACGTGGTTATCGCCCTTGCCGCGGGCTACGCAGTGGGATCCGAGTTTCACCGGCGCAGCATGCGCAGCTGGCTTGCCTGCGCGGGCGGCAACCCGATCGTCGCGCTCGCGGGCAAGCTTGCGCCCCTGTTCGGGATTTTCTTTCTCATGATGCTATCGATGCCGCTCATCTTGGAGGGACTGCTCGGCATTTCGTTCAAGGGCGACGTTCCGATGATGATGGTCGCAGCATGCCTGCTGATCGTCGGCTACCTGGCGCTGGGAGCGCTGATGCAGCTCCTGCTGCGTGACCTCGCGAGCGGCCTCGGGCTCACCGGTCTCGTGGTCTCGCCCGCATTCGGCTATGCGGGCGTGGGGTTCCCGCTGCTGGGCATGAACGCATTTGCCCAATTCTGGGGCGCGATCCTGCCGCTGCGCTGGTACATGGCGGTGCTGCTCGGGCAGGCGGCGCGCGGATTGCCGCTCTCCGAATCCGCGCGCCCCTTCGCTGTGTTGGCGGGGCTCGCCGTGCTCTACACGCTGCTCGCGTTCCTGCGCCTGCGCTCAATCGCGAGCAGCATGCCCCGCGTAGCGCCCGTGCCGGTCCCGGCGGCAGTATCCGCCCCCCCGCGCGGCATTGGCGGAGCCTTCGCCGCCGAGTGGGGGCGCGTGCTCGCGATCCGCGGCGCCTTTATCCTGCTGGTGCTGGCGCCGCTGGTCTACGGCTTCTATTACCCGCAGCCCTATCTCAACCAGATCCTGCGCAAGATCCCGATCGCGGTCGTCGACAACGATCAGAGCGAGCTGAGCCGCGGCATCGTGCAGACACTGGATGCGAGCGGCGCGGTCGAGGTCGCGGTTCGCGCCGAGACGCTCGCCGGGGCGCGCGCGGCGATCGATCGTGGCGAGGCCTTCGCCGTGGTCGGCATCCCGCCCCGGACGCAGCGCGACGTGCTCAAGGGCGACACCGCCCGCCTTCCGATCTATGCCGATGCCACCTACCTGTTTCTCTTCAGAACAATGTCGAGCGGCATCTCGGTTGCGATCGATACGCTGTCGTCGGAGCTCACCGCCGGCGGCGCGCGCACCGACGGCAGCCTGGCCAAGGCGGCGCTGGCGGCCACCAGCCCCGCCGACATCCTGCTGCAGCCGATCTTCAACCCGGTCGGCGGCTACGCGAGCTACATCGTGCCGGCCGCCTTCGTGTTGATTCTGCAGCAGACGCTGCTGATCGGCTCCGCGATGCTGACCCGC
>Ga0209239_1002133_pt1 | contig 11827 bp, 12 predicted proteins | sample GraSoi013_2_20cm_FD_185824 | JGI IMG/M metagenome (GOLD analysis project Ga0209239, IMG submission 185824) | Grasslands soil microbial communities from the Angelo Coastal Reserve, California, USA - Sample 10_02_2013_2_20cm (SPAdes) (version 2) | ecosystem: Environmental > Terrestrial > Soil >...
CATTTCTCATTGCCATCATCAGAAGGCTCAGACACCAGGACATTACAGTAATCCCACCCATCTGAAACAGCAGCAATAATCTCAACGAGAACTGCAAGCGTTGTCCCTCTCGTAATATCCAGTTGATTGATAAAGGCGGCTCTCAAAAGTGTCGAAAGTCCAGGGAATTCCCCTAGCTGTATAGGTTTGTCATTTCCCATACGCTTTTCAAGAGCTTCATCAATGGTCATAATAGATGGTTGTTGGATATTCGACTCCGGCAAACCCAGCACCACTTGATAGAGTTGACCAACAGGATCTTGCAGTGTCAGGAAGTACCAATTGTTCTGAGGCAACTTTCTGGCTACTGCAGGTCGGTTTTTTTGAAGCTTTACGAAATCCGTATAGACATACAATTTGAAATATGCATCGGAGACAGCCAGAGTCCATGCTTCATTTTCCAACAGCGTACGAGCCCGGTCCCATGTCAATTTACTGAGATAAGCTTCTTCTGTAGTCTGAACCACTGTACGGATGCCGATCAAACATTCTGGCGGAGTCATCTCAGCCCCGCCAAATCCCAGGGCGGTTATCAACGTCCCCAAAGCGCGATTACGCAGAAGCGCGTAAGCTGAATTAACCGAAGTGGGTGGTGGTGAGGTTTGTAGTTCTTGCGTGTTTGTGCGAAGCGTTTGCACACCTACTACGTCACTATGCCCATCTCCTTCAGAAAAGCTCAGTAGCCATCCCTTGATCTCTTTGACACTAATATACCCATCTGTTTTCAGAAGTTCTACAATCAAGGCGCGACGAACGTCATCTGGCGTATAGCGCCAGCTTGTTCTTATTTCTCCACCGGATTCCTGCGGCTTTAGTATGCCCTGGTTACGCAGATAGTTCACCTTTGTCTTCGTCATCTCTTCATGAGGTGATGGGAGATGGCTATTGAGGTAAGTGACAAGTTCAGGAGTTGAGAACTGTGTACCAGGTTGAAGGTCGGCTGTGAGCCGCTTTGCTTCTTGCCAGTATTTTCTGATGGTGATGGAATCTAAGCTCATGTAGATCCACTCCTTCTACCAATACCTTCAGATCATACGAAAAACATCTTAGAAGAACTGCTTTTTAACAATGTTCTTGCAAACAAAATATCATTAAAGCTTCTTGTTAAGAATAGCTTTATATTCTAAATTACTAAGTGTGCTATGATTATATACCCTATGTCAAGATAATAGCAGAACAATCTAGCTAGATGCAAAAACTGCAATGTTCGGCTTAAATCTTCTCAATACATTAGTTGAATGAGGTAGATGTTTCATTATAATTCATAGTATTTCAGTAAGCAAATTTAATGTTCGTTGAAATGAATCAGTTTCCTTCGCAAATATCACGCCCGCTTTAATCAAGCAGCGACAAATTTTGGAATATGTTCATGTTTTTAATGTGATCATCAATTCCTACAAATTTGTAAGTATATGCTTATTAGGATACTTTTGACTTCCAATTTTCATTGACTTGCCAAAATCCATATGTTAATATAATCTTATAAGGTTATCTTTTCAAATTTGTATTGATAGCGAAACTAAAAGCCTATAAATGTAGCTAATCAAAGAGCTTTGCTCCATAGTAGATTGAGGAGGTTTTGCCATCCGAAACCGGATCAGTGAGTAATCAAGCAATGAAGCAGTCGTGGGTGATCGTAGAACATCAATGAAGATGCTTTGTGAAAAAAGCCCTTTTAGCTCGAGTGCTCTTTAGAGCCAATATCCGGTATGCAATATCATTTGCTGCCCGCAAGCAGGAGGTCAAAACAAAATGAGCTTTGATGCAGTCGTAATAATCGCCCTGATCACTTTTAACCTGGGCTTAATGCTCGGTATGCTTTTAGGTCGGTCTCATTTCATTCTATGAACGTACGTTGGCTGCTCTATGCTCTAGATTTTGACATCGGAAGGCAAATAAATGAGCGAACATATTCGCCCGCCGTGGGACGATTACTACATGAATATTGCTTGGGACGTGTCTATCCGTTCAAATTGTCAACGTCGTCCAGTTGGTGCGTTAATTGTAATTGACCGCAGAATTGTGAGTACTGGTTATAATGGAACGCCTTTTGGCGTGAAAAATTGCAACGAGGGCGGTTGTCCTCGTTGTGCCTCCGATGCACCTCGTCACCAGGGATACGAATTATGCCTTTGTGTACATGCTGAGCAAAATGCCGTTTTGCTCGCTGCTCGCCAGGGTACTGCCACCGATCATGCCGCCCTCTACGTTACGCTTCGTCCATGCCTTGGTTGTCTTAAAGCACTGGTACAGGCTGGTATTCGTGAGATTATCTACGATCAACCGTTCGATTACAACGGCGAGATAGAAGGAACATATCAAGGGCTTTTAGCAGAAGCGGGTGTTATTATGCGTCAACATCCCTACAGCGCGACGCACACTCTGTCGCCATTAGCGATCTCTGCAAGCCAGGGTAGTGGGCCTGAGATGCCCGCCGTCTAAAAACATTGTAGAGAGAAAACAGTAATTGTTCCCTCGATGAGAAACGTAATGCACTACCAGGTACATAAGCACCTTACATAAAAACCAAAGCCAATCAGGAGGCGCTGATATGCAACAAACGAATGAGAAGGCTTGGATGCGGCATCGCGGCAAATGGTTCGAGATCGCGAATCCTCTTTACGGGTTAAACGCACCAGATGCCGAGAATAGACGGCAAAGTTTACAAGGGGAGTACAGGCGGAGATGGTGGACTGTGGGACCGACGTTTCTTTATCCTGATTATAGTGGCATCTTGCTATACACATATGCCTACGAGGGAAGGCGGAACCTACCGGCATATATGATCTGGATATATGCAATGGGGCAGGATATTGCGGTATATGCGCGGGAATTTCCTGATCTTCTAGATGTTCTTAACTCATTCACATCCCTTGTATTAATCGGTATCTTTGTTGACATTTATCGACGCGGCCAGGAAGTTGAATGGTGATAGGCGGGGAGCTATGTGCTCCCCTTTGGCACGGTCAAGCGGGTCTCTATATCAGCTTCTTCTCTATCGCATAGCGGCTAGCTGCCTGTGTCGAATCGCCAGGTGCGCTCGCTAAACATGCGCACTTTCAACCCCTAGACGCCAGCGAATGGTATCCGCGTTGCGCAGGAGTCGCTCCATAATATTGCGACGCAGGGTATAGATCTCTCGTACGTCGCTGAACTCTTGAGGGAAGTACCGAATAATATCCCTGGGTTTAAGACTGCAGTAAAAGAGCAAATAGCTCAGGCGCTTCTCACGCGCGTGCGGAAGTAACCCTTGAATGGCTTCCCACAACTCGTTGGCATCTTCAGGCTCTTCCACAAATGGTTCTCCCGCAAAACCAGGCTCTGGCAGTGGGATCTCTTTTTGCCGCGCATAGCTTCGCAGGGTGTCAAGAATGGCTCCATTGAGACTGGCATGCAAGTATTGGAGAGCTGCGGCAAGAGAAGTAAATGCCAGCTTCTGATTGCAGGTAGTTGCCTGCCAGAAGCGTGTGAATGCTTGTGCCACATAGTTCTCTTCACTGTCATGGCGATAAGCTTCCTCTTTTCTCGGATGGCGGCGCAACCACGTCAGGACCATCTCGCCGAAGCATTTCTGCACCCACGTCCAGGCATCGCTGTCGTGCTCGATCATAGCGCGGCGGAACAGCTCTAAACCGTACTGATTGTCGGGTACCTCGCCACGACGATATTTGTTCATTTCTTTCACGCAGCGCTCCGCGAGCAATGAAAGTTTCATCGCGTGCAGTGGAGATGCTAAGGTCAGTGCTACAGGAACGGATATTTCAAAAAGCTCACTCCGGAGATCATAGAGATCAGAGTGTGTTTCTGCGTTGTTGGCACAGGCACAAGGCTTATTCATCGTGCCACTTATCCTTTCAGGCGCTTTACATAATATATGCACCTTTACTAGTGCTAAGTTCTTGCCACTTCAACCATCACATAGATGTATACTCCGCGCTATTTAAAGTTTACCTCGTCCGGCGCAGAAACACATCCAGTAAATAACGTATTCGATTACGTATTTTCAGGTCGTCTCAGCAATTTTTTGTGGATAAGCGTGCGTAATATTACGCTAGCTCTCCCAGAGGGTAAGAGCTTTTTCAATTTCCGCCCGTTCCTCTTCGGTGAAGATCCAGTTGGAACCCGTCAGCATCTGCTCCGCCTCCCTGGCGTTACGAATACCGATAATAGCACCCGTCACCGCAGGTTGTGCCAGGATCCAGGCAATAGCCAGCTCGAATAGTTTTCGATTGTGGCCATAGGCGATAGTCCGCAGGTTGGCTCGCAACTGCTTGAGCTTTGCGTAGGTTGGCTGCCGGGCATAAGGATGTTTTCGTCGAAAGTCCTGGGGGTCAAGGTCATCCAGGTTAAATGTATCCACCAGGAACCCGCTTGCTAGAGATGCCCAGGTTAACACGCCGATGCCATGCTTTTGTGAAAAGGGTAATACGTCTTGCTCGATATCCCGGTGAAGGAGGTTATATTGATGTTGATTGGAGGTAATCGGCCCCAGTGGCAGTACTCGTTCCATCAATTCGATTGTATGATTGGATAACCCGCCGTAGCGAACTTTGCCTTCCTGGATAAGCGCCTTCATGGTGGCCCAGGACTCTTCAATTGGCGTGTGAGGGTCTGGATCGTGAAACTGGTACAGGTCGATATAGTCGGTCTGCAAATTGCGCAAACTTGCTTCGACTTCGCGCCTGAGGCTCTCAGGTCTGAGGTTTTCGTACCAGCCGCCCTGTTCATTACGAAGCGTGCCGCATTTTGTAAAGATATAGACCTTATCGCGCTTGCCTCGCAGAGCTTTCCCTACAATTTGCTCCGCTCGCCCCCAACCGTAGAAGGGAGCTGTATCGATCCAGTTCACTCCGAGATCGATAGCTACCTCGATAGCTCTCACTGCTTCGTTTTCATCTTGTGGTCCCCAGTTCACGCTCCATTCAGGTGTGGAACCAATGGGAGCTGTACCGATGCCTACTTTCGTGATGTAGAGGTCGCTCTGGCCGAGTCGCCTGGTTATCTGCTGCATAGCTTTTCCTCCGCATATTTTCTCGAGTCCGCTAAATACTTCTAGTCTAACGTAGAAATGACTGCTGGATACTGGACGATGTACCAGTTTCATAGCTGTACGAACGTCCACACGTTAAATTGGTAAGGGTCGCGCTGTACGCTCCAGGTCAACAGTAAGCGTGTATAGAAACAGAGATAGCGAAAGGAGTACAGGAGTATTATGAACAAAGCAGACTTTCAAGCCGCGTTAACCTCGGCAGGGTTATCCCGATTGGTAAAAGATATTGACCGGCTGGCACGGCCATCGATCCGGATTCTTGCCACAAAGACTAATGAGTCTCTCATGAAGCCTGGAGCGTCGAAGCTGGGTGGAGTTCCCGACCTGCCGCCTGGAACGACGTGGCCAGAATTAAAGGGAGAGCCACAATCATTCATCGCGCAAATACGTCTCGACGACGTGCGCCAATATGATAGCGAAAAGGTATTGCCCCAAAGTGGCATGCTCTGGTTTTTCTATGATGCGCAGCAAGAGACGTATGGAGCGGACCCGGCTGATCGCGGAGGCTGGCAGGTCCTCTTCAAAGACGGCGACCTCTCCAACCTGCAAAAAACGCCATTCCCGGCAAAGCTTCCGGCCACGAGCAAGTTTAACGCCTGCTCTCCGAGCTTTGCGAGCGAGATAACCTTCTCGCAGCAGCCATCGCTTGAGATACCCAACCTGGACTGGACGGACGAAGACCAGAAGAAATATGAGTCGGTACTCTCGTCGTTTGCCAGCCAGACTGGCCGCATCACGCCCCGTCACCGCATGCTGGGCTTTCCCGATACCATCCAGGATGATATGCGCCTGCAGTGCCAGCTTGTCTCAAATGGCGTGACCGATATCAGCGATCCGAAGGCGGCTGCATTAACGAAGGGGGCCACGGACTGGCAACTGCTCTTACAGGTAGATACCGACGAGGAAATCGGGATGCGCTGGGGCAATGCCGGCATGCTTTACTATTGGATAAAATTGGCCGACCTGCAAACGCGACATTTCGATGCGAGCTGGCTTGTGCTGCAATCCGAGTGAGTGTGGGCGTTTACATATACAATTTCCTCTCAAATTCATCTTGCAGGATAGGGGCCGAATTCAATACAAAGGAGAAGGGACTTATGAAAAGAATCATCTGTTTGCTTGGACTGCTCGCGGTTTTCACAATCGCGTTCAGTGGCTGTGGGTCGATAACCATAACCTTGCCGGCTATCACGCCTACCTCAGGTAGTACCGGTAACACAGGTAGCAATACAACTGGGAGCGAGCCACACTGGGGAGTGCAGACCAAAACATCTGGATGCGTGGCACATGACGCACTACCTGACTCGGCGTGTACGCCTGGTGCTGTGCTGGCAACCGGAACGAAGGATGCGATATGCCAATCGGGATACGCCAGTTCAGTGCGGAACGTGCCGGTAAGTGAGAAGAACCAGGTATACGCCGAGTACGGCATAGCACATCACTCGCCGGGCCAGTACGAGGTTGATCACCTGGTGAGCCTGGAGTTGGGCGGCTCAAACGATATCTCGAACCTGTGGCCCGAGGCGGCCAGTCCCAAGCCGGGCTTCCACGAAAAAGATAAAGTCGAAAACTACTTGCACGACCAGGTATGTTCCGGGGCCATTAGCCTGAAAAAAGCACAGATCGAGATCGCTACAAACTGGCTGGCGGTATATAACACGATGTCGAAGTAGTAGGTTTAGAACGTGCGCGTGTTTTTGATTTAATAGCTCACTTTGTATCTTTTCCTGGTAGGCATTCCGAACTTAGCTGGAGATTTGTCGTAACGACAAATCTCCAGCTTTAAATTGATGGAGGAATTTTAGAGTTTCGTATAACCTGAAGTTTATAGACATATTCTGATTCGGAGCTAATGCAGAGTCAGCAGACTACTTCGGAATTAGGAGGTGCCCCGAGAAAATCTTCCAATTTGACGCACGAGCTAACACAGCGAAACAAATGAAACAAGTGAAACAAGTGAAACAAATGAAACAAACTTCATGGGAAATTCACTAATAAAACCGAAGCGGAGTTGTTACTCACTCTCTACCTTCCCTGCCGAAAGAGAAACAAGCTCAACCAGATTCGGCGTGGCCCGTACTTTTTCCCCGGTGAAGGCGTTGATCTCGGCGCCTAAGAACAGAATTATGGCGAAGTAGTAAAAGAAGATGAGCAGTATGAGCACGGAACCTACAGCAGCGACAATGCCGGTTAAAAATTGCTCTACGTACAATGGGAAGAAGATCAGGTAGAGTTGGAGCAATAGAGCCGCTAACACTGCTCCTCGCCAGCTGTTACGGAAACGTATTCTTTTATTAGGGATGATGCTATAGATGGCCTGGAACAATACATATGAAGCTATCAAGCCTCCCAGGTGATTAATCACATCGGCGATACTGCCTGACATGTGGCCAAAAGGAGTATTTTGCAGTACAGCGATTGCTAAAGACGGTACAGTCCCCGCAATGATCGCGATGGGTACAAGCACGATGAATAGCAGAAGCATGCCAATCGCCATTACGTTCTGGGCGAAAAATCCCCTGGAGCGCAGGTGATAGATGATACCAAAGCAGTTTTCAACGAGCACGAAGAAGCGCGATCCGTTGAAGATGGCGATTACAATCGAGCTTACCAATAGGATACCTGAAGCCTTCGAAAGCTCCTCGCGTGCGGCATTAAGGATGGCTGTGATTTGTGTTGCTGTTGCTGACGGAAAGGAGTCAACGATATTGTTTACAAGTCTATTAAATGCCTGCTGATCCAGTCCGCCCAGGAAGAAACCAAGTATGGCCAGCAGCGCGAGAAAGAAGGGGAACATTGCAAACAACAGGTTATATGCCAGGGCGGCGGAAAGGGTCCACGACCAGTCGTTATTAAATTTGTTCCAAAAATCCTGTAAGGGCTTTATGGCCTTCATACCTCTTTGGAGCGTTCCTTCGTTTTTCTGTTTCTCGCTATTTGCAGGCGTTTCTTTTTTCTCTGCCATAACTTTTCCTCACAGGTATTTCTCAACGAAGTTGCAGAGAGCCATTTGACGTTTTATCTCATGCGCACTATGCTTATGATGTACAGCATACGAGATATCACTGTATAGCTTACAAGATATCACTATTCAAGAGCTAAAGAAATGGATACGAACGAAACCAGCTTGAAAGTTACTCAAACAGATTCGCACAACACAAAACCCACACCCTCGTGGAAGGTCTGGGTCAAAACTGCGCGCCCTTTTTCATTGACCGCGACGGTCAGCCCGGTACTGGTGGGGACAGCGGTGGCTGCCTACGATGGAACATTTCACCTCGTGAGCTTCCTGGCAGCACTGTTCTCAGCCCTCTTTCTGCAGATCGGCGCGAATTACTTCAACGAATACTTTGACTATCGCTACGAGCTTGATACAGCTGAATCCCTGGGAGCTTCCACGGTGATCTTCCGGCACGAAATGACGGCAGCGCAGGTATTCAGCGGGGGTATCGGCAGCTTCGTCATCGCGGCTGTGCTCGGCCTCGTGCTGATCTATACCAGTGGCCCGGCGATTATCCTGTTTGGGCTGGCCGGTATGGCTATTGCCTACTTTTATAGCGCGAAGCCGTTCAAATTCGCTACACGCGGGCTGGGTGATATCCTGGTCTACATCGCGATGGGTTTGCTGATGACCTGGGGAGCCTACTACGTACAGATTCCCCGCTGGTCGTGGGAGGCATTTTTCGCCAGCGTGCCCGTCGGCTTTCTGGTCACAGCTATTCTCAATATGAACAATGTGCGTGACTACCAGGACGACCTGGCGGTGCACAAACGCACGCTGCCTGTGCGCCTGGGCCAGGTGTTTGGCAAGCGTTTCCACGCCTTTCTCCTGGTAGGTAGCTACATAGCGGTGACGCTTTTTGTGCTGTTGCGGTTACTTCCACTCTATAGCCTGGCGGTCTGGATCACCTTTCCCCTGGCTTTTAGCAATGTACGCGCGGTGCTGAGCGCAACCGATCGCAAAGCATTTGCCATTGGTATCAAGCGGACCGCACAACTTCATCTACAATTTGGAGTGATGCTGGCTTTGGGCATTGCGGTAGCGGCGATAGCCAGAATCGTTGGTGCCTGAGTAGTAGAACATAGCTGTTCAGGACTCCCTTGCCACCAATGGCGGCTTGCTCAACCCAAACCCTACTATTGGAAAACAGGATAAGAAATGACTGATAACATAGTTTTAGAGGACAAATTTCGTGAGACGGGCAGCAAACGTACTTATGTGCAGCGCCTTTTTGGGCGGATTGCCCGCATATACGATCCAATGAATCGCTTGATGAGTTTTGGGTTGGACCAGCGCTGGCGCGCATTTGCCGCGCGCTACCTGGCGCTGGGAACCGGCGAACTCGGACTTGACCTGGGCGCCGGCACGGCGGACCTCTCCATCGCCGTCATTCGCCGTTCCGGACCAGGGACGCGCATGATCGGCATGGATATTACACAGGAAATGCTTGATATCGGGCGCGCCAAGGTTGCGCGTTTTGGGCTACAAGACCAGATTGAGCTGCGCGTCGGTGATGCTGAAGCGATTGACCTGCCGGATAACAGTGTTGATGGCTGCTGCTCCGCCTTCACCGTACGCAACTTGACCGATATTCGACAGGGCTTCCGAGAAATGCTGCGCGTGGTGCGGCCGGGAGGGCGCGTTGTCTGCCTGGAGATCAGCCATCCGCCCGGCAAAATATTCGGTACCCTCTTTCATTTCTACTTCTACAGGCTTGCCCCGTTATTCGGTACGATCATTGGAAAAGCTTTTGAAGAGTACAACTACCTGCCCAATTCGCTGACGACCTTTCCCGATGCGCCAGCTCTCAAAGCTATCATGGAGGAGATCGGCTGGAGCGATGTGCGGTTCTACCGGCTGAATGGAGGTATCGTCGCGGTACATGTGGGAACGAAGTTAGCGTGAATGATTGCGCCACAGCCATCCTTCGTGTAAGATATTTCTAACTGTCGTGCTGTATATTGTGTCGTTGCAGGTTGGGTAGTCGCAGGCTGTCCAACTTGCAACAACACAACAAGTCATGCGTAAAGCGCAGCGATGAAGATCAGGAGGAAAAAGAGCGTGGATACCACAGTCACTATTGAATTTACCTCAGATATGGAGCAACATCTCAGAACTCTCGAACACGAGCTAAAGCGCATTCGTGATGTAAAGATTGACCTGGTTGAGGCGAGGGACCATAAGGCACCGTCACTTTTCGCCATTGAAATTGGTAAAAGTGGAGAGAGAGCCGAAAAAGCTGCACAGACCGTGGCTCAATTGCTGCGCGATTTCTTACACACGGATACCGCCGCGCTGAGCCACAAAATCATCTCCCTGGTGACGATTGAGGGGGAACGCATCGATATAGAACCTCTCTCGGTGGAGGAGATCAAGGGGATTATTATGGCGGCGAAAGAGGGAGAGTATTAGGGGAAGAAGCATTCCTTGGTGTATACTGGCAGTATACGCGTTACCACTGGAAGAAAGTATTGACACATGGCTATCCGCATTGATGTTTGGTCTGACTTTGTTTGACCCTTTTGCTTTTTAGTGGCCTCCAGTTTGGAGCGGCTTCAAAAGCAGTATGATGTTGACATCCACTGGCGCTCGTTTGAACTGCGACCAGCGGGTTCACCTCCTATATCACCACAGTACCGGGCGCGCATCGAAGCATCACGTCCCTTGCTGGTAAAACGGGCGCGCGACGAATATGGCCTGGAGCTCAATGTCGGTCCATCCGGCATTGATAGCCGTCCCGCGCTCATTGCTGAAAAGTATGCCGAAGCGCAGGGGAAAGGGGCTGCTTTCCATGCAGCCCTCATGCAAGCCTACTGGCAGCAGGCTCGTTCAATCGATGATAGGGCCGTGCTGAAAGAGATCGCCGAGCAAGTCGGCCTCAATACCGAGAATTTCGATGATGTCCTGGCAAACCCGGCATACGATGCGGCAGTATCCGCCGATGTCGACCTGGCGCATGAATATGGACTATCTGGCGTGCCAGCGCTCGTCTTTGACGATCAGTACCTGGTGGTAGGAGCGCAGCCCTACGATGTTCTCAAACAGGTCGTCGAAAAGGTTCGCGAAGAAACATAGCACGGAGCGCGCATGAAATGTAGAGTTGGTTGCGGGGCGTGTTGTATCGCCCCGTCCATTTCATCAGCGATTCCCGGGATGCCGGAAGGCAAGCCGGCGGGGGTGCGCTGCGTTCAATTGACGAATGACAACCGCTGCAAGCTCTTCGGTAGGCCAGAGCGCCCGGCGGTATGCAACCAGCTGCGCCCTTCCGAGGACATGTGCGGCCATTCCTCACACGAAGCTCTCATCCGTCTCATGCACCTCGAACGAGCAACGGCTCCTCGGACTCGCCCTGAGCTTTCGCAAGCGCGCCCAGGTATTGCAAAATCATCATGGGTAAGAGGTAATTGTCCTTGACGCGTTCGTGTGCTCGTTTCCCGAGTTTCTGCCAGAGCTCGCGATCCTGGATGAGCTTGAGCGTATCCTTCGCGCACGTTTCGGTGTCATCGGCAATATAGCTGTTCTGCCCGTCGATGATCTGCGTACGTAAGCCTGTGACAGAAGTTCCGACGACAGGCTGGTTTTTCCACATGGCTTCCGTCGCAGTCAAGCCAAAGCCTTCGCGCGTTGAGCGTTGCAGGATCACGCTGGAAAAGCGCTGAAACGCATTCACTTGCGGGTGTTTTATCATAGCGGGATCGTAGAGCAGGTGGATATCCGGATCATCGCCTGCCATCCCC
>Ga0209239_1002134_pt1 | contig 11818 bp, 13 predicted proteins | sample GraSoi013_2_20cm_FD_185824 | JGI IMG/M metagenome (GOLD analysis project Ga0209239, IMG submission 185824) | Grasslands soil microbial communities from the Angelo Coastal Reserve, California, USA - Sample 10_02_2013_2_20cm (SPAdes) (version 2) | ecosystem: Environmental > Terrestrial > Soil >...
GACTTGGTTCTCGGTCTGCTGCTGGAGAGTGCCGAACACCAGGAAGAAATCCCACACGTTTACTCTTACCTGAACGCTATTGGCGTAGCTCTCCCGGTACTCCGGACTGTTGACCAGCTTGATGTTGGGTTGCGTTGGAATCGCCATAGGGTCCACAGTGTAATGGGTATGGGATGAGGAAACAAAGAAGAAGTTCACCGTCGAGGCTGGTAAGGGTCCGTGTGATCAAGCCGTTTCCCCCCGTCGCGAACACAAATAGATGCATCTAAAGTGGGCCTGCTGGAGGGGCGGCGGACATGGCCGGAATACTGTTTGCCGAAGTTACGGTTTCAACCAGCTTCATTGTCATCGCTTACCTTTCAATCATTGCGATGGCGGTCCTCATCATTGTGGCCCTGTTCGATCCCGGGCTTCGTTATAAAGTTGCAGCTTCCCCTTCCCACTCGAACGACTCGGAAGATTTCCTTCACATGCTGCAAGCGCTGGTGGATGCCAAGGCGAATCAGGCCACCCAGCTCACCGTTCTCACCAACGGTCCCGCCTTTTATGAAGCAGAACTCGAAGCAATTCGGGGGGCCGAGCGGAGCGTGAATCTGGAAGCCTATATATTCCAGAAAGGTGAGATTGCACAGCGCTTTGTGACCGCGCTGACCGATCGTGCCCGAGCGGGCGTAACTGTCAACGTGGTCCTGGATGGAGTGGGCAGTGCCGGGACAAGGAAGAGTTTTTTTTCTGACCTAAAAAACGCTGGCGGAAATATCGTCTGGTACAACGGCATGAAGTGGAACAAGCTTCCCCACTACAATAATCGGACCCATCGCGAACTGCTGATTATCGATGGCCGCACCGCATTCATCGGCGGAGCTGGGGTGGCAGATCATTGGTTCAAGGGTAAGGAGAAACATCCTCGCTGGCGAGACACCATGGTCAAAGTGGAAGGGGACGCGGTTCCACATCTTCAAGCCACCTTCGCCGAGAATTGGCTGGAATCTTGTGGAGAAGTGCTCTTCGGCCCAGACTATTTCGTACGGCAGCAGGAAGCCGAGAGTGAAGGCGATGTTTTGATAGTGAACAGCACCCCTTCTGGCGGTGGAGCCACCCGGGCGCGCATGCTATTTCAGGTGCTGCTTGCATCGGCTACGAAGACGATTCACATCACCACTCCGTATTTTTTGCCGGACAGGAGTGTCATTGACGAGCTGGTGCGGGCCGTGCGGGAACGCAATGTCGAGGTGGTGGTATTGGTGCCCGGCAAACGCAGTGACCATATACTCACTCGGAGTTCCAGCCGCCACGCATATGGAAAATTGTTGAAGGCTGGAGCTTCCATTCACGAGTATGAACCTTCGATGATCCATGCCAAGATCTTGCTGATCGATGGCATATGGGGCGTCGTGGGATCGACGAACTTCGACAATCGCTCTTTTGGCATAAATGATGAGGTCAATCTAGCAGCGCGGGATCCAGATTTCACTCAGCGCTTGCAGCAGGATTTCGCAAAAGACATTGCCCAGAGCAGGAAAGTGACCTACCAGGAATGGAAGCGAAGGCCAGTCTGGGCACGCGCACCAGAACTGCTGGGTTGGGTGCTCGAACGTCAGCAGTAATGAGTTCAGCTTTGCGAATTCGAGTTGCCACCTACAACATTCACAAATGCCGTGGCCTGGACCGGCGCACCAAGCTGGAGCGTATTGCAGCAGTCATTCGTGAGTTGGACGCTGATGTTCTTGCACTGCAGGAAGTCCTGAACGTACCCGGCAAACCGCATCTTGATCAGGCACGGTACATCGCCCACGCACTCGAAGGTTATTCCTGGCGTTTTGGAGAAACTCGCCCTCTTCACGGCGGGCAATACGGCAACATGACGCTCAGCCGCTTCCCGGTACGGTTCTGCCGCAACTACGATGTAACTTCACGTGGGCGGGAACGGCGAGGCTGTCTGCGGGTCGATGTGGACGTCGCTGGGCACGCGCTGCTGCACGTCTTCAACGTACATCTTGGGACGGGATTCATGGAGCGGCGTCATCAGGCGCGATTATTGCTGAGCCCTGACCTGCTTCAGCACACGGCGTTAACTGGACCACGAGTGATTGTCGGAGATTTCAACGAATGGACTCGCGGGCTTACGTCACGGATGATGACCGACAACTTCGAGAGCATCGATCCCCGGCTCTTCCTTCGACATGCCCGGACTTATCCGGGCCTAATCCCATTTCTTCACCTGGATCACTTCTACTTCGACAAACTGCTAAGTCTGAGAGATTTCAAGCTGCACCGTAGCCGGAAAGCGCTGATCGCTTCTGACCACCTGCCCCTGGTAGCGGATTTCACATTGCCAGGTTCGTGATGTAATCACTCTCGTTTTATACTGGGATCAGGCCGGGATGGTGGAATTGGCAGACACGCAGGTCTTAGGAGCCTGTGCCTAATAAGCGTGCGGGTTCAAGTCCCGCTCCCGGCACCAGCCTCATGCCAGGATTGTTGGACTTCAGCTTCGGTTGGCGACGCTCGATTTCACAAAGCCGCAGGATTTTCCTGCGCCTGCTTAGCATTCGGTTCGTGAGCAGAAACCAAGGGTCAGAAGTTATTGCACCTGGTTCAGTCCCTGATAAATAGCCAGGCCCGCTATGACCAGGATAAGCAGTCCTGAAGCGGCTCCTAACCAGCGCACGAAGGGATTGATCTTGTTCACCTTGTGCATCAGTTGAATCTGCTCCTGCTCCATATGCGACTCGGAATCGCCCAGGAACAGTTGATCATCCTCTTGCATGGTGAGAGTGCTGCGGTAGATCAGGAGGACTATCAGAATAGCGGTCAGAACTCCCCACACAATCAGCATCCAGACCATAGGAGACATACGCCACCTCGGTACTGATCTCGAGCCGGTCCCTTGGGTTAGTGGGTTGTGTCCCACAACCGGCTTCGGGTAAAGACCCCACCCTGGATTATAGCTCCGGTTGGCAAGGGCCGGAGCGTTTGTTTCCAGGCGAGTCCAGAGGCAGGTACGGCTCATCTAAAGGAGCAGTTAAGGTGGTGTCCGAGCGGGGCAGTCTAAGCTTTTCTAGGGCTTCTGCGGGACGGGTTTGTTATAATAGCCTTGACTAGTAGTTTCAAGGAGATACGAATGGCCACTACGACCACGCCGGAAGTGAAAACAGCGCCGATCAGTCTGACCGCGAATGCGATCGCCAAGGTCAAAGAGATTATGGGGCAACAGAATCCCACTCCTGCCGGCTTGCGGGTTAGCGTCGTCGGCGGCGGGTGCTCCGGCTTCTCCTACTCAATGTCGTTTGAGAATGGGTCCGGTCTTATGGACAAGGTTTTCGACATGGGTGGCTTGAAAGTTTACGTTGACGCGACTTCGCTCATGTATCTCAATGGCTGCATCGTGGATTACGTCGAGACGCTCGAAGGAGCGGGGTTTAAGTTCGAGAATCCTAATGTGAAGAGTACCTGCGGCTGCGGATCTTCGTTCAACGTGTAACGCACCCGGGAGTAAAGAGTTCAGAAAGCCTCATCGATTGGCGATGAGGTTTTTTTTATTGGGGCGGTTGTGCGTCTGGTTGTGTTGGCGGGCCGGGTTGAACTGGAGCATTGATGGGAGTACTTCCCGAAGCACCCGGTTGCATGTTGGGAGCTACGCCTTGTAAGGGCGGCTGCGCTGGCGTGTTGAGTAGTCCTCCCCGATCGCTAGACGGGTCGTAGATGAACTGCCACTGGTCGTAGTGTTTCTTCTTATTAAATTCGCGGACGCTTTGGTCTTTACTCGTGCTGACCACTCCTACGATTGGACCCCCACCAAAGACCCGGCTAGAAAGGTTTACTTCCGTCGTACCGCTCTCACGCTGTGCAGCTGCGGCGTCCTTTGGGCCAACCGTATCTTCCCCTGATGTCGGAGGAACGTCCGTGCTCACGGATTGACCACTCGGCATTCTGGTGACGTCCATCGCTGCCCCACCCAGCGTCGGAACGCCGGGGTGGGTGCCTTGGGCATTGGCTCCGGCAATGCCCGCCCCAAAATTGACCTGTACTTCTCCCAAATGAAGTAATTTGAAATCCTTCCCAGTGATCGGATCCTTGTACCGCCGGCGCAGAAAGCGGAGATTGTTGGTGTTCTCCAGTTCTTCCAGACGTGTGGGATAACGTCCGAACTTCTTGACGTAACGCCGAACCGCGCGCGAGTACTGCACTCCGCGGTGGATGAGTTCTTCCTCGCGGTCTCGACGAATCTGGAAAGCCAGGGTCGGTGCAATGGCCGCCCCCGCAATGGCCAACAACGTTACGCCCAGCATCAGCATAAGCAGAATGTAACCGCTCTGGGACTGCCGGGCCGAACGGACAGGGCGCGAGAATCGAGGGTTAATTAGCATCAAATTTGCCAGACCCATTCGGTAAGCACGTTTTCGTTCGGGCAAACCCAAACCCAACGGCCAGCACGAACTCTTGTAATCTTTATCCCTATCCCTGCGTCAGCGGAATACTCTGATGGTTGTTGTTGAGCACGTCTTCCACTTCGACCGACATGGGAGAAATGCGCAGAATCCGATAACGCCGATCAACAATTTCTCCTTCCCCCGCAATAAATACATCTTCTCCCTGCGAAAGGAAGATTTTCTTGGGCTCTCCCGGCTTGCTGGCGAATCCGAAAAACTTCAGATTGATGGGCGGAGGAGGCGGAGGGCCGGTTGGTTGGGGCGGTAGTGTCACATGATCGGTCGTGCCATTTTTGTCCGGACGCGGCATATCTATCTGGGCGCGAAAAATATTTCGTCCTCTGCCCTCGTACTTGGTGTCTTCGCTGGCCTTCAACCAGTCATACCGCAGCGAGGGATCCAGTGAGCGGGATGCATTATTTATTTTTTTGCCGCGGATCCGAGATTTCGACGCCGGTGACAACGTTGTTGGTGGTGATACCGTTGCTGGCTGATTTGCGGCTGCTGGAGATGGCCCCGCGGAACTGAACATCCATCGTCCTACAAGAATGACTGCCAGGGCCATCAGCGCGACGGCTGCGATCAGCTTGGTCCGGTTCTCGGCTCCAATCTTCACTTAAGCATTCGCCTTCAGAAAAGTTTGCATCTTCATCTGCAGCTTGACTACTCCACCCTGCTCGCCGCCAAGTTGCACGCTATCGATAATAAAAAACAACTGGTCCCGCTCCAACGCGTTAATGAAGCGTACCAGTTGCAAATAATCCCCGGAGAGATTGGCTTCGATTTCCATAGGCCGCAAACCTATAGGCTCCGGATCCTTCACTTTGTACTTGATCTCCGAGATTTTGACTCCGCTCTGAGCCGCCACCTTGCCCAACTCCGTAGAAATAGTAGAGTCCTGGCTGGTAAGCCGCTGTTGGTAGAATTCATCAATTTGTTTCTGGGCAAGCACAACTTTCTTATCTAGGCCGCGCAAGGGCTCCACTTGCCGGGTCTTGGCCTGCAACTCTTTCCAGAGCCGGTCCATTTCACTCAGACGTGATTTTTCTGAGCCGATGATCGGAGACAACAACATCGCTGCGGTAGCCAAATCCACCAATAGCAAGGAGGCAATTGTTACCGTCAGCTTTCGTCGGGTATTTCCGAGGTCCGGCATTACGGTGCACCACCCTTGCCTATGCCTTGCCCTTCCGGAACGTACACCGCACTGATGTCGAATTGCACATTGTCGCCTGCGGCCTGCCCGGGGTCAGTTCGCTCTTGATCGATCCGGGTTTGTTGGAAGCGCTGCGAAGCTTCCATCTTGCGCACCAAATCCAAAGCACGTTCGCGTGATTCTCCCGCAACCACCAACTTGATATTCAGCTGCGCCTCCGATCCCATCTCCGGACGAATTGAGACCACATGCAGCCGTGGGGGCATGACTCGCTCCAGGTCTTCAAAAACCTTTGTCCAGGAGAAAGCTTTGCGCTGGAAAAGATCATTCAGAAACTGCGAGCGGTCGCGTGTATTGCGGTGTTCCGGCCGGCTCAGCAGCGCTTCGGCCTGGGCCTTTTCCTGGTCACGGGCCGCAATCTGTGCCCGGCGCTGCCGGATCAAGTCTCGATCTTTACGCGCGCTGACCCAACCCGTGAGCGTGCTGTAAACCAATATTAAAGTCAACAGACCGAGCGCGAGCAGCGCTCCGCCCCAGCGAAACCAGAAGCGTCTCGCATCCTGGTAAGGCTGAGTCGCGAGATTGATGTCTACGTGCATACGTTACGAAAGCAAAGCTCCGACCACGCCGGCCATCCTCCACTTGGGAATGGGACCGACGCTTCTTCCCAATTGCGACGAGCCCACCAATTCCTTGACTTCGGCTCCGGTTTGAGCACGCAAAGCCGGTGCCGCGCCTCGAAAATTTTGTCGATGTTCAGATGGTACGTGTCCTGAAAGAAAACCACAGAGGGATAGACTTCTTCCGCGAGTTGATCGCCGGTGATCGTAACTCCGCGAGTATTTTCCAGCGTGCGAAAAAGCAATAACTGCTGCTTGTCGAGAATGGCAATACTAGTGGTTCGAGCGTCTACTTTGATGACCAGGGTGGGACCGGTGGCGTCCGCGGCGCCCAGTGCAGCCAACATCGAAGGCAGCACGATGCCAGGGCTGTATCCAGCCTCACGAAACGCAGCTTCGTAATCCTCAATGACGCTGGAAAGGGCCACGGCTGCGATCACTCGAACATTCCCGCCGGAAATCTGAGCATGATAGGAGACTTTGGCTTTATCCACATCGAAGGGCAGGGACTTCTTCAGCCGGAAACGGACCACGCCTTCGGCCTCCTCGTGATTTGTGGGAAGCGCGTCAAAATCGAGCAGGACCACGCGCACCGCGGCGTCAGGAAGCACTGCGATCACATCGCGCGAGCGGCCGCCTACCCTGCTCAAGGTGTCTGCAATGGTTTTATAGACCGCGCTGCGCTGCCGCAGGTTGGCCTCAATCAAGTCCGGCACCACGCTACCCGGCGCCAACTCATGGGACGCGCACTCGGCTACTACGTTGCCACCATCGGAAATCCGGCCGGCGAGCACACGGTCCGCCGCAACCTCGCAGGCCAGCTTGGGCTTGGAACCGGAATTCAGCTTAGGACTCATGTTAGGAGAGGTCGTTCAAATCAAACTCTGTCACGCAAAGAAATGCAATAGCTGGAAGGGCACGCCTGTTAAGGACTATTTCGCGTCCTACCGTGTACTTTCGATGAAAGTAACTTTATTGATCTCCTTCAGCGTGGTTGTGCCCGCTCTGACTTTGTCCAGAGCAGACTCGCGCAGGAACCGCATTCCTTCTTCGCGAGCGGCCCGCCGGATTTCCGAGGTCGGCTTCTTAGCCAGAATCATTTCCCGGATGCGGTCGCTCAAGTCGAGCAGTTCGTGAATGGCGGTACGCCCGCGAAATCCTGTACCTGCGCACTCAATACAGCCCTGGCCTTCGTAAAATGACACCTGCGACCAGTGGGCCGGATCAAGGCCGCTGGCCTCAAGCATCTCCGGCGGATAATGCACCACAGTGCGGCAGGATTCGCAGATAATGCGCACCAGCCGCTGCGCCAGAATACAGTTCAACGCTGAAACAAAATTGTAAGGCTCCACGCCCATATTCAGAAAGCGGCCAATCACGTCCACCACGTTATTGGCGTGAACGGTAGTAAATACCAGGTGTCCGGTGAGCGCCGATTGAATGGCGATCTGTGCTGTCTCGGTGTCACGTATTTCGCCCACCATGATCTTGTCCGGATCATGACGCAGAATCGATCGTAAGCCGCGAGCGAAGGTCAGGCCCTTCTTCTCATTGACCGGAATCTGGGTCACACCGCGAATCTGATACTCAACTGGATCTTCAATCGTAATGATCTTGTCTTCATCCGTCTTGATCTCATTGACGGCGGCGTACAGGGTGGTGGTTTTACCGCTGCCGGTGGGTCCGGTAACCAGCACCATTCCATAAGGCTCGGCAATATAGCGGCGGAATTTTCGTAAGTCTTCTTCGTCGAAGCCAACCACATCGAGAACCAGCTTGTGAAACTTCTCACTCATCGACTCTTTGTCGAGCACGCGAAGCACGGCATCCTCGCCGTGTATCGAAGGCATGATGGAGACGCGGAAGTCGATGGGACGCTCGGGCTGTCCGTATTTCACCCGGAAACGTCCGTCCTGCGGAACCCGCCGTTCAGAAATGTCCAGCTCGCTCATCACCTTGATGCGGCTGATGATGGTGGTGTGATGCTCCTTGCCGATGGGCGGCATGGCCTGCGTAAGCACTCCGTCGATACGGAACTTGATGCATACGGAATCATCGCGGGTCTCAATATGAATGTCGCTCGCGCGACGCTGCAGGGCAGTAAATATCGTGGTATCCACCAGGCGGATGATAGGGCTGATGTCGCCCTGAGCGGTCAGCCGGTCGATGGAAATACTTTCATCGCCGCCGGCCTCATCTTCCCGGATTACATCCAGAGTGAAACCTTCGCTGGCATCCTGGAGAACCCGCTGAGATTGTTCAGTCTTCTTGAGGATTTCAGTGATTTGCGCCAGGGTTGAAACTTTGGTGACAATGCGCTTGCCCAGCAGCAGGCTGATCTCGTCAATCATCATCAACTGGCTGGGGTCGGCGATGGCGATGGCCAGGCGTCCGTCTTGCGTTTCCTCCAGGGGGATGAAGTTGTAGCGGAACATCAGGTGCACAGGAATCTTCTTGAAAAGATCGTGGTGGAGCTGGAAATTATGTAGATCGACGAACTCGCAGCGATAGCGCCGCGCGACATCCTGCGCCTTTTCCAAGTCGTCGGCATGAGCGGCAGGCGCTATGCGCCCACCATTCTCGCCGTTCACGAACACTGATTTTTTCTCTGCCATTCTTGCCATTCCAGATCTACCTACAACCACCCAGAGCCACGTTCCGGCGTCTAGTGAAGAGCGCCGCCCGATCCGAGAGTAAAGATCGGCATATACAGCGAAATCAGCACTCCACCGACGAATACTGCCATAATGATCAGGATTGCGGGCTCGATCAGCGCCATAGCCGCGCCGAGTGCGGTCTGCACATCCTCTTCATAAAATTCCGCCACCGAGTTCAGCATGGCCGGCAATGCACCGGTGGACTCCCCGACCTCGATCATCTCAACCGACAAATCTGGGAACATCTTCTGTTCTTCCAGACTGCCTGCCAATGTCCGGCCTTCCCGGACCCGCGAGGCGGCTTCCGAGATGCCATTCAAAATTCTTCGGCTGCTCATGGAATCTCCGGCTGTTTCCAGAGCCTGTACCAGGGGAAGACCTCCTGAGAGGAGGGTCGATAACATGCGGGCAAAATTCGCTACCTGGTATTTCAACCAAATTTGGCCCAGCAGCGGAAGCCACAAAATTACGCGATCGATCCGCTCCGCTCCACGCTCAGTATTCTTCCACCGCCAGACGAATAGCGCTAGCAACACGAACGCGATCGCCAATATGGGTGCGTACTTCTGCGCCTTGCTACCCACCGCCAACATGAATACAGTGATGGCAGGTAGTTGCGCATTTAAATTTTCAAATAGCTTAGCGAATTCCGGGACCACGTAGGTGATCAGAAACACCAGCATCACTGCAACCACAGTGACCAGAAGGGCCGGATAAACCAACGAGACGGCCAGCTTCTTTTTGAACGTCAGCGCCAGACGCTGAAACGAGATGTAGCGGCTCAATACTTCTTCCATGTTGCCGCTCTTTTCTCCCGCCATCAGCGTGGTAGGGTAGATCTTGGGAAATGCCCCCTGTGCAGCAAAGGCGGCGGAAAGCAACTCGCCACTCTTGACGCGGTCGCGAACGTTTTCCAACAGAGACCGTAAGTAAGTATCCTTCTGCCGCTTGATGAGCAATTCCAGCGAGTTCAAGATGGGCAATCCCGCCTTGATCAGCGTCAGGAATTGCTGATTAAAAATTACAAACTGGCTCTGCTTGACTCCGCCCCGCCGCGGCAATTGAAACTCGCCAGCCGCGAATAGACCACGGGGCTTGACCCAATACACCAGGTAGCCCTGCTGCACGAACCGGTCGCGCACCTCGGATTCCGAGTAGCCGGTCTCGACCTGCTGCAGCAGGTGACCGCGTTCGTCCGCCACTTTTATCAGGAATTCGGCCATTCCCGGGCCTGGTTATCCTCTCGCCCTCTTCAAGTCTAGCATTCAAAACCTTCAATCCGCCTCATCTCACCTACGGTGTGACTATCGCTGGTAACGAAGGGCGCGCTGATCCAAGTAACCCCATAAGTCCAATAGAAACAATAAGTTAAAGTGGTTGGTTCTCGTTGCTAGTGATCAGTCCTTTGCTAACACTGACCACTTGTCCCTGACACTGATGTATTTCATTGGCCAAAATCGTCCTCGACCAATTCGACTCCCGGCGGCGGACTGAATCGAAACTGCTGGTCGGAGGCTTCTACGTTCTCTCGTTGCTGATCGAAACGGTATTCAGTGACCGAACCATCCACCTCTTCGATGACGATGCGAGCAATCTGGCTCTCTGGAGTAATCTCCAGCAGAACTTGGCTTGCCCGGTCAGCCATCCCCTGGGGAATACCCCGCAGCATCACATTCCCAAGAGTCAAAGGAGCGACGTCCGGGGCCAGTGACAAGCCTTGCAATTCCTTCTCCAGTCGTGTCTTACCCAGAAGCAGGCGCAATGGCGAGCGCAGGTCATCCAATTTACGAACCGGCGTCTTGCGTACCTGGTGATCGCCCGGCAGGTAAAACCAGGCGTCCTTGCCGTCGCTCACGAACAGCTTCTCCTTGGGAGAACGGTACTCCCAGCGCATCTTGCCAGTTTTTTTTAACCACAAGGTCCCCGATTCGGTGCGTTCCATGCCAGCGCCGCTATACACCTCGGTGAATTCAGCCTGCAGCGTACGAATGTGGTTGTAACGATTGTCCACATTCCGGGCAATCGTGTGGACATCGCGGCCAGGACTGCCCATGGAAACTGAGTGCCCAAGCAGCAGAATGAAAATCGTGCGCAGAATGGAATTCATCTTTCCTGGAAGAGGGATGTGATTAACCTCTGTTTCGGTTAGATGCGGGAAGTGCGCAACCCTTTACCGCAGCGCCATTGCCATAAACGTGGTACTGATGCGTGCCGCTGAGCTTTCGGAGTCCACTACAGTTCGCCAAGACATGATCGAGTAGTGGATTGTGATAAAGCACATACAACGGACGCGGCTGTTCGCGCAAAGAACGGTCGACACTGCTTATGACCTGAAGCAGTCCCGCTTCGGGCAAAGGATTGAAGAGATAAAGCACAGTCGGCTCGAGAGGAAAAGTAAACTCACGCGCGTCACCGCAAATGGTCTTGAGGGTGAAGCACCTTTGCGAATTACTTTTGTATTGCCCGAGATTCTCCTGCGCCACGCGATGCAATTCAAGCAACAGTTCAATTCCCATGATGCGACGAAAGGGATAATCTGCTGCCATCAACAACACTCGACCTTTTCCTGAACCGAGATCGATAAAAGTAAATTCACGGAAATCGATCTTCAGCGAGCTCAGCATTTCATGAAAGAGTGCAGGCTCACTGGGCTGATACGGAGAGTGAAACATCCCTAGCAGCCGATTCCGCCAACCAACGGTGGCGCTCGTTGTGTTGACTCTGTAATCCCAATCGTATTGCACGTCACCGTAACGTCGCCGGCGTCGGCTGCGCGTGGAATCACGAACAAACTCTCCGAGCATCACAATAAGTCGCCACATCGTGGGAAAGGATCTGTGGCGCTTGCGATGGTCTTTCCACCATTGGAGAACGCTTTCGATCAGTTGGGGTTCGGGAGCAGAAGACATATTAAAGAAAGTGGCTAGTGGTTAGTGGCCAGTTCGACTAGCC
>Ga0209239_1002135_pt1 | contig 11815 bp, 7 predicted proteins | sample GraSoi013_2_20cm_FD_185824 | JGI IMG/M metagenome (GOLD analysis project Ga0209239, IMG submission 185824) | Grasslands soil microbial communities from the Angelo Coastal Reserve, California, USA - Sample 10_02_2013_2_20cm (SPAdes) (version 2) | ecosystem: Environmental > Terrestrial > Soil >...
CCTCGACGACGCTGGTGATCGCGCCGCGCACGATCATCGTCGGGCTGGTCGTCGGTATCGTGGTCACGGTGCTGGCGTCGCTGGTACCGGCCGTCAAGGCGACCCGGGTACCGCCGGTGACCGCGCTGCGGGAAGAGGCCGTCACGGCGGCCGTACCGCGGATCAACTGGCGGCGGATCACGCTCGGCACGCTCGTGACCGTCATCGGCCTGGCCCTGCTCATGCTGGGGCTGTTCGCCCAGCAGGGCAACCGCCTGATCAACGTCGCGTCCGGGGCGGTGGTCATCTTCCTCGGCGTGGGCCTGCTCAGCCCGCTGGTGGCCCGACCGCTGGCCCGGCTGATCGGCTGGCCGTTCGCCCACCTCGCCGGCCAACCGGGGAAACTGGCCCGCGACAACGCCATGCGCAGCCCACGGCGTACCGCGTCGACGGCCGCCGCGCTGATGATCGGGCTCGCGCTGGTCAGCTTCGTGACCATCTTCGCCGCGTCGCTCAACGCGTCCACAGCCAAGGTGCTCGACCAGGCCGTGGCGGCGGACTACATCCTGTCCGGGCCGTCCAACAGCGGTCAGGGGTTCAGTCCCGACGTCGTGCGGCAACTGTCGCAGCAGCCGGAGATCGAGTCGGCCGCCGGGATCCGGGTCGGCCTGTTCAAGCTCGACGGGGCGGGTCAGCAGCTGTTCGCCGTCGACCCGGTGGGCTACGACAAGACCGTCCGTACGGAGACGACCGCGGGCAAGCTGACCGACCTGACCTCCGGCGGGATCGCGATCCGGGAGGACGTCGCCAAGCAGCACGGCTGGAAGGTGGGCGACAGCATCCCGATGGAGTTCCCGGTCGGGGGTACCCAGTCCGAGCCGGTCCAGGCGATCTACAAGGACAACCAGCTCAACGGCCCGTACCTGCTGGCGCTGCACGACTACGAGCAGCACTACACCGACCAGCTCGACATCATCGCGCTGGTCAAGGCGAAGTCCGGGGTGTCGGCGGACACCTCGCGTGCCGCCGTCGACAAGGTCGTCGGCGCCTTCCCCAACGTCCAGGTCAAGGACCAGGCGCAGTACAAGGAGGACAACGCCAACCAGATCAACCAGCTGCTGATGCTGTTCTACCTCCTGCTGGCCCTCGCGGTGATCATCGCGGTCATCGGCATCATCAACACCTTGGCGCTGTCGGTGCTGGAACGGGTCCGCGAGCTGGGCCTGCTGCGCGCGCTGGGGATGACCCGGGGTCAGCTGCGTTCGATGATCCGCTGGGAGGCGATCATCATCGCGGTACTGGGGGCGGTGCTCGGGCTGGCCGTCGGCGTGTTCTTCGGCTGGACGGTCGTACGGGCGCTGCACGACAAGGGCATCAGCGAGTTCAGCCTGCCGGTGGGTACCCTCGTCGGGTTCGTCGTGTTCGCGGCGCTGGCCGGCGTACTCGCGGCGGTGTTCCCCGGCCGGCGCGCCGCGAAGATCGACATCCTGAGGGCGGTCACCACGGAGTGACTCACCCGGGCACCACGGAGTGACTCACTCCACCTCGGCGCTTCCGTAGACGCGCAGCTTGCGCCGGGCCCGCTCGTAGAACGTGGTCTGTCCCAACCGGACGACCCGGGCTGCGGCGGGTACCGGCGCGATCGGCAGCATGTCGCCGGCCTCGGCGTGCCCGCGGACGATCCCGTCCACCTCGACGGCGAGCCGGCCGCTGGACGGCAGTACCTCCAGGGCCAGCTCCTCGTCGAGCGAGAGCAGCAGCGAACGGTTGAACGCGGAATGGGCGGCCGCCGCCCCGACCAGCAGGCACTCCACGGTCGGGGACACGATCGGGCCGCCCACCGAGAAGTTGTACGCGGTGGAGCCGGTCGGCGTCGACACGATCACGGCGTCGGCGGCGTACCGCACGAAGCGGTCCCCCTCGACCACGATCCCGACCGCGGCCAGCCCGTCCCCGGGGACCCGTACCAGGGCGATGTCGTTGAACGCGGTGACCGCCGTACCGCCGGGCAGTACGGTGCTCACGGCGGTACGCGGCTCCACCGTGTACCGGTGCTCGTCGATCGCGGACAGCGCGCCGGGCAGGTCGGTCACGTCGATCTCGGCGAGGAAGCCGAGCCGCCCCACGTTCACCCCGAGTACCGGCGTCTTGCGCCCCTCGGTCAACCGCATCGTGCGCAGCATCGTGCCGTCCCCGCCCAGGCTGACCAGCAGCCCGGCGCGCTCGACCAGCTCGGCCTGCCCGACGGCGACGGCGTCGCACGCGATCCGGCCGACCTCCTCGTGCAGGCCCAGTACCGTCACCTCGCGCCCGCGCGCCCAACCAGTGATCATGTTGATCGCGCCCGCACTGTCGCGCTGCGGATGCAGCACCAGCCCGACCGTCTGTACCAGACCCATGGCGTCACTGTACGGGCGCCCGGTCCGATCGAGCCGCCCCGATATCGTCGAGCTCATCGACGTGCGCCGGCCCCGGCCGGCCGCGCGACGCGACCCGGCCGGGGCAGCGCCGCGTCGACCATCGCGCGCAGCCCGTCCGGGTCGAACGGCTTGACCAGGTAGTCGGTCACGCCCATGTCGTTAAGTTGGACCACCGCCTCCGGGGGGATGTCGCCGCTGACCACCACCGCCGGGATGGCCCGGGTCCGCGGGTCGGCCCGCAACCGCCGGAGCAGGTCCTGCCCGCTCATGTCCGGCAGGTTCAGGTCGAGGAAGATCAGGTCCGGGCATCGTTCGGTGGCCAGCTCGATCGCCGTACCGCCGCGCGCTGCGGTGACCAGCGTCAGGTCGGGTTCCCGCTTCAGGATCCGCTCGACCAGCGCGATGATCATCGGGTTGTCGTCGACGTACAGCACATGGCGCGGGGACGGCGGCGATACTTCCGCCAACGCCCGGTCGACCACCCGGGCCAGGTCGGCCGCCTCGACCGGCTTGGTGAGGAAGCCGTCCATCCCGGCGTCCAGGCAGGCGCGGCGGGAGTCGTCGGTGGCGCTGGCCGTCATCGCCACGATCCGAGGGCGCGGCCCGGGGTGGCGCCACCGGGCCTCGCGGGTGGCGGCGATGCCGTCAATGCGCGGCATGTGCACGTCCATCAGCACGAGGTCGTAGTCGCCGGCGAGGATCGCGTCCACCGCCTGCGCGCCGTCGTCCACCACGTCGGCGTGGTGGCCGAGCCGGTCGAGCATGATGGCGGCCATCCGCTGGTTCACCGGGTTGTCCTCGGCGAGCAGGATCCGCAGCACCCGCGCGGGGCGCGCTGGCGTGGGTGCCGCCGGTCGGCCGGGCGCCTCGGCCTGCCCGAGCGCGCCGAGGACGGCCGTACGGAGCTGGGCGCGGCGGATCGGGGTACCCACCACGCCCAGCCGGGCCGCCGGGAGCTGCCGGCGCACGGCCAGCGGCGCCGTGGCCACCACGGGCAACACCCCACGGTGGTACGCCGCCAGACGCGCGATGTCGCCGTCGAGCCCGTCGGCGGGTCCCACCACTCCGAGCACCGCGAGCGCCGCCTCGGACCACTCGTCGGCGCGCAGTACGGCGGCGTCGACGCTCGGCGCGGTGACGATCTCGCCGCCCCACATGCGCAGGTGGCGGCAGATCGCCTCGGCGACCGCGAGCTGTTCGTGGATCACCAGGATCTGCTTGTCCGACAACGGTTTCTCGGGCTCCTCGGCCAACCGGGTCGGCTCGGCGAGGCCGACCTCGACGACGCAGGTGAACGTCGAGCCCACGCCGGGCGCCGACCGTACCGAGATACCTCCGCCCATCCGCTCGGACAGTTGCCGGCAGATCGCCAACCCCAGCCCGGTACCCCCGAAGTTGCGCGTGGTCGACGTGTCCGCCTGGGTGAACGGCGCGAAGATCCGGTCGAGCGCGTCGGCCGGGATGCCGACCCCGGTGTCGGTGACGTCGAACGCGAGCCGGACGCCCGGCCCGGCCGCGGGTTCGGTACGCACCTCGACGGTTACCTGCCCGGTGCCGGTGAACTTCACCGCGTTGGAGAGCAGGTTCACCAGTACCTGGCGCAGCCGTACCGGATCGCCGACGGCCGTGGCCGGAGTATCGGCGGCGAACAGCGCGGCCAGCGCGAGCCCGTTCTCCTCGGCCTTCGGCGCCACGATCCCGACCGCCTCCTCGACGCAGGCGACCAGGTCGAACGCGATGTCCTCCAGTTCGAGCCGACCCGACTCGATCTTGGACAGGTCGAGGATGTCGTCGATCACGCCACGCAGGTGGTTGCCGGCCGCGCGGATCATCTCGGCGTACTCGGCCTGCTCGGTGTCCAGCGCGGTGTCGATGAGCAGGCTGGTGAAGCCGATGACGGCGTTGAGCGGGGACCGGATCTCGTGGCTCATGTTGGCGAGGAACGCCGCCTTCGCCTGGCTCGCCTGCTCGGCCGTTGCCCGGGCCAGCTCCAGCTGGTCACCCTGGGCGGACAGCTCGGCGTAGACCGCGACCAGGCCACGGTTGGTCTCTTCCAGCTCGGTACGCAGCGCGGCGGCCTCCGCCTCGCTCGCCCGCAACCGGTCGGCCTGGTCGGTCACGGTGGCACCGGGTTGCGGACCACCACGATGGTCGCGTCGTCGCGCTCGCGGGCATGGTCGCGGTGCAGGGTGGCGGCGACGACGGCGGGATCGTGGCGGGCCAGCTCGGCGTCGGCGGCCAGCTGCACCCGGCTGGTCAGGCCGTCGGTCCACAGGACGAGCGTGGCGTCGGCCGGCCACGGGCAACTCGCCAGCCGGACCCGGGGCGGTATGGACTTCAGGCCGAGGGTACCGGCGGAGAAGACCAACCCGCGGTGCCCCGACCCGGACACCACGCGGCCGCTGACGTTGCCGATCGCGAAGTAGCGCAGCTCCTCCCGGCCGGGCTCCACGAGGCACGCGGTGAGCGCGCCGCCACGGGTCGACCGCATCGCGTCGTTGGCCCGTACGACGAGGCGGTCGAGATCGGTCGGGTCGGCGGCGAAGGCGGCCAGGGCGGCGTCAGCGGCCAGCGACGCCTTCGCGCCGTGTCCGAGCCCGTCGACGACGGCCACCGCGATACCGCCGTCCAGCTCGGCGACCGCCCAGCCGTCGCCGCACACGTCGGTCACTCCGATAGACACCCCGCCCCAGGCCCGGCTGGCCGGAGCGGGCCGGTCGCTGTCCAGGTTGACCAGGGACAACACGGTGGTACCGCGACCCGGCTCGGTGAACACGTCGAACCCGGCCGACGCGCGCCGTACGGCGGCCAAACCGCAACCGAGCCCTCCTGGCGCCGGGGCACGTCCGTCCAGCACGCCAGGCAGGTCGGTGATTCCGGGACCGTGGTCGACGGCGAGGATCTCGATGCCGTTCGGCGGTACCGGCCGGACCAGCATCCAGCCGCCCGGCTTGGCGTGCCGTACCAGATTGGTGGACAGCTCGGTGGCGACCAGCTCGGCGCGGCCCCGGGCCGCCGGTGCCGCACCCAGCCGCTCGGCGTGGCGGGCCACCGCCCGGCGCACGGCTCCGGCATCAGCCTCGTCGGCGACCGGGAACCGGTCGTGGCTGGGCTGCCGCACCGGCCGCATCGCTCACCGCGCCCACTGCTCGATCGTCACCGTGGTACCGCCGCCGGCCGCCGAGTCGATCGAGAACTCGTCCACCAGGCGCCGGCTGCCCGGCAACCCGAGACCGAGGCTGCCACCGGTGCTGAACCCGTCGCGCATGACCTCGTCCAGGTCGGCGATGCCCGGACCGGTGTCGCTGAACACAGCGCGTACCCCCCGGCGGCTGCTGCCCTCCAGCCGCTCGATCGACGCCATGCCCTGCCCGTGCGTGGCGTACCGGACGATGTTGCGGGCCAGCTCGCTACCCGCGGTGACCAGCTTCGTCTCCGCGGTCAGGCTCAGCCCGGCGTACTGCGCGGCGGCCCGCAACGTCGAACGTACCCGCAACAGGTCGGCCTCGCCGTTGATGGTCATGGTGAGGAGCGCGTCCTCAGTCGACAAGCTCATCATGGGACCCGCGCAGCCGTGCCATACCCTGTTCGGCGTTGAGTGCGGTACGGACATGCGCCATCGGTACCCCCAGCTCCACGAGCGTGATGGCGACCGCCGGTTGCAGTCCCACGATGGTCGCCTGCGCGCCGAGCAGCCGGACCATCGCGACCAGCCGGGCGATCACCCGCGCCACGAACGAGTCCACCATGGACAGTCCGTTGACGTCGACGAGTACCCCCGTCGCCCGGGTACGCGCGACCTCCCGGGTGACCGCCCGTTCGATCTGCTCGACGGTGGTGTCCTCCAGGTTGCCCTGCAAGGTGACCAGCAGGTTCTGGCCCATCCGGATGATCGGTACGTCGTCAGGCATTGACGGGTTCCCGCTCAGCGGCCACGCCGGCCCCGACGATCTGCAGGGCGAGCTGGAGCGCGTCGCGCAGGCTGTTGCGGCTGCGCAGGTTGCCCAGCTCGATGCCCAGGTGCACGATCGCCTGCGCGGTCTCCGGCCGTACCCCGCTCAGGATGCTCACCGAGCCCATCAGCCGGGCGGCTTCGACGGTCTTGAGCAGGTGCTGCGCCACGTCGGTGTCGATCGCCGGTACGCCGCTGATGTCCAGGATCACCACCTCGGCCTGGTTCAGTGCGATGCGTTCCAGCAGCCCCTCGGTTAGCCGGGCGGCCCGCAGGCTGTCAAGCGTGCCGATCACCGGCAACACGAGCACCTTGTCCCACACCTGGATCACCGGCGTGGACAGTTCCAGGATCTCGTCGCGCTGGCGCTGGACGAGCTGCTCCTGCTCACGCCGTTCGCTCAGGTCCCGGGCCACCTTGACGAAGCCGATCACCTCCTGGGTCTCGTCCCGGATCGGGCTCAGCGTGACGTTGGCCCAGAACCGGCTGCCGTCCTTGCGCATCCGCCAGCCCTCGGTCTCGAAGCGGCCGTCCCGTACCGCGGCGGACAGTTCCCGGTCGGCGAGCCCGGCCCGGGCGTCCTCCTCGGTGTAGAACATCGACATGTGGTGCCCGAGTACCTCCTCCTCGGTGTACTGCTTGAGCCGGCGGGCACCCGAGCTCCACGAGCGCACGTACCCGTCCTTGTCCAGCCGGATCACCTCGTAGTCGGTGATCGCGTCGAGCATCTGCTCGACGGCCTGGGCGGCGAGCAGCTGTTCGCGGCGCTCGGTGAGATCGCGGGCGATCTTCACGTACCCGACCAGGGTGCCGTGGCCGTCGCGGATCGGGGTCAGCGTGACGGTGGCCCAGAACCGGGTGCCGTCCTTGCGGACCCGCCAGCCTTCGGTCTCGCACCGGCCCAGCTCGGCGGCGGTACGCAGCTCCTGTTCCATCCGGTTGGCGACCATGTCCTCTTCGGTGTAGAAGACGCTCAGCGGCCGGCCGATGATCTCGTCGGCGGCGTACCGGGTCAGGCGCTCGGCGCCCGGGTGCCAGCTACACACCACGCCCTTGTCGTCCAGCCGGATGACCTCGTGCTCGGTGATGCTGTCGATCATCTGCTGGTAGTAGGACAGCTCTGCGCTGACCCCGACTCCCCCGTACCCCATGTGCGCCCCCCGCCTAACGAGTCGCCCTCAGGTTACCGACGTTCTGATCGCATAGGCCCCGGTTTAGGTAGATAGTGGTCGCATGGGTGTGGTGGTACGGGCGACAGGCCACGCGCTGGCCGATCTCGCGTTGGCGCTGGCCGCGGCGGCCACCCGGATCGACGCAGTACTGGACACGGCGGCCCGGGCGGCCGCGGAGCTGGTCGGCGACGGCGCCGGAGTCCGGCTGAGCCGCACCGACGACGCCCCCACGGTGTACCACGCCGACCCGGAGCGGGCGCAGATCCTCGCCCGGTTCCTCAGCGGCCCCATCGACCTGCGCGGCGCCCGGGAGCCGATCGTGCTGTCCCCGCTGACCGCGCACGGATTCCAGGAGCTGGCCCCACCCGAGTACCGGACCGAGTACGAGCGGGCCGGCATCTCCGCCTGCGTCCTGTGCCCGCTGCTGGCCGGGGAGGCGTGCCTGGGCTACCTGGCCATCGCCCGTACCACGCCGGGCGGTACCTACACCGACGCCGACGTCGACCTCGCGCGCGACATCGCCGGGGAGGTCGCCCTGGCGCTGGCCACCGCCCGTTCGATGGAGCTGCTGCGTACCTCCGAGGAGCGCTACCGGCGGATCGTGGAGACCGCGCTGGAAGGCGTCTGGCAACTCGACCCGGCCGGGGTCACCACCTCGGTCAACGAGCGCATGGCGGACATGCTCGGGGTACCCCGGGAGCAGCTGCCCGGGCTGTCGATGAGCGGGTTCCTCGACGACCGCAGCCGGGCCGACCTGCCCCGCTGGCTGGCCGAGTGCCACGAGGGCGACCCGACCGTGCACAAGACCCGGCTGGTCCGCGCCGACGGCGCCGTCCGCTGGGTCCAGGTGGCCGCGGCGCCGATGCCCGGCCAGCACGGCGAGCCGGGCGGTTCGCTGTGCATGGTCAGCGACATCACCGAGCAGGAACAGGCGCGCGGGCTCAAGCGCCAGCTCGACCACCTGCGCCGGCTGGACAGCCTGGGGCAGCTCATCGGCGGCATCGCCCACGACTTCAACAACCTGCTGACCGTCATCGCGGGATCGGCGGAAGTGATCGCGGGTGAGGCTGAGCCCGGGTCCACCCGGCAGCAGCTCGCCACCGAGATCGCGGAAGCCACCGTACGGGGCCGTACACTGGCCCACCAGCTGCTCGCGTTCGGGCGCAGCGGCGGGCGCTCGGAGACGGTGCCAGTATCCGACCTGCTGTCCTCGGTCACCCAGCTGCTGGGCCGGACGATCGGCGAGCACATCAAGCTGGAGATCACCGTCGAGCCGGACGCGTGGCCGGTGCGTACCGAGCGCGGGCCGCTGGAGCAGGTACTCGTCAACCTCGCCGCGAACTCCCGCGACGCGATGCCGCGCGGCGGGGTACTGACGATCCGGGCGGACAACGTCGATGTCGAACCCGGCCAGCTCGACGACCGTACGATCGCCGGGCGCTTCGTCCGGGTGGCGCTCGCCGACACCGGGGCCGGCATGGACAAGGAGACCCAGGCGCGCGCCTTCGAGCCGTTCTTCACCACCAGGTCCACCGCCGCCGGGCTGGGCCTGGCCACCGCCGCGAGCATCCTGCGCAGCAGCGGCGGGTACATCCGGCTGGACTCGGTACCCCGACTGGGTACCACGGTCGAGGTGTTCCTGCCCGCCGCCGACCGGCCGGCCGAACCGGCGCCCACGCTGCCTTCCAGCGACGCCCCGACCGTGCACGGCGGACACATCCTGGTCGTCGAGGACCAGCCGGAGCTGGCGCAGCTCATCCGGTACCTGCTCCAGCCGGCCGGGTACACGGTGACCGTCGCGACCGATCCGCAGGCCGCGATGGACTGCCTGCCGCCGGACGTACACCCGGACCTGCTGCTCACCGACGTCGTCATGCCCGGGATGACCGGCCCGGAGCTGGCCACGGTGCTGCGCGAACGCCATCCCGGCCTGCGGGTGGTCTACACATCCGGGTACGCGCCGGCCGTACTCGGTCCGCAGGCGAGCATCGGCGACGACAGCAGCCTGATCCAGAAGCCGTTCAACCGCGACACGCTGCTAGCCGCCATCGCGCGCGCCTGGGGTTAAGCGGGCGGGCCAGCTAACTCACATGGCGCCGACCGTGGTCGCGTCGACGGCGGCCAGCAATGCCCGTACCTCGTCGGCTTCCGGTACCGCCAGTTCGGTGTACCGGTCGAGGGCCGCACACCACGCCTCCCGGGCGAGGGCGAGCCGACCGGCCGCCCGCCGGATGTACGCGATGCCCGACAGCGCCCGGGCCTGCTGGTCGGCGTTGTCCAGTTCGCGGGCCAGACGCAGCGCGGCGGCGTAGTACCGCCGGGCCTCGTCCGGATGGCCCAGCGCCCGCAGCGCCTCGCCGAGCCCGTTGAGTACGACGATCTCGCGGGTACGGTAGCCGTCGCCCTGCGCGAGGGCGAGCGCGAGCCGCAGCTGCTCGTACGCGTCGCGGTACCGCCCGGTCCGCTGGTACACGACGGCGACCGCGTTGAGCGTGTCCAGTACGGCCATCCGGTCGCCCAGCTCGCGGGCCAGGCGGAGCGACTGTTCGACGTATGCCACCGCCTCCTCGCCCGACCCGAGCTCCACCCGGGCCAGCGCCAGGCTGCTCAGCGCGTAGCACTCGCCGTGCTGGTCGCCGACCTCGCGCAGCAGCGCCAGGGCGTGCCGCGCCTGCTCGACCGCTTCCCCGTAGCGGCCCAGCCGGACCAGGACGAAGGCGATGAAGCCCAGCAGGTTGCCCTCGCAGGAACGGTCCTCGATGTCGCGGAACTGCGCGACGGCCCGCTCGTAGCAGTCCAGCGCCTCGCGGTACGGCCCGCCCGACGCGACGTACAGGTCGCCGAGGTTGCACAGTACGACACCTTGCCCGTAGCGGTCGCCCGCCGCCTCCTGGCTGGCCAGCGCCTGGCGGAAGTGGTCGGCCGCCTCGGCGTGCCGGCCCCACCGCTGGTACAGGTTGCCGAGGTTGTTGAGGGTACGGCCGATCAGCACCTCGTCGCCGATCGCCCGCCGGATCGCCAGCGCCTGCTGGTAGTGCTCGGCGGACTCGACGTGCCGCCCGAGGTTGCACAGGATGTTGCCCAGGCGTAGCTGCGCATCGCCTTCGGCGCGCACGTCGCCACTGGCCCGGGCCGCCTGCAGGGCATGGCCGTACAGCGCCAGCGTGTCGGTGTAGCGCCCGACGGATTCCAGGTGCCGGGCCAGCGTCCCGACGAGCTGGTCGACATGCTCGGGCCGGCCGTTGCCGGCCGCGTACGCCGCGATCGCGAACAGGTTCGCCCGCTCGGCGTCCAGCCACGCCTTGGCGTGCGCCGGATCGGCGACCGGCGGCATCGGGTTGTCCGGCGCGGCGATCCGCGGGCGCCGGTCACGGTCGGCCGGGAACAGCGTGTCCACGGCCGCCGCGGCGGTGGCGAGGTAGTGGTCGAGAAGCCGGGTCGACGCGGCGTCGCGCGCGGACGCCGGCTCCCGCTCGGCCAGTTCCGCCGCGTACGCCCGCAGCAGGTCGTGCATGCGCAGCCGCTGGTCCGGCGTCCGGTCGACCAGGTGCGCCCGCACGAGTACGTCCGCGAGCGACCGTGCGCGGTCGAGCTGTTCGCCGGCGAGCGCGGCCACGGCGTAGCTGTCGATGTCCTGCCCGGGATGCAGCCCGAGCAGGCGGAACAGCCGGGCGGCGGGTTCGGGAAGCCGCCGGTAGGACCAGGAGAAGACGCCGCGCACGGCGGTACGCCCGTCGGCGCCGGCGTCGAGCAGGTCCAGCCGGCGGTGCTCGTCGGCCAGCTCGGCGGCCAGACCCTCCACAGTGGACGATGGGCGGGCCACCGCGATCTCGGCGGCCAGCCGCAGCGCGAGCGGCAACCGGGCACAGCGCTGCGCGAGCGCCACGGCCGCCGCCGGCTCCGCGTCGATCCGGGCCCCGACGAGGGTACGCAGCAGCGCGACCGCGTCACCGGACGGCAGCAGGTCGAGGTCGAGCCGCAGCGCGCCGTGCCGGGCGACCAGGCCGGCCAGGCTGTCCCGGCTGGTCACCACCACGAAACAGGAGGGGGTACCGGGCAGCAGCAGCCGCACCTGGTCCGCCGAGTGCGCGTTGTCCAGCAGGACGAGCATCCGCCTCCCGGCCACCAGGGTGCGGTACCGGGCGGCCCGCTCGGCGACGTCGTAGGGCACCTGGTTCCCGGGTACGCCCAACGCGCGCAGGAACCCGGACAGTACGTCGGCCGGGTCGAGCGGCTGGTCCGGGTCGTACCCGCGCAGGTCGACATAGAGCTGCCCGCCCGGGAACCGGTGT
>Ga0209239_1002143_pt1 | contig 11797 bp, 7 predicted proteins | sample GraSoi013_2_20cm_FD_185824 | JGI IMG/M metagenome (GOLD analysis project Ga0209239, IMG submission 185824) | Grasslands soil microbial communities from the Angelo Coastal Reserve, California, USA - Sample 10_02_2013_2_20cm (SPAdes) (version 2) | ecosystem: Environmental > Terrestrial > Soil >...
GGCCGCGTGGACGCGGCATTCGCCGCGAGCGAACGCCTGCGCGCCCGCGAGATGCTGGAGCTGTTGCAGCGCGGCCGGCTCTCATCGCCGGACGCAGCCGCCGAGCTCGTGTCCCGAGAGCAGGATCTGAGACGCCGCATTGCCGAGGTCACGCACGACCTGGACACTACCGCCGCGGACGCGCTCCGTGGTCCTGAAGCGCCGGCCGCGAGCGCGGCCACCCGCGAAGCGCTGGACCGTGCTCAGGAGGCGTACGGTGAGTTGCTGCTCGAAATGCGGGAGCGCAGTCCCCGGCATGCGTCCCTCGTGTCGCCAGCGACGGCAACCAGCCGCGACGTCGGCCGGCGGTTGGCCTCCGATGTCGTCCTGATCGAATACCTCGTCAGCGATTCGGGCTCGCTCGCGTTCGTCGTCGCTCGCGACACCGTAGCCGTCGTGGACCTAGGCGTCCAACGCCGCACGCTCGCCCGCCTGGTCGAGTTCGCCCGCGGAACATTACAGCAGCGGGGACCGGGGCCCGCCGATTCGCTGTGGCGGGGACCGTTGCGGCAGCTCCACCAGTATCTGATCGCTCCCCTCGAAGAGACGGGCCTGCTCGCCGGCAAGACGCGACTCATCCTGGTTCCGCACGCCGAGCTGCACTACCTGCCGTTCGGGGCACTGCTGGGCGGGTCGGGGCCGGGACAGTTCCTGATCGAGCGGTACGAGGTGGCCGTGACGCCGTCGGCATCGGTCTGGCTCGCCCTGGGCGATCGCCCAGCGGGACCGGTCTCGACCGGCACGCTGGCCTTGGCGCCGAGACCCGACGTGCTGCCGGGATCGCGGCGCGAAGTGGCGGCAGTCGCGCGCCTCGGCGGCGCCGATGTCGAGGTGCTCAGCGGCGGCGCGGCCACGGAGGCGGCGTTCCGGCGGGAGGCACCGAGGCGCCGCATCCTGCACCTCGCGACGTACGGAGTCCTCAACAAGCAAAACCCGCTGTTCTCCTACGTGGATTTGGCAGCGGGCGACGCGCAGGACGGCCGACTCGAGGTACACGAGGTGTTCGGCCTCGATCTCGCGGCGGACCTCGTGGTGCTCTCGGCGTGCCAGACGGGCCTCGGTTCGGGGGCGCTCGCCGACGTGCCGGCGGGGGATGACTGGGTCGGCCTCACGCGCGCGTTCCTGCACGCCGGCGCGGCACATGTGGTGGCCACCCTGTGGTCGGTCGAGGACTGGGCGACGGCGAGTCTCATGGAGCGCTTCTACGAGCGCTATCGGACGAGCGACGACCCGGAGCGAGCGCTGGCGGTAGCGCAACGCGAGCTCCTCGCCGCGCCCGCGACGTCGCACCCGTTCTACTGGGCCGGGTTCGTACTCACGGACCGGGCCGATGGCACAGCGAGGAATCGGTGAGCAAGCGCGCGTGCGGTGTCCGTCTCACGGACGGGGGTCAGCGTCCAATGAGACTATTCGCGCCACCAGCAACCCTGCTCGGCATGCTCGCTGCGCTCGCTTCGCTTGTCGGGTGCTCCGACGTGTCGATTGGACCCCAGCCCCAGCCGAAGCCACGAGAGGCGATCGTCTCGGACCCGACCACCGCTCCTGGCCTGGTGCGAGGGACACGAGCGGCGTCCGTCCAGGATTCCAGCTCGGGGGGAGATAACGTCGTGTACGTGTCTCTCCCTCCCGGCACGGTCCCGGGCGGCGACGTGGCGAGCATCAGGCGCGTCGGCAGCGCCGACCTGGTTTACGCGGCACTCCTCGACGGCGGTTTCGACCCCGTTCCGGTGCCGGCCAGTTCGGGAGACACGGTGCAAATCGCGGTGGACGTGCCAGGAGCGCCGCGCGTGATCTTCACCTACGGCGTGCCGCGGATCCTGCGGCCGGTCGTCGTGCGCACCTGGCCGGCGCCGGGGAAACGCGACGTCACCCTGAACGCGACCATCGTCATCGTCTTCAGCGAGCCGGTCGCCGCAACGACGCTGACCACGTCCTCGGTGCAGCTGCTCCGCGGGACGAGCCCGGTTGCCGGCACGGTGCGGGTCCTCGAGGGCACGGGGACCGTCGCCGTGTTCACTCCCGCCGCCCCGCTCGATCCCAACACCGATTACGAGCTCGTGGTCGGCACCGCTGTGACCGACCTGGATGGCGATGCGCTCGCAGCGCCCCTGACCGTCGCCTTCAGGACCGGCGAGTCCGAAGCAGGGCCGCCCGCTTCCATCAGGGTCTCACCGGATACGGTCTACATGACCGGTGGGACGTACCAGATGACGGCCACGGTGCGCGACGCCGGCGGCAACATCCTGGTCGATCAGGCGGTCGCCTGGTCCACGAGCGATTCCACCGGCCTCACGGTGTCCGCGACCGGGCTGGTGACGGCGCTGGCATCGAGCATTTACGACGTCACGGCGACGCTCACCGGCTTGACGGCGTCGGCGCGAGTGGTCGTCACGGCCGGACCTCCAGCATCGCTGGCAATCTCACCCGCGCACGGCACGGTCGGCGCCGCGGGCGACACGATCATCCTCCGGGCGACCATTCGCGACGCCGCGGGACGTGTGATCAGGTACCCCTCGGTGACGTGGGCTAGCAGCACCCCCGGAGTGGCGACCGTCGTGCCCTATACCATTGGGGACGTCGGGCCGGGCCTCGCGACCGTCACGGGCGTGAGCGTGGGAGACGTCACGATTACCGCGACCAGCGGAACGGCGAGCGGCACGGCCTCCGTCACGGTCGTGCCACCCGCACCGGTCGCATCGGTGACACTCACTCCGGCGTCGGCGACGCTGCTGCTGCGGACGACGCAGCGGTTCTCCGCGGCGACGCGGGATTCGAATGGCACCCTGCTTCCTGGCCGCGTGATCACCTGGACCACCGATAACACGGCGGTGGCAACGGTCGACGCACACGGGCTGGTGACGGGAGTCGGCGAGGGTGCCGCCGCCGTGATCGCGACGAGCGAGGGAGTGAGCGATACCGCGACGATGACCGTTGTGGCCATCAGGTTGACGTCAGTTGCCGCCGGCTCGTTTCACAGTTGTGGTCTCACCGCCAGCGGGGCGGCCTACTGCTGGGGTTTCAACCAAGACGGCGAGCTGGGCGACGGCTCGACCATCTCCCGCCTACTTCCCACGGCGGTTGCGGGCGGGCTCACCTTCTCCATGCTCAGCGCCGGCAGCTTTCATACCTGCGGAGTGGCTCTTAACGGGGCGGCATACTGCTGGGGCTTTGACGGGTCGGGCCAACTGGGCGACGGCCTGAACAGCTTCAGCTTGGTCCCCGTGGCCGTGAGCGGCGGGCTCGCCTTCTCCGCCGTGAGTGCCGGACAGTTTCTCACGTGCGGTCTCACTACCAGCGGCGCAGCGTATTGCTGGGGTTACAACCAAGACGGCGAGCTGGGCGACGGCTCGACCACCCCCAGCTCGATCCCCGTGGCCGTGACCGGCGGGCTGACCTTCTCCACGGTGAGCACCGGCACCGGTGGTCTGCACACCTGCGGTCTCACGACCAGTCAGACGGCGTACTGCTGGGGATACAACGGCAACGGGGAGCTGGGCGACGGCACGACGACCTCCAGCTCGGTCCCGGTGGCCGTGACCGGTGGGCTCGCCTTCTCGGCGGTGAACACCGGTCGCTTTCACTCGTGCGGTCTCACCGCCGGCGGGGTCGCGTACTGCTGGGGGTACAACTTCTTCGGCCAGCTGGGAGACAGTACCACCACCAACCGGCTCGTTCCCGTCGCCGTGAGCGGTGGGCTCGGTTTCATCGCGGTGGCGGGTGGGCAATATCACGCGTGCGGTATCACCGTCAATCAGACCGCGTACTGCTGGGGGCGAAATGAGAGTGGCCAGGTCGGCGACGGAACCTTTACCACCCGTCTTGCTCCCGTGGCCGTGACCGGTGGCCTGAGTTTCTCAAGCGTCAGCGGCGGCTACGGCCATACCTGTGGTCTCGCCACCACCGGGACCGTGTACTGCTGGGGATATGACGACTTCGCGCAGCTGGGCGACGGCTCGGGGAAGAGCAGCAACGTGCCCGTGAGAGTCGCGGGCCAGCCGTGAGGCCGACTGTCCGCGCGATCATGTCCGCACTGGCTGCCACCGTCATCGGATGCGCTGGCGATGGCGGCCCAACAACACAACCGGCCGGGCTTACCTTCGCGTCCGTGAGCTCCGGTGCCGAGCACGCGTGCGGCCTCACCATGAACGGCGCGGCGTACTGCTGGGGCTATAACGGGTGGGGCCAGCTCGGCAACGGCACGACCGAAGACGGCCAACGGCCGGTGGCGGTCGCCGGCGGGCTTCACTTCACAGCGCTCACCGCTGGGTATATGCACAACTGTGGTGTGACGGCGAGCGGGGCAGCGTACTGCTGGGGCTATAACGGGTACCACAGCGGCTTCGGCCCGCTCGGCAACGGATCGGTCACGCCTAGCTCCGTCCCCGTGGCGGTTGCGGGAGGCCTCACGTTCTCCAGTGTGAGCCCCGGCCGCGAGCATACGTGCGGGCTCACGAGCACTGGGTCGGCGTACTGCTGGGGCGCCGGTCCGCTCGGCAACGGGTCGAGTGCCGGCAGCGCGGTGCCCGTGGCAGTAACCGGCGGGCTGACGTTCTCCGCGTTGAGCGCCGCCTCGTCTCGTACGTGCGGTCTCACGACCACCGGCGCAGCCTACTGCTGGGGGGCCGGCCCGCTCGGCGACGGGTCGACCGCCGGGAGCTCGGTCCCCGTGGCCGTCGCCGGAGGCGCTACGTTCACCGCCATCAGCGCCGGTGGGTTCGACGCGGGCTATGCGTGCGCCGTCGCCACGAGCGGGGCGGCGTACTGCTGGGGGGAGGGCGGATACGGAGAGCTGGGCATCGGCGCGAGCGACCTCAGCCTGGTGCCCGTGTCCGTGAGCGGGGGGCTCAGGTTCTCCGCGGTGGACGCCGGCTGGCGGTACCATACCTGCGGGCTCACGACAAGCGGTGCAGCCTACTGCTGGGGCTTTAACGTGTGGGGCCAGCTCGGAAACGGCTCGACTGAAAACAGTGCGGTGCCGGCAGCCGTCTCCGGCGGGCTGACGTTCGCGGGTCTGAGCGCCGGAGGAACCAACTCGTGCGGCATCACCTCACCCGGCATCGTGTACTGCTGGGGCGACCACCTCGGCAAGGCCAGCGCCGTGCCCGTGAGAGTTGACGGCCAGCAGTAGCGCCATGACGACATCCCACTCGCCTCCGGGAGCGAGCAAGCCACGGGATTCGATCCGTCCAACTTCCCTAACGGGGGGAGAGGAACCATGTCACGAGCCGCTCGGGTGGTACGCGCGATGGGAATTCTGTCGCTATGTGGAGCAACCGTGGTCGCGTGCAGCAACGACTCCACGTCGCCGCGCGCCTCCGTCGCTTCCGTCGAGATCACCCCAGCCGCCCCCAGCGTCGTGATCGGCCACACGGCACAGTTGACCGCCATCGTGAGGGACCTGGCGGGCAATGAACTTGCCGGCCGGTCGGTGACGTGGAGGAGCGAAGCTCCCACACGCGCCACGGTCTCCACGACCGGGCTCGTGACCGGCCTCCTGCTCGGGGACGGCGTGCAGATCACGGCGATAAGCGAGGGCTGGAGCGGGAGCGCGATGCTCAGCGTGGTGCTCGACATCGCGGGCGAGTGGAACTACACCGAACAGGCCAGCAGGACGTACCAGGGGCGATCGGCCACCTGCAGCGACACGGGATCCTACCAGTTTTCACAGAGCGTCGCGGGCATCGGCGGCACGAGAGTGTGGGTGGGAGAGTGTGAAGGGCCGCTCTCAGCCCTCGTAGAGGACGCGGTGTCGCCGTTTCCCCTTGCCGAGGGCCGCCTCTTCAGCGCGCACCTCGACTTCCGTGTCGGCGGTTGTGTGTACGATGGAGACGTCGCGGGTCCACCAGCCCCCAAGCTGAGCGGCACCCTGACTTGCGAGGATTGGACCGGGACCTGGGAGGCGGTGCCCGGGGGACAACCGGTGGCGTCCGTCACCGTGCGCTCGGACGTCCAGACCGTCGTCGGGGGAGTCGTGCAACTGGTCGCCGTACCTCGGGACGCCGCCGGACACGTGCTCAATAGAACCGTGAAGTGGTCGAGCGACCACCCGTCCGTGGCAACCGTCTCGGACACCGGCCTCGTCGCGGCACTCACCCCCGGATCGGCGCGCATCAGCGCGCTCAGCGAGGGGCAGACCGGCTCCGCCGGCATCACCGCCGAGCTGGTCAGCTTCGGGTCGGTGAGCGCCGGAGTCTATCACACGTGCGGCCTCACGACGTCGGGCGCGGCGTATTGCTGGGGGTGGGCCGGCAACGGGCAGCTGGGGGCGGGCTTCCGCCCCACCTGGCTGGCGGCGCGCCAGAGCACGCAGACACCGCTCGCGGTGGCCGGCGGCCACACCTTCACGATGGTCAGTGGAGGTCTCGGCCACAGCTGCGGCGTCACGACGGCCGGCGAAGCGTACTGCTGGGGCGACAACACATATGGTCAGCTGGGCGATGGTTCAAAGGCCAGGAGCCTCGCCCCCGTACGCGTCGCGGGCGGGCAGCAGTTCGCGAGCGTCACGGCCGGAGGCTATCACAGCTGCGGCGTGACGACCGGGAACGCCCTGTACTGCTGGGGAAGCAACAGCCACGGGCAGCTGGGCGACGGCTCGCAAACGTCGAGCTCTTCCCCGGTACTCGTAGCGGGTGACTTCCTGTTCCAAGTCGCGCGCGCGGGCTCTTATCACACGTGCGGCGTAACCACCGCCAATGTCGCGTACTGCTGGGGGTATGATCTCTACGGGCAACTCGGCACCGGGAGTGTAGCCATCTTCGTTCCAACGCCGGTGGCCGTCGCGGGCGATCACAGTTTCGCGGCCGTGGCGACCGGGTACTCCCACTCGTGCGGCACGGCCACGGACGGCGCCGCCTACTGCTGGGGCCAGGCGAGCCTGCTGGGCGACGAGTCCGGGCTCGATCAATCCGCGCCGGTGGCGGTGGCGGGCGGCATCACCTTCGCGACGGCGGGCGGCAGCCTCGCGTCCGGGGAACAGAGCTCGTGCGCCTTGACCCCCTCCAGTGCTGCATACTGCTGGGGCCACAACGACGAGGGACAGCTGGGCGACGGCTCGACGACGTGGCGCGCGACGCCGAACCTCGTGCTGGGCGGGCTGAGTTTCGCATCGATCAGCACCGGTCCGTTCCACACCTGTGGGGTCACGACCAGCGCCGTCGCGTACTGCTGGGGAATCAATGCGAACGGCCAGGTGGGCGCGACGGTGCCCGATGAATGCGTTGTCGGGGATGCGACGTATCCCTGCGCCCTGGCGCCGGTCCGCGTGGTCGGTACGGTTCAGGTGGGTGCGTCCGCGGCACGCGTGCTGGGCCGCGCTGCTCGCCCGCGAACGGCCGACCGGGCGGCGTTGCTACGCGAGCTCGAGGCGAGGCTCCGGCGTACGCCGCTGAATCCTCTCCCGCTGAAGGCACCATGAGGCAAGGGCACCTCCGTCGCGCGCTGCTCACACTCGCCTCACTGGCTGGGTTCATCGGTTGCGGCGGTGATGGCGCACCGACCTCGCCGCCCGGGGCAACCGGCTTAGCATGGGCCGCGGTGAGCGCCGGATTCGAGCACACCTGCGGGCTCACGACCGCGGGCGTCGCCTATTGCTGGGGACAAGGTTATGCCGGCAAGCTCGGCGACGGGAGCACCAGCGACCGATCAAGCCCTGTGCTCGTGGCAGGCGGCGTGCGCTTCGTGTCGCTGAGCGCCGGCGGCCACCACACGTGCGCCGTCACGGCCGCGGGCGCCGCCTATTGCTGGGGGTACAATGTCTACGGTCAACTCGGCGTCGGGACCACGACCGGTCCCGAATCGTGTCCCACCGCCAATCCAGACGTTACCGTGTATTGCAGTATGGCCCCGGCGCCCGTGGCCGGGGGCATCGCCTTCGCCGCGGTGAGCGCGGGCGCCGAGCACAGCTGCGGGGTCACCGCCGCGGGCGCCGCCTATTGCTGGGGATACAATTATGACGGCAAGCTGGGCGACGGGACCACGACCCAGCGCTTGACGCCCGTGCGGGTGGCAAGCGACGTGCGTTTCGCGACGGTAGGCGCCGGCAATACCCACAGCTGTGGCGTGACGGACGCCGGCGTCATGTATTGCTGGGGTTTCAACGGCGTCGGCGAGGTCGGCGACGGCACCACGACTAAGCACTTGACTCCAGTACTCGCGGCGGGCGGCCTCAATTTCGCCGCGGTGGGCCTCAGCGCTGCCCATAACTGCGGGGTCACGGCCGCGGGCGCCGCGTATTGCTGGGGATCGAATCTCTCGGGCGAGCTCGGCGACGGCACGACGACCCAACGCCTGACTCCGGTGCGCGTGACGGGCGGTGTGAGCTTCGCCGCGTTGGCCCGCGGCAGCGCCAACGGACACAGCTGCGGCATCACGGCCGCGGGCGCCGCCTATTGCTGGGGATCGAATCGCACGGGCCAGCTCGGCGATGGGACCACGACCCAACGACTGACTCCGGTGCCCGTGGCAAGTAGCGTGCGTTTCACCGCGGTGAGCGCCGGCAGCTTCCACACCTGTGGGCTCACGGCCGCGGGCGCCGCCTACTGCTGGGGAGGGAACGGCGCCGGCCAGCTCGGCGACGGCACGGGGACGGACAGCAACTTCCCGGTACGGGTTGCAGGCTTGCCGTAGTCGGCTTCCTCTCACCCGCTGGACGCACACCACCTTCCGAGCAAACGTCCCGCCACGGTCCGTCTCACGTGCGTGTTACCCACAACGCTCACGGAGGCGGTCCATGCATTCCCGAACGGCAACACTCTTCGCCCTTATCTGCGTGACCGCCCTCGTCATGGGGTGCGAGGTGGATCAGCCACTCGCTCCGGTTACCGGTACGGCACCCCTCGCGAGCGCCGCAGCCGGCCAGAAGGTGCCGACCGACCTTGCCCTCACCGCCTCGCCCGGCGAGATCGCGCTCGCCTGGCGGGACAACTCGCCCAACGAAACCGCCTTCCAGGTGCTCCGCTCGACCACGGGACAGACCGGGGCGTTCACGACGGTCGCCACCACCGCCGCGAACGTCACGACCTATAGCGACCCGGGACTCGACCCGAAGCAACAGTACTGCTACAAGATTCAAGCCGTCGCCCAGAAGCGCATCCTCGGCGTCTCCAACACCGCGTGCGCGATCCCGCAACCGCTGCAGCCCATCGCAGCGTCGAACGTCGACGCTCAGCCGACCAGCACCGCGGACATCCAGATCACCTGGACCGACAACTCGTGGAACGAAGGCGGCTTCCGCGTCGAGCGCGCCGCGAGCGACGCCGGGCCGTGGGCGACGCTCGCGACCACTGCCCCGAATGCCACTCGTGCGTACGACGGCGCCGCAACCGAGCAGCTCGTGTGCTACCGCGTGGTCGCCTTCAACACGTACGGAGACGCCAAGCCGTCCAACACCGACTGCACCGCCGTTCCGGCGCCGCCGACGAATCTCGCGGCCACGTCAGTCGACGGTCAAACCGTCGACGTCGCCTGGGCGGACAACTCCGGCTTCGAAGACGGCTATCAGGTCGAGCGCTGTTGTGACCTCGGCGGGTGGAGCGTCGCGGCGAACCTGCCGGCGAATGCCACCAGTTATCGCGATGCCGGCTTGACCGTCAACACGGCGTACTATTACCGGGTCGGCGCGAGGAAGGACAGCTACTCGGCCTTCGCCTTCTACATTCGCGTCGTCACCGTCGCCGCACCCCCGCCCGCGCCCTCGGGTACCCAGGCCTGGCCGATCTCCAGCAGCGCGGTGGCGATCGTCTGGAACGCCAGCTCGATCACCCAGGAAGGGTTCCGCGTCGAGCGCTCCACGGGTGCGAGCTGGGTCGCGGTGGCCACAACCGGCGCCGGCGAACCCTTCCCAATCGACGAAGGACGCACGCCCGAGCAGCAGGTGTGCTATCGCGTGTTCGCCTCCAACGCTCGTGGCGAGTCCGATGCCTCGAACATCGCCTGCACGGCGCCCCCCCTTGGTCCCACCGCCTTGGGCGCGACCACGGTCGACGAGCAGACCATCGATATCACCTGGACGGACAACTCCGCCGTCGAAGATGGCTACGTCGTACTCGTGCCTGCCTTTGACGAGTGGGGCAATCCGATCGAGGACCCGGTGGCGTGGCTCCCGGCGAATGCGACCAGCTACCGCGCTACCGGCTTGGTCAGTGGAGGGCTGTATACGTACTTCATCGCGGCAACCAGGGATGGCGGGTCTTCCGACCAGGCCGGCATTGATGTCTCCACCGATCCCGCGACCGTAGCGGCTCAGGGCACGACCGCCACGCGTACTCGTACAGCTCCATCAGCGCGCTCCCGTCGCAGCGTCAGGCCTCGCGTCCCGACCCAGCGCGCGCCCGCCGCGGTCGCTCCACGGAGGTGATTATGAATCTCCCTCGAACGACCCGCTTTGCGGTAACCGCCGTCCTCGCTGTGGTTGCAGTCGTCGCTTGCGATAGCTCCCGCGCGTCCGATGTCACCGCGCCGAGCGACCTCGCAACGGCCACGGAGGCGACCAGCGTCTGGGCTGGCCAGGTTCAGGGCGTTACTGAATCAGGCGCGCTCTACGCATTGTTCCTCCCGCACGCCTGGAACGGGCGCCTGGTGATCTTCATCCACGGGCTGGTCGACCCGGCGCGTCCGCTCGCCCTTCCGACGTTGGGAGCGGCGGCGGACACGCTGGCCGCTCACGGCAACGCGTTGGCATACTCCAGCTTCTCGGAGAACGGCTGGGCGGTGAAAGACGGAGCCCAGCGTACGCACGAGCTCGGAGATCTCTTCGCCGCGCAGTTCGGCGAGCCGACCCGCACCTACCTGTACGGCCAGTCGATGGGAGGCCTGATCGCCCTCAAGCTGGCCGAGTCGTATCCCACGCAGTACGCCGGCGTGTTGGCCGAATGCGGCATCCTCGGCGGATCGTTCGCGCGGTTCCGCTACATGTTCGACGTGCGGCTGTTATTCGACTTCTTCTACCCGGGAGTGCTCCCCGGAACCGCCCTCGCTGTGCCGGAGCCGATCGACCTCCTCAATCAGATTCGACTGCCAGCCCGCGCTGCCATGGTCGCAAACCCGGACGGCGCCCACAAGATCGCGGCGATCGTGCAAACGCCGGTGCCGTTCAGCAGCGACGCAGAGCTCCTCTCGTCGATCGAAGACCAGCTCTTTCGGCACGCGCGCGAAGTCAACGACCTCATCGCACGCGGACACGGTGAGCCTCCGGTCGGCAACAGGGACATCGAATACGCGGGAGAGCTCGACCTCGGACTCTTGCAGGCCATCAACTCGTCGGTGCCGCGATTCGACGCGGGACCCTACGCCGCCCACTACGCGTCGATGTACTACGAACCCGACGGCGAGCTCGCCGTGCCGGTGTTGACGCTGTTCACAGTGCGTGACCCGGCGCTGCCGGCGGTCATGAATGAGCTGGTCTATCAGGAGCGGGTGGGGACAGCGGGACGGTCGGACTTCTTGAGGCGACAACAGTCGAGCGTCGGCTATGGGCACTGCACTTCGAGACTGGCTGACCGCGTCGCCGCTTTCAACAACCTCGTGAATTGGGTGGAGCCGTGAACCACAGCGCGGCGCTGCTGCGCACGGCGACCAGGTTAGCCACTGTCGTCCTGCTCGTCGCGGCGTGCGGCGAGGCGACCGCTCCGCCCCCGCCGATCGCGGCCGTCACGATCGTGCCGGAGTCCGTCCAAGTCGTGGTTCACGGAGCGGTGCAGCTGACGGCCGCAATGTGGGACGCCGCCGGTCGCGCTGTTCTGGTCGGACGATGACTTGGGCG
>Ga0209239_1002145_pt1 | contig 11796 bp, 10 predicted proteins | sample GraSoi013_2_20cm_FD_185824 | JGI IMG/M metagenome (GOLD analysis project Ga0209239, IMG submission 185824) | Grasslands soil microbial communities from the Angelo Coastal Reserve, California, USA - Sample 10_02_2013_2_20cm (SPAdes) (version 2) | ecosystem: Environmental > Terrestrial > Soil >...
CGGCCGGATAGCGCCCGGACAGAATCTGCGCCCGTAGGTGATCGGCGATCTGCTGCCAACGTGGCACCGGCGCGACGATGCGTAGCCGGCTTGATGGTGGTGGCGTCATCGCGGCCACTCCTGCCCTTGGTCCCGTCGCGGGTCGAAACCGAGGGGAACGTTAACCGGCAGGTTTCCGGTGCCCTCTGTTTTCGTCTTGTCGAACGTAGTACGTCGGCCCTAAGCTCGTCAATGCCCAACGTACTACGTTGCACGTTGCTGGTCTTGATTCGGGGAGGTGGTGCGTGTTGCGGCGACGCCCATGGCGATTGACCGAGCAGACCTGCGCCTGTGGGGCGCGGGTCGAGCGGGGCAAGAAGTGCGTCAAGTGCCGGGCGCGGGCCCGGTGGGCACGACGTAAAGGCAATCGAGGGGAATCCGATGGGGAGGTGGTATGACTTGGGTGTACGGGTTGACCGGCGGGCCGTGTTCGCGCATGTGCTGTTGACCGGGGCACCGACCATGCTGGGGTACCGGGCGGAAGGGTCGGTGCGGGTGGAGTTCGCCACCATCGCCGAACTCCGCGACTGGTTGGCGGTGACCGGGCTGGACACCGACGAGGAACTGCTCACCTGGGAGCACGAGGGAACGCTGTCCGACGGGCGGCCCTACCACACGCTGTACGCCTACCCGCGTAACTGGTACGGCTGGGAGATCTGCGCGCAGGCCACCGAGTACGGCGAGGCGGACCTGGACCCGGACACCGCCGCCGACCTCACCGACCTCACCGACCCACCCGGGGCCGGTGACCTGGGTTGAGCCATGCCAGGCAGATACCATCGGGACGGGACGGGGCGGGGTGTGTGCTGGTGGAGTGGACCGGCTGGCATGACCTCGACTGGGCCGCAGCCGTCACCGCCGAACTGTCCACCCACGGCCCCTACATGCCGGTTACCGCGACGTTGACCCGCTGCCGCATCTGCGCCACGCCGTTGCTGCTGTTGGAAGATCGCCGCCACGGCATCGTGCTGGAACTGACCAGCCCGCCCGGTAGCCGGTGACCCCAGCACACCCGGGGCAGGGCGGGCGGGGCTGGTCCCGGTTCGGGTTCGCGGTCGGGGTGGCCGCCTCGATCGCGGCGAACGTCGCCCACTCCTATGTGGCGCCTGCGAGTCTGAGCCCGCAGGCGGCCAAGGAGTGGGCGCCGCCGGTCGGGGCGATCCTCGCCGCCGGGTTCTGGCCCCTGGCTCTGGTCATCTCCATTGAGGTGATCTCCCGGGTCCGCTGGCCGCTTCACCGCATCCGCCAACACCTGTTCGGCCAGCCGGGCATCGATGTGGTTGTAGCCGCAGCCGTCGTGATCCACATCGTTGCGGCACCGATACTCCCGCCGCGCCGCCCCATCCGGATAGGGCGTGTAGTGCCGCCGCCACACCCCGGCCAGGGGTTGGCCGCACCGACTGCAGCGCAGCAGGCCCGACGCCCAATGCACCCGCCCGGCCGGACGCCCCCGCCGCCGCCCGTCAAACAGCCCACACAGCCGCTCCCACTCCTCCCGCGACACCACCGGCTCCACCCCCGCCAACACCCCAACCACGGCGCCGTTGTGCCCCCGCAACCCGGCCAAACCGGCCCGCCGCAGCGACGTACCCAACGTGGAAACCATCCACCGACCCCCGGTCACCGTTGTCACGCCGCGCCGGTTCAGGTCGGCCACCACCGACCCCAACTCCTCACCGGCCAGCAGCCGCCGGTAGCACTCCCGCACGATCTCCCGCTCGGCGTCCACCTGCTCGTCTGGCGCCTTCACCCGGGCGTCGCCGGGCTCCCACCCCGCCGGGACCGGCGCCCACCCCGGCATCCCAAACCCCCGGCGCCGCTCGGCTTACCCCGCCGCGCCTTCCGCAGCTTCCCCCGCCGCACCCGCTCAGAAATCTTGTCCGACTCACCCGCCGCCGCGACCATCGCCTCCCGGAAATGCCGCCGACCATCCGCCGTTGTCAGGTCATACTCACCCGACAAGGACCACACCCGCGCCCCCTGGGCGGCCAACTCCACCAACCGCTCACCCTCGATCACCTTGCGGGAAAACCGGGTCAGGTCATACACGATCACCCCGTCCGAGATCCCGGACTCCAGACGGCGCATCAACGCTTCCCAGTCCTTACGCACCACATTGGGCTTCCACGCCGACAGCGAGTTGTCCTTGAACACCTCACCCACAACCGCGCCACGCGCTTCCAACTTCTCCAGGCACACCTCAACCTGATCATCAACCTGGATCGTCTCGCCGTTGTACGCCCGACTCAACCGCGCATACACATCCAACATCGGCCTACCACCCGCACCATCACTCCTCATAGATCAAGGCTACAAATCACACCCGCGCTCGAGGGGGCATGAACGTCCAAGATCTCGCGGTGAGCCGGGTCGACGGCCGCGGCAGCCGGCGACGGCGATGGCGATGGCGCGGGCGACGGCGCGGGTCGGGCGCTGCGCGGCGTACTGGACCGCAGCTGCCACGGTACGTTCGTCACCATCACGCCCGGCTGGAAGAGCAGCCTCGCCTTGAGCCGTAGCGCGCTCTGGTTGTGCAGCAGCTGCTCCCACCAGTGCCCAACCACGTACTCGGGCAGGTACACGACGGTGACGTCGCGCGGTCCACGGCGGGCGAGGTCGGCGACGTAGTCCAGGATCGGGCCGGTGATATCGCGGTACTTGGACTCCAGCACGGTCAGCGGCACCGGTACCCCCCGGTCGGCCCACTGGCGGTGCAGCTCGCGCAGTTCCTCCTCGCTGGTCGCGACGGTCAGCGCGGTCAGCGTGTCCGGCCGGGTGGCCCGCGCGTACGCCAGCGCCCGCAGCGTCGGCTTGTGCAGCTTGGACACGAGGACGACGGCATGGATCCGGGCCGGCAGCACCGCACCGGCCGGGTCGGGGGCCAGCTCCTCGGCGACGTGCCCGTAGTGCCGGTGGATCGCGGTCATCAGGACGAAGAGCGCGGGCATCGCGATGACCACGAGCCAGGCGCCGTGGGTGAACTTGGTGATCAGTACGACGACCAGTACCACCGCGGTGGCCAGCGCGCCAACCAGGTTGATGGCCCGCGCGCGGTGGACGCGGTGCCGCTCGGCGCGGTCCCGGGAGGCGGCGAGGCGCCTGTTCCAGTGCTTCACCATGCCGGCCTGGGACAGCGTGAACGAGACGAACACGCCGATGATGTAGAGCTGGATGAGCCGGGTGGTACTGGCCCCGAAGGCCCAGATCAGTCCGGCCGCGAGCAGCGCCAGCAGGATGATGCCGTTGGAGAAGACCAGCCGGTCCCCGCGGCGGGCGAACTGGCGGGGCAGGTACCCGTCCTGACCGAGGATCGAGGCGAGGATCGGGAAGCCGTTGAACGCGGTGTTGGCCGCCAGTACCAGGATCGCGGCGGTGAAGGCCTGGAGTAGATAGAAGCCGATCGAACTCCCGCCGAACACGGCGTCGCCGAGCTGGGCGATCACCGTCTTCTGTTCGCCATTCGAAGGGAAGCCGAGCAGCTGGCCGTTGTCGTTGGTGATGTGGACGTGGCTGACGATCGCCAGCGCGGTGATGCCGGCGAACATGGTGATCGCCAGCGCGCCCATGATGGCCAGCGTCGCTGCGGCGTTGCGGCTCTTCGGCGGCCGGAAGCTCGGTACCCCGTTGCTGACCGCCTCGACCCCGGTCAGCGCGGTACAGCCGGAGGCGAACGCGCGCAGCCCGAGCATGAGCACGACCAGCCCGCCGGTGGCGGTGACGGTCGGCGCGATCGGGTGGTGCGCGCTCTCGGCTACCACCGGGTGCCCGGACAGCATCTGGATCGCGCCCGCCCCGAGCAGGGTGAACACGATCGCCACGAAGCCGTACGTGGGGATCGCGAAGGCGGTACCGGACTCCTTGACCCCGCGCAGGTTGATCAGCGCCAGTACGGCGATCAGCCCGACGTTGAGCGCCACCTTCGCTCCGGCGAGCGCCGGGAACGCGGACACGATGTTGTCCACGCCGGCCGCCACGCTTACCGCGACGGTAAGCACGTAGTCGACGAGCAGCGCGCTCGCGGCCACGAGCGCGGCCCGGGAACCGAGGTTGGCCCGCGACACCGCGTACGCCCCGCCGCCGTTCGGGTACGCGTAGCAGGTCTGCCGGTAGGAGGCGACCACGATCACGAGCAGCGCGACGACCGCGAGCGCCACCCACCAGGCCATGGTCAGCAGGGCCAGCCCGCCGAGGCTGAGGACGAGCAGGATCTCCTGGGTCGCGTACGCGACGCTGGACAGCGGATCGGAGCAGAAGACCGGCAGCGCCAGGCGCTTGGGCAGCAGGGTCTCGCCGAGCCGGTCGCTACCCAGCGGCCGGCCGACGAGGAACCGCTTCGCGATGTTGAGCACGCGTCCAGCCAAGCTCCGCCGCGCGCCGTCGACACGGGCCTTGACGCACCCCTAGCGCGCGGGTGGCGCATCTTGACGGGATCCTGACGTCGACACCTTGTACGGCTACATGTAGCCTGGCGACAGGTAGGTTGCCGGCCTCCGGCAGCTCGCCCGGAAGGAGACCGGAAGGAGCGCGGATGGGCCCGGTCGATCCCCGACTGGTACGGCTGCCCGGCATGCGCGGCTACCTCGCCGCCGTCACGGGGTCCGCGCTGGTCACGGCGCTGCTGGTGGTCGCCCAGGCCGACGCGCTCGCCCGGCTGCTCGCGGCCGCCGTCGGCGCCGAGCCGGCCGACACCACGTCGACCGGGACCGGCGGCGGGGCACTGAGCGGAACCGGTGCCGCGCTGAGCGGAACCGGCGCGGCACCGACCTGGACCGGCCGGCTCGACCGGGGCGCGCTGATCGTGGCCGGGACGGTACTGGCGCTGCGCGCGGGACAGCACGCCCTCGCCAGCGCACTGGCAACCCGCACGGCGGCGGCCGTCAAGGCCGGATTACGGGGGCGGTTGTTGGCCGCTGCCGCCGCGCGGGGGCCGGCCTGGCTGACCGGGCAACGGGCCGGAGAACTGTCCACAGTGGTCGGTCGCGGCGTCGACGGGCTCGACGGGTACCTGACCGGATACCTGCCCCAGCTCGTCCTCGCGGTCACCGTCCCGCTCGCCGTACTCGCCCGGCTCACCACCGCCGACCTCACCTCCGCGCTCGTCGTCGGGGTGACCCTGCCGCTCATCCCGGTCTTCGCGATCCTGGTCGGCTGGCACACCCAGGCCCGTACCCAACGCCAGTGGCGCCTGCTGTCCCGCCTCGGCGGGCACTTCCTCGACATGCTCTCCGGCATGACGACGCTGCGCGCGTTCGGGCGTACCGGGGCTCAGGTCGAGGTGGTCCGCGCGATGGCGCAGCGGTACCGCTCCGCGACCATGGCCACCTTGCGGGTCGCGTTCCTGTCTGCTCTCGTGCTGGAACTGGTGGCCACGGTGTCGGTCGCGCTGGTTGCCGTACCCATCGGGCTGCGGCTGCTCGCCGGGTCGCTCACGCTGCCGGTCGCGCTGCTAGTGCTGCTGCTCGCGCCGGAGGCGTACGCGCCGTTGCGGGCGGCCGGGGCGCGGTTCCACGACAGCCAGGAGGGGATGGCCGCGCTGGACGAGGCATTCGCGGTCCTCGACGCGCCGAGCCCCGCGCGGGTCACCGCCCGGCTGCCCGATCCGGCGAGCGCCGAGCTGGTCTTCGACGCGGTCAGCGCGCGCGGCCTGCGCGCCGTGTCGTTCCGGGTCGCGCCGGGGGAGCGGGTCGCCCTGGTCGGCCCCAGCGGTGGTGGCAAGAGCACAATCCTTTCCCTGGTACTGGCATACCTGCGGCCCGACTCCGGACGGATCCTCGTCGGCGGGGTGGATCTGTCCATAGTGGACATGGAAGCGTGGCGCGCCCGACTCGCCTGGGTTCCGCAGCGGCCGTACCTCTTCGCCGGTTCGGTCGCGGCGAACATCGCGCTCGCCGGACCGGGCGACGTCGAGGCCGCCGCCCGCGCCGCACAAGCCCATGAGTTCATCGACGCCCTGCCCGACGGCTATGAGACCGTACTCGGCGAGCGGGGCTACGGCCTGTCCTCCGGCCAACGGCAACGGATCGCGCTGGCCCGCGCGTACCTGCGTACCGGCGCCCCGTTCCTGCTGCTCGACGAGCCGACCGCGCGGCTGGATCCGCGCAGCGAAGCCGCTGTGGTCGCGTCGAGCCTTTCGTTGCTGCACGGGCGCACCGCGCTGCTCGTCGCGCACCGCCCGGCACTCGTCGAGGTGGCCGACCGGATCCTCCGCGTGGACGCCGGCCGGGTCACCGAGAGCGTGCCCGCGTGAGGCGGCTCCTTCTCGCCGCAGCGCTGGCCGCCGGTACCGACCTGGCCGGCGTCGCGCTCGTCGGCACCGCGACCTGGCTCATCGCCCGGGCCGCGCAGCAGCCGCCGCTCGTCGCGCTGACCGTGGCGATCGTGCTCGTCCGCGCGCTCGCCATCGCCAAGGGCACGCTGCGCTACGCCGAACGCCTCGCCGGCCACGACGCCGCCCTGGACCTGTTGGCCCGCCTGCGTACCCGCGTGTACGCCGGCCTTTCCGCGCGCTCCGGCAGCGCGCCGCGCGGCGACCTGCTCGCCCGGCTGGTGTCCGATGTGGACGGTGTGCAGGATCTGTTGCTGCGCTGCGCGATCCCGGCCGGGGTCGCGGTCGTCGTCGGGCTCGCGGCGACCGGGTTCGTGGCGTCGTACTCGGTCGCGGCGGGCATCGCGTTGGCCCTCGGGCTCTCCGTCGCCGGAGTGGTACTGCCGGGCATCGGTTACGCGCTCGCCACCCGGGCGGGCAGTCGCCTCGCCGCCGCGCGGGGCGCGTACCTGGCGACGTCGGTCGATGTCCTGGCCGGCGCCGCCGACCTCGCCGCCTTCGGTGCCACGGCAGCCGCGCAGGCCCGTGCCGACGAAGACGCTCGTGAAGTGGCCTGGTTGGAGCGGTCCGCCGGCCGGTCGGGCGCTCTCGTGGGCGCGCTCGCCGGCGCGGTACCGGGATGCGCCGCGGTCGCCGTCTGCCTCCTCACGCTCCACAGTGGACAGACGGTGCTCGCCGCCGTACTCCCGTTGGTGGCGCTGGCCTCCGTCGAGACCGCCGTCCCACTCGGTACGGCCGCCGCGCGCTACGCCGCCCTGCGCGGTGGCTGGCGCCGGGTCCGGGAACTGCTCCGGGAACCCGGGCCCGACGAGCGGCCGGCCGCCCACGAAGGACCGGTCGAGCTGCGCGACGTCACGGTGCGGTACGCGGCCGACCGGGTACCCGCGCTGGACGGGATCAGCCTCGTACTGCCGCCCGGACGGCGGGTCGCCGTCGTCGGCCCGAGCGGCTCGGGAAAGTCCACGCTGCTTGCCGTACTCGCCGGAACCGTTGCCCCGCAAGGCGGTACGGTGTCCGCGAGCGGCCCGTACGTGGCGACGGGGGTACTCGCCGACGCGCATGTGTTCCACGCCACCATCCGGGAGAACGTGACGCTGGGCCGCGATGCCGGCGACGTGGCGCGGGCGTTGACGATCGCGGGGTTGCCCGGCTGGGTCGACCGGCTCGACGACGTGGTCGGCGAGGACGGCGGCCGGCTCTCCGGTGGCGAACGGCAACGGCTGCTACTGGCCCGGGCGCTGCTCGACCCGGCACCGGTCCTGCTGCTCGACGAGCCGACCGAAGGACTGGATCCGGTCGCCGCCGATCGCGTACTCGGTGACGTACTGGAGGCCGTGGCTGGCCGTACCATTGTGTTGGTCACCCACCGGGCGGCCGACCTGCGCGGGTTTGACGACGTGCTGATGCTGGTCGACGGCCGGTTCGTCGAGGGCGGCGCCCGGTGGGCGGCCGGCACCGAGGATGTGCGACGCTAGTCGGGTGTCCGAGGTCGACCGGTACGTGGCCGGGCTCGGCGCGGCGCTTCGAGGTCCGCGCCGGCTCAAGCTTGACCTGCTCGCCGAGGCGCACGACAGCCTGGTCGACGCGACCGAGGCATACCGGGCGCTCGGCGACGATGACGCGGCGGCGCAGCGGCGGGCGGTGACCGAGTTCGGCGAGCTGGCCGAGATCGTGCCCGGCTACCAGGCCGAGCTGGCGGTGGCTCAGGGCCGGCGCACCGCGCTGCTGATCGTGCTCGCGCTTCCGTTGCTGCATCTGCTCACCCCGCTGATCTGGTGGCACAGCCCGTGGTCGGGATCCCCCGACGATCCGGCCTACCTGCGGCTCGCGGAGAGCTTCGACGGCCTGACGCTGGCCGGTTTCGTGTTGGCCGCGCTCGTACGGCTGGGCTTCGGGTGGGGGAGCCGGTACGTGCGCGACGGGCTGGCGCTGACCCGCGTCGTGGGCCGGGGCGCGCTGGTTTTCCTTGCCGTACACGGGTTGGCGGGCGGAGCGGTGTACCTGTGGCGTCTGGCGCAGATGCCGGGCGCGCTGCGGTGGCCGCCGCTGTGGGCCGGGGTGGCGCTGATGTGGCTCGCGTTCGGGTACGCCGCCCTGTGCGCCTGGCGCTGCCTGAAGACCAGCCGCCTCGACGGGCCGCTCGACGGCTCGGTCAGACCGGCCGGGGCGTGAGGACGGCGCCGATCGTACTGGCGAACTCCTGCCAGGCGGTGCGCTCGGCGGACAGGGTACGCCGGCCGGTGGCCGTGAGCTGGTACGTGCGCCGTTCGCGGCCGCCGACCGTACTCCACGCGCTTTCCACCAGGCCGGCCCGCTCCAGCCGCCGTAGCGCGGGATAGACGGTACCGGTCGGCAGCGCCAACGCTCCGCCACTGCGCTCCTGCAACGCCTCGATGATCGCGTACCCGTGCCGCGGCTCGTCGTCGAGCACGGCGAGCAGGAGCGCGTCGAGGTGCCCGCGGAGGGCGTCGGCCTTCATGTGTAGCGAGTCTACGGGTTGGTGGCAACCGACCGCCAGCGCCCCGTCGCGCGCCGCGCCATCGCACATGCTGTGCGATCGGCCGGCCGCGGTCTGGTGAAGGCTGTGAGCCCCATGTCATGGTCCCGCAACGGCCAGCGACACCGGATGGCGGGAGGGCAGGGCATGAGCGGCGTACCGGGCTACCGCGACACCCCGATCCGGTCCTGGCACCCGGACGACCCGGTGGACGTGGCCGAAGCCGAGGAGTTCCTGCGCCTCTACCACGCCGAGCACCCCGACGCCGGGCCGCCGGAACCGCGGATCCGCGAAGTACGCGCCGAGATCGCCGCGACCGGTACCTATGTCCACAGTGGAGCGGAGCTGACCTTCGGCGCCAAAGTGGCCTGGCGCAACGCGAGCCGGTGCATCGGCCGGCTCTACTGGCAGAGCCTGCTCGTGCTGGACCGGCGCAACTCCACCACCGCCGAGCAGATCTACCACGACCTGGTAGCGCACCTGCGGGTCGCCGGTGGTGGCGGCCCGTGGGCGATCGACGAGGGTACGGGCATCCGCCGCGCCGGGCAGATCCGGCCGGTCGTCTCGGTGTTCCCACCCGCCGAACCCGGCCGGGGATACCACCGGGTGTGGAACGAACAGCTCATCCGGTACGCCGGGTACCGCCAGCACGAGGGCGGCGTGATCGGCGACCCGCGGTACGCCGACTTCACGCTCGCGATGCAGCGGATGGGCTGGCGCGGCAAGGGGGAGTCCTTCGACGTGCTTCCGCTGGCCATCGAGACGCCGTACGAGGGCGTACGGCTGTTCGAGCTGCCCGAGGACGCCGTGCTGGAGGTGCCGCTGGAGCACCCGGAGCACCGCTGGTTCGCCGAGCTGGGACTGCGCTGGCACGCGGTACCGGTGATTTCCCACCAGCGGCTGTCCATCGGCGGCGTGCAGTACCCGCTGGCGCCGTTCAACGGCTGGTACATGGGTACCGAGATCGGCGCGCGGAACCTGGCCGACCCGGAGCGGTACGACCTGCTGCCGGTCATCGCCGAGGAGCTGGGCCTGGACACCTCGCGCGACAGCACCCTCTGGCGCGACCGGGCGCTGGTCGAGCTGAACCGCGCGGTGCTGTGGTCGTACGAGCGGGCCGGCGTACGCGTCACCGACCACCACACCGAGGCGCGCCGGTTCATCGCGCACCTGGAACGGGAGCAGCGCGCCGGACGGCCGACCCCGGCGGACTGGACCTGGATCGTGCCGCCGATGTCCGGTGCCACCACGCCGGTCTACCACCGCTACTACCACGAGGCCGACCAGCGGCCGAACTTCTACCTCGACGAGGTGGCCCGCGACCTGGGCCGGTACGGGCGGGCCGACGAACCGCCGCGCCGCGCCTCGCGGGTGATCCCCGGCCCGCGTACGGTCGTGCTCCGCCCGCCGGTACCGCAGGAGCTGGCCGAGCTGGACCTGCTCTTCGGCGGCGTGCGCCACGACGCCGCCCCGGGCTGGTAGCCGCCGGTCAGCGGGGCGCCGGTCAGCGGGGCGCCGGTCAGCGGGGCGCCGGTCAGCGGGGCGCCGGGCGCCGGAAGGGTCGGCGCCACCAACGGTCCGGGCGGTAACCGGGGCAACCGCCCGGTGGGCAGAGTGTGCATTCCTGGCCCGGACGGTAATGTTCATGCGCCGCCAACGGATGTCCACATATGCAGGACACCGATATTGTCACTCAGCTCAATGCCAAGCTGGTCGACGGCCGCCGGATCACATTTGAGAACGGGCAAAACGGAATCACGCCCGCAATTCTAAACCATTCTCTCGGAACGGCGGAACGTCGTTGTGTGACCGAAAATCGGGCTCATGTCGAGTCCTAGTGGCCTGCGAAAACGATGAGCCCGTTCATGTGCAATTTCCCAGGCATTCACGTGTCGAGTTGTCGACACCTGAGTGAGGGGTGGCCGTCCGGTACCACCCGCATGCGCACTATCCTGCGGCAAGGCGCCGCCGGCCTGGAACCATGGCACAACGTGAACGCCGGCGCGCGCTCTGTCCGGGGTACGCGATCCGTCCATTCGGAGGAATTGACGGGTGCTGGCAACTGTTAGCGTGCTGCTCTCCGGGCCTTTGAAGGGTCCAAAAACGCATGCCCGTCCCGCACAGACGGCGGCCGATGCGACCAACCGGGAGGATTCGCCAAATGACCCGCCCGTCGACCAGCGACGACACTGGCCGGAAGGGCCGGGCACCGACCGTCAGCGTCGTGGTTCCGGCCCTGAATGAAGAACGCAATTTGCCGTACGTGTTCGGTCGCATACCCGGTGACGTGGCTGAGGTCATTCTGGTGGACGGCGGTTCCGTGGACCGTACCGTCGAGGTGGCCCGGGAGCTGTACCCCTCGTTGATCGTCGTACACCAGACCCGTACCGGTAAGGGCAACGCCCTGGCCTGCGGGTTCGCCGCGAGTACAGGCGAGATCATCGCGATGATCGACGCCGACGGATCCACCGACCCGGCCGAGATCCCCCGGTTCGTCGAGGCGCTGGCCGAGGGCGCGGACTTCGCCAAGGGTTCCCGGTTCCGGCCGGGCGGGGACAGCCACGACATCACCCGCTTCCGGCGGTTGGGTAACAAGGGGCTCAACGGCGTGGTGAACACGCTGTTCGGTACCGACTTCACCGACCTGTGCTACGGGTACAACGCGTTCTGGCGGCGGGTACTGCCGTACCTGGACCTGCCCCGGCTCGACCTGCCCGGGCCGGCCGACGGCGGCAAGCTGTGGGGCGACGGGTTCGAGATCGAGACGCTGATCAACATCCGGGTGGCCGCGCACAGGTTGAAGATCACCGAGGTCGCGAGCATCGAGGCGGCGCGGCTGCACGGGGTCAGCAACCTCAACGCGTTCAGCGACGGAAGCCGGGTGCTGCGTACCATCCTCACCGAGTACCGGCGGCTGCGTGGCGGGCGCGGGCGG
>Ga0209239_1002149_pt1 | contig 11787 bp, 12 predicted proteins | sample GraSoi013_2_20cm_FD_185824 | JGI IMG/M metagenome (GOLD analysis project Ga0209239, IMG submission 185824) | Grasslands soil microbial communities from the Angelo Coastal Reserve, California, USA - Sample 10_02_2013_2_20cm (SPAdes) (version 2) | ecosystem: Environmental > Terrestrial > Soil >...
TTTCTGGCTCTCAGTCCGGAGGAATTGCGCAGCCTTGGGTGCGCCGCGCGGGAACGCGTCCTGGCCGAGCACACTGCCGACCATCGCAGCCAGCAATTACTCAGCTTGTTGGAGATGGCCGCATGACTCGCCGGTGGGGAATCGTGCCGGCTGCCGGCCTGGGTACCAGGATTCAGCCACTCGCCTTCTCCAAGGAATTGCTCCCGGTCGGAACCCGCCGCGAGAATAATACGGAACGACCGCGCGCCGTGTCGGAATATTTGGTCGAGCGGATGCTCGACGCCGGAGTGACGCGGCTCTGCTTCGTCATTTCCCCGGCCAAAACGGACATCATGAACTACTTTGGTGGCGAGATTGGGGCGGCATCAATCTGCTACGCAATTCAGTCCAATCCCAACGGACTTTGTGACGCGTTGTTCACCGCGTTACCTTTTATCGCACCGCAAGACGAAGTGCTGGTTGGCCTGCCCGATACCATCTGGTTCCCCTCAGCAGGTTTTGCCTTCCTGCCCGATGCCCAGTTCTCTTTCCTGTTATTCCCCGTGGCGCAACCTGAATTGTTCGACGCCGTGATCACAGACGACACCGGTTCCGTGCAAGAAATTCAGGTCAAACAAAAGTCGGCAAGTTCACGTTGGATCTGGGGTGCCTTCAAATTGCCGGGAAGGGAACTGGCCAGCCTGCATCGCCTGTGGTGTGAGCGGCAACGCAGCGATCAATATTTCGGTACTCTCGTCAATGCTTATCTTTCTCAAGGAGGCGCCGCGCGTGGAATCAAGCGTGGCGACACCTACGTCGATGTGGGCACGATGCACGGCTATCGTGAAGCGGTGAGGCTGTTATCCTCGAGCCAGATCGCCGCATGACGCTGACTCCGAATTCTCCCTCTTCGCCCAGTGTCTGGACCCGACTTGCAGATCCGGTAACCGGCATCTGCAGCCGAAAAAATCTGGATGTGACCTCAATCTTGTTGGTCGCTCATCCCGATGACGAAACCATTGGCGCCTCCGCATGCATGGGCAGGCTCCGCAACCGTACAGTCGTTTTCCTGACGGACGGGGCGCCGCGCGACCCCGCCCTGCGGTCACCACGAGCGACCAGTTCACGCGCCCGCTACGCCCGGATGCGCCATGATGAAGCCATTGCGGCATTGGCTTTGGCCGGTGTCACTCCCGACCGCATCCTATTTCTCGGAGGTGTCGACCAGGAAGCCGTACACGAAGTCGCGATTTTGGCTGAGCGTTTCGCGTCCTTGATGCCGCAGATTCAGCCGGACATCATCATCACGCACGCCTACGAAGGTGGCCATCCCGATCATGATGCCGCTGCTCTGATAGCAACTCTGTCCAAGAAAATGGTGGCGCGCGAGAATAAAACAGCTCCAGAGGTGCTTGAAATGACCTCTTATCATCTCCGCGATGGACAATGCGTGACCGGCGAGTTTCTGCCGCTTGCCGGGGGCCAGGGCTTTGGCGAGGAGGAACTCACGCTCCAGCTCTCATCAGAAGAGCGAGCTAGAAAAGAGCAGATGCTCGGCGCTTATGTTTCACAGGAATTGGTTTTGGCGGCATTCGCGCTTGGTCCAGAACGCTTGCGGCCTGCGCCGCAGTACGACTTCACAAGTCCGCCGCATCCCGGCAAGCTGTGGTACGAAAGCCTGGGCTGGCCCATGACTGGAGAACGATGGCGTGAAATCGCCGCCAGCGCTCGAGCCGACTTCGCGGAGAACTCATGCGCCTGACCGTACTCAATGTCAGTTATCCTTTGGCTCAGGTGTCCTTCGGGACCCCGGGTGGCGCTGAGCAGGTGCTGGCGACAATCGACCAGGCACTGGTGCGCGCCGGCTACCGCTCGTTGGTTCTCGCACCAGAAGGATCGCGATGTTCCGGTCTTCTACTGCCAACGGCGGCTCTCCCGTCCAAGCTGGATGATGCTGCACGCCACACTGTTCGACAGCAGCATCGCGCGGCACTCGAACAAGCACTGGTAAGGTTCCAGGTTGATGTTGTGCACCTGCATGGATTGGACTTTCTGAATTACTTACCCGATTTCGAAGTGCCAGTGATCGTAACTCTGCACTTGCCTCCCAGTTGGTATCCGCCGGAGGCTTTTCAGATCGAACGTCCGCAAACCTATCTGGTCGGTGTTTCGGCATCCCAAGTCCAAGCCTGCCCGCCGCACGCGCGGATCGAGCGCGTAATTCAGAATGGCGTGCCCTTAGACCGCTTTCGAAAAGGACGACCCAAGAGTCCATACGTGCTGGGCCTGGGCCGAATCTGCCCAGAAAAAGGTTTTGATCGCGCAATCGACGCTGCCAGCGCGGCTGGTGTGCCTTTTCTACTGGCTGGCACGGCGTTCGGTTATCCAGCCCATATGGAATATTTCGATCAGGAAATCCGTCCCCGATTCAAAAATGGGCACCGCTTTCTCGGCCAGGTGGGACTACGCCGAAAACAACATCTGCTGGCCGGTGCGAAATGCGTCCTGATCCCCAGCTTGGCTCCGGAGACCAGCTCTCTGGTTGCGATGGAAGCGATGGCATGCGGCACGCCGGTCGTTGCCTTCCCCTCTGGCGCACTTCCCGATCTGATTGATCACGGCCGCACCGGCTTCTTGGTTCAGGACGTGAAAGAAATGGCTGAAGCAATCCAGGCGACGGATACGCTTGATCCTGCCACCTGCCGCCGGGAAGCTGAAAATCGTTTTTCCGCGGACCGCATGTTTGAGCAATACCTTCAGCTTTACCAGGATGTCACTAGCGGCAACCTTGAACAAAGAAAGGAACGCGAACTTTGCGCACTTCAGGATTGACCGCCGATGTCTGCTTAAGAGGGCGCGTGTTACGCGATCCAGCCTCCGCCGAGCGGCTTCTGCCGGAATGGAACAGCCTCTGGTCCCGATGCCCGCACGTCACAACATTTCAGCGCCCGGAATGGCTTTTGGCGTGGATGAGAAGTTTCGAGCCGTCGCAACCATTGTTGATCGAGACTCGCTGCAACGATCGCCTCGTAGGCCTTGCTCCTCTCTTCGTCTATCAGAGCGGAGCGGAAAAAGTGTTGGCACTCATGGGTGGCGGAGTCTCTGACTATCTCGACATTCTCGTAGATCCCGACTTCGCGAACGAAACACTAACCATTATCTGGAATTACATAAAAGAAGAACCGGCCTGGACCACGCTCGATCTCACCGACCTGCCGAGCACTTCGCTCCTGCTTCATACATGGCCTGACGACTTCACTTTCAGCAGAACTGCCCACGATGTTTGCTCAGGCCTTACCTTGCCCTCGAAAGTAGAAGAGCTGAAGAACCTCTTGCCCTTCCGCCAACTAAGAAATTTGAGAAATGTACGTAACCGTTTGCAGCGAGCAGGAAGCGCTCACATCGAGATCGCTACCCGCGAAAACCTGCCTTTATTCCTCGAGGCTCTGTTCCGTCTTCACGGTCAGCGTTGGGCCCTCGCCGGACAGCCGGGCGTGCTTAGTGATGCAGCCATTCAGGCATTTCACAAAAGGGTTGCTCCACAGTTGTTGGACCGGGGCGTTCTCCGTTTGTACGGTTTGCGTTTGAACGGCCGCCTCATCGCGTCCCTCTATACGCTGTTTGAGCATGACACTGCGTGCTGCTATTTACAGGGGTTCGCTCCCGACTATGCCCACTACAGCCCTGGGACCCATTTGCTGGGCGTCGTGATCGCCGACGCAACTCGGGATGGCAAACTGAGAATAGATTTTCTTCGCGGACGCGAACCTTACAAAAATCACTGGGGAGCCTGCGAGGTCCCCACTTTCAGGGTTCAGACCCACAGGACCCTTCGACCTGAAGCAGCTCCGACCGTCACCCTCGCGGCGTGAGCTCTTGGCAGAGTCGCCCAGTCTTCTCCTTAGAGGTTCTACCCCCGCGATTTGAATGACTTCCGGTATCCCGAGTACAGGATTGTTCCTCAAAGGTTACGAGTTGTTGTGGATGTACTGGGCGAGGGGTTCAGGATAATTTCATAGCATTATGGGCCTCGAAGCTAACTTTCGAAACTGGCAATCGTTTTTCCGGATTTTTGAAGTGATGTCGTTTGTGGATAAGATTCAGGACCTTACTCCTGAAGAAATCCAGGAAACTGCGCATCGCCTTTGCGAGCTGCCGGTCAACCCGTCCCGCACTATGAGCTTGGAAGAAGTAACCTTCTGGGCAGGGGTATCGACTGGCATGGAGTTCTGCCGAAATATGGACGAAGAGTTGCTCGACTGCAGTTCCGCCGACCGAATCCAGGCTTATTCGTCTCTCTTGGCCTATTCGACAAAGAACGCTGTCGTCGATCTGACCCTCGAGCAGTTGGAACCGTCGAAGGTAGAGCCATCGAAGTAGCCCTGCTCTACCTCAATTCTAAGCAGCACGCCTTTCGCGTCTTCCACGATGAGGAGCCTGGCTCCCTTTCAGCAGTTGATAAATTCCGGCTGCGCCAAGAATTCCAAGCCCTACCAGCCAGCGATGCAGATCGATCCACAATTCTGGACTGTGCTCATGGGCGCGCTCATCGAAGTCCCCGTGAGCTCCAAAATCTCCCGGCACTGGCTGAAATAGATTGTCAGGCTGATGCGGATCCGATCGCCCGTCGTATTGTTGCGCCTCGTATCCAGTGCGACCCAGGTAGAGGTCGAGCAGTCCTGGAGCAACTTTCTGTCCGACAATCGCCGCCACTGTTGATCCGCCCACCCAGATTTCGCGACGCCGATGATGCGCCGCCCAGTAGATCGCCCGCGCTGCCACTTCCGGTTGAAAAATCGGCGGAACGGGCTGCGCTTTCCGTGGCAAGCGGCTCTTGACCCAGGAAAACTGGGGCGTGTTGAGAGCCGGCATCTGCACCATGGTGAGATGGATTCGCGAACGCTCATGAATCAACTCGCAACGCAACGAATCAGTGAAGCCCGCGACCGCATGCTTGGCAGCGCAATATGCGGATTGAAGCGGAATGCTGCGATAGACCAGTGCAGAACCGACCTGAACGATGCTCCCCCGATCACGCTGACGCATCCGGCGTAACGCCGAGATCGTTCCATAGACTACGCCGAGATAAGTCACCTCGGTCACCCGCTGGAATTCATCTGCCGTCATCAGCTCGACGGGTGAAAAAACCGAAGCCATGGCATTGTTGATCCATATGTCGATGGCGCCGAATGCTGCTTCCACCGCGGCCGCCGATTTCTCCACCTGTTCCGGATCAGCGACATCGCAAGGCAGCACCAGTGCTCTCCCACCGAGAGATTCGATTTCCTTCCGCGCCGCTTCCAACCTCTCGGTCCCTCGCGCAATCAGACCGATGGAAGCTCCATGACGTCCAAATTCGCGGGCCGTGGCGCGGCCTGCTCCGGCCGACGCGCCGGTGATCACTACCACTTCTTGCTTGCTCATGGAAAATTCTCCGTGGCTGAGATGCGGAGTGCTGAAGTGTGGATGGCGAAGTACGGATGGTAAGGAGAACTTGTGCCGACAGGCAGATATAGAGCTGTGGGAACCGCAAATCGTCCGTCCCCAGGCTTATCGCTATGGCTTAGAGCCCGCGACCAGCCTGGGGACGGTTTCCACCGCACCTAGTGACAACTTAGATGGCAATGCAGGAAAGCGGGTTGGAGAGACAGCACTCAGCATTCAGCAATCAGCACTCAGCCGTCACCCGAGGGACTGGCTGAATGCTGATTGCTGAATGCTGTTTTCAGTCCTACAGTTTTTTCTCAAGCTAACTACCTTGTTTACTGGATAGTGCTTCCTTGAATCAGATTCCAGACTGCCGTCGCGGACATTGCACAAAATCCCTACATATCAGGAGGCGGAATGCCGGAAAAAGAAACGATCGAACGGGCTCAGGAAGACGCTCGCGAAGGCAAATCCCCAAGCACTCAGGCGGGAGAATTCGTTCGCGAAGAAATTCATCATGTGCGGGAAGGCAAGCACGGGGTGCGCTCTCCCAAGCAAGCCATTGCTATCGGACTCTCGAAAGCGCGGAAGGCTGGGGTGAAACTCCCTCCTCCACCCACAGGCAGTGCTTCTTCACGTACGCAGAGCAGCGGCAAACAAAGTTCCAGGCGGCAGAAACCCTCACGCAAGCGTTCACAGGCTACTTTGAAAGCATTGAAAAGGGAAGGACGCTCCGGAGCATCTCGCAAAGCTCTCTCCAAACAGGCTCGAAGCACTGCGGGAAAGCGGCGTGCTGGCCGGGTGAGTGGTGGCCGGAAGGCAGCGTAGACGAGATTTCACCGTCCCCGACTGTTTACGCTTACCTCCGTGCGGTTTGCGCTAACGTGGAAGAGCGGCCCTTCAGGGCCGCGTTAGGAAGAATGAAGATGGGCTTCAGCCCTGGTGCGCGCCGACTGAGGGGTCGCGTTCAACGCGCGGCCCTCAGTCTGACGCCTTAGTGTTTCTCTACAGCAAATCCCCCTCAAATTCTGCAGGTAAATATGGATAGAACAGAAACTCGCAACCGCTCGATAATCGGTTACCTGTCTAGCATTCGAAGAGCAGGTAATCTCTTTTAAGAGGGCAATCGTTATGAACACAAAAAGAATTCTTCTGACTTTAGTGCTGGGCTCGTGGATGGCTGCCGGTTCCCTGGCCTACGGCCAGTACGGGACGCCGTCAGGCACGCAGGCGAATACGGCTAGCGACGTCACCATCCCCGCTGGTGCTGGAGTCTCGGTTCGGACCAACGAAGCAATCGACTCCCGCAACGCTTCCGAGGGACAAACTTACTCGGCGATTGTGGTGGATGATGTGAAGGGAAGTTCAGGAGAGATTCTGGTTCCCAAAAACTCCGATGCTCAACTGGTAATCCGCAAGGTTGCCACCGGAGGAACGACGGGCAGTCCTGAACTTACTCTGGATCTGAATTCCATTACTGTGAACGGACGCCGTTACATTGTCAGCACAGAAGATGTGAGCAAGAAGGGCAATTCTGGAATCGGCAAGAACAAGCGCACCGCCGAAATGGTGGGTGGAGGCGCCGTACTCGGCACTCTGCTGGGAGCCATCGCTGGTGGCGGTAAAGGAGCTGTGATCGGAGCCGTGGCGGGAGCGGCCGCCGGCGGCACCGCGCAGGTTCTTACCAAAGGAAAGGAAGTCAAAGTGCCGGCCGAAACCGTGCTCAAGTTCCAACTCGATCAACCGGTTCGCCTTACTACTGCTTACTAAACATTCGTACGTTTTCTCTCCTTGCAACACGGCGTCCCGTCAGGACGCCGTTTTTCTTTACCCCATTGACATAGATCTCATGCAAGCTATGGAAGCTACTCGACTGGAGGGATTCGGCGGCGCAATCTTCGTGACAAAAATCAAGGCCTCTTCCTTTCGGTTGAGGCCCTGAGCATTTCAATTTGTGACTTCTTAAAACTACTGCGGGGGTTGCGTGGCAGTGGGCTTCTCGTGCTTTTCTCCCGCTTTGTCCTTGTCCTTGCAGGTGCTGGCAACCATATCAACGCTGGTCACGTTGAATTCCTGTCCAGCCTTCGCTTTCGTATCAGTCGAGGCGGTCGAAGTTGAGCCGGCCGACGCTGCCGTGCCTGCCGACGCTGTCGTGCCTGGGGTCTCGCCGGAAGCGCTGGCAGCTATGCTGTTCTGGAAGGCTCCATGAACCACAACCTGATGACCGACATGCGCCGAAACATCCTGGCCGGTCAGAGTGATTTCTTTTCCATGCTTGGATTCGAGGACAAACTTACCGTTCTCGGACTCAATGCAGCCCTTGAGCTTCTTCTCGCCCTTCGGCTCTGCTGTGGAGGCACTCTGGGTGCCTGCAGCGGGAGCGGCAGACGTGGAAGCGCCTGGTTGGGCGGCTGGGGCTTGGGCTTCGGGGGTTGGGGTTGGGGCGCTGGGACTCGCGGTTGTAGGTGTAGATCCTTGTGGATCTGTTGCTGGTGTGGTCTGCGCCATGGCAGTCGCCACGAAGAACACCAATGCGGTAACGATCGACAACGATAGTTTCTTCATTTTCTTCTCTTCTCCTGAATCAAAAATATGTGAAAAAAATTTCCGAACCTTGGTCGACTTAAACAACGGTTGACTAAAGCAACGACCGACTTACGCAAGCTGCTGTTGGCCAGAGGTGACTACAGGGATGGGCGGGCGCTGATGATCTTTGGTTGCCAGTACCCGTTGAATTGCAGACAGAAGTGCATCACGCGATCCCGCCTTGTCACAGACCGCGTCGACAACATGTTTGACGCGCCCGGGCAACAAAGAGCTGCCCGAAAAGAGAATGACTGGCAGGTCGGGCCAATTGCTCTTGATCAGCTTGGCCACAGCCTCGCCATTCATTACTGGCATTTCGTAATCCACGACCACCGCGTCTACCCTGTGCGACGCTACCAACTCTAAACCCGTCTTGCCGGACGAGGCCGTCAGGACTCGAAAGCCCAAGCTTTCCGCCAGCGCCTGATATACCGGTAACCCTGGTTCACAGTCATCGATCCATACCAGAGTCTTGGGTTCGGTGGCCCGACCGGATAGTCGGACTTTGTTTCGCTCAGGTGTTTGACGCCTGTTGGCTTCCCGGCGACTTCGCTTGCCAGGCTGCCTTCCTGAGCCCCAGGAAAAGGACCGTTTAGACAATAATGCACACTGCTGTCCCTTTACCCTAGGCATGATCCAAGTGTAGGCGCAGCCCAAACCAGGCACAATGAGGACAAATCTGTATCCCGAATACGGGGAACCCTGTAATGGTACTAAGGTGAAAATGAGCGTTATTGCTCAGACAGGCTTTTGAATCCAGAGTAGCTTGTTAAACAGTAGAAGGGATTCCTTATGACCCCGTCCCAAAACGAGTGGCAACATCTAGCTGAGCAAGCCAGTATTGAAATGGACCCAGACAAGCTGCTGAACCTTGTAACCCAGCTCAACCACGTGTTAGGCGAGCAGGAAGAACGATCTCGCGCACAACAACACCAAGGCAATGAGGGCATCGTCTTTCACGCCGCTTAGGCGCCTTTGTCACACGATACAACCAGGCTTTACGAGGCTTCCCTGCGACGTGCATCGGTTCTGGTCGAAATTGGCTTGCCGGAATCTTCCATTCCCGCCAATGTTTCGATCAGGGTTTTCATGTCGTCCGCGTGTTCTTCTTCTTTCGCCAGAATCTCCTCCATCACCCGCCGGCTGGTAGGATCATTGGTGCCGAGATAGCGAATGATTTCGCCGTAAGAATCAATAGCAATGCGCTCGGCGACCAGATCCTCACGAATCATATCCATCAAAGTCGTGCCCTCCACATACTGCGAATGGCTTCGCATGGCAAGACCTTCAGGACTGAAATTGGGTGCGCCGCCCAATTGCACGATTCGTTCTGCTATGAGGTCTGCATGTTGCTGCTCCTCATTCGCATGCTCGAGAAACTCCTCGGCCACAGCCTGGGCATGGATGCCCGCGGCCATGTAGTGATGGCGCTTGTAGCGTAAGACGCAGACGATCTCGGTGGCCAGCGCCTCGTTCAGCACACGGATCACAGTCTCGCGGTCCGCCCGGTAGCCATCAGTCACGGCGCCGTTTTCAATGTGCTGGCGCGCTCGGCGCCGAATTTCTTCAATATCCGATACAAATGGCCCGCGCTTGTCGCCTTGTGGAGACTGTGGACTCATAGTTTCCTCTTTTCGACCTTTTAAGGTGCGTGCCAGTCTACCTAGAAACGTCCCAGGAGGACAAGGATGATGAGAATCACGAGGATCAATCCCAGCCCTCCGCTCGGGTAGTATCCCCAACCGCTGCTGTATGGCCAAGTCGGCAGAGCACCCAGCAGTAGCAGGATCAAAATGATGATCAGAATCGTTCCCATTGAGTTCCTCCAGAACTGAGATTGGACTCATTGACGTGCCAGCGGGTAATCATTACTTTCGAACAAACTCAGCTTCGACTCGAACAGGGTATGGTTTCAGCACAGCCCCTCGGGAAGTTACGATATGCCGTCTGCGGCTTACATCGGGTCAAGTCTGTAACCGGTTGCGGAACATTATGTAAGACGTCTTTCGGACGACTCCTCGCTATGTGTAGGCATCCTAGAAAACCAAGTTAAGGCCATCATCCGAGGTAAGCCCATGAATGCTGCAGAAGTTCTAATCGACCGGTTGATCGACTGGGGCGTCGAGGTCGTCTTCGGCCTTCCCGGAGATGGAATCAACGGAATTATGGAAGCGCTCCGCACTCGCCAGGACAAGATCCGCTTTGTCCAGGTTCGCCATGAGGAAACCGCCGCATTCATGGCGTGTGGATACGCCAAGTTCACCGGCAGGCTAGGAGTCTGCCTGGCTACCTCCGGTCCGGGCGGGATTCATCTGCTCAATGGCCTTTACGATGCCAAGCTCGACCATCAGCCCGTGCTGGCTATTACTGGCCTGCAATTTCACGACTTGATTGGGACGCACACCCAACAGGATGTCGCGTTGGATAAGTTGTTCATCGATGTCGCCGTTTACAACGAACGCATCATGGGCGCCACCCATGTGGAAAATGTCGTTGATTTGGCTTGCCGCACCGCGCTTTCCTACCGCGGCGTGGCTCATATCACTATTCCCGTAGATTTTCAGGAACAGGAACTGAAAGACACAAAGCGTTCGAAGCGAAATGTGCCCCACCATACCTCTGACATCTGCACGCCTCTTCCACTGCTTCCTCGGGAAAGCGATTTGCATGACGCAGCCGCTATCTTGAACGCTGGGAAGAAAACAGCAATTCTGACGGGCCAGGGGGCGCTGGGCGCCGGAGACGAACTGCAACAGGTGGCTGAGCTGCTGGGAGCTCCAATTATCAAAGCTCTTCTGGGAAAGGCAGTCATTCCCGACGACAGTCCCTACACCACCGGCGGAATTGGACTGCTAGGCACGCGTCCTTCGCAGGAGGCTCTGGAAGATTGTGACACTCTCCTGATTGTAGGCAGCGCCTTTCCATACATTGAATTCTTGCCCAAACCGGGTCAGGCTCAGGGCGTACAGATCGATCTCAATCCGCAGCAGATAGGCCTGCGTTTTCCGGTTGAGGTCGGTTTGGTAGGCGACAGTCGCCGCACTCTGCAAGCATTGATCCCATTATTGAAGCGCAACGATCAACGCGGCTTTCTGAAGAAGGCGCAAGCCGGCATGAAGGATTGGTGGTCGTTGATGGAAAAGCAGGCGACACGCACCGATGTCCCCATGAAACCCCAACTCGTCGCCTGGGAAATAGGAAAACGGCTGAATAACAATGCGGTAGTAAGTTGTGACAGTGGCACCATCACCACTTGGTGGGCGCGCCATATTCCGGCGCAGGCGGGACAAATGCATTCCGTCTCTGGCAATCTGGCCAGCATGGCGTCGGGGTTGCCGTACGCCCTGGCAGCGCAGATTGCTTATCCCGAGCGTCAGTGCGTCGCCTTCGTGGGTGACGGTGGCTTCTCCATGCTGATGGCGGATTTTGTTACCGCGGTAAAATATCACCTGCCCATCAAAGTCGTAATCATCAAGAACAACACGCTGGGTCAGATTAAGTGGGAACAGATGGTCTTCCTGGGCAATCCCGAATACGGAGTGGACCTCCAACCAATTGACTTTGCCGAGGTCGCCCACGCCTGTGGTGGAATCGGCTTTACCGTCGATGATCCCGGCCAATGCGCCTCAACCGTGGAACAGTTCCTGAACGCACCTGGCCCGGCCGTACTGCAAGCCGTCGTGGACCCCTTCGAACCGCCCATGCCTGCAAAAGTGACGGCGGAACAGGCTTTGCATTTCGCGGAATCGCTGGCTCGCGGTGAACCCAATCGACGCAAAATTGCGATCACCGCCG
>Ga0209239_1002150_pt1 | contig 11783 bp, 12 predicted proteins | sample GraSoi013_2_20cm_FD_185824 | JGI IMG/M metagenome (GOLD analysis project Ga0209239, IMG submission 185824) | Grasslands soil microbial communities from the Angelo Coastal Reserve, California, USA - Sample 10_02_2013_2_20cm (SPAdes) (version 2) | ecosystem: Environmental > Terrestrial > Soil >...
GAGGAGCATCGGATGCTGCGCGCGATAAAACTTCTGCGGAAACATCATGATTGGCTTGGGACTCCAGGCGGCGCCGTCGGCTGACCCAAAAATGCTCACGTCCAGCGACTGTTGCTCGATGATGTTCGTGATGTTCAGGGTAAGAAGAAACACACGATTCGCCGCGCTACTGACATCGATCGCGGGGCCATCCCCTTTGGCGTTTACCACCGTCTTCTCGGGAACAAGAAAGGTGTCAATCATGGCGAGAATTGTAGCCGAAAATTGTGGCAATGACAGCTTAGCGATGCTGATCAACTTAGATCTTGTATGCGGTCTTGCCGGTTTAATCGCTTCGTAAGATCCTTCGCGAAAAGGCCGCTCAGGATGACAGATTTACGGATACGGAATGACTGTTCGCTTTTGAGGGCTTAGGCGGCGTGGACCGCGTCCAGGAACTGGCGCAATACCTGGCCCGCTTCCTCGGACTGTTCCCAGACCGCATAATGTCCGGCCTTTGCAATTATCTTCGTCCGACTGCCGGAAATGTTCTGCTTCATTAATTCGGCGTCGGCTACGGGCGTGAGCGTGTCCTCGTCGCCCACAAGAATCAAGGTTGGAACGTTGATGGTCTTCAGCGTAGGAATCGAATCTGGACGCTCCGCCATTCCCTTCAGCACCAGGCTGACGTCTTCCGGCGACATCTTCAACATCATCTTTCGCGCCGCCTCCACTAAGTCCGGGCGGGCATGGCGAGTGGTTTCGCCCAACAGTTTGGGCAGCATGCTTTCGATGAATGGTTCCACGCCGCGCTCTAATACGTCGGCGGCGGATTGCAACCGGCTCGCGCGGCCTTCCGGCGTGTCTGGCGCGGCTTTCGTATCGATCAGGGTAAGTGCCGAGACACGGTCACGGTTTCGCCGCCAGAATTCAAATAGCACGTAACCACCGATTGAGACTCCCGCGAACACAGCCCGGCCCACTTTCGCATCATCGAGGACACGACTGATGTCGGCAGCATGCTTTGGCATCGTCGCCGGGCCTTCACCCACGCCGGAGTCTCCATGCCCGCGCAGATCGGGGAGAATCACGCGATAGCGGGCGGCCAACTGCTGCGCAGCCGGTAGCCACAATTCGTGATTAGCGGGAAAAGGATGCAGCAGAACAACCGGCGGGCCGACGCCGAGGATTTCGTATGAAATTTGGGCGTCACTGCTTTGAATGCTAATCATGGCGAGTGATTAAAACACAGCAGAGCCTTTAGCAGCGATTCCTACGCTAGTCGTCTGAGCCGTGTACTCTGATTTCATAGATGTACCATGCAGAATCAAGCTTCCTCCATCGGTACCTCCGCCCGCCAGCCGAATCCGAGCCTTCCATGCATGGCGGGAAGCTATATGGGCGTCCACCAGTATTGGTGCAGTATAGATATCCGAAGTAGGTGGCCACAGCCTCGGTTTTACCCAAGGTATGTGCAGCCAGGAATACGTCGCCGGTTTTCTCATTCCTATTAAGCCCCTCGTTCATCCCGACGGCCTTGAACAAGCGCTGATATTCGGCCCATCGCGAGGGTGCCAGCACGCTCTGAGCGTCATGTACTCCGTACTCCTTACCGTCCACGGTCTTGATTACACCAGGTGCGATCAGGATAAACCGCCCATCGTGGTTAGCCATCTGGACCAGCTGTTCTAATTCAGCTCTATGCTTGGCAAACCTCTTTACGAGAGTGTTGTCTGAAGGCGGCAGTACAATCCAGCCTACAACCAGCAGCAGTATGGCGACACCAATAGACGCACGACGAAGCACCGTGGCGAGCAGCCCGTATAAGAGAGCATTGCCCAAAATCAGTAGCAGAACAAAAATGACCTCGTACCTCTGCGCAGTCCAGGGGCCGAAGTCCAAGAAGAGAGATGTCGGCCAGAACAGCCATCGGACAATTGGGCGCACCCCACCAAGCATCAGCAGTCGTTCGTATATACGTATCGCGATCGGAATAGTTAATCCGAGCGCAACGCCCCCGAAAAACCACCCGTTGTGTTTGAGACGCACAAATCCCCTGCTGCGGTTGCGGAACTGCAGAATGTGTAGACACCGCGCAGTCATTTGAAAGCTAGTAGGTCTTTAAGTGCTCGTAACCTGCTGCTGTCCAGTAGGCACTGGATGCATTTCCGGCTCTTCGGGCATGACAATCCAGGCAATGAGATACGACACCAATCCGATGCACGGAGGCCAGAATAAGAGGATGAGCCATATCACCCGCACCAGCGTCACATCCAGATCAAAATACTCGGCAAAACCGGCGCACACACCCGCGATTTTGCGGTTAGCACGTGAACGGACCAGCCGCTTACGTCCGATCACTCCACCCACTCGAGTGCCGCAGTAGGCGCACAGGTTGGCATCGTCCTGGATGACCTTTCCACAATAGTTGCAATACATCGGTTCCTCCCGCGATGTAGGATACGCTGGGTCGCAGCAAAAAGTTCCCCTGGTTACTCCTGCCGGTACGCCTCTTTCATGCGTTTACGCGCGGTCTCGGCCGGCGCTGTGTTCACATTGGTCGCAACCACGGCCTGATATTTCTGGATGGCAAGCTCGCGTTTTTTCAGCACGTCATACATTTCGCCCGCCCCCAGGTTGGCTTTCTGCAACACCTCCGGGTCGGGTTTCTGAATCTGGCTCACTTGCTCATAGGCCGATGCCGCGCCGGCATAGTCCTTCTGGGCGCGCAGCAAATCGCCCAGGCTCAGTGCCGCTAACTCATAATGCAAATCAGGATAAAGTCCGTCGCGCCCGGACTGCAAGATCTTTTGATAGGCGCTCGCCGCCTCCGAGTTGTTTCCGGAAGCGCGCAACAGGTTTCCTTGCTCAAGGGCCATCAACAGATTGTGCGGATATCTCGGTACCAGACCACGCGCGATTTCCAGGGCTTCGGGATACCGGCGTTCCCGACGCAGGAACAGGAGCAAGACAATTTTTGCGTCTACGCTGGTCTCACCGCTTCCACTGGCGGCTTCCTGCAGATATCGGATTCCTTTTTCTTTGCTGCCACGCTCGCCGATCATTGTCACTGCGACCTTGACCGCCAACGGCAAACTACCCATCACGTAATTATGCGCACCGACAATTAATTTCGCATCGGTGTAGCCGGGAGAGAGTTCCAACACATGTTCGTGATCGTGGCGCGCTCCCAGCGCATTGCGCAGAGCGGAAAACCAGGAGCGCTCGACCAGCGCAGTGTAAGTCGAGAATTGTCCACGCGTGACACCACGAGCGTAAAGGGCGTCAACGTCTTTGGCATTCGCGGCCAGACGCTTTTCCTCAAGGCTGCGCGCTTTCTCCACTAACTCTTTGATACGTTGCTGCACCTTCGGGTCCGCGGGCCGATGCGCCGTGGCCACAAAGCTGTCATTGGCGTAATCGCCGGTGTTCAATGCTCCCATGCGATAGAGTTCCTGGAAGAGCACCGCGGTCAAAATATGGTTCACTGCGAACGGATCGTCGGGATGTTTCTGCAACACTTGGTCGAATTCCGAAATCGATCGCGCGTAGTCCATGTTGTAGAAGTGGTCGAAGGCAACATTGTTAAGAGGATCAGCGGGACGGAAGGAGAGCTGCGCGCTCGCCTGGGCGGGGGCGATGGACGTCACGACCATCAACATGCAAAGGAACAGGAAGCAACGTGGCATACACCGAGGAAACAACATCGGAACCTCGCTTGTTAGTTGCGCACAGTTTACCTGAGCGAAACCGCCTGGGTCGCGTACCAAGAAGGTCACGGTCAGTGCCCTGCCGGCTCCGCAAAAGTCACTATAATCGAGGCGAATCTTTCTAAGTGACGGGGTAATTCTTGCTCGGCTTTCGCTGCCAAGAATTCGTCAGGTCGGCAAGTCCCTCAGTCAAAAGGTGTTACGCACCTGCAGTTTTGGCCACTGGCTTGCGATGAAAGTAGTGAGGAATTTCGCATGGCTGAAGTAGTACAAGACGCACACGAGTTTTGGCGCCCTCCCGTGGCTTCCCAAATTGCTGCCGCTCCCGCCATGCTTGAGGCCTGTGATGGTTGTGGGACGGAATTCATGGTCGCGGCTCGATTCTGCCACGTCTGCGGGGCCGCTCGCCAGACGCAACAGGCCGGCGCCGCGGTTGGGCCTGGTTGGACACGTCATCTGGAATTTCAGAACATCAAGCGAACGCTAGGTTTGTCTACTGCTTCCCTGATCGCTTTCTCTATTGGCTTGTTATGCCTTCTGGCCGTGATGGGTGTCGGCATTGTTTACACGGTGCAGAGCTTTGCTGATTTTCAAGCCATTCAGTACTATCGAGTGCAGTGGCTACTGGCCGCAGTTGCCGCATTCCTGGCTGGGATTCTGCTGAACCGAACAATGAATTCCAAGACCTAGTTCAGAATCGCTGCCATCGGTATTCCCTTCTAGCTCACCCACCGAAACTTTCGTGGTGGTTCCTATTCCCTCCCTCAATTCACCGGCTCCGGATCCGCAATGATAGTTCGCCGCTGCTGGTACATCCGATAGAGATGATGCACCGGTCCGATGCCTCTGCCCAACGGCTGAGCATGAACGATAGCTGCTGACACGTACGCCTTGGCGAGCAACACCGCTTCAGGCAGTCCTCTGCCCTGAGCCAAGTGACAAGTCACTGCGGTGGCGAAGGCGCATCCGGTGCCGTGTGTGGATGTCGATCTCTGGCGGTCAGACTTGAAAATTTCCTGCTCGATGCCACGGTTGGTAGTGAAACTCAAAAGATCAATGGCCTTCTCCAGATGGCCGCCGGTGATCACCACTGCGGCAGCTCCCATGGTGTGAAGTTTGGCAGCGGCCGCCCGCATCTGCTCAACGTTGGTCACCGGCATTGCAGTCAGGCTGGAAGCCTCGTCGCCGTTGGGGGTCACAACCGTTGCCAAGGGCAATAGCTTCTCTGACATGAGCCGGACCCCAGTCGAGTCCAGTAGGCTAGCGCCTGAGGATGACTTCAAAATCGGATCCAAGACAATATTTTCCTGGTCTCGATCCATTAGAAAGTCAGCGACTGCCCGAACAACTTTCTCCGATCCTAGCATTCCGATGTGCACGGCTGCGATTTCCAGATCCGCCGCCAGTTCTTCAAGAGTCTCGGTCACCAGCGCGGGTTCGACTGGTTGCACCCGCCGTACTCCAGCGGTCGATTGCACTGTTAACGCGGTAATACATGCCACGCCATAACATCCGTGTGCAGCGATGGTCTTGATGTCGGCGGTGACGCCGGCGCCGGAGCTAGGGTCGAAACCGGCTATGGATAAGACGACGGGCGGAGGTCGGGTCATATGGGGAATTTATCGAAAGGTAGTGGCTAGTGGCTAGTGGTCAATGGTCAGTAAATCGAGTTCTTGGATTCGTGTCAGGACATCGCTTCAGCGATGCCGTAACGTGGCAATAGCTGATGCGCCTTCAGGCGCTGCGCCACCCTCAGAGCCCGAGGGCGCGAAGTAGCATTTCCCCCCTATCACGGTTTTTTCTGACCACGGGCCACTGACCACTAGCCACTTCCTTTCGTAACGGTGAACGCCATTTCCAAGTTGCTGAAACTAGGGGTAACCTGTTACTTTACGTCTAACCAATTGAATCCAATGTACTTGTATTAATTTCATCGCGTCAGAGTTACGGTTATTTACATTATAGTTAACACGTAACACGTTTAGATACAGCTAGATCTTCGATGTTACTCATTATTTACGTGAGGTTACGTGAACAATATATTACTAAATGGTAATTTTCCTACAGTCATTTACTGATTGACAGGGGGAACCTAGACCGTTAGCATCCACCAATCCTAGGGGAAGCGGTGGGAGGACAAATCGAGTGCGAGGTGACTGAATGGGAAGAAGCATAGCTCATGGACTGGCGATTGTCTTATCTGTCGTTAGCCTGGGAGCCGCCCAGAGGCCAATCAGCTCAGCGTCCGGTACCCGCCCCAATGTACCGAAACCGGGAATACAGTCTCGCAAGAAAACAGGTCCCAAGCCCTATCAGGTTGGCACGGCTTCGTGGTATGGGAGTTATTTTCACGGTCGTGCGACCGCCAGCGGCGAGCCCTACAACATGTACGACCTGACTGCGGCCCACCGCAGGCTGCCCCTTGGCAGTTTGGTTCGGGTCACCAACTTACGAAACGGACGGGCGGTGGTCGTACGCATCAATGACCGTGGTCCTTATGTTGCCCCTCGGATCATCGACGTTTCTTACAGCGTGGCGCGCATACTGGAGTTCAAGTCTCAAGGCCTGCAACGAGTGCGCCTCGACCTGGTTGAACCGGGTCCAACCATGGCCATGCTGCGCCAGTAGCGTATTCGCTTTAAACTCATTAAACTCCCCTAGCATGCGCGATCCGCGACAGCGCTTGATTGTCGCTTTAGACGTACCGTCGGCGGCCGCAGCTCAGAAGATCGTGGCCGCGGTGGGCGACTCTGCCTTGACTTACAAGGTGGGTATGCAGCTCTATACCGCCGAAGGCCCTCGGGTGATTCGTGACCTGGTGGCCTCAGGCCGGCAGGTGTTCCTCGACCTCAAATATCACGACATTCCTAACACAGTCGCATCGGCCGTGCGCGAGGCCACTCAACTTGGGGTCAGCATGTTGACAGTCCATGCTTCTGGCGGCGGCAAAATGCTGCGCGCCGCGACCGAAGCGGCTCGTGTCAATCCTTCCCTGATGGTGTTGGCGGTAACGGTGCTCACCAGTCTTGGCGACAGCGATTTGGACAAGATAGGAGTACGCGGCCAGGTGGCGGACCAAGTTTTGCGACTGGCCGCGCTGGCCCTTGCTGACGGATGCCATGGAGTGGTTGCCTCGGCACAGGAAGCTGCCGAGTTGCGCAGCCAACTAGGCGATGAGTTCGCGATTGTGACCCCGGGAGTGCGTCCGACCGGGGCAGGGCACGGTGACCAGTTACGCGTTGTCACTCCGGCAGAAGCAATCGCTGCCGGCGCTACGCACATTGTGGTCGGACGGCCTATCACGGAAGCTGCGGACCCCGCCAGCGAGGCCCGAGCCATTCTGGGACAAATTAATTTTTAAGCTTGTCTTGCTTCTGGAATTCTTGTTCAGGTTGAACAGCGCTGCTTAAAGCTTCTCGTAGAATTCGCAAGCCGAGCAGGAAATAAATACGCCGCCGGGAATTCCTCGCTCACGGTCTTTCACTCGTTTCACAATGCGAGTCGGCTTGCCGCACTTGGGGCAATCCGTGCTCTTGGAGGTATCCATCACCTTTTTTCGGTCTGCGGTTTTCGCGATCTTGGCCATTTTTTCTCCTGATTCTCTCTGACACAGTTTACCGTACAGTTCGCATACTGTCGTTCTGCGACGTGCCAGAGTGAACAGAAGATTTCAGATTTTGATTTCAGTTTCAGATTTTGATTTCAGTTTCAGATTTTGATTTCAGTTTCAGATTGTTGATTTTTGATTTCAAATTCTGGCCACGCCCGCCACTCCGGGCTTCGCCGTCATCTTCAATTGCTCCCCTTCTCCGCCCCAGCCGCTACGAATGATATTTGTGTAAAGAGCGAAGGCGCAGGCCGCCGACAAGGCCAGCAGCAGTAATCCTTGCCACATCGGACCAAGAAGCACGTGGCCCAAACCGAATAGAGCCAGATACACCATGGCACAGCCAAGGACCCAGGATCCAAGATTGCGTCCCAGGTCTCTGGTCGCTGGGACTTCCGGAACTAGCCGTGCGACGGGCTTCCATCCGCTGACATGCGGGCGCACGTCGCGATAGAACTTCAGCAGAACCTGTTCGGGTTCCGGCTTGGTGGCATAGGTGACGATCAACCACACCAGTGTCGTAGCCGCGGTCGTAGTTAAAGCAGTCTTGGCGAATACAACCGGATTTGCGCCGGAGAAGGGCGCCGCCCAGCGCAGGAAGATAGTCATGACGAGAGCCGTAGCCATTGCCGAGATTTCACTCCAGGCATTGATCCGCCACCAGTACCAGCGCAGCAGATAAACGCCGCCGGTGCCCGCGCCGACTTCCAGCACAACCTGCCAGCCAGAACGGATGTCGGCCAAGAGCACCGAGACCAGAGCGGAAGCAATCACCAACAGAACTGTTGATAAACGGGAGATCATCACGTAATGCCTGTCGTCAGCGTCACGCTTAATGAAACGGCGATAGAAATCTGAGACCAAGTAGGACGCACCCCAATTGAGCTGGGTAGCGATCGTAGACATGAATGCAGCCATAAAGCCGGCGACAACGATGCCTCGCAAAGCCGGCGGCACATGCTGACTAACAACCAGCATGTAACCGGTTTCGGGATGCTCCAAATTCGGATAGAGGACGATTGCGGCCAGCGCGGTCAGGATCCAGGGCCAGGGCCGCAACGCATAATGCGCGATGTTGAACCACAGAACGGAAAGCAGCCCGTTGCGTTCATCCTTGGCGCTGAAGATGCGCTGCGCAATATAGCCACCCCCTCCCGGTTCCGCTCCGGGGTACCAAAACGCCCACCACTGCACTCCGATATTCACCACAAAGGTCAGGACGGGCAGCAGCCACAGTCCCTCTTGAGACCAGCGTCGCGAAAAGTCAGGAAAAAATGCAGTAGCATCACCAGCGCCCGGTCCGGCGGCGGCGCGCATCTCCGCCAGTCGATGAAGCAGGGAGCTCATACCTCCTGCGGCGGACACGGCATACCATGCAACTCCGATTACGATCGACATTTTCAGGGCGAATTGGAACAGATCCGTCCAAAGCACGCCCCAGAGACCGCCCAGAGCTACGTACAGGCCGGTAAACGGAATCAGGAAGAGAACACAAATAGCCAACGCGCGATGATCGCTGACACCCAAAGTAACGGCCACAATGCTGGTCATTGCTTTCGTTACCCAGCCGAGGATCAGACAATTCATCAGCAGTCCGAGATAGACAGCGCGGAAGCCACGCAAGAACGCCGCGGGTTTGCCAGAGTAACGCATCTCCGCGAACTGAACATCAGTGAGCAAACCGGAACGCCGCCAGAGCCGCGCGAAGAGGAAGACTGTCATCATCCCTGACAGCAGGAAGGCCCACCATAGCCAGTTCCCCGCGATGCCCTGGGTGTAGACCAACCCGGTGACCACCAACGGCGTGTCGGCAGCGAAGGTGGTGGCAACCATGGACGTGCCCGCCAGCCACCACGAGACATTGCGGCCGGAAACAAAGTAATCGTCCACGCTCTTGCTGGAGCGTCCACGAAAGTACAAGCCCAGGGCAAGAGTGATCGCCAGATAGGCGATAATCGCCGACCAGTCGAGTAGGGTGAAGTTCATGGCTGGAAAGGATACACCTGATGAGAATGCGGCCCACGTAAAAATGCAGGTTCTTCCAGTGGTTTACCTTGCCGTGGATCTCAAACAAGAAAGCCGTCCGCGGATAAACACTGGACGGCTGCTAAATACGGCTGCGAATCGGTTACTTCTTATAGTTCCTCTCGCCCCTGGTTCTATGAATGTTGTCGTACTGAATGCCGGCCTGAACGTGATTGATCGCCTGTTGAGTGAGATTCAAAGCCTGGACGCGATGCCCGCCCTTGTCCTTATCCGCTTTCTGCAATTCTTCCGCGGCTTCCCGCAGATGCTGAAGAGCTGCCTGCATATGAGGCTGGTTCTCTCGAGCGTACCGGTTGTCTTGCGCGTAGAGACCTCGCGGAGCCAACGACATCAGCGCAATTGCGAGCACTATTCCGAAATGGGTTAGACGGCTTCTCATGTTCCCTCCTGTTGGAACGATGGTCGAAAATTAGTAGAAGCTGCGGCTCGGTGTCAACTACATACCGCACCCAAGGTACTTAAGATGAAACAAAGATGTCCCTATCCGGTATAAAGCAGTTCCACTACCGTGCAGTCATCGCTGAGCGGAGTGCCGCCACAAAAGTTAGCCACCGCAGAGAAGATATCTTCGATGGTTCCGCTTTTCGCAGCGACAGCCTCCAAACGCTCGTTATCGAAAAAGTCTCCACGAGCATTTTCTGCTTCGGTGACGCCATCGGTGACCAGCACCAGTCGATCACCCGGATGCATGTTGTAGTGGTCACTCTCGTAAGTGGCATCCGCCAACAGCCCGACCGGCAGGTTGCCGTGCGAGGGACGGATCACCTCGTGATTACACACTAGCAAGGGCGGCACGTGACCGCAATTCACATATTCCAACTCTCCATCGCTGCGGATACGAGCGATGATCACGGTCGCGTATTTTTCTCCGATATGCTTATGGGTGAAGAATCGGTTGACCGCAGCCACAATCTCAGGCAACGGCATGCGGGCTGTGAGCTGCGAAAAGATCATGCCTTGAAGAGTAGAAGCCAACAGGGCGGCTGAAACGCCCTTGCCGCTGACATCGGCCAGTACTACGGTGAGTCCGTCTTCGGTATTGACGGCATCGTAGAAGTCGCCCCCAATCTCCTTGCAGGAAAGATTTCTGCCGTTCAGCCGGGCGAACGGAACTTCGGGAATGGTGACTGTCATCAACCGCTGCTGGATGGAGGCCGCGATCGCGAGTTCCTGTTGGTAACGACGAGCCGCCTCTTCGGCTTGTACCAGGCGCGCGTTCTCCACCAGCGATGCTGCTTCGTGAGCAATGGCGCGAAGAATGTCATTGCTTACGCTGGAGAGATCCCGCGAAGCGAAGCGGGAATCCACATACAGCGCGCCCATTACTTCCGCCGACATTTCCAATGGCGAGGCCCCCTGCGCATCGCGGGTAGTCTGCACTTGCGGCTTGCGCAACGGAATGCAAATGACAGTGCGCAGATCATAGGCAACAATGCTATGCCGTCCCGCGAGATCGAGTGATTGACTGGTATCAGTGATAACGAACTCTGAATTCGATTTCCGGGCATCTTCCAGAATGGAATGTGAAATGGTCTTGTCGTCCAGCAAGGGTTCGCCTTTGGAATTGCGGCCCGCCGCCAGACGCAGCTTGCCGTCCTCTGCTTTCAGGAAGACATAGCCTCGTTCGGCACGGGTGAGGTTCAGAGTCGCATCGAGCAGTGTTACCAGGATTTCATCCAGCACCCCGATGGTGTTCAACTTGCGCGCTGCTTCCAGGAAAAGGGTCAGTTTTTCCAGATCGGTGGTTTCGGTGGAGATGTGAATCCCAGAGATCTGGCTTAGAAAATCACGGGCACTGTTCGAGCTTGCGTGATGAGGATGAAAGATGACGTAGGCGACATCGCGGACACCGAACTCAAGACGATCATTCCGTTCCAAGGTCTTGCGCTGAACCCGTTCGCCGTTGACGAAAGTCCCGTGCTTGCTGCTCTGATCGATTACGCAGAACTGCCCGTTTTCTGACACGATGAGGGCGTGGTCGCGAGATACGCGGGGATCCGCGATAACCAGATCTTTATCAACTTTTCTTCCCACACTGAAGGGGCTATGGTCGAGATTGATGGTGCGTTGATCGTTCCCCTGCACGAAGACCAGGATGGGGAAAATTCCCGATCCCGCTTCGGATATCGGACCAGTGATAGTTGGGAATGCCATGGCGACTACTGCAGAGGCTCTCTTCTCTAACACAATAATGACAGCACTCGACGTTGGCGGAAAGGGGGTCACGAATGGTTCTTCGCGTCCCCGGCTCGGTTTTCTAAATCCGCGAAGTCAGCAACTCAGGCCGCCCCACGACGAAAGGCGGCGATTGCCTGCTGCTCGGTGTCGTAGACTTCAAAAACTGTGACCAGCTTGGTGACCTGCAGCACGTCGCGCAGGCGCTGACCGAGTCCGGTCAATTTGACATCGGCGCCGCCCGAACGTGCCGAAGAATAGACGCC
>Ga0209239_1002151_pt1 | contig 11780 bp, 9 predicted proteins | sample GraSoi013_2_20cm_FD_185824 | JGI IMG/M metagenome (GOLD analysis project Ga0209239, IMG submission 185824) | Grasslands soil microbial communities from the Angelo Coastal Reserve, California, USA - Sample 10_02_2013_2_20cm (SPAdes) (version 2) | ecosystem: Environmental > Terrestrial > Soil >...
CGGCTGATCCGTCAGCCGTGGGCGCGCGTGCTGACGGGCGGCTCGACCGGCGGCTGGGAGGCGCTGGCGCTCCAGGTGTACCACCCGGACTTCTTCGGCGGGACGTGGGTGCTGTACCCGGACCCGGTGGACTTCCGGCACTACGAGATCCCCGACATCTACAGCGACACGAACGCATTCGTCCACGGGGTGGCGGAATGGATGACCGCCGACGTGCCGGCCGAGCAGGAAGTCACCGGTCAACCGCGCATCAGCGTCCGCCAGGAGAGTCAGTTCGAGGCGGTGCTCGGCAGCCACGCGCGCTCAGGCGAGCAGTTCGCGATCTGGGAAGCGACGTACGGTCCGGTGGCGGCGGACGGCTACCCCGCCGAGCTGTGGGACCTCCGGACCGGCACGATCGACCGCCGCGTGGCCGAGTACTTCCGGGCCCACGACTACGACCTGCGAGACTACCTGGAGCGCAACTGGGCGACCCTCGCGCCCAGGCTCAAAGGCCAGATCCACGTCTTCACCGGCGACATGGACACCTTCTACCTGAACCTCGCCGTGTACCGGCTCGAGGAGTTCCTCGCACACGCGCGGCCCGCGGCCGACGCGGACTTCGCCTACGGACGTCCCATGAAGCCGCACGGCTGGCAACCGTGGACCAATGCCGAGCTCATGCGGATCATGGCCCGTCACATAGAGGGGCGCCGCGCGTCCAGGCTCAGGGGTCCAGCTCCGAAGTGAGCGATCAAAAGGGCCGCGCCCAGCATGGACACGTTCTTCATGAACATCGCCATCTGGATCCCGCGCATCATCGGGTCGGTCACCGCCCAGAAGTTGTGCATCTTGAGCGAGACCGGCACCAGAAACAGCACGATCAGCCAGGCGCCGATTTTGGCCTTGTAGCCGAGCGTGATGCTCAGGCCTCCGAGCGTGGCGATCACGCCCGACAGCGGGACCAGCAGCCCGGCAGCCGGCACACCCGCCTGGGTGGCGTATGCGATGTATCCCGGCGAGAAATGCCCCATCACCGTCATCAAGAAGATCGCCGAATAGAGGAAGCGACCCAGGGGGACGAGGTAGACCACGGGAATCCCCTTTCTGTGGTTGGGAGAACCAATCAGGATGTCAGCGCACTGAGGGCGTTTTGGAGGCTCGTCGCCTCACCGGCCTTGAGTGCCCGCACGATGGCGCGCTGTGCTTCGGCGAGCGCGCGTACGCCCTTGGCGTGCGCCTGCTCGCCCGCGGGCGTGAGCTCGGCCAGAACGCTGCGGCGGTCCTCCGGATCGGCACGCCGGCGAACCAGGCCGTCCTTCTCCAGACGATCCATCAGCTGTGTGATGTTGGACCGCACGCAGTGCTGGCGCGCGGCCAAATCGGACAGTGGCAACGCTTCCTTGGCCTCCGCCAGGAAATGGAGCACCGCCAGCTTCGCCAGGGACAGGCCGGTCGGGCTCAAGGCCCCTTCGAGGCGTGCCTCGACGGCGTCCGCCGCGCTCAAGAACGAAAAGACGAGCGCCTCGGCCGCCGGGCGGCGCCCGCTCTTTCGCCGACGGTTTCGCACACCCTCATTATGGCTCACGGCTTGGCGGCGGGCCAGCCGGCCCCGACGGCGCGATACAGCTGCACCGCCGCGACGAGCTGGTCCCGCTCCGCCTGGGTGAGCGCCAGCTCGGCCCCGAACAGACCGCGCTGTGCGTCCAGCACGTCGAGATAGCTCGACACCCCGTTCCGATAGCGCATGTCCGCGAGCTCGAGCGCCCGGCGCAACGCGATCACCTGGCGCTCTTGCGCCCCGCTCCGATCCTGGGCGGTGCGCAACCCCACGAGCGCGTCTTCCACTTCGCGCAGCGCCACGAGCACCGTCTGCTCGTAGCGCGACCGCGCCTGCGACGCGCGCGCCCGGGCGACGTTCACCTGCTCACCCGCCCCCGGCCGGCCCTCCTTGAAGAGCGGGATCGAGACTCCGGCGAACGCCTGCCAGATGTTGGTCCCGGACCCGAACCACTTGGAGAATTCGGTGCTCTGGGTGCCGTACTGCCCGGTGATCGTGAAGGTCGGCAGGAAGGCGGCCTGCGCCACGCCGATCCGGGCCGTAGCGGCGCGGAGCGTCGCTTCGGCGCTCCGGACGTCCGGCCGGTTGCCCAGCAGGGCCGACGGCACTCCGGCGGGGACCGGGATCCGCGCCGCCATCTCGGTGAGCGCGCGGCCCCGCGCGATGGCGCCGGGGTTGTGTCCCACCAGCACGCTCAAGGCGTTCTCCTGCTGGGCCACCTGCCGCTCGAAGTCGGCGACGCTCGCGGCCGGACTCGCCACTTCGGCCTCGAATTGCCGCACGTCGAGCTCCGAGATCAGGCCCTGGTCCAGACGCCGACGGGCGAGGGCGAGCGTTTGGCGCCGCGAGTCGAGTGTGCGGCGCGCGATCGCGAGGTTGAGATCGGCCGCGCGCAGGTCGAAATACGCGGTCGTCACGTCCCCAATCAGCGACAACTGCAGCGCGCGTCGGTCTTCCTCCCGCGCCACGAGGTCCGAGCGGGCGGCGCTCGTGCCGCGGCGCAGCCGGCCCCAGACATCCAGCTCCCAGCTCAGGTCGGCCGTCGCCTGGTACACGTTGTAAGTGAACGACCCGAAGGTGCCGAACACCGTTTGGTTGCGGCCCGCCCGACCGTTGGCCGTCACCTCGGGCAGGAGCGCACCCCGCGTAGCTCGGTACTGGGCGCGGAACTCGTCGATCACGGAAAGCGCGGTGCGCATGTCGCGGTTTTCCCGCAGGCTCGTGTCCACGAGCTGGCGCAGCACGGAATCCTGGATCAAGTCGAGCCACCGCAGCGCGGCCGTCGAGTCCACGCGCGTACCCGGAGACGTGGTGTCGTACGCAAAGGGCACGCGCGCGGTGTCCGCCCCGGCCGGCAACAGGGTGTCGCGGCTGGTGCGCAGCGAGTCGTAGAACGACCGCATCGAGTCTTCCGACGCCGCCGGACGCCGCCAGCCGTCCGGCATGCCAAGGGAGGACCGCCGATACCCCGGCCCCACGGCACACCCTTCGGTCAGGGCGATCAGCGCGACGACGGCGAGCGGAATGAGGCGTCTCACGTCAGTCCCCCTCCACCGCGACGGGCGTGGGTTGCGGGAGGGCGGCGCTGGCACCCCGGCGCAGCAGGCCCCGCTCGCTCAAGGTTCGGATCGCCACGAAGAACAGCGGGATGAAGAACACGCCGACCAGGGTCGCCACAAGCATCCCGAAAAAGACGCCGGTGCCGATCGAGTGACGGCTCGCCGCGCCCGCGCCGCTCGACGTGAGCAAGGGTGTGACGCCCAGGATGAACGCGAACGACGTCATCAGGATCGGCCGCAACCGCTCTCGGCCGGCCTCGAGCGCCGCCTCGCGAATCGAGCGCCCCTGGGCGCGCAGCTCGTTCGCGAACTCGACGATCAGGATCGCGTTCTTCGCCGCGAGACCCACCACGACGATCAGGCCGATCTGCACGTACACGTCGTTCGCCATCCCGCGCAGCCACACGCCGAGCAGCGCACCGAGCGTGCCGAACGGCACCCCGAGCAGTACCGCGAACGGGATCGTCCAGCTCTCGTATTGCGCGGCCAACACCAGGAACACCATCACGAGGCCGAGGCCGAACACGAGACCGCCTTGCCCGCCCGAAGCACGCTCCTGATAGGACTGCCCGCTGAAGCCGTAGCCCACGCCGCGGGCGGCGTACTTGTCCTGGGCGAGCCGCTCTACAGCGGCGAGCATTTCGCCGGAGCTCTTCCCGGGCGCGGGGGCCCCGACCAAGAGCGCCGACGTAAACCCGTTGAACCGCGTGATGACGCTCGGCCCGGCCCGGAATTCGGTCCGGGTGAGGGCCGACACGGGCACCATCTGCTGATTGGGCCCGCGCACGTACAGCCGCCCGATGTCTTCCGGCGTCTGCCGGAAGCGGGCCTGCGCCTCGGCCTGCACCCGGTAGGTTTTGCCGTAGCGGTTGAAATCGTTGATGTAGAGCGTCGACAGAGACGCCTGCAAGGTCTGGAACAGCTCCGACAGCGAGATCCCCAGCGCCTTCACCTTCTCGCGGTCCACCTGAACGAACAGCTGCGGTGTGTTCACCCGGATCGTCGGGTACACGCCCCGCAGCGCGGGGCTTGCGTTGGCGTCGGCCGCGAACTCGCCCGTCAGGCCGGCGAAGCGCGTGATGTCGTTCACCCCGCGGTCCTGAAGATTCAGCTCGAGGCCCGCGGTCGTGCCCAGCCCGATGATCTCGGGAAGGTTGAACGCGAAGCCGCGCGTCTGCTGCAGCTGGAAGAGAAAGCCGTTCACGCCGCCAAGCACCGCCGCGAACTGGTCGCGTGGCGTGGTCCGGTCATCCCACGGCTTCAGCATGACGAACATGATCGCCGCGTTCGTCTGGTTCGCGTTCTGGATGAAGTTGAGGCCCACGAGCGCCACGACGTGATTGATCGCCGGCTGCTGCATGAGATAGCCTTCGACCTGCTTCACGACCGCTTCCGTGCGCTGGCGCGAAGCATTGTCGGGCAGCTCGATCAGCATCCCGAAATAGCCCTTGTCTTCGTTGGGGATGAACCCGGTCGGGACGGACCGCACGAGGACGAACAGCAGGGCGACCGCCACCGCGAAGGCGGCGAAGAACGTACGAGGGCGGTCGATCACCCGACCGGCGGCGCCGAGGTAGCGCTCGGTCACCGAACGGAAGCCGCGATTGAAGCGACCGAAGAACCGGTTGAAGACCTTCGATACGGAGCCGCTCTCCGCCACTACCGGCGCTTCCTCCGGCACCGGCCGCAGCAGCACGGCGCACAGCGCCGGCGTCAGGGTCAGCGCGACGATACCCGACAGCACCACCGAAACCGCGATGGTGATCGCGAACTGCTTGTACATGAGGCCGGTAATGCCCCCCAGGAATGCCACCGGGATGAACACGGAGCACAGCACGAGCACGATGGAGATCAGGGCCCGGCTCACCTGCCGCATCGCCCGGTCGGCGGCGACGGCCGGTGGTACCCGATCCTCGGCCATGATGCGCTCCACGTTTTCGATCACGACGATCGCGTCGTCCACCACGATGCCGATCGCGAGCACCAGGCCGAACAGCGTGAGCAGGTTGACCGAGAATCCGAGCACCTGCATCCCGAAGAAGGCGCCGATGACCGAGACGGGCACCGCCACCACCGGGATCAGCGTCGCCCGCCAGCTCTGCAGGAAGACGAACACAACCAGCGTGACGAGCAGCAGCGCCTCGAACAGCGTCTTCACGACCTCGTTGATGGACGCGGTGACGTAGGGCGTGGTGTCGAAGGCGATCGACCAACGGACGCCCTGAGGAAAGCTCTTGGCGAGCTCGGTCATCCGGTTGACGACCTCGCGCTTCACCTGGAGGGCGTTCGCACCGGGACGCAGGAATACCGGCGTCAGGGCCGTGGGCGCGCCGTCGAACCGGCCAGCCAGGTCGTAGTTTCGCGCGCCGAGGTGAGCGTCTCCGATGTCCGAGAGGTGCACCAGCGAGCCGTCGGGGCGACCCCGGACGATGATGCGCTCGAAGTCGCTCGCCTCTTTCAGGCGCCCGCTGGTGATCACGGGAATGGTGAGTTGCGTGCCCGGCGGAGCGGGCTCGCGCCCGATGCGGCCGGCGGGATTCGTGGCGTTCTGCTCCTGGACCGCGGCCGCGACGTCCGACACGGTCAGGCCGAGCTGCGCCATGCGGTCGGGGTCGAGGCTCAACAGCATCGAGAAGTCGAGCTGGCCGAACGTGCTGGCGTCACCGACGCCGGGGAGCCGCTTGAGCTCGTCGTCGATATAGATCTTCGCGTAGTTGTTCAGATATTCGGTGTCGTACCGCGGATCGTCGGAGGAAAGCGCCAGTACGACCAGGAAGGCCGTCTGGCGCTTGCGCACCGTGATACCGTTGCGCACCACTTCCTGCGGCAGCTGCGGCTCGGCGAGGGCGATCTGATTCTGCACGTCCACGGCCGCCAGATCCGGGTTACGCGAGACGTCGAAGTAGACCGACAGGTTCATGACCCCGTCGCTCGAGTTCGCCGACTTGAAGTACAGCAACCCTTCCATGCCCGACAGCTGCTGCTCGATCGGCGCGGCCACCGCATCGGCCACGTCCTGCGCCGTCGCACCTGGGTAGACGGCCTGCACCTGGATCTCAGGTGGCGTGAGCGGCGGATAGCTCTCGACCGCGAGCCGCGAGAGAGAGAACAGCCCGAGCAACACGATCACGATCGAGATGACGGCCGAGAAAATCGGGCGTCGGATGAACAGGTTGCGGATCTGCGGCGCTTCGCTCACGGGCGGCTCCTGATCCGAAGGGGGACGGCGGGAGGAGCGATCAGCGTACTATCTTGCGCCGCGGTCGCGGTGCTGTCGACCGCCGGCCGATAGGCCACCGGCCGCGCCGGCTGCCCGGGTGTCACTTTCTGCACTCCGTCCACTACCACCCGCTCGCCCGCTTCGAGCCCCTGCTCGATGCGCCACGATCCGCCGTCCCAGGAGGTCGCGACGACGCTCCGGGCCGCGACCTTACCGCTGTCGTCCACCACGTAGACGAACGAGCCGGTGAGGCCCTGCTGCACGGCGCGTTGCGGAACAAGGATCGCGCGCGGCCGCTTCAGGCCGAGCAGGCGCACCCGCACGAACTGCCCGGGGAGCAGGACGTGCTGGGGGTTTCTGAGCTGCGCGCGGAGCTGTTGGGTACCGGTCGCCGGCTGCAGCGCCAGGTCGGCAAAGTTCAGCTCGCCGGTCGCGGGAAACAGACTCCCGTCCGCGAGGGTGACCTGAACGGCGAGGGCGTGAGGTGCGGGCGGCATGACCAAGCGGCCGTCCGCGATGTCGCGCCGCAGGCGCAGCAGGTCCTCGTCGGACGGGCTGAAGTTCACGTAGATCGGGTCCACCTGCTCGACGGTCGTGAGCAAGTCAGCCGAACCGGTCACGCGAGCGCCGAGCTCCAGCTGCGCGCGTCCGGCGCGTCCCGAGATTTCGGCGCGCACGAACGTGTCCTCGTAGTCTTTCCTGGTCTGATCAGCCGCCGCCTGCGCCTGGTCGAATGACTGCTGTGCGTCGTCCACATCCTTCTGCGCCACCGCGCGCGCCGCGAGCAGCGGCTTCAGCCGCGCCAGGGTGCGGTCCGCGTTGGCGAGCCGGGCCTGGGCGCTGCGATAGGCGGCCTCGTACGTGGTCGGGTCGATCCGGAACAGCAGCGTTCCCTTCGCGACGTCCGTGCCCTCGGCGTAGGGCCGCGCCACGATCACGCCGGTGACCTGCGAGCGAACCTCGACTGAGCGTGAGGCGGCGGCTTGCCCGACGTACTCGTAGCGCGCGACCACGGTTTCAGGAACGACGGTGAGGACCGATACTTCCGGGGCTGGTGGAGCAGCGCTGGCTACAGCAGGGCGCCGGCGCGCCGCCGCCGCAGCGACAAGCAGGAGTGCGACCCCGACTACGGCGATCCATGTGGCTGGTTTGATCAAACGCTTCATGCGAACACCCACTGGTGAAGGTGACGACTACCGAGCCGATAGTGCAGGAATGAACTATGCTTGCCCAAGGTTCCCGCGCATTCGGCAAGCGAGGCGGGGCTTCCCCCGTTTGGGTGGGGCCGCACCACCCGACTTAGGGGGCGTCAGTTTGACGGGGTAAGCACGTCCAACGCGCGCACGTTGTCCGGCGTCCGGGGCCACCACAGGAAGCCCGGCACTAGAGACTCTCGGACGGAATCGCTGCCCGTGGGATCCGTCGCAGTCGCACTGGGCATGGTGACCGTGGGGACGGCGAACATCAGGCCGATGATCCGCCAGTTGGGCTGGCGCAGCGCTACGCCCACGAGCTGCTGCAGCATCATCTCTCCCCATGCGTCCACCGTCATGTCGGACGGGATCTCGTCGACCAGCTTGACCGTCCCCATGACGACGGGATCGTTGCACGTGGCCCAGGGCTCGTCCGCCACCCGTAGGCTGTCCACTTGTACAAAGGTGGCGGAGCTCGAATCGAGCGCGACCCGGCCGACCAGACAGAGATAAGGATGGCGCGCGCGTTCCCGCCACAGCGCCGCGAACTGTGTCCCGACCGCGTTGCTCGAATAGTGAGGCACACCGTCGTCGACCGGACGTACCGGCGTCTGGCCCCGCAGGTCCGGGCCGGAGCTCAGTATGATTACGGCGGCGGCAATCAATGCGCGCATCGAATGGTCTTGAGGCTCGGGGCTCGGGGCTCGAGGCTAGGGTCGGGTCTCCCCCCGAGTCCCTAGCCCCGAGCCCCTAGTCGCCGTCAGAAGGACAGCGTGAGACCGCCCTGCCAGGCGATGTCGTGCTGGGTCTTGTCGAACCCGTAGCGGTCGAACTTGTAGACGAAGTCGCGACCCTCCGCGCGGAGGCCGACGCGCCCGAACCGGTACTCGAGCCCCGCGCCGAAGTTGCCGGCGAACTTGGACCAGGTGTCGCTGGCGCCGAGCTGGTGGACGCTGATGGCGCCGGCCCCGCCGAGCAGGTAAGGCGTCACCGTGGCGGACCCGGCCTCGATGGGATACCGCAGCACCAGGGCGGCATCATAGTTGAACTTGTTGAACTTGCCGCGGCCCGTGAGCGCGGCGCCGCGAATGCTGTCCTGCGCCCAGCTGCCGCTGGCGCGGATGCCGACGTTCCGGTGCAGCCACACCGTCCCGTCAACGGAGCCGATCCAGCCCAGCCGCCAGTCGGCGCTGCCGGCGGGATTGAGGTTGGCCGCCCCGGAGAGGCCGCCGAACGCGCCGCCCAGGGTGAAACGATCGGACCAGGACCGGACCGGCTCGGGGGACGTGGTGCTGGTCTGGGCCCTGAGCCCGAGGGGCGCGCTCAACGCCACGCCCAGCGCCACGATGAGATTCGAGACGAAACGCCGCGACATAGGTTCCTCCGAAGGAGACATAGTGGAATGACGATGGAATACAGTTCATGAATGAACTGAATTCGACGAAAGTTCCCAGGGAACACCCGGAAGCTCTTGATCATTAGTTCATTTGTGAACAGTTTTCGGACGCGGCGGAGGAAGGACCCATGACACCACCAGGCGCATACGACTCGGCGAACGCCACTCCGGACGAGGGACCGGCGGTCTCGGGCCTCACGCCCCCGCAGGCGCACGAGCTGGTCGCGGCCGGTCGGGGCGTGTTGGTCGATACGCGCGACGGGCGGCTGTTCGACAACGCGCACGCCGCGGGCGCCCGCTCACTGCCGCTCGCCACGATCGAAGCCGCCCAGGGGCATGCGCCCGCGGGCGTGCTGCCGCCCGATCGCATGATCATCCTGTACTGTGCGTGAGTGGACGAGCGCACAAGCGCCCGGGCGGCGCGACTGCTGATCGCGGCGGGATACGACGCGCGCAAGGTGGCCGTGCTGCTCGGCGGCATTCGCGCCTGGCACCAGGCAGGCTACCCGCTCGAGAAATGGACCGACGGCGCGTGAGCCGTGCGGTCGCGGCGTGACGCTCGCCCCGGTACTTTGCCCCCCATGATCGACGTGCTCGGAGCCTTGCGCGAAGGCCTTGCGCCCCACTACACCGTCGAACGGGAGATCGGGGCCGGAGGCATGGCGCGCGTGTTCCTCGCCGCCGAACGCCATCCGCCGCGCAAGGTGGCGGTGAAGGTGATGAACCCCGAGGTCGCGGGCTCCGAGTTTCGCGAGCGCTTCATCCGCGAAGTCGAGCTCACGTCCCGGCTCAGCCACCCGCACATCGTGCCGATTCTCGCCGCGGACGAATGCCTCTTCGTGCCCGATGGGCCCGACGGACTGTGCTACTACGTGATGCCGTACATCGAGGGCGAGTCGTTGCGGGCCCGCCTGGAGCGGGAGCAACGCCTGCCACTCGAGGCGGCGTTGCGCATCGCCCTCGAGGTCGGTGACGCACTGTCCTACGCGCACGGACACGGCGTCATCCATCGCGACATCAAGCCCGAAAACATCCTCTTGTCCGGCGATCACGCCTGGGTGGCCGACTTCGGTATCGCGCGCGCGATCAGCGCCGCGGGCGGCCATACGCTCACCGGGGGCCACCCGGTGGGGTCACTGGCCTATATGAGCCCTGAGCAGCTGATGGGGAGCCGCGCCATCGATGCGCGGACCGACGTGTACAGCCTGGGGGGCGTGCTCTACGAGATGCTGGTGGGCGAACCGCCGCTCGTCGGGCTCGCCGCCGGGACGCCCCACGGCGGCGCGCCCCTCGACGCGGTGCTGCGTGCACAACGTGTGAGCCACCGGACCGAGCGCTTAGTCAAGGACACCATCGCTCGCGCGCTCGCGCCGGAGCCCGACGACCGCTTCGCATCTGTCGACGAGTTCGCGACCGGCCTCCGGGAAGCGGTGGGCCGGCGGCTGGTCCCGCGCCTGCGGTTGCCGCGGGTGCGCTGGAAGCCGCTGCTGCTCGGTGGGGCAGCGGTCGCCGTCCTCGGCACGGCCTTCGTGGTGTTGCTCGGCAGGCGCCCTCCGGCGCTCGACCCGAGGCGCGTCATGGTCGCGGGATTCGAAGACCTCTCGGGGGATCCGACTCTCGCCCCACTGGGCCGCATCGCCGCCGATGGGCTGACGCAAGCACTGGCACGCCGCGGCGGGCTGGAAGTCGTGCCCGGCGCCGCGCCCGGCCATCTCGACGCCACGCACCTTCGAGCCCTCGCCGCGCAGACCGGGGCGGGGACCGTGGTCTCGGGATCGTACTACCGGGATGGAGACTCGGTCCGTTTCCACGTCCAGATCATCGACGCGGCGCAGGGCACGGTGCGGCGTGGCGTGGAGCCCATCGCCGCGCCGCGGCGCGCGCCGGCGCAGGCAGCCGACGCGTTACGCGGCCGCATCACCGCGTTGTTCGACACGTTGTTTCCCCGCAGCAGTCGGTGACGCCGCTGGGGCCCGGCTCGGGTCACAGCGTGAACCCGACCCCCACACCGAGGGACGAAACGTGGTCGCGGTAGAATTCGCCGTATGGCGCCGGCCCGGTGTATGCCTTGAGCAGCACGCTCCACCGCCGCCCGGACCCCAATGGGGCCAGTGGGTCGCCAAGCTCGACACCGGTCACCATGCTCCACCCCACCTGCCACTTCTGATCCTGTATCGCCTTCGCGTCCAGACCCGCGACGAGGCGTCCTGTGGCGAACCGGCCGAGTCGCAGCAACGAGCGCGGCTGGCGGTATTCCAGACCGCCGTGCAGGACGCCGGGTTTCAGATCGGCCGGCGAGTGCGCGAAGACATAGTTCCCGCCGCCATACACGCGCCATCGGGACGTCTCGCTCGCGACGAGCAGTTCCACGGCCTGGAACGTCAAGTCGATCCGCCGGGCGTTCGTGTGCGCCATGTATTCGTCGCCCAAGTGCGAGCTTTGGTGAAACACCAGCAACCGCGTAGCCAGGGAACCGCGGCGGTACGTGAGCGGCAGCCCGACGAGGTAGTCGGTGTTCAACAGGTCGGTCGTCGAGGAGGCCATGTTGAACTCGGAAAACACCCCGGCGGCGATCCCGAGCTGCCAGTCTCGCCCGTGCAACACGCCGATCGTTTGGCCGAACCCTACGGTTCCCAGCCTCGACGCGAGCCGGGGCGAGCGAGCCCAGAGATAGCCGGCGAAGAACTGCGGCTCCTGCGGGTCAGCGAGCAGCGGTTGGAACAGCACGGTCGGGGGTCGCCCAGCGGGCGCCGGAGCCTGCGCGGCAGCCCCCGCCTGCGCGATCACGACGGCGGCCCCCAACTGGTACACGACGGCGCTCGCCCGCATCCCCACGTCCCCCCGAGTGTGATAGTTCAGTAATGAACTATGG
>Ga0209239_1002152_pt1 | contig 11779 bp, 11 predicted proteins | sample GraSoi013_2_20cm_FD_185824 | JGI IMG/M metagenome (GOLD analysis project Ga0209239, IMG submission 185824) | Grasslands soil microbial communities from the Angelo Coastal Reserve, California, USA - Sample 10_02_2013_2_20cm (SPAdes) (version 2) | ecosystem: Environmental > Terrestrial > Soil >...
GCACCACTGAGTCCCATCGCACCACTGAGTCCCACCGCACCACTGAGTCCCACCGCACCACTGAGTCCCACCGCACCACTGAGTCCCACCGCACAGCGCGGCGGCCCGCCCTCGGATCGGGGGCGGGCCGCTCGCATACTCGCCCCATGACGAGCGCTCTGGACGAGCAGCTTCCGCGCTGGCACCACCGGGAACGGCACGCCGCTGCGGTCACGACGCCGCCCGATGTCACCTTCGCCGCCCTCGACGCGCTGACCTGGCGCGAGGTACCGCTGTTCCGGGTACTGATGGCGATCCGGTCGGCGGGTACCACGTCGCGGGTCGGGGACCGGCGGATCCTCGCCGACTTCACCAGCGGCGTCGGTTTCACCGAAGTCGCCCGTACCGACGCCGAACTCGTGTACGCCGGCATCGGCCGGCCCTGGTCGATCCGCGGCGGGATGCGTCCGGTCGAGCCGTCCGGCGGTGTCGACGCTGTCGACTTCATCGCCTTCGACGAACCGGGCTGGGCGAAGATGGCGGTGAACTTCCGGGTCGCCGACGGCGCGCTGACGACGGAGACCCGCGTCTGGCTCACCGACGCCTCGGCGCGCCGCGCATTCGCCGCGTACTGGCTGGTCATCCGGCCGTTCAGCGGCCTGATCCGGCGCACCTGGCTGACGGCGACCGCCCGCCACGCCGAGGTTATCCACAGGGCCTAGCGAAGCGCCTCCCGCTCTCACTAACGTCGTCCGGGCGTCATACTGGGCGACGAGGAGGTGGAGCAGTGGCCGCACCGGTCGAGATCGACGACTCGGAGATGAACTCTCCCTGGCGTCTGCCGTACACCGTGGACACACTCTTCGAGCTGCCCGAAACCGATCTGCGTTTCGAGGTGCTGGAAGGAAAGCTCATCGTGTCACCGCCCCCCACGCCGGCGCACAATGCGGCAGCTGACCGAATCGGCCGGCGACTCTTCCCCTTGCTGCCACTGGAAGTGGAACCGCTGACCAACTCCGCCGTCCGGCTACCCAACGGCGACGGCCCGGTGCCCGACCTCATGATCACCACTGCCATCCCGAGCGAGTATCCGCGAGGGGTGCCGGCCGCGCTGGTGCATACCATCTTCGAGGTGGTCTCACCGTCCAACGCGGTCACCGATCGGGTGACCAAGACCCGCCTGTACGCCGAGGCCGGGATCCCGTGCTACTGGCGGGTCGAGCAGCGGCGCTGGAAGGAGCACTTCGGGCCGGTACCGGCGATCGTGGTACGGCTGCGGGGCGAGGACGGCGAGTGGCAGCAGACGATCGCCCCGGCCGGTACGGAGACCGAACTGCCGGTCGTCGTCGACGCCGAAGCCACCATCGTCCCCGCCACGCTCGTCGGCAAGCGCAGCGCCTGAGTCAGACCCCGACGACGCTCAGACCTCGACCACGCTCAGACCTCGACCACGTTCGGGACGATCATCGGGCGGCGCCGGTACGTGTCGTTGACCCAGCGGCCGACCGTACGCCGGACGATCTGCTGGAGCTGATGCGGGTCGGCGATGCCCTCCAGGGCCGCCCGGTCCAACGCCTCGGTGACGAGCGGGATGACCGGATCGAAGACCGCCGGGTCCTCGGAGAACCCCTTGGCGGACACCGTCGGGCCGCCCACCACCTTGCCGGTGACCGAGTCGATGACCACGGTCGCGGCGATGAACCCGCCGTCGCCGAGGATCCGCCGCTCGGTGAGCAGCGACTCGCCGACGTCGCCGACGGCGAGCCCGTCGACGTACACGTACCGGCTCTTCACGTGGCCGACCAGCTTCGCGCGACCGTCTACCAGATCGACCACGTCGCCGTCTTCGCACAGTACGACCCGGTCGGGAGCGACACCGGACTCCACCGCCAACCGCGCGTGCGCCCGCAGGTGCCGCCACTCCCCGTGTACGGGCAGGAAGTTGCTCGGCCGTACCACGTTGAGCAGGTACAGCAGTTCGCCGGCCGGGCTGTGGCCGGAGACGTGGACCTTCGCGACATCCTTGTGCACCACGAACGCGCCGGCGCGGGAGAGCTGGTTGATCACCCGGTAGACCGCGGTCTCGTTGCCGGGTACCAGCGACGAAGCCAGTACCACCGTGTCGCCGGGCGCGATCACGATGTGCCGGTGGTCGCCGGTGGCCATCCGGCCCAGCGCGCTCATCGGCTCGCCCTGCGACCCGGTGGACATCAGCACGATCTGGTCCGGCGGCAGTACCGTCGCCTCGTCCAGCCCGACCACCAGCCCGCCGGGAATGCGCAGCAGGCCGAGATCGCGGGCGATGCCCATGTTGCGCACCATCGACCGGCCGATGAAGGCGACCTTGCGACCATGGTCGCGGGCGGAGTCGAGCACCTGCTGCACGCGGTGTACGTGCGAGGCGAACGAGGCCACGATGATCCGGCCCTTCGCCGAGCGGAAGATGCTGTCCAGTACCGGCCCGATCTCCCGCTCCGGCGAGACGAAGCCGGGGATCTCGGCGTTGGTCGAGTCGGCCAGCAGCAGGTCCACGCCCTGCCCGCCGAGCCGGGCGAAGCCGGCCAGGTCGGTGAGCCGCCCGTCGAGCGGGAGCTGGTCCATCTTGAAGTCGCCGGTGTGCAGCACGATGCCCGCGCCGGTCTTGATGGCCACCGCGAGCGCGTCCGGAATCGAGTGGTTGACCGCGAAGAACTCGCACTCGAACGGGCCGAGCCGCTCGGTCTGGCCTTCCCGTACGACCATGCTGTACGGCTCGATCCGCCGCTCGGCCAGCTTCGCCTCGACCAGCGCGAGGGTGAACTGGGAGCCGACGATCGGGATGTCCTTCTTGTGGGCGAGCAGGTACGGCACCGCCCCGATGTGGTCCTCGTGCCCGTGCGTGAGCACGATCGCCTGGACGTCGTCGAGCCGGTGCAGGATCGGCGAGAAGTCCGGCAGGATCAGGTCCACGCCGGGCTGCTCGACGTCGGGGAAGAGCACCCCGCAGTCGACGACGAGCAGCTTGCCGCGGTACTCGAAGACGGTCATGTTGCGGCCGATGGCGCCCAGGCCGCCGAGCGGGATCACCCGCAGCGCCCCGTCCGCCAGCGGCCCGGGTTCTTCCAGGTCGACATGCGACAGCGTGTGCGTGTCGACCTCCACGGCCACGGTCGCGGGGGCCCCGCTGGTCGGTCGGGTCACCGTACCGGCTCCGGCAGTTCCAACCCGACCAGAGCACAGTCGGTACGCAGCTGCGCGATCTCGGCGTCGGTCGCGTCGACCAGTGGCGAGCGGACCGGGCCGGCCGGCATCCCGAGCAGGTTCAGCGCCGCCTTCACCAGGATCGTGCCCTGGGTACGGAAGATGCCAGTGAACAGCGGCAGGAGCTGGTGGTGCAGGTGCCGTGCGGCGGCGACGTCGCCGGCCTCGTACGCCTCGATCATCTTCTTGGTGGGCGGGCCGATGAACTGGGTCGCCGTGCCGACCACCCCGACCCCGCCGACCGCCAGCGACGGCAGCGTCGACGCGTCGTCCCCGCTGTAGTACGCCAGGTTGGTCCGGCGCAGGACCCACGAGGTCTCCGTGAGCTGGCTCTTGGCGTCCTTGACCGCCACGATCCGGATGTGCTCGGCGAGCCGGCACATGGTCTCGGTCGCGATCGGTACGCCGGAGCGGTGCGGGATGTCGTAGACCATCACCGGCAGGCCGGTGGCGTCGGCGACCGCGGTGAAGTGGACGTAGAGCCCCTCCTGCGGCGGCCGGCTGTAGTACGGCGTGACGACCAGCAGGCCGTCGGCACCTGCCTTCTCGGCGGCGCGGGCCAGCTCGATGGTGTGCCGGGTGTTGTTGGTACCGACGCCGGCCACCACGTACGCCCGGTCGCCGACCGCCTCGTTGACCGCCCGGACCAGCGCCTCCTTCTCCGCGTCGCTGGTGGTCGGCGCTTCACCGGCGGTGCCGTTGACGACGATCCCGTCGTTGCCCTGCTCGTCGACGAGGTGGGTGGCCAGACGGGCGGCCCCGTCGAGGTCCAGCGAGCCGTCCGCGCGCATCGGCGTCACCATCGCGGTGAGCAGGCGGCCGAACGGCCGGCGCGGGTCGGTAACCCTGCTTGTCATGTCCATAACCTAACCGACGGCCGCTGTCACGACTCCCACGCATATGGGCTGGCGGCGATCTCGCTACCGTCGGCCAGCGTGGAGATGGTGAAGTCGGCGAATACGTTGGGCGCCACGTTCTTGAGCTGGCGCAGGCACTCCACGGCCAGCTCGCGGATCTCCACGTCGGCGTGCTCGGTGGCGCGCATCGCGATGAAGTGCCGCCAGGCGCGGTAGTTCCCGGTCACCACGATCCGGGTCTCGGTCGCGTTGGGCAGTACGGCACGGGCCGCCTGCCGGGCCTGCTTGCGTCGCAGGGTCGCGTTGGGTACGTCGGCGAACCGCCGTTCCAGCCCTTCGAGCAGTTCGGTGTACGCCCGTACGCTCGCCTCGGTGGCCTCGACGAACTTCTTGTGCAGCTCGGGATCCTCCGCGATGGCTTCGGGCTCCACCATGGCGGCGTTGCGCTCGGGGACGTAGCGCTGGGACAGCTGCGAGTACGAGAAGTGCCGGTGCCGGATCAGCTCGTGGGTGAACGAGCGGGACACCCCGGTGAAGTAGAACGTCACCGTCCCGTGTTCGAGGACGGACAGGTGGCCGACCTCGAGGATGTGCGCCAGGTACCCGGCGTTCGTCGCGGTCGACGGGTTCGGCTTGGTCCACGACTGGTAGCACGCCCGCCCGGCGAACTCGGCCAGCGCCTGGCCGCCTTCGGCGTCGGTGGACCACGGTACGTCCTCCGGCGTTTCGAAGTGCGTCCATGCGATGAGGCGTACCTGCGGCGCGACGATCTCCGGCACGACGGCGCTCCTTCCCGGTGGGTTCCCCCGACCTTAAACTGCCCCGCCGTCCGACCCCATCCGACCCGCCGACGTCACGATGACGGCAGACTGACACTTGCGTGACGTCATCAGTGCTGCCATAGTGACGTCATGGAACTGTCGCCGTACCTCGATACCCTCCAGCGCGAGATGCAGGCCGCTGCCGCGCCGGGCGGACCCGAGGTCACCCGTACCGTCGAACTGCTGACCGGATCGCTGGACGCCGCCGCCCGGCTCTGCCTGCTGGAGGCGCTGTCCGACGCGGCCGCGGAGATCACCAGCAAGCTCGACAGCGCCAGCGTGGAGGTCCGGCTGCGCGGCCGGGACGCCGACTTCGTGGTCACCGAGCTGGCCGAACCGGACCGGCCGGTGTTGCCGCCGGTCCCGCCGGTGCCACCCGTACCCCCGGTGCCACCCGTGCCGCCCGACCCGGGTGACGGGGGCGACCTGGCCCGCATCACCCTGCGCCTGCCCGAAGGGCTCAAGGCGAGCGTCGACCGGGCGGCCGCGACGGCCGGCATCTCGGTCAACGCGTGGCTCGTCCGCGCCATCACCAACGCGGTGGCCGCCGGCCCGGCGGCCCCACCCACCCCGCCCGATCGCGGCCGGGGTCGCCGGATCACCGGCTTCGCACAGGCCTGACCTGTCAATCCAGAGGGAGAAGATCATGCGAGAGTTCACCGTCAACGACCGGATCACCCTGGCGGCCAAGGTGGCCGCCGGCGCGATGCACGTCTCGGCCGGACCGCGCGACACCGCGACCGTCGACGTCCAGCCCTACGACGACAGCCGGGGCGCGCGCGAGGCCGCCGAGCGCACCATCGTCGAGCTGCGGGGCGACACGCTTGTCGTCGACGCGCCGAAGGGCACCTGGCGGCTGATGAACCGGGCCCGGATCCGGGTCAACGTCCAGCTTCCCGACGACAGCCGGCTGCACGTCCGGCTCGCCTCGGCCGACGGGGTCTTCCAGGGCCGGTACGGCGACTCGACCGTGGAGACGGCGTCCGGCGATATCGCCGTCGGGCACGTGGCCGGGCAGCTCCGGATCAGCTCCGCGAGCGGCGACGTCCGCGTCGACCGGGTAGACGGGCAACTGAGCGTGGACACCGCCTCGGGCGACATCGTGATCGGGTCCACCGGCGGGGAGCTGGCCGTGAGCACCGCCAGCGGGGACCTGACCGTGGCCCAGGCCGAGGCGTCGGTACGGGCCCAGTCCGCCTCGGGCGACCTGCGGTTCGGTGCGGTACGGCGGGGCACCGTACGGATCCACACCGCATCCGGCGACGTACGGGTGGGCGTGCCGGCCGGTACCAGCGTGTGGCTGGATCTGGTCACGGCCTCCGGCAGTACCCGTAGCGACCTGGACTACCTCGGCGACGCCGGGCCGGCGGGTGGCACCCCGGACCTCAACCTGCACGTGCGTACCGCGAGCGGCGACATCGAGCTGCGCCGCGTCAACGTACCGGCGACCGCCTGAGCGCTACACGAAGAGCCAGGTGAACGGCGCCCAGGGCAGGTTACGCAGTACGGAGAACACGCCCCAGGCGATCAGGAAGATCGCGATGGTCAGCGGCGCGATCCGCAGCATCGGCAGCCGCTTCGTCCGCAAGATCAGACCGGCCGCCCAGGACAGGTACATGTACAGCAGGAACGGCGCGGCGAACGCCACCATGATGTGGGAACGGGCGGCCGCGGGCAGGTTGCCGTGCAGCAGGTACCAGAAGGCCCGCGTGCCGCCGCACCCCGGACAGTCGAAGCCGGTGGTCATCTTGACCAGGCAGGTCGGGCTGTCGAACGCGGTGGTACCGGTCGGGTGCCCCGCCAGCGAAGCAGACCAGTACCGCCAGCGGAGCCGTCCAGCGGGGGCTACGGCTCCAGAGCGTGAACATGAACCGGTTGAACCGGTTGCTCGGTACGACCACATGGGAGTGCCCCTCGTGCACCAACACCACCGGCTCCGCTCCCATGGGCGCCAGGTTACACCGGGGTTGCACGGATCTCGGGGGCCAGCGCCCGGGCCAGGTCGCCGCGTTCGGGGGTGGCGACCTGGCCCAGACCGAGCCATCCGGCCAGCCGTCGCAGCTCGGCCGCCAACGCGGCGGGCATCTCCGGCGGGGCGTCGGGCTCGGCCCAGGCCGCCGGTATCCGCAAGACCCCCGTGGCCCGGTCGGCCTTCAGGTCGACCCGCGCCACCAGCCGGTCGCCGAGCAGGAACGGCAGCACGTAGTACCCGTAGATGCGCTGGGCGGCCGGCACGTAGATCTCGATCCGGTAGGTGAACCCGAACAGCCGCTCCGCCCGCTCCCGCCGCCACACCACCGGATCGAACGGGCTGACCAGCGTGGCGGCCCGGATCCAGCGGGGCAGCTTGGCCGGCGCATGCAGGTACCCGGGCTGGCGCCACCCGTCGACCGCGACCGGGATCAGCTCCCCCGCCTCGACCAGCTCACGTACCGCGACGCGGGACTGCGCGACGGGCAGCCGGAAGTAGTCGCGCAGATCCGCCTCGGTGGCCACGCCGAGCCCGCCGGCCGCGATGCGTACCAGCTCCCGGAACGCCTCGGCCGGCTCCGGCGTCGGCGCGTCGAGGACCTCGGCCGGCAGTACCCGCTCGGGCACGTCGTAGACGCGGGCGAACCCGCTGTTGCGATGGGAGACGAGCACCTCGCCGCGCCAGAACAGCCACTCCAGGGCGATCTTCGCGGCGGTCCAGTTCCAGCCCCAGTTGCCGGTGCGGCGGGGTACGTCGGCCTCCAACTCGGCGGCGGTCAGCGGCCCCTGCGTCTTGACCTCGTCGCGTACCCAGTCGATGAGCTGCGGATGCTCCTTCGCCAGCCGCGACACCCCGCCCCAGGCGTGTCCGTCAGCCATCCGCCAGCGCAGGTACGGGTGCAGGCGCAGCGGCAGCAGGGACGCCTCGTGGCCCCAGTACTCGAAAAGCTCGCGGGGCCTGCGGTAGACGAGGGCGTCGAGCAGTTCCGTCCGGTACGGGCCGAGCCGGCTGTAGAGCGGCAGGTAATGGGCGCGCTGCAGGACGTTGACGGAGTCCATCTGCAGCAGGCCGGTACGGGCGAGCACCCGGCGCAGATGGCGGCGGTCGGGCTCGCCGCCCGGCCGCGGATCCGCGAAGCCCTGGGCGGCCAGCGCGATCCGGCGCGCCTGGGCCAACGTAAGGGTGTCCATCGCCCGCGACCCTAACTCGCCGGTACGACAGTTACGCTCGCCCGCGTGCTGACGGTACGGGCCGCCACGGTCGAGGACGCGCGCGACATCGTGCGGATCAACGTGCACGGCTGGCGGCGGGCGTACGCCGGGATCGTGCCGCAGGACGTCCTCGACGCCATGAACGTCGACGAGCGGACCGAGCGGTACCGGTACCGGATGGGCCGGCCGAGCGACTACGAGATCCGGGTCGCGACCGAGGACGGCGAGGTCGTCGGGTACGTCACCTTCGGCCCGTACCGGATCGGGCAGCACGATGGCAACCCCCACCGGACCGTCGGCGAGGTGCTCGCGATCTACGTCGACCCGCCCCGATGGGGTACCGGCGCCGGACGCGCCCTCATGGACGCGGCCCTGCACCGGCTCGCCGAACGGCGCTTCCGCGCGGTACGGCTATGGGTGCTCTCCGCCAACCGCCAGGCTCGCCGGTTCTACGAGCGGGCCGGGTTCTCCGCCGACGGTACGGCGGCCCGCTATCCGATCGGGCGGCCGGACGGCTCCGTCGTCGAGCTGCCCGAGCTGCGCTACGCCCGGCGGCTCCCCTGAGCCGGGTACCGGCCCGGCCACGATCGGCAAGGTCATCAGCAGCAGCGCGCTGGCGTAGACGTAGGCGTTGCTGTACAGCAGCCCGATATCGGTGAAGTGGTCCGCGTACCCCCAGACGAGGCGGCTGCACAGCAGCGCGTACACACCGGTGCACAGGCCCAGCCACACCCACCGCCGCCGGCCTGGCGCGGCCAGGGCCCGGTCGAAGAGCAGCAGCAGCGCCGGCAGCGTCCAGACCAGATGGTGGATCCAGGTCACCGGGCTGACCAGGCAGCCGGCGATGCCGGTCAGGGCGACCCCGGCGAGGTCGTCACCGGCCGCGGCGGCGCGGCGCGCCCGCCAGGCCCAGGCCGCGAGGGCCGCCACCACCAGCCCGGCCCACAGCGCGGTGCTCGGGTTGGTCGGGTTGAGCCGGGCGACCAGCCCTTCCAGGGACTGGTTGGAGATGAACGACAAGGTGCCGACCCGGTCGGTGTCCCACAGCGCGTCGGTCCAGAACTCCCGCGACGCGTCCGGCGCGATCAGCATCGCCGCCACGGTGGCCGCGAACGTGGTCGCCATCGCCGTCACGGCGGCCCGGTAGCGCTTCGTCACCAGCAGGTACAGCACGAAGATGCCGGGGGTCAGCTTCACCGCCGTGGCCAGCCCGACGGCCACCCCGCCGAAGCGCGAGCCGCGCCCGATGAACAGCCGGAAATCCAGCAGTACCAGGAACAGCAGCAGCATGTTGACCTGGCCGAAGCTGACCGTCTCGCGGAGCGGTTCGAAGATGGCGACGACGCAGGCCGCCACCGCGACGGTGAACCAGCGGGGCCAGCCGTACCGGGTGGCCACCGGCCGCAGGAACCAGTCGAGCACCACGAGGGTGACCGCGACGGTACCGGCGATGGCCAGTGTGTTGACCGCCCACCAGGGCAGGATCGCCATCGGCGACATGGTGAGGGCGGCGAACGGCGGGTACGTGAAGCCGTACTTGCTGAACGGCTTGACGTAGTCGTAGACCTCGCCGTCGCCGCGCGCCCAACGCGGAAAGGAACCACCACGCGGCACCCGCCAGCGCGAGCACGACGAGGAGCTGGGCGACCGTACGTCGGCTCACCACTCCCCCTGTCCCTACCAATGGACCCCTGACGTAGTTTCTAACACCATGGCGCTCGGGTATGTCCGGCCGGCACGCCCCGACGAGGCCGACGAGATCGCGCGCATCCAGTTGTCCACCTGGCGTACCGCATACCGCCGGCTGCTGCCGAGGCACGTCCTCGACGAGATGGAGCCGCAGTGGCTGGCGCAGCGGTGGCGCGCCGCGGTCGAGGCGCCGCCGTCGGACCGGCACCGGGTACTGGTCGCCGTCGAGCAGGCCGGGTCATCGTATCTGGTGGGCTTCGCCGCGATCGGGCCGGCGGACGAGGCCGCCCTGGCGCCCGGCGAGGAGGCCGGCGCGCTTGATGCTGGTACGGCCGCGATCACCGAGCTGCTCGTCGAGCCCCGCTGGGGGCGGCGCGGGCACGGTAGCCGGCTGCTTGCCGCGAGCGTGGACCTGTGGCGCGAAGACGGATTCGGTACCGCCGTCGCCTGGGCGTACGAGCGGGATGCCGCGACGCTCGCGTTCCTCACCGGCGCCGGTTGGGCCCCGGACGGCGCGCACCGCGCGTTGGACGTCGACGATCTCCTGGTCCCCCAGCGGCGATTGCACGTCGCCCTCGGCGAGGCCGACGACGAGGTCGACACCGACGGAGCCTTCGGCCCTCACCCCGGCCCGGCGGGCGGGGGCGGCCCGGACGCGGCGGGCACGGTCGGCCCGGGCGCGAGCGGCTCAGTCGAGGAGCGGCCCGAGGCCGACGGTGAGCCCGGGCCGGTTGACGACTGACCGGATCGCGAGCAGTACCCCGGGCATGAACGCGACCCGGTCGTACGAGTCGTGCCGGATGGTCAGCGTCTCGCCGTGCGTACCGAAGAGGACCTCCTGGTGGGCCAGCAGCCCGGCGGCGCGTACCGAGTGCACGCGTACCCCGTCGACGGTCGCCCCGCGCGCGCCCGGCAACTCGTCCTTGGTGGCGTCCGGCTGCTCACCCAGCCCGGCAGCGGCCCGAGCGGCGGAGATCACCGTGGCGGTCTGCATCGCTGTCCCGCTGGGCGCGTCCAGCTTGTTGGGATGGTGCTGTTCGATGATCTCGACGGACTGGAAGAACCGGGCCGCCCGCTGCGCGAACTCCATCATCAGCACCGCGCCGACCGCGAAGTTGGGCGCGATGATCACGCCGACCTCGGGCTTGTGCGCCAGCCACGTGCGTACCCGTTCCAGCCGGTGCTCGGTGAAGCCACTGGTCCCGACGACCACGTTGAGGCCCTGCTCGATGCACCAGTGCAGGTTGTCCAGTACCACGTCGGGGGTGGTGAAGTCGACGACCACCTCGGCACCGGCGTCGGACGCGCTGAACAGCCCGTCGCCCTGGTCGATCATGGCCACCAGCTCCAGGTCGTCGGCGGCGTCGACGGCCTTACAGACCTCCATGCCCATCCGGCCGCGCGCACCGAGTACGCCGACGCGGATCGGGTCGTGTTCGTCAGTCACCCCGCCAACTTAGCCGAACCGAACGGTGGACACGCCACACGGTCCGGCCGGGGCGGCGGATCCGGTGGGTTACCCGCCGGCCAGCCGCCCGGGCTCCCGGCCGGCGGGCGGGACAGCCACGCCGGTCCCGGGGAGCCGCCATGACCCGGGCCAGCAGCGCGCGGTCCTCGGCGTCGAGCGGGGTGTACACGATCATCCGGGTCTCCGGCATGCTGGACACCGCGAACGCGGTCGACATGGTGCGCAGTACGCCGTCGCCGAGGATGTTCTGGAAGACCTTGACCCGGCTGCCCGAGGTGGCCACGTCGTGCGTCGCCCACATCCGTTCGAACTCCGGACTGGCCGCCGAAAGCCGCCGGACGAACCGGATCCAGTCCGGCTCACCGACGTGCCGCCCGAACGCCTCGCGCAGCGTTGCGACCATCCGCGGCAGCTCCTGTTCCCGGTTGCGCAGCGCGGAACAGCCCGGCTGGCAGACGAACAGGTGCCACAGCGCGTTGCGTTCGGTCACGGCTCCACGGTCACGCCGGGGAAGAGCGCGCCGTACGGGGCGTTCCACGCCA